>Ga0136633_1002320_pt1 | contig 13209 bp, 15 predicted proteins | sample AntDrymeUQ832206_2_FD_105494 | JGI IMG/M metagenome (GOLD analysis project Ga0136633, IMG submission 105494) | Polar desert sand microbial communities from Dry Valleys, Antarctica - metaG UQ83 (22.06) | ecosystem: Environmental > Terrestrial > Soil > Desert | place: Antarctica: Dry Valley... | reverse complement strand
TGGCGGTCGACGAAGCGGAAGTTTTCCGGTGGCACCACTCCGGAGCCCGCGACACGACCACCCTCGGCGGCTTCGGTGGCCTGAGCCAGAGCGATTGTCTGAAGAACGAAATCGCGTACGGTCAGGCCCGGTCGCTTCAATCGTAGTCCGCGCCCGCGGGCTGGACTCGAGCCGCGCCACCGCGCGGTCGATGACATTTCCCCGCGCTCCACTGCTCCGGGCGGGAAAGGCAGAGCGAGGGAGACGGTCGAGATTGCGCTGTGCGATTTCCCACTTCGCGAAGTTCTCGTCGGTGAGACGGTAGTCGACCTGGATCGCCAGCGCCTCGCGCGCCTCCGGGGAGGCGTCGTCCATGAACGCCGATGCGCCGGTGGCCGTCGCGAAGCGGTCGCTATCCCGCTTGCATGCCGCCGAGTAGAGCAGAGCCAGTCCAGCGAGAAGCGAATATTGAATTCGCATCAGGGGAAGAGTGTCAGCCCTTGTGCCGAAAGGTGATCCGTCCTCTCGTCAGATCGTACGGCGATACCTCGAGTGTCACTCTGTCCCCCGCGAGAACCCTGATGCGAAAGCGCCGCATCTTTCCCGCGATGGTGGCGTGAACATCGTGGCCGTTGTTCACCTGCACGCGAAACGTCGCGTCGGGCAGCACTTCGGTGACGGTCCCTTCCAGCTCGATTGCTTCTTCCTTGGCCATACTCCTCCTGAATAGTTGGTGATCTTCAGTTGTAGTGCTTCAAAAAAAAAACGGGGCCGACCCGGATCTCTCCAGGCGGCCCCGCTTTTTCTATGCTGCGCTCAGCAAGCTACGAGTTAATCGCGGAGCTTGGTGACGTTCTCGGCGGCCGGGCCCTTCTGGCCCTGCACGATGTCGAACTCGACCCGCTCGCCCTCGGCCAACGACTTGAAGCCGTTGCCCTGGATCGCTGAGTGATGAACGAAGCAATCCTTTTGTCCGTTCTCTGGGGTGATGAAGCCAAAACCCTTGGCATCATTGAACCATTTTACTTTGCCCGTGGTACGCATGTTCGGTACTTCCTCATTCAATTGTGTCGGAGTGCCGTTTGTGCGGTACCGAGCCGACTACTGTTTGTTCGCGGCCGAAATGGCCGCACTTTCTCGCCAGAAAACCAAAAAAGACCTGGCTACTTCCCAGGTCCCTGTTCAGTTCGCTGGCTCATCCACGCAACATTGCGCTTCAGAGTAAAAATCTAGCCGGTTAAGGACTTGCAGTCAATGGAGATGTGACCGGTTCCCCGTATTCCCCGACTACCTCCGGGTATGTCTCGAAGACTCCGCTCGGCGCCGGCACGCGCTCGCCGCTCACCATTGACTTGAGCATCACCGCGTTCGCCACCGCTTTCCCCCTGTAGTGGTTGTTGGTGATCACATACACTTCCCGCGTCGCGGGATCGGCCGCAATCTCCCGCGCCCGCTCGGCCCATGGCTCCAGCTCCTCCGCGGTGTACAGGTAGTTGTACCGCTGCTCGACCGGGGCCTTGTCACGAAACCAGTCCCTGTAGTTCCTCCCGTGAACGCGGACGTACCCGACGTGCGACGTCACGTGCGATGAGGGACCGATCGAATCCCGGTACAGCGGCTGGTCTATGTTCACGAAGCCGATGCCTTCCTGCTCCAGCGTCTGGAAGAACTCGGGGATCAGCCAGGATGCGTGGCGGACCTCCACGACGAGCGGATACTCGCCGAAGGCGTGAGTGACGTCGCCGAGCCATTCGCGATTCTCTTCCGTCCGCTTGTAGCTCCACGGGAACTGAAGCAATACGGAGCCGAGCCTTCCTGCATCGGCGAGAACATCGAAGCCGGCACGCACCAGGTCGACGTCCGCGGTCGACCACGCTTTTCCACGCTCGTGCGTGAATCTTTTCCAGAGCTTGGCGGTGAAGCGAAACGCCCTGGCATCCTCGACGCGCCGAACCCACGAAGCGGCCGTCTTCGCCGCCGGGGCGCCGTAGTAGCTCGAGTTGATCTCGACGGTGTCGAAGAATTCCGCGATGTAACGCAGCGAATCGAAGCCCCTGGGTTTGAGCGCGGGATACACGATCCCCTCCCAGTCCTTGTACATCCACCCGGCTGGGCCGAACCGGATGGTCGCCTGAGCGGCGACAGTGGCTCCGCCCGATCCTTGCAAGCTCATGCCCGTCATGAATGCTTGTTCAATGCCAGCCGCCCAGCGGGACGACGGCAGATGACGCTCCCCATCAAGGTGCCGTTTCTGCCAATGGAAGCGCTGAGCGTCGCGAAGATTCCCGAGGGCGATAACTGGCAGTACGAGCCGAAGTGGGATGGCTTCCGGTGCCTCGCGTTCCGGGACGGAGACGATGTCCAGCTCCAGTCAAAGGCCGGACAGCCGCTCGAGCGCTACTTCCCCGATCTTGTAGACCAGGTGCTCGCACTCGGTGCGAAGCGGTTCGTGCTCGATGGGGAGATAGTCGTTCCCGTCGATGGAGACCTCTCGTTCGACGATCTGCTGATGCGGATTCACCCCGCTGCGAGCAGAATAACGAGGCTGGCCTCCGAAACACCGGCGTCTTTCCTCGCGTTCGACTTGCTGGTCACGGAACGGGGCAGTTTGCTCACGGAGGACCCGCTCGCGGCGCGAAGACAGAAGCTGGAAGAGTTCGCTGAGCGGTACTTCAGGCCCGCGGCGCGCATGAAGCTCTCTCCCGCCACCACGGAGATTGGTGTGGTTAACAAGTGGTTCGAGAACGTCGGCGGGGGGTTGGACGGGATTATCGCCAAAGAGCTGGACAAGCCCTACTGCAGCGGCGAGCGCAAAGGGATGGTGAAGGTAAAGCAGCTCCGCACCGTAGACTGCGTCGTCGGCGGATTCCGTTACGCATCGAAGGGAAAGGTGGTCGGCTCACTGCTCCTCGGACTGTATGACGAGGATGGATTGCTGCACCACATCGGGTTCTGGTCCAGCATCAGGAACGAGGACAGGAAGGCTCTCACCGCGAAAGTGGAAAAGCTGATAAGGAAACCGGGCTTCACGGGCCAGGCCCCTGGCGGGCCCAGCCGCTGGAGCACGGAGCGTTCAGCAGAGTGGCAGCCGCTGGATCCGAAGCTCGTAGTCGAGGTCCAGTACGACCATTTTACCGGCGGCCGGTTCCGGCACGGCACGAAATTCATGCGCTGGCGGCCCGACAAGGCACCGCGCCAGTGCACGATGGACCAGCTCGAGGGGGAGCAGTCCTCACCCCTGATCCTGCTGGACGGGAAGTGAGTAGCCGACCGGGCCGGCGGACCGCACATTCATGTGCATCATGCCCTACGTATTTCACACAGCCGACGTCTTCACGGATCGCGCGCACGGAGGAAATCCACTCGCGGTGATCCCCGATGCGCGCGGATTATCCGATGCGCAAATGCTCGCCATCACGCGCGAGTTCAATTACTCCGAAAGTGTGTTCGTCTTTCCGCCGGCGTCGCGCGCGAATTCCCGCCGGTTGAGGATTTTCACTCCGGGCGGCGAGCTGCCGTTCGCCGGGCACCCAACCGTCGGGTGCGCATTCGTGCTCGCGTCGATCGGGGACATTCCGATGACCGGCGCGGAGACGCGGCTGATATTCGAGGAAGGAGTGGGACCCGTCCCGGTAATCGTCCGGGCGAAAAACGGCAAGCCGGTCTTCAGCCAGCTCACGGCCGCGCGCCTGCCCGAGATTCAGGCGCCGCCGCCACGGCCGGAGGTGTTGTGCGAGATACTCGGGCTCGAGCCAAGCGCGATCGTAGCCGACGACATGATCGAGCCCGAGGCCGTCTCGTGCGGGGTTCCGTTTCTGTTCATTCCGCTCAGGAAACCCGAGATGCTGTCGTGGATCAAAGTCGATCCGCTCAAGTGGGAGGAATCACTCGGCGGATACTGGGCGCGCGAGATGTTCGTTTTCAGCACTGACGAGTGGGAGGGTATCTTCGACGGCGGGCACATTCGGGCCCGGATGTTCGCGCCCGGGCTGGGAATCGGAGAGGATCCGGCCACGGGCGGCGCCTGCGCGGCGCTGGCGGGATTTCTGGCGCTGCGCGCGGAGACGCGGGACGGCACGCTGCGGTGGACGGTCGATCAGGGAGTGGAGATGGGGCGGCCGAGCCGCCTCGACCTGGAGGTGGATCTCAGGAAGGGACAGCTCTCCGCGATCCGCGTTGGCGGAGAATCGGTCCTCGTCAGCTCGGGGACCCTCCACATCGAAGGAACCGCCTAGGACGGCGGCCCTTCGAGGTCGCTGCTACTCGAGATAGTTGTAAAGACCGTAGAGCGCCATCGCCGCCCCGCCGATCAGGACGATGGTTCCGGCGGTGCCGCCGATGATCGCGCCCGCGATCATGGCGCCCACTCCCACTACCATCAGGGCTACGTCCTGGCCCGCGCCGCGCCGGATCGGGGCAGCCTTGAGCGCCGCATTGTTGTCGGTCGTCGCCCGGAAGCCGACGGCTGCGGATTGAACCGTAGGTCCGGCCACGGCGGACCGCAGCGACTGCTGCGCCCCCGCGACAGCGGGCAGTAGTGCAAGACAAAAACCGAGTGCGATGATACGCATGAACGTCTCCATTGGATTGTCGATGACAAGCTCAGTGAAAGGACGCTTCAGGGTGCGATGCGTTTTCCACTTCCCACCAATGCGGCAATAAGCGTGCACGTAATCGAAGCTGAACGGCTTATTGGGTCAGGGCGTCTACCTTTACGGGGAACGCCGCGGTCAGGACGCTCCCGGAGCGCTTCACCTGAACCCACACGAAATAATTTCCGGGTTTCGGGAACGCGTACGGAAAGCTGACCACAGCGTCGGCGGGCATTGGTGGAACAGCGAAATGGGATGAATCCATCTGGTTCATCCTCTTGCCCAGCCGTCCGGCAATGCTGTCGCCCGGCTCGCGCATTGTGAAGGCCATCTGCGAAGCCATGGAAACCGTTCCGCTCGGATGCAGGTGCACGAATACGCTTCCGTCGTCGCGCGCCACGACGGCGTGGCCCGGCATTCCGATGTAGGGCTCGATTGCGGCCGGGTTGCCATTGGCATCCGTGATGGCGAAGCGAAGCGAGGCGCTCCTGCCCTCCACGAACCGGCTAGAGACGCGCTGAAACGTCATCACCGATCCATCGGCGAGAATCGCTTTGTCTCCGGCCGCCGGCGGGGATGCGAACGTGGCGTCATCGGGATCGGTCAGCGCGACTGGTCCGTCGCTTCGCTGCGCAACATCCACGGCGGTGGAAACCGTCTGGGTGAAACCGCTTTCGTGCACGATGTCGCCGTACACCCGATAGCGTCCCGGCGGAAGCGGCGGCAGCGCCGAGCGGAAGCGCACCGAATCGGATGTGGCCGGATGCAGATGAGCGAAGGCAAGCATATCCGGCTCACGTACCATGAATGCATGCATGATCTTTCCGTGATCGGGGATGAGGGGGGTCCATCTGCTCTTGTTGTTCTTCCGTAGCCAGGCGGTGTCGTGCCGCATTATCCAGATCGAATCCGAGATCATGAGAGTCAGCGATTTCGCATTGCCGGTAGACTCGATGGCGGCGGTAGCAGTCAGCGGTTTGTACATGTTGCGTGTGAATCGCGTGTCCTCACTTTTCCACCAGCGCGACCCACCCAGCAGCGCCAGCGCGATCGCCGCCGCGGCTCCGGCCATGGCCGTGCGGGCTTTCCAGCGCCGGCGGTCGTCCGGTTGTTCTCCCGGCGGGAGCACTCCCTCCCGCACCGCCGCGCCGATGATAGTAACGAGACCCAGGAGCAGAAAAAGCCCGACCCCGGCGAGACCGGCTCCAAGCTTCGGGTTCATGCCCAGCCGTCTGTCCGCGACTACCACGACTGGAACCACTGTTTTGCCCGCGCCAAGGGTTCCGACGACATTGACAGTAACGCTGTTGGAGCCACTGGACATGATCCACAGCGGCGCGGAATAAAGGCCCGGATCTCCCTCGACTGGCGTGGCGGCTTCCGGCGGGGGCGCGGCGGCGAGCGCGTCGAAGCGATTTGCCAGCACCGTGACCTGCTGTACTCCGGCACCGGTCACGCGCGCGAAAACATTGGCGATACCGGGCACGACTCCGGGCGTCTCGACCTGGATCACGACGTGGTACGGTCCGGCGCTGCCCTCATACCATGCGTCGGGACTTCCGACGTGCGCGGAGCAAACGATCAGAGCCGCTGCCACGCCAGCGGCGCGGGCAAGCTTCCTCGAAGCGCGGGCCGCGGCGGAACCATGCATCCGGCCGCTCACCGCTTTACTCTGGCAAGCCCGCTCCCCAATAGCAGACTCATTCGCGTCGCGATCATCGACAACACCGCGGCGATGCCAAGCCCCCTCAAGAACGAGAGCATACTCCACTTCCCCGCGGCATCCGTGTCGAGCCCCCAGAACTGATAGCGCCAAGGGCCAAGCCTGTCCGAGTATGACCACTGATCGGCGGCAAAGAAAAAGTTGCGCGCGGCGGGCGACAGCAGAAACTCCCCCCAAAACCAGTGAATGGCTACCATGCTTCCGACCCAGGCGAGGCCAAGTAGGGCCGCCAGCTTCCAGTCGTTGCCGCGGCCGAATCTGCGCATAAGGAGATCCACCGCCACCGCGGGAATGATGATCAAAAGCGGAAACGGGGCGGGCACCATGTGGGTGACGGGATTGTAGATCGGCGCGAGCATTGGCGTCGCTTCGAACAGCTGCAGTGTCCACATCATCGCCAGCGAGATCATCATGTAGATCGCCGTGATGGTGGTGGCGGGCCATTTGAGCCGCGAAGCGCGCGCCAGCCCGATCAGAAACAACGGGATAACCCAGCCGGTGATGATGTAGAACTTCGAGGCGTGCATGTGGTTTCCCACGCTGGCCTCGTCCTGAATCACCGTCACGAGCATGGTGATGAGAATTCCGGCGGCGTACGCGTACATGAAGCGGTAGAGTTGCTGATTTTCAGCCCCTGACCGGTTCTGCGCGGCCACGGCCATCAGGATCGCGCCGATCTGAATCGCCATCATCCCCCAGGCCAACACGATATGAGGCGGGCTGATGATCTTCACGTCGAGCCCGTAGGCGTTGTGCCACCAGTTGTCGAAGGGAGCGGACGTGATCATCATCATCGTCCCCCAGATACACACCCAGGCGCCGAGCGGACCCCGGAAGAATCGCCAGAACCGCACCGATCGGGCACGCTCTTCAGCGCCGCCGGCAAACGTGGTGTGGAGCACCAGCCAGCCGCAGCTCAGGCCGGCGATGACGGCGGCCACCTGTTCCAGAACGTGCGCCAGAGTCCAGAACGAGTCACGCCCGACGGTTCGGTGCCAGGAAATGTCCCAGATCAGCCCGACAACGATGCACGTCGACGCGAAAACCACCGCGTAGAGCGGCCATGGGATGGACGTCGCGCGCTCTTCCGCACGCGCGCGCGGGACAACTCTACCCGCTACGGTCGAGGTCAGAATGAAACTCCGTTGGTTCCGGGAACGGAAGGTGAGCGGGACACCATAGAGGGGCCCAAACTTCAGTCAAGAACGAGCTGACTAGCGGTTTTCTTTCCTGTCGCGGTGCCGGTGGCGCTCGGGAATATCCACCTGTCCGCTGACCTTACGATAATGGATCGAGCCCCCGCCCTTCGATTCCACCGTGAAGTCGCGTCCGATCTTGCTGGCGTCGATATCACCCGAGCCATCGTTCTCGACGATCACCGAGCCGCGTATATCGCTGGCGCTTATTCCACCAGACCCGTCAGACCTGACGGTGAAGGAGCCGCTCACGTTCCGGACGTTGATGTCGCCCGAGCCATCGCTCACGCGAACATCGCCGCGCACGTTATCGATCGTCACCTGGCCCGAGCCGTCGGTTACGCTTACCGACCCACCCGCGGACGCGATGGTGATCTCGCCCGAGCCATCCGACAGCTCGATCGAGCCGACGTTCACGATCTCCAGGTCGCCGCTCCCATCCGCAAGGTCGGCGTTCATTCCCTGAGGAACGACGATCACGAGATCGAGAGCCGCTGAGTGGTTGTCGCGGTTCGACCGCCATTCACCATCCGGCACATCGCTCTTGATGAAAACGACATCACCCCGCCGCTCGGCGATCACCCTGATCCGGCTCAGCAGCTCCCGAGAGGAAGAACGGGCCGTTCCGGTAATCTCGACCTGACGAACCCCTGCCCTGCCCTCGACCCGCAGGCTGCCCGCCGAGGCTTCAACCTGAACCACCCGCGCCCCGCTGGCATCGACCACGGCGTTGCGGGGAGCGGTGTAGCCGCTCGACCACTGGGCGTGCGCCGCTGAGCCAAGTAGGAAAGGCGCGGCCGCGAAAGCGGCGCCGCGAACGTTTCTGTTCATCGGATACTCCAGCAAGGGTGTGGCGAATTAGACAGGCGCTTTTCCCCTACGGTTTGAAGTCCCGTCGGTTTCAATCGGGCAGGTTGAATTCCCGTAGTGCCCAGAGACCGTTCAGCATGTCGGACGCGTAGACCTTTCCACCAGCGAGGTGCACGCCCCAGACGAACACCGGGGCCTCGGCGGACAGTCCGTGCGCGAGCTCCCTGCCCATCAAGCGCAGATCACAGCGGCCGTCGGAGCTCCTCTGGGCAGCCGTGCAATCGGACAGATCGCCGGTGATGTCGAGCGCACGCACGCCGCCGTTGTAAAAGGCCGCATAGAGAATTCCACGGGTTTCGTCGACCGAGAAATTGTGGGTTCCCGCCCCCGGCAGGCGGAAGAAGGCAACCTCCCGCGGGGCCGCGAGGTTGCTCACGTCGACCACGTGGATGTCACCGGACGACGACGAGCCGACGGCGCCGTCGTCTTCCTCACCGACGAATGCATAGCGCTTCACCCCGCCGGGACCGTGGTACCACCACACGTTGTGTACCTGTCCGCCGACAGTCTGCACGTTACCGATGAGGCGCGGCGCCGACACCGACCCCGCGCCCGCGCCCCCGATGTCGAAAATCGACAGGCCGGCGTCCCAAAGCGCGGTGAAGAGGATCCCGTCTCGGACGAAGACGTCGTGGATGATCGGCTGGCCCATCGCCGCCGAGAATACTTCGACAGGGGCGCGGGGGTCGGTGATGTCGACGATTACCAGCCGCGCGGGAGGATCCACGGACAGGAAGGCGTAGAGCCTCCCGTCGACACGCTGCACCTCGGCGGTATGTACGCCGGCGTTGGTTTGGGCAGAGGTGTGACGGGTGATCAGCCGGGGTTTGACGGGATCCGCCAGATCATAAATCATGATCGATCCCGCACCGCCCTCGGTTGCGACGACGAGCAGCGTTCCATCGTCGCTCGCTTGAATGTCGCCAAGCGTCGTCGCATCCGGAACGATCAGCGAATCGACGAGGATCGGCCCCGCTCCTCCCGAGACGTCCCAGATTTTCACCGCGTTTCCAGGCTGGGACCGGAAGCCCCAGGTGGTTGTGTAGGCAATGCTACCGCGCACCCAGACTTCGGCGGTAAACCTTTCGGTGACGGATCCCTTACCCAGAACCTGGAGAACGGCCGGGCCGGTAGGGGGTTCGACCGTGTTGTCGCCGCAGGCGACACCGTACGTGACGGCGACGGCAGTCGTCACACGAATCGCGGCGCGGCGGAAGCCGGCGCGGGAAGTCAGGTTAGGTGACAGAATCATTTCGCAGGGAGGTTTAGTGCGGACCCTTTCCGACGCAGTGTGCGCTGGCCGTCGCGTGAGCAATGCTTTAGACTTGGATCATAACTCCAGGAGGAAGGCCTGAATGTCTGGCACCACGCGAACGACCGCGCTTACGGCAGGAATTCTGGTTACGCTCGCGCTCCCGGGGGCGGCCCTCCGGTCGCAGGCTCGACCAGCGGTCGCGCTGACGGTTGCAGCCGGTCCATCGGTCAGCGATGTAGCGCCCGACTTCACTCTCCCCGGCGCCACGCGGTATGGAGTTCTCGGCACGCCCGTTCGGTTGGCGGACTTTCGCGGGCGCACCGTTGTTCTTGCATTCTTCGCCAGGGCGCGGACCAAGGGCTGAACGGTCCAAATGGAGGCGTACCGTGATCAGTACGCCACGCTCTTCAACAACGGACGGAACGTCGTCGTCATCGGCGTGAGCGTCGACGCCGACACGACGCTGGCGGCCTGGGCCCGGGAATCGGATTTCCCGATGCTTTTCCTCAGCGATCAGGGCGGGAGTGTCGGCAAGCTTTACGGCGCCCATTCCGCCAAAAGCAATACTGACGACCGCTCGTTGTTCGTCATCCGGCCTGACGGACGGGTCGCATACGTAACCCGGCCGTTCAAGGTGCTCACTCCGGGCGCGTACACGGAGCTTGGCGCCGTCGTCGACAGCCTGGCGCCGGCGGACGATAGCTAAAGCGCCCTGGCCAGGGCCGCGTCGAGATTCTGTTTTCCGCCGAGACCCGTGTACACAACCCTTCCCCTTTTGTCGAGAATGACGACGTAGGAAGTGGCCGGGGCATCGAACGCAGCGGCTGCCCTGCCATCGGTATCGAACAGCATCTCGTGCGGCTGCGGATGCTTCGCCATGTATTTCCTGACCCGCTCCGGCGATTGATTGATGGCGACCGCGAGCACGACGAACTTCACTCGCTTGCCGAATTTCTTTTCGGCGGCGGTGAGCGTGGGCATGAGCTCGCGGCAGTTGCCGCACCACGTTGCCCAGAACTCGATGAGCATCGGGGTTTTGCCGATGTACTTCGAGAGATCGACCGGTTTCCCGTCGAGGGTGTGAACGACAACCCCGGTGGCCTTCGATCCGACCGGAAGGCCGAGGTCCTGAGCCGGCGCCACCACGACAAATGGCGACGCAGCGGAGAGCAGGAACGCGAGCGCGGGCGACTTGAGCATTCGATTCATCTTGTCATTGCTGTGAGTAACGAGCCTCAGATGAGCAGCTGCCCCATCTGCACCAGGTAATACTCCGCAGCCCCCAACATGATCACCGCGAAGCCGCGCTTCACCCACACCATCCATGCTCCCGCCTTCGGCAGTCGGGCGACGGTGCCGCTGAACAGTCCGACCGCTACCAGTAGCGTGCACATCCCGAGCGAGAACGCGAAAAGGTACACGAACCCAAGCATTCCACTGCGCGTGGCGGTGACCCAGGTGAGCACGGCGGCCATCACGGGCGCGGAACAGGGAGCCGCAACGAGCCCGGATGCCGACCCCATCACGAACGCTCCCGGCACGCTGCTCCCTCCGCCGGCCCCGGCCGCCCGGTTCAGAAGTCTCGACGGAACCCGCACCGGAACCACATCGAGCATGGCCAGCGCCGCGAGAACCAGCAGGTTCGCCATCGCGAAATACAGCCACGGATTGGTGCTGACGGCGCCGAACATCGTCCCGGTCATCCCGGCGAAGAGCCCGACGGCGGCGTAGACCCCAGCCAGTCCAAGGACGTATGCAAACGTCAAGAGGACTGTGCGGGACCGAGGGCGTCGCGCCCCATCCTCCGACGCCGCTCCCCCGCCAACGATTGCCGCCGTTATCGGAATCATCGGGTAGATGCACGGCGTCAGGCTGGTGAGCACGCCGGCAATGAACACGATCGGCAGAGCGGTGAACGGACTCGAGGAGAGCTGCCGCGACAGCTCCGGGAAATCCACCGTCAGGGCCGTCGCGCGCGCGCCGAGACCCAGGCGATCATCTCTTCCAGCCAACCCGAAGCCGGGCGCTGCTCGAGCCAGGACTCGCCCGTGGCGCGCGTAACCCAGAGCTGATGATCCGCTCCCGGAATCTGACGAACCGCGTAGTCCGGGTTTCTCGCCTTCCGCAGCGCCGCAGACGTGAGGCGCGCTGTCTGGCGCACGGGTGTAAGCTCGTCCTTCTCGCCGAGCACCATCAACACGGGAACTCTCAGTCGCTCGAGCAGCGGCACCGGGTTGTAGTCGAGGTCCGGGTTTATCCACGCAGGGTGTTCACGCGGAAGCGTGATAGGCGACGGATCGAGAGCCGTGAACCACGGCTCGCTTCGAGCCGCGGCAAGCGCGGTCTGAAATCGGGTCCAATCCGCATCCGATTGGCTCCGGGTGTAAGCGTTGGCCAGCTTCAGCAGCGCCGTCGCGCGCGCAATCTCGGCGTTTGAAAAACCACGCGCGCGAAGCCGGATTTCGTCGTCATAGAGCTCCTGGAGCGCCGGGGTAACGCCGCCGCCCGACACCAGCACCAGGAAAGCGATGCCTTCGAGCCGGTCGGCTGCCAGGGGGGCGATCCAGGCGCCCTCGCTCCGCCCCCAGAGCCCAATGCGACGCGGATCCGCGACCTCGGGACGTGCGCGCAGGTACCTGACCGCGACTGTCGCGTCGTCGGCAAGCTCGCTGAAAGTGCCCACTCCGCGCTGCGAGACCGGTATGTCGGTGCGGTCGCTGTTGCGCTTGTCGTAGATGAGCGCCGCAATGCCGTTGCGCGCGAACTGATCAGCGAAATAGCTGATGTAGCTTTCCCGTGTCTGGGGTCCTGAGCCATGCAGAAGCACCACGCTCGGATGCGGACCCTTTGTGCTCGGAATGAACAGAGTTCCGCGCAGCCAAACGTCTCCGTTGGCGAAGCGGACCTGCTGGGTCCGGTAAGGAACGGGCTCGCCCGACCACCGCACCAGCTCCAGCGCGCCACTGGCGGACGCGACGGGAGTCGTCACGGTACCGTGAATCCGGCTGCTGTCGAAAGCTCCGGCGAAAGTCGCGGGCGGAAGCGCGTCGGGGAACTCGAACGAAACGGCTCTTCCGTCGACCGACAGGTTCTTCACCAGGTATCGGTAGGCGTACTGATCGGGAAGGTCCAGGTAGCCGCGGAGCCCCGCTGAATCGGGCTCCAATGCAAGGCGGACGGAATGGGTATCCACCCCGCTGGTGAGGGTGCCTTCCCAGATCCCGGCGGGGTTCAGAGGCGGCGGTGGAGGCGGCGGCTGCGGATGGCTACACCCCAGGCCGGCGGCCAGCGCACAAAGTGCAAGGCGAGAACGCATTCCTGCTCCAATCCAGACCATGACTAGAGTAAGGCCACGCGCACGCCGAAAGCAAACCCTGCACAGCAAATCCAGGCCGGGCATATCTTCAGCCAATGCCAAACGCCGCCGGAGCCCTTGCTGAAGGGTGAACCCCGCGCGCCACCGACTGCGCACCCCGATATCTCGCGCCGATCCGCGTGGCTTCTACTCGGACGGGCGCTGCTCCTGCGGTGCCCCGCCTGCGGCGGAGGGTCTCTCTTCACCGGGTTTTTCGCGACGAAGGAGCGATGCCCGAG
>Ga0136633_1002318_pt1 | contig 13211 bp, 11 predicted proteins | sample AntDrymeUQ832206_2_FD_105494 | JGI IMG/M metagenome (GOLD analysis project Ga0136633, IMG submission 105494) | Polar desert sand microbial communities from Dry Valleys, Antarctica - metaG UQ83 (22.06) | ecosystem: Environmental > Terrestrial > Soil > Desert | place: Antarctica: Dry Valley... | reverse complement strand
CTGCCCATCACCGCCTGCAATGCAGCGAACGAGAACGTCACGGTCAACAAGGCGTCACCCACCATCGTCACCACCGCCTCGGCCGCCGTGGTGCTCGGCGGCTCGATCCGTGACACGGCCGCCCTGGCCGCCGGCGCCGGTCCCACCGGCACGATCACCTTCGCCGTGTACGGGCCGGACAACGCAGACTGCTCCGGCACACCTGCCAACACGTCGACCAGCACGGTGAACGGCAACGGGGTGTACACCTCCGACGCCTACACGCCGACCGCCGCCGGCCGGTACCGGTTCGTGGCCACGTACAGCGGCGACGCCAACAACGCGGCTGCGGGGCCCACCGCCTGCGACGACCCGGACGAGGACGTCGACGTCACGCCGGTGGGCGCAACGACCGCCACCACCGGGGTCACCGCCACCTCGGCGCCGAGCGCCCCGCCGCCCGAAGTCCTGGGCGCGGTCGTCACGCTGCCCCGAACGGGCGCCGGTATCGCCGCCCTGTCGGGGGTGGCGGTCATGGTGCTGCTCGCCGGTGGCTTCCTCACGGTCGTCACGCTGCGACGCCGGGTCACCCCCGAGCCGCCACTGCACGACTGAGCGACCACGGCGCGGCCCGGAAAGGGCCGGCTCAGGGGCGGACGTTCACCCAGATGCGCCGCGGGGCGTCGAGTGTACGGCTGATCGCCACCATCAGGGTGCCCGGTCGTGAACCGTCCCCGGCCTCGCTGAGGCCGGCGCTGAAGGCCAGCTGCTCGAGCGATGGCGGGCCGACCGAGAGGTTCCGGCGCACCGCTTGCGACGGGGTGGTCTGGCCGGTCCTGACGAGGTAGGCGGCCGACATCGTGCCCGTGCGCCCGACGCCGGCGCCGCAGTGGACGAAGGCCCGGCCGCCGCCGGCCTCCACCGCGGCCAGGAAGCGGGAGACCTGGGCGTCGGTTGGCGACTGGCCGTCGCGCATCGGCAGGTGGACGCGCTGGAGGCCGAGCCGGGCGAAAAGGGCCTCGTCCACGTGCAGGTCGTCCTCCGCCCGCAGGTCGACCACCGTGGTGACGCCATTGGCGGCCAGGGCCTCCAAGCCGGCGGCGGTCGGCGCCGCGCCGCGCCACAGCCGGTCGTCGACCTGGGCGAAGTTCTTGATCGGCAGGGTGAGCGTCGGGGTCGCCGTGTCCCGCTGGGCCAGCACATGCAGGCCCAGGATCACCACGTTGGGGACCACGAGCATGGCGATGCCGAGCGCCACCAACCGGGCGGCGATGGCAGGGAGCGGCCGCCGGACGCTCGGGGCGGCGGCGGCGGGCGGGGCTCCGGCGAGGACGGCGGCCGTCATCTGATGGTGGTCGGCGCGCCGGGCCGGCGCCTTGAGAGCCGTCGGCCCGGCGTCCGAGGCTCGGACGACATCAGGGAGCAGCGGCACGACCAGGTCACCTACCGGGGGGCTGAAGGGACGGACCGTGGGGGGCCGACGGTCCACCCTCTCTTTGTACCCCGTTGCGCCACCGGTACCCCAATTCGGCGCGCTCGGCCCCGAACGCCCGGAACGCCCTACGCCCGGGTGCGGCGGGGCACGATGCAGCACGCCGCCATGGCCGCCACCAGCAGCACGACGGCGGCGGCCAGCGGTGGCGTGACCGGATGGCCGGGCGCCGGCGCCGTGGCGGAGACGGCGCTTGCGACGTTGTCGATGCGCACGGCCGGCGGGGCCTCGACTGTGACCGGCTCCGGTGCAGGTGCGGGCACCGTCGTCGGCGGCGCCGGGACGGTGGTGGGAACGGGAGCGGAAGTGGCGGTGGTGGGCACCGCCGCCCTGCGGGACGCAGCCGGAGAGGCAGTCCGGGAAGGGGCAGCGGCGCGGGCCGCGGGCGGGGCGCCGGCCGGCCGGATGAAGTCCTGGGTCACGAAGTAGCGGCCGTCGGCGGCCTGCACCACGCCGATGCCCACTGCCGAGTAGCCGGGGTCGAGGATGTTGGCGCGGTGGCCGGCGCTGGTCATGAGACGGGCGTGGGTGTTGTCGACGTCGCCGTTGTAGGCCACGTTCTCGCCGCGGGCGGCGGCGTTCAGCAGGTTCTTCACCGCCGAGGTGAAGAAGGTGACGCTGTGGAAGATGTCGCCTTTCCGGGCCATCTCCTGGCTGTGGGCGACGGCGATGTTCACGATGTCGTCCCTCGACGTCAGCGGCGGGAGACCGGCACGCGAGCGCTCGCCGTTGGCCAGGTCGAGCAGGCGCTGTGCGGCGCTGGGCGCGACCTGGGTGGCGCCCGGAGTCAGGATCGGGGCGACGACCGGGGGGACGGTGACCGGCGACAGCGGGATGGGCGGCGCCGCGGTGGTGGGAGGCGTCTTGACGGGGGGGGTGGTGGTGGGCGTCGGCAGGGGGAAGCCCACGACGACGCACTCCGTGCGGAACAGGACCGTGCCGGGAGGGCAGGCGGCGGCGGCCCCGCCGGCCGAGGCGAGGCCCACGCCGACGCTGAGACCGCCAGCGGCGGTGAGCACGGCGAGGGCGCTTCGCCACGTGCGGCTCCGCCCGGTGAGGTGTCCCCCGAGGTGTTCGTTCTCATGACTGGTCAACCAGGTCATTGGTCCCCCCGAAGTGGATGCCTTCCCTGCCCTGTGTGTCGGGTTGGGAGGTCTCGCGCCTTCGGACCATTTTTGGGACCACCCGGATTGACTAGTGCGGGCGGGGCTCCCAGCTGACGATGGCCGCCGGCGTGCTGCGCACCGGGGGACGCAAGTGACCCTTCTCGGCCACCAGCCACGACGACAGGAGGCCGCGCAGCTCGCGCCGCACCGCCGGCTCGTCGGTGAGGAGGAGCTGGTCGCGGTACGCCTTCACCGCCGCGTTGAGGTCCTTGTGGCGGGCGCGGGTGGGCAGCTCGACGACCTCGACCTCGGCGGCGATGCCCAGCTCGGCCAGCACGGCGACCAGGTCGAGGTAGGTCGGGCCGAGGCGGCGGGGCTTGCCGTGGAAGTGGCGCCAGAGCGGGTCGGTGAGGAAGTCGAGGCTGGCGGCGTTGATGTACGCGAAGGCCCGCTCGGTGGTGCACGCGTCCAGCCGATCGAGGAACGACCTGGCGTCGGCGATCAGCGGGAGCACGTACGAGCACACCGACACCGATGCCGGCGTCACGTCGACATCGGGCCAGGCGCCCACCACGCCCTGCACGTTGGAGAGCTTCAGTTGCCGGGCTCGTTTCGTCACCATGGCGACCATCACCGCGCTCGAGTCCACCGCCACCACCCGCTCCACCCGTGGCGCGAGGGCGAGAGAGAAGCGGCCGGGCCCCGCGCCCACGTCGAGCACTGTCGAGCGGGGCCCGGTGGCCCGGCGCAGGCGGGCGAACAGCGGATCGCGCTCGGCCGTGCCGGCCATGGCTGTGGCGAAGCGTTTGGCCCGGCTGTCCCAGAAGGCGGGGCCCACCTCGCCCCGCCCGGGATCGATCCGGTGCATCTCGGCCAGGCGCGCCTTGACGAGCGTGGACCAGCGGGTCGAGGCGCGCATGGGCAAGTATCGCTCGTGCGTGGCGCGTGAGGGGCCGTCGCACGCGTAGGATTTCAGGGATGAAGAAGCCGCGTTTCGGTGGGGATGGGCGCTCCTCGCGTGAGGATGCCGAGCGCGAGGCCCAGGAGGAGCTCAACCGGCTGACCCGGCGATCGGGCCCGCCGCCGTCGAGCGACGGTCCGCCGGCCCCGCCGCCCGCCCGGTCCTCCTACTCCAAGCAGCGGGGGTCGTACGCCGCGCCGCCGGCGTCGCGGGCGCCGGCACCCCCGCCGGCCCCCCGGTCCTACGGCCCACCGCCCGCCGAGTCGCGGTCGCCCGGCTTCACGGGGCGTGCTCCCGTGGCGGGCGACGACGAGGAGTACGACGACGACGAGGTCGACGAGAACGACCTGTACCACGCCCCTCGTAGCGCCAAGGAGGAGGAGGAGGCCGTCACCGGCCTCGCCCTCCAGGATTGGGCGACGTGGCGGGGGCAGGCCGACCGCATGGAGGACTTCGCCCTGCCGCGCCTCGACGCCACGTCGATCGAGGCCCAGCGCGACAAGGCGCTCCGGGAGGTCCTGGAGCGCCAGGAGCGGCTCCAACGCGAGTACCGCGACCGGCTCAAGCCCGTCGAGGGCTCGACGGAGGTGTCCGACCTGCGGGCCGCCCACCAGATGAACGTGTTGCGCCAGTCCAAGCCGCCGGGGATGATGAACATGGCGGCGGTGCAAACCGGCAACCTCAACCGCCAGCGCCGTGAGCGCATGGTCATCGCCGACGACCTGGTTGACGCAGCCCCGGCCAAGGGCAAAACCAAGAAGGCGCCGGCCGCAGGCAAGGCGACCAAGGCGGCGAAGCCGGCGGCGGCGGCAGCCCGCACGTCGGGCAAGGCGGCCCCGCCGGCGGCAGCCAGGAAGCCAGCCAAGGCGGCACCGGTCCCCAGGGCGGCGGCGCCCACCACCAAGGCGGCCCGCCCGGCCAGCTCCGTGAAGGCTCCCGCCAAGGCGGCCAGGGCGCCTGTCGTCAAGGCCACGGCCACCCCGACCGGCGCCGGCCGCAAGGTGTCCACGACCGCCAAGGCGCCGGTGACGCCTCCCCGGCGGGCAGTCGCCAAGGCGATCCCGGCACCGACGGCGGTCAGGCCTCTTGCCAAGGATCCCAAGCCGGTGACGAAGACGGCGAAGCCGGCGGCCAAGAGCCCGCGCCGGGGCTAGTCGGATCGGGCCCTGGTGCGCTGGCTGGCAGCCGGGGAGCGTGAGCTGAAGGGCGCCTGCGGCCAGGGCTTCCTCCAGGGCATCCTGCTGAGTGAGGTGTCCGCGCCCCGCTACACCACCGCCACCGAGCGGCGCATCGTCATGTGCGACGAGGTCATCCGCGACCGCCGCGGCAACGTCACCGGGGCCAGCATCTCGCTGCAGGTGCCCTGGACCAGGGTGTGCGCCTACTGGCTGGGCGTCGTTCCGTTCCCGCCCGACATGTGGCGCGAAGGCCACGAGGGCGAGGTCATCGTCCTCAGCCTCGAGCCAGAGGCGGCCGACGGTCGCGACATCGTCGTGTGGCCGCAGACCGACGCCTGGATGGCGGCGCTCACCGCCATGGGCGTCCCCGAGCTCAACGACTAGAACCAGCCCGGCGCCGACGACCGCTCCTCTGCGTTTCGCCGCCGTCCGGCGGATGCACGGCTACCGCTGGTCGGAGGGCCGATCGAACTCCTCGGCCACCTGGGCGGGATCGTGCTCCACCTCTGCCCGCTGGCGCTTCGCCGCCTCGATCCGTGACGCCTCGTCCTCGTCCGGCTCGTGCGGGTGGTCGCCGGGCTCGTCGACCGGTGGGGATGCGGACGCCATCGGCGAATGCTAGGGCGCCCGGCCGATCCGGCCCTTACAGAAGGGGGATCGGGTCGCCGGCGCCCAGACTTGCCGGCCCCTTCCGCCCCGCCCCGTTGCCCGCCGGCCGCTCGAACTGGATCCGGGAGAGCTCGGCATAGAGGCCGCCTGTCTGGACGAGCTCGTCGTGGCGACCACGCTCGACGATGCGGCCCTTGTCGAGCACGAGGATCTGGTCGGCCGCCACGACCGTCGACAGCCGGTGGGCGATCACCAGGCTGGACCGGCCGTGCAAGGCTTCAGCCAGAGCGTTCTGGATGAGCATCTCGGACTCGGAGTCGAGGTGGGCCGTCGCCTCGTCGAGGATCACCAGCGCCGGGTCCTTGAGCAGGAGCCGGGCGATGGCCACCCGCTGCTTCTCTCCGCCGGACAGGCGGTGGCCCCGCTCGCCCACGACCGTGTCGTACCCGTCGGGGAGCGATGCGACCAGGTCGTGGATGCGGGCCGCCCGGGCCACCTCGATCATCTCCGCCTCGGAGGCGTCGGGGCGGGCGTACAAGAGGTTGTGGCGGATGGTGTCGTGGAACAGGTGGGAGTCCTGCAACACCATGCCTACCGCCCCGGTGAGGCTTTCGATGCTGAGGTCACGGACGTCGTGGCCCTCCACCTTCACCACGCCGGTGCTGGCGTCGTAGATGCGGGGGAGCAGCATGGCGATGGTGGTCTTGCCCGCCCCCGACGGCCCCACCAGGGCCACGCTCCGGCCCGGCCCGATGGTGAACGACACGTCCTGGAGCACCCACGCCCGCTCGTCGTAGCCCGAGTCGGTGTGCTCACCCTCGAGCGATCTCAGGGTGACGTCGTTGGCCCGCGGGTAGCGGAACCACACCTCCGACAGCTCGGCCCGTCCGGCGGGCCGGTCGAGAACGACGGCGCCCTCGCGCTCGGCGATGGCGGACGGGAAGTCGAGCACCTCGAAAACCCGCTGGAACGACACCACGGCTCCGGCCAGGTCGACCCGGGCACCGGCCAGCATCGTCATGGGGCCGTAGAGCTGCGTGAGGTAGGCGGTGAAGGCGACGATGGTGCCCAGCGTGAGCGTGCCGTCGATGGCCATGTGACCGCCCGCCCAATAGACCACGCCGATCCCCACGGCCGCCACCAGGCCGAACATGCCGTGGAAGACCCGGCTGTAGACGGCGGTGTGGATGCCGACGTTGCGCAGGCGGCCGGCCCGCGCCGAGAAGCCGGCCGTCTCCCGGCGGGGCTGGCCGAACAGCTTCATGAGCAGTGCGCCGCCCACCTGGAAGCGCTCGGTCATCTGGGCGTTCATGCCGGCGTTGGCGTCCATCTGCTCGGCCATGAGCGTGTGCAACTGGCCCCGCATGCGCCGGGTCACCAGGATGAACAGGGGAGCGATCACCAGAGCGAGCAGGGTCAGGCGCCACTCGAGTACGAACATGGCGACGAGGGTGACGGTCAGGCCGAGCACGGTGGACGCCATAGCCGTGAGCGTCTCCATGAACACCCGGTGGCCGCCCTGGAGGTCGTTGGTGAGGCGGCTGGTGACGGCGCCCGTCTGCGAGCGGGTGAAGAACGAGACCGGCATGCGCTGGATGTGGTCGAACAGGGCGACCCGCAGGTCGAAGATCACCCCCTCGCCCACATGGCTCACGAACCACCGGCTGGCCACCTGGGCGACCGTGCCGGCGATCGCCACCAGCAGGATGGCGATGCACAGGACGTTGAGGAGGCCGACCCGCCGGTCGCCGATCGCCTTGTCGACGACGGCCCGGTACAGCAGCGGCGGAATGGCTCCCAGCACCGACGAGATCACGATGAGCAGGAGCAGGGCGGCGAGTTTGCGCCTGTAGCGGCGGGCGAATCCCCACACCCGCAGGAGCAGCTCACGCGAGATGGTGGCGTCGTCGTCGACGGGGCCCGAGTGGAGCATGCGCCACCCCGCGAAGCTGTTCACCCCGCCATTATCGCGGCACCGGCGAACTACCCTCGGCCTGCGTTGGAAATTCCCGACCGTTCCGGTAGGGTTTCGGCGGAGCCGACCAGGAAGGACCCGAATTCATGAGCAAGACAGATGAGTTCATCGCCAACGCCGAGGGATACGCGTCGTCGTTCGACAAGGGCGATCTGCCCATGCCGCCGGCCAGCCACGTGGCCGTCCTGGCGTGCATGGACGCCCGCCTCAACCCGTACGGCATCCTCGGCCTGACCGAGGGCGACGCCCACGTCATCCGCAACGCCGGCGGCGTGGTGACCGACGACGCCGTGCGCTCGCTCGCCATCTCCCAGCGTTTGCTGGGCACCACCGAGATCATCCTCATCCATCACACCGACTGCGGCATGCTCACCTTCAAGGACGACGACGTGAAGGACCAGATCCAGGCCGACACGGGCATCCGCCCGCCGTTCGCCCTCGAGGCCTTCGCGGACCTGGACGACGACGTGCGCCAGTCCATCGCCCGCATCAAGGCCAGCCCCTTCATCCCCCACAAGGACAGCGTGCGGGGCTTCGTCTACGAGATCGAGAAGGGCATCCTGCGCGAGGTCCTGTAGGCCACGGCGGCCGGCCCGGGCTGCCCATGAGCTCGCTCGACCTTCTCTGCACGCCTACCCCCGGTATGCGGGTGCAGGCGTGCAGAGAATCGCGGCGGCCGTCCACGCGGCTGCTTCGGGCCCGGGGACCCTCCGGATTGGGCCAGACTCTTCGCCGATGACGCGGCGGATGACGGCCTTCGTGGCGGCGACGACGATCGTGGTGGGCGGACTGGTGGCGGTCGGCGGGGCTGCGCCGGCCGGGGCGCTGACGCCGCCTCCGGCGGAGCGCGGGTACTGGTTCGTGGGTTCGGACGGCGGGGTGTTCGGCTTCGGCGGCGCCCAGTTCTTCGGGTCCACCGGCGCCACCAAACTGAACAGGCCCATCGTGGGGATGGCCACGACCCGGAGCGGGCGGGGCTACTGGCTGGTGGCGTCGGACGGCGGGGTGTTCGCCTTCGGCGACGCCGTGTTCCGTGGGTCAACCGGCGCGCTGGCCCTCAAGGCGCCCATCGTGTCCATCGCGGCCACACCCTCGGGAGCGGGCTACTGGCTGGTGGCGTCCGACGGCGGCGTGTTCTCGTTCGGCGACGCCACCTTCCGGGGGTCGACCGGGGCCATCACCCTGAACAAGCCGATCGTGGGCATGGCGGCCACGCCCACCGGCCGGGGCTACTGGCTGGTGGCGTCCGACGGCGGGGTGTTCTCGTTCGGCGACGCCACCTTCCGGGGCTCGTCGGGCGCCATCAAGCTGAACAAGCCGATCGTGGGCATGGCCACCACGCCATCCGGTCGGGGCTACTGGCAGGTGGCGTCCGACGGCGGGATCTTCGCCTTCGGCGACGCCGCCTTCAAGGGCTCCATGGGGGCGGTTCCGCTGAACAGGCCGATCGTCGCCATGTCGTCCACGCCCCGGAGCGAGGGCTACTGGATGGTGGCGTCCGACGGCGGGGTGTTCAGCTTCGGCGACGCCACCTTCGCCGGGAGCACAGGAGGGCAGCGGCTGACGTCGCCCATCGTGGGGGTGACGGCGCCGCCGGTGCGCACCACACCCGAGGTCGCCATCTTCTTCTACCCCTGGTACGGCCGGGCCGACCGCGACGGCGAGTGGCGCCACTGGGAGGGCAACGGCCACATGCCACCGGGCGACTTCGCCGCCAACTTCGCGCCCGCCCGGGGCCTCTACAGCAGCACCGACCCGAACGTCCTCAGCGGCCAGATGGCGGAGATCGCCGCCGCCGGCGTCGACGTGGTGGTGACCTCGTGGTGGGGGAGGGGCTCGTTCGAGGACAAAGGCCTCGAGGCGGTCCTGGCCGCTGCTGCCGCCCGGGGCCTCCGGGTGGCCGTCCACGTCGAGCCCTATACAGGGCGCTCAGTGGCCACCATCGAACAGGACGTCGCCTACCTCCGCACGCTCGGCGTACGCGACGTCTGGCTGTACAGCATCCAGGGCCTCGGGGCCGCCCCCCTGGCCGCCGCCCGCAGCCGCATGGGTGGCGACATGCGGGTGATGGGCAACGGGACGAACCCCCCCGCCTACCGGTCGGGCGCGTTCGCCTCCTTTGCCCGGGCGGCCGGCCTCGACGGCATCTACACCTATGACGCGGTGCGCTACACGCCGTCCGACTTCGCCACCATCTGCGCCTCCGCCCGCCAGGCCAACCTGCTGTGCTCCCCGTCGCCGTCGCCGGGCTACGTCGCCGGGCGGACCAAGCCGGGCGACAGCCAGCTGGTGGCCAGGGAGGGCGGCGCCCGCTACGACGCCACCTGGACGGGGGCGATCGACGCATCGGCCGACATCGTGAGCGTCACCAGTTACAACGAGTGGCACGAAGGCACGCAGATCGAGCCGGCGGTGCCCTTCTGCTTCCCCGACGGCGTCTGCTCACCCGGCTACGACGGCTCGTACAACACCACAGGGTCGGCGTCCCAGAGCGCCTACATGGGGCGCACGACCTTGTGGTCGTCGATCCTCAAGCGGCTGTAGCCGGCGCACACGACGACCTCGGGAGCCGGCGTCGCCGCCGCCCCGAGCAACTGCGACGGCGCACGGTCAGTCGGTGCTGAACCTGCGTCCGCCGGCCATTAGTTAGCCCGAGACGAAAAGCATCAGAGCGAACCCGCCGAGGGCCAGGACGCTGATCGGACCGCCGTTGCGGGCCAGCACGTCGGGGCGCCCCAGCACGACGCCGAGGACGACGGCGATCTCTGCCGCCGACGAGGCCGTGACCTGCTTGCCGAGCACGTCCGCACCGGTGGCCGTCCCGAGGTTGCGCACCGCACGTCGGCCGCGATGGTCTGGCGCCTGGTCACGTCACCGACCGCCCGGCCCCATGGTGCCGATCACGGCGATGCCCCAGGATGTCGTCGGTCACCGTCACCCCGACGCAGGGGGCGAGGGTGGAGCCCGCCCGGATCGCCGGGCTGGACCGAGGGTAGGCTGCCCGGACGCCGGGCGGCGTGGCCGAGTGGTTTAGGCAAGGGCCTGCAAAGCCCTGTACACCGGTTCGATTCCGGTCGCCGCCTCCATCAAGTTCTCCCTGCTCAGGGGCGGTGCACAGGGCTTCGGCTCGCTCCGCTGGCCAGGACGCCATCCCGCGCCCATCCCGCGGGCCGGATGGGCGAGTTCGATCCGGTGTGCGACTGGCTAAGCCCGAATCCACCGATCAGGTTCGGCTGACCGCCGTGGCGGGACGATCGTGACGTGAGATGGGTGAGGACACACGAGACGCCGTTGGCTGTGGCCACGGGCCGCTGAGCGGACGTTGTCGAGCAAGGGCTTTCGGCGTGCTCTGCGACCGGGGGTGCACAACGGGTCGGCACTGGCGGCCGCCGCCTTGTCCAGCGTCTCAGGTGACGAGCACGACCGTCCGGAGCTTGACCAACGAGGAGTCGAAGCGCTTCGCCCAGGGCCAGCGCTCGGGCAGGTGCAGAGTGTGGCGGCGGGCCGAGGTGGTAAGGCGGCCGGGCACCCGCAGGGAGCGGCGGCGAAGGGTGTCAGTGGCGATGAGGGCCTCGCCCAGGCCGAGGCGACTGGTCAATCGGGCCAGGTTGTGGGCCATGACGCCCAGGGCCAGCCAGGCGGCGTTGGCCCCGAAGCGGCCCGAGGGCATGTGGTTGAGCCCGATGCCGTACTTGAGGTCGCGGATGGTGTTCTCGACCACGGCGTGGCGCCGGTGGTCGGCCTCCAGCTCGATCGTCTCGCCCTCCCGGTCGGTCACGAAGGCATGGAAGGCGTAGTCGACCAGCAGGGCCAACTGCGACCCGGGAGTTGGCTTGACCCGGCGCACGATGAGGCGCACCACCGGGGCCTTCTTGCCAAAGGGCCGGTAGGTGGTCTCGGCCACGTCGGCCCCACCGTCGAGGAAGTACGGGATCGGCGCCCAGGCGTCGTCGGGGATAGCGGCGATGACCTTGTGCAGCGCCTTGTTCAGCTTGACGGTGATGGAGTACCGCACGCCCGCCTTGCGACAGGCACCGGCCACCTTGCCCGAGTAGAACCCGGAATCGGCCCGCAGCGTGAGCGGGCCGGTGGCCCCGGCGGCACGCACCCGGTTGAACGTCTCGGTGAGGAAGCCCGCCGCCCCTCGCCCGGAGTTGGCGTTGCCGCCCCGCTGGCGGGAATGCACGACGTCGCCGGTGCCGGCCACCACCGCGAACAGCGGGTGGTAGCCGCGGACGTGGTTGTAGGTGAACTTGGTCCCACCCTGCTTGGCCAGCCCGTAGGTCTCGCAGATCGAAGAATCCACGTCGAGGGTCACGGGCGCATCGCCAGAACCGGCGCCGGACGCCCACGCCCGGGCCAACAACTGGCCGGACACCTTGTCGAGCTGGCGGGCATGTCCCCAGGTGAAGCTGCGCAAGAAGGTGCCGAGGGTGGAGGGGGCGAGCACGGCGTGGCCAAGCGCGGCCTGGGTGGAACCCGCCCGCAGGGCGTCGGCGTCGTCGATCGAGTCGCCCCCGGCCAGCGCCGAGTGGATCAGCGTCATCGCCTTGTGGCCGACGTTGGCGTGCCCGGGGGCGTCGCCCAGGTCGACGTGGGTGTCGAACAGCTCCCGTAGGCCGAGGTGCTGGGCCAGGGTGGCCGGCAGGATCAGCCCGGCGTCGGCCACCGCATGCGAGTCATCGAAGGTCACGCCGATCCCGTCGAGGCTGTGCGATGATCGCATCGAGAAGGTGCCCTCCGACTTGGGGTTTCTGGCTGGCTCGTAACCGCCATTCTCCTAGGTCAGAGGGCATTTTCCGCGAATGGTCCCCGTCGCTACCCGATGCAAATCGGTGGATCAGGGCTAAGCCTGAAGGTGAGCGAGGTCGTCGGCTATCTGAAGGTTGTCGATGTCGCGAAGGTGCCCCAACGGTGGTGGCGTGAGCCGATTCGATGTGCAGATGGTCAGCAGCATCGAATGCACGGACCAGGTCATCAACGGGGGTTCGGTGAGGAGCGGCAACACCGCGCCCACGTCGGCGACATCGAGAAGGCACACAGCCTCGTGTCGGATGCTCTCGCGCTGATCCGAGAGGGCGAGGTGGATCAGCCGATCTGTCGACTCGTGCCTGTGAGCGTGCGCCTCGTAAGTGCGGAGTGCTTCGTGACCACGGGTGCTCGCGACCTCCCCGCCCGCGATGAGCTTCCACGTCAAGTCGGCTACCTCGTCCGAGCGCGGGACGTCATGGAGGTAGAGACGGCGCTCTTGCGCACGACAAGGACAGGATCGTACGCGAGCTGCATCAACCGCTCGGTGTCGTCCCACTCGGCGAGAGCACGACATGTCGTCTCTCGCACGGCGGGGTCTGGGTGCCCGATAAGGAACCGAGCGAGCTCTGCCCGTTGCCCGGCGGCGACGGCTACCCAGTCGTTCCGACGAAGTGCGGCGAGCTTGGCCTTCCAGGGACCGTCAAGATCGGACAGCGAGGCCACGATCTCCGCAGCCGACGGCGGGGAGGCGGCGGCCGTGAGGGCGGGCGAGGTGGTCGACTCGGCCGGCGGCTCTCGTCGGAACTCCTCGTCGCTGAAGTTGAGCAGGGCCCAGACCGGGCTCATCCATTCCCGCAGCCGTGCATGTACGGCTGGTTCGTGTTCCGCGGCCATGAGCGTCGATAGAAACTCCCCTCGGATGCGGTCCAGTGAGTGACGCGCCGCGGTTTGTCGCGCGCCGCTTCCAGCGTTTAAGATCGAATGCAGCAGGGCAACAGCTGCTCGCGACAGGTAGTACTCGAGGGTCTCTGTCGCAGCTAGCGGGAGTTTCCCCCTTACGGTCCCATAGCCAATCTGGGTAGCCAAAGAGGTTTCTTTGAAAGAAGCCTCTGACCAGCGCGTTTGCAGGCGGTGAGTGCTCGCGATTCGTGCCGTGGGG
>Ga0136633_1002317_pt1 | contig 13222 bp, 23 predicted proteins | sample AntDrymeUQ832206_2_FD_105494 | JGI IMG/M metagenome (GOLD analysis project Ga0136633, IMG submission 105494) | Polar desert sand microbial communities from Dry Valleys, Antarctica - metaG UQ83 (22.06) | ecosystem: Environmental > Terrestrial > Soil > Desert | place: Antarctica: Dry Valley... | reverse complement strand
GTCGATCGCCGAGCAGCTCGTCAACCGCGTCGCGTTTCGCCGCGCGATGAAGCGCGCGCTGACGAGCGCGATGCGCTCGGGGGCCAAGGGCTGCAAGGTGCAGGTCGGCGGCCGCCTCGGTGGTGCCGAGATGGCCCGGACCGAGTCCTACTCCGACGGGCGCGTCCCGCTGCACACGATGCGCGCGGACATCGACTACGGCTTCTTCGAGGCCAAGACGACCTTTGGGCGCATCGGCGTGAAGTGCTGGATCAACAAGGGCGAGATCATGCCCGAGGGCTTCAGCGGCGCCGACCTGACCGAGCTCGACGCGCCGGCGCCGCAGCGCGCCGACGAGCGTGGCGGCCGCGACGGCCGTGACGGGCGCGGGCGCGGGCGCGGCGGTCAGGGCGGCGGCCCGGGTGGCGGCGGTGGTCGGGGTGGTCAAGGCGGCGGCTTCGGCGGCGGGCGCGGTGGCACGGGGGGTCCGGGCGGTCGCGGTGGCCAGGGCGGCGGCGGCCGCGGCGGCTACCAAGGGGGCGGGCGCTAGATGCTGTCGCCCAAGCGCGTCAAGCACCGCAAGCAGCACCGCGGGCGCCGGGCCGGGTTCTCCCGCGGCCAGACGACCGTGCAGTTCGGCGAGTACGGCCTGAAGTCGCTTGACGCGGGCTGGCTGACCAACCGCCAGATCGAGGCCGCGCGTATCGCCATGACCCGCAAGATCAAGCGTGGCGGCAAGGTGTGGATCAACGTCTACCCCGACAAGCCCGTCACCAAGAAGCCCGCCGAGACCCGCATGGGCTCGGGCAAGGGCAATCCGGAGGGCTGGGTCGCGGTGGTCAAGCCGGGTCGCGTCATGTTCGAGCTCGCCGGCGTCGACGAGCATCTCGCCCGCGAGGCGATCCGCCTCGCGGCCCACAAGCTGCCCGTGCGCTCGAAGTTCGTGCGCCGAGAGGACCAGATCTGATGAAGGCCGCAGACGTGCACGAGCTCGAGGACGCAAAGCTCCTGGAGCACATCAAGACGACGCGCCGCGAGGTGTTCGGGCTGCGCTTCCAGCACGCCACGGGCGAGCTTGAGAACACGGCAGGCATGGGCTCGGCGAAGAAGGATCTCGCCCGCGCGCTCACCGTCGCTCGGCAACGCGGCCTCGACCCCACCCAGGCCTAGGAAGAAGAAGACGATGGCTGAAGACACCCCCACACCTGAGACCGAGGCCCCCGCGGCCGCTGCCCCCGACGTCGCCGTCCCGGCCGCGCCCGTGGTCGCGCTGACCCCCAAGCAGCGCAAGGTCGCCTCCCGCGCCAAGCGCGGGCCGCGCCGACCCTCCGACCCCGAGGCGCGCGCCGAGCTGCGCAAGGCCAAGGCCACCGCGCGCTCGCGCCGCCGTCTGCAGGAGCGCGAGAAGACGCGGGCGGCCCGCCCGTCCGAGCCCGTCGCCGATCAGGCGCCGCGGGAGCACGTCGACGGCTCGGCCAAGGTCCGCATCGGCACGGTCGTGTCCTCCAAGGCGGACAAGACGATCACCGTGCGGATCGACACCGCCCGCCGGCATCGCAAGTACGAGAAGATCGTCCGGTCCTCCTCGACGGTGCACGCGCACGACGAGCGCAACGACGCCAACGAGGGCGACCGGGTCAAGGTCGTGGAGGCCCGTCCTCTGAGCCGCATGAAGCGCTGGCGCCTCGTCGAGGTCACGGAGCGTGCGAAGTGATCCAGAACGAGACCCGCCTCAAGGTCGCCGACAACACGGGTGCGCGGGAGATCCTCTGCATCCGCGTCAAGGGCGGCTCACGTCGCCGCTACGCGTTCGTGGGCGACGTCATCACCGCCACCGTCAAGCAGGCCAATCCCCAGGGGACGGTCAAGAAGGGCGAGGTGGTGACGGCGGTCATCGTGCGCACGAAGAAGTCCTTCGGGCGCGACGACGGCACCTACATCGCCTTCGACGAGAACGCTGCGGTCATCATCGACGCCGCGAACAACCCGCGGGGCACGCGCATCTTCGGCCCCGTGGCGCGCGAGCTGCGAGACCGCAACTTCATGAAGATCGTCTCGCTCGCGCCGGAGGTGCTGTAATGGCTGTGAAGATCCGCCGTGACGACGAGGTCGTCGTCATCAGCGGCAAGGACCGTGGCAAGACCGGGAAGGTCGTGCGCGTGGACCCCAAGAAGGAGCGGGTCTACGTGCAGGGCTTGAACATCGTCAAGCGCCACCAGCGCCCCGTGCCCTCCACCGACCCGTCGAAGTCCGCGGGTGGTGTCGTGGAGAAGGAGGGCCCGATCCACATCTCCAACGTGATGCTCATCGATCCCAAGGACTCAAAGCCCACTCGCGTCGGCGTCAGCCGCGAGGACGGCATCCGCGTCCGGGTCACCAAGCGCACCGAATCGAAGCTCGACTAGAACCCCATGGCACGCCTCAAGACCAGATACCACGAGGAGATCAAGCCGCAGCTCATCGAGCGGTTCGGCTACACCTCGGCCATGCAGGCGCCCAAGCTCGAGAAGGTCGTGCTGAACATGGGCCTCGGCGAGGCCAAGACCGACTCCAAGGTGCTCGACAACGCCGTGGAGCAGCTCGCCTTGATCGCCGGCCAGAAGCCGAACATCCGCATCGCGCGCAAATCCATCGCCCAGTTCAAGGTCCGCGAGGGCATGCCCGTCGGGGCGGCGGTGACCCTGCGCAACGAGCGCGCCTACGAGTTCATCGACCGTCTGGTCTCCGTGGCGATTCCGCGCATCCGCGACTTCCGGGGCCTCAAGCCCACGTCGTTCGACGGGCGCGGAAACTACGCCATGGGCGTCAAGGAGCAGACCATGTTCCCTGAGATCGACTACGACGGCATCGACGCCGTCCGCGGGATGGACATCATCGTCACCACTTCTGCCCCCACCGACCCCGAGGCCTACGCGCTGCTCCAGGCGTTCGGCTTCCCGTTCTCCAAGGACGGCAACCCCTTCATCGAAAAGACGGAGGCCTGATCCATGGCCAAGACCTCACAGCGCGTCAAGCAGGCGCGCCCCGCGAAGTTCCCCACCCGCGAGTACACGCGCTGCCGCAACTGCGGGCGCGCCCGCTCGGTGTACCGCAAGTTCGGGGTCTGCCGGATCTGCCTGCGGACCCTCGCCCACGAGGGCTACATCCCCGGCATGACGAAGTCGAGCTGGTAGCCCCGTGTCGATGACCGACCCCATCGCGGACTTCCTGACGCGCATCCGCAACGGCATCCGCGCCGCCCACGAGACCGTCGAGATCCCTTCGAGCAAGCTCAAGCGCGAGATGGCCCGCATTCTGCAGGAGCAGGGCTACATCCAGTCCTACGAGCTGCGCGCGCCCGACGCCACCCACCCGGGTGAGCGCGTCGTCGTCACGCTGAAGTACACCGACGACCGCCGCTCCGCGATCCAGGGCCTGCGCCGCGTCTCGCGGCCCGGCCAGCGGACCTACCGCGACCACGACAACCTCCCGAAGGTCCAGGGCGGCATGGGCACCATCATCATGTCGACGTCGCACGGGGTCATGACGGGTCATCAGGCGCGCCAGTCCGGCGTCGGCGGCGAAGTCGTGGCGGAGGTCTGGTAGCCCCCGTGTCGCGTATCGGCCGTAAACCCATCGACGTCCCGTCCGGCGTCGACATCGCGATCAAGCCCGAGTCGGTCACCGTCAAGGGCCCGAAGGGTGAGCTCTCCGAGCGCATCCACCGGGACATGACGGTCGCTGTCGAGGACGGCATCGTCACCGTGACCCGTCCCACGGACCGCGGCGAGCACCGCGCCCTCCACGGGTTGACGCGCTCCCTGGTGGCCAACATGGTCGAGGGAGTCACCCTGGGCTACGCCAAGACCCTCGAGATCCAGGGGGTCGGATACCGCGCGGTGATGAAGGGCAAGGACCTCGAGCTCGCGCTGGGCTATTCCCATCCCGTGAGCATCACCGCCCCCGACGGCATCGAGTTCGAAGTGCCCCAGCCCACTCGCGTGGTCGTCAAGGGCATCTCCAAGCAGGCGGTCGGCGAGACGGCCGCCATCATCCGCAAGCAGCGGCCCCCGGAGCCCTACAAGGGCAAGGGCATCCGCTACGAGGGCGAGTTCGTCGCCCGGAAGGTCGGAAAACGCGCATGACAGTCGCCACCAAACCCGCGCAGCGCCTGCGCCGCCGTCGTCGCGTCCGCGCGAAGATCATCGGCTCCGAGCAGCGTCCGCGGATCTCCGTGTTTCGCTCCAACCGCGGGATCTCCGCCCAGCTCATCGACGATCTGTCGGGGCGCACGCTCGCGTCGGTCAACTGGACGGAATCCGAGCTGCGCGACCTGGAGCCGATGGAGCAGGCCACCAAGGCCGGCGAGCTGCTGGCCGAGCGCACCAAGGCGGCCGGAATCGAGACCGCCGTGTTCGACCGCGGCGGCTACCGGTACCACGGCCGGGTCAAGGCGTTCGCCGAGGGAGTCCGCGAGGGGGGCATCACCGTATGACCAGCACGATCATCGATCGCACCGTCAGCCCGCAGGGTCTCGACCTCCAGGAGCGCGTCGTGGAGATCAACCGCGTGGCGAAGGTCGTCAAGGGCGGTCGCCGCTTCTCCTTCACCGCGCTGGTCGTGGTCGGGGACGAGCGTGACGTCGTCGGCGTGGGCTACGGCAAGGCCAACGAGGTTCCGCTGGCGATCCAGAAGGGCGTCGAGCAGGCCAAGAAGAACCTCTTCCGGGTGCCCAAGCACAACGCCACGATCACCCACGAGTCGCTCGGGGTCTTCGGGGCGGGGAGAGTCTTTCTCAAGCCGGCCTCGCCGGGTACCGGCGTCATCGCCGGGGGCGGCGTCCGCGCCGTGCTCGAGCTCGCGGGCATCCACGACATCCTGAGCAAGTCGCTGGGCTCTCAGAACCCGATCAACCTCGTCAAGGCGACCACCACCGCGCTGCAGCAGCTGCGCAGGCCCGAGGAGGTCGCCGAGCTGCGCGGCCTCTCGATCAACGCGGTGCTCGGCCTGACCGAGAAGCCGGCGCCCGATCAGGAGGGCACGAGCGAGGTCGACCCGTCGGCCGAGGTCATCCACGCCGACGCGCCCGAGGCGGAGACCGCGCCGGACCCGGTGGCGACAGCCCAGGAGCCGCCCGCGACGCCCGAGGAGCCGACGGCGACGCCGGAGGAGCCTGCCGCCGACGCCGCGTCGGAGCCGGAGAAGGTGGACTAGGTGGCCCTCAAGGCAACGCAGATCAAGTCCAAGAACGGCTCCGACCGTGCCCAGCTGGCTACGCTCGCGTCACTCGGCCTGCGCCGCATCGGGCACACGGTCGAGGTCAAGGACACCCCGCAGACCCGAGGCATGCTGCACCGCGTGCGGCACCTCATCACCGTTTCCGAGGACTAGGTTCCCATGGCGTCAGAAGATCGTAAGGAGCCCGATTCGGCTTCGCCGAAGGGCACAAGCGAGCAGTCCGAGGCGATCGGCCTGCACACCCTGCAGCCCGCCCCGGGCAGCCGCAAGGCGCGCAAGCGCGTCGGCCGCGGCCACGGCTCGGGTACCGGCAAGACGTCGGGCCGAGGCCACAAGGGCGCCGGCTCACGCGCGGGCGCGAAGGACCGGGCGCGCTTCGAGGGCGGCCAGATGCCGATCCACATGCGGATGCGCAAGCTGCGCGGCCCGAACAACAAGAAGTCGATGCCGTTCGAGATGTTCCGCACGCACACCCAGCCCGTCAACGTGGGGGACCTCGACGCGCGCTTCGAAGCCGACGCCGTCGTCGACGTCGCGGCGATGGTCGCCAAGGGCCTCGGCACCCGCAAAGAGATCAAGATCAAGGTCCTCAACAAGGGCGAGATCTCCAAGCCGCTCGCGGTGCACGCCCACGCCTTCTCCGCGTCGGCCGTAGCGGCCATCGAGGCCGCAGGCGGCTCGGCCACCGTCGTCGAGCTCTAGTCTCAGTAGCCATGCTGGCCACGATCCTCAGCGCCTTCACCGTCGCGGAGATCCGCAAGAAGCTCGCCTTCACGGCGATCGTCCTTGCGCTCTACCGCGTCGGCTCCTACATCCCGGTGCCGGGGATCGACATCGACGCGGTCGAGGCCTCCAACCAGTTCGAGGGCGATTCGATCCTCGGGCTGCTCAACACGTTCTCGGGCGGCGGGCTGTCGCGCATCGCCCTGTTCGCGCTCGGGATCATGCCGTACATCACGGCGTCGATCATCCTGCAGCTGCTGACCGTGGTCGTGCCGTCGCTGGAGAAGCTGCAGAAGGAGGGTGAGGTCGGCCAGCAGCGCATCACGCAGTACACGCGCTACCTCACGGTCGGGCTGGCCTTCGCGCAGTCGATCGGCTACGTCTTCCTCTTTAGGTCCTCCCAGAGCGGCGGGGCGCCGATCATTCCGCAGTTCGACGTGCCGCACGTGTTCCTCATCGTGCTCTCGCTCACCGCGGGGACAATCCTGCTGATGTGGATGGGCGAGCTGATCACCCAGCGCGGGATCGGCAACGGGATCTCGCTGTTGATCTTCGCCTCGATCATCGCCGGGCTGCCGCAGGGCGTCCAGGCCTGGTTTACGAGCAACGACCAGATCTTCAAGGTGATGATGCCGTTCATCGCCCTGGCGGTCATCTCGTCGATCGTCTTCATCCAGGAAGGCCAGCGCCGCATCCCGGTGCAGTACGCCAAGCGCGTCATCGGTCGCCGGATGAGCGCGGGCGGCCAGACCTACCTTCCCCTGCGCGTGAACATGGCCGGCGTCATCCCCGTCATCTTCGCGGCCTCGATCATGGCCTTCCCGCCCACGATCGGCCAGCTCATCAACACCCCGGGCGCCCGGTCTGTCGCGAACTTCTTCAACCCGCAGGACGCGCCCTACCTCATCGGCGAGTCGCTGATGATCATCGTCTTCACCTACTTCTACACCGCGGTGACGTTCAACCCGGTAGACCAGGCGGAGAACTTAAAGAAGTACGGCGGCTTCATTCCCGGCGTGCGCCCGGGGCGCCCGACGGCGGAGTTCCTGGATCGCATCCTGGCGCGTCTGACCTTCCCCGGGGCGCTCTACCTGGCCGCCGTCGCGGCGCTGCCGACGATCCTGATCGCGCAGACGAGCGCCAACTTCTTCTTCGGCGGAACCTCCCTGCTGATCGTCGTCGGTGTGGCGCTGGACACGATGAAGCAGCTCGAGGCGCAGCTCATGATGCGCAACTACGAGGGCTTCTTGAAGTAGATAGGGTGCTGCATCAGCCGTCGTTTAGACCGCCCCGAGGGGCGGTCACGTGTTTGACGGCCGGTGCTCCGCTGCATCGTCTTCACACTCGTGTCTTTAGAGCTGAACCTCATCCTCCTGGGCCCGCCCGGTGCTGGCAAGGGCACCCAGGCCGAGCGGCTGCGCGAGGACTTTCCCTTGGCCTACGTCGCCACGGGTGACATGCTGCGCGAAGCGCGCGCCCAAGGCACCGCGCTCGGCAAGAAGGCCCAGGAGTACATGGGCCGCGGCGATCTGGTTCCCGACGAGATCGTCATCGGCATCGCGTTGGAGCGCCTCTCGGCCGACGACGCGCGCGACGGCTTCCTGCTCGACGGCTTCCCGCGCACGGTGCCGCAGGCCGACGCGCTGCAGGAGGAGATGGCCAAGCTCGGCCGCAAGATCACCGCGGTGCTCCTTGTCGAGGTCCCCGACTCAGAGATCGTCAAGCGGATCTCCGGCCGCCGGGTCTCCAAGGCCGGGCGCACCTATCACGTCGACTACGACCCGCCGAAGCACCCGGGCCGCTGCGACGTCGACGGCACCCAGCTCGTGCAACGCGAGGACGACAAGCCCGACGTCGTGCAGGCGCGGCTGGCCAAGTACCACGAGGCAACGTCACCGCTGATCGACTACTACGAGTCCCAGGGCCTGCTGCGCCGCTTCGACGGGGCCCGCTCCCCCGTCGAGGTGCACGACCGCATCCGCGCGACGATCGCCACCCTGCGCCTCGAAGACGAGCTGTGATCGTCAAGAAGTCGGCCGCCGAGATCGAGAAGATGGCGGCGGCGGGCGCGATCCACACCCGCGCGATGAAGCTCGTCGAGGGCAAGGTTCGCGAGGGCGTCACCACGAAGGAGCTCGACGACGCCGTCGAGAAGCTGATCCGCGCGCAGGGAGGCCAACCCGCGTTCAAGGGCTACCGCGGCTTCACGGGTTCGATCTGCGCGTCGCCGAACTCGATGGTGGTCCACGGCATTCCGGGGCCCTACCGCCTCGGGCGGGGGGACATCATCTCCGTCGACATCGGCGTGGTGCTCGACGGCTGGGTCGCCGACGGAGCGGTGACGTTTCCTGTGGGCCCGGTCACGCCCGTCGCCCGCAAGCTGCTCGAGATCACCCGTGCCTCGCTGTTCGACGCCGTCGAGCAATGCCGGCCCGGCAACCGCCTCGGGGACGTCTCCCACGCCGTGCAGCAGCGCGTCGAGGGCGCGGGCCTCAGCGTCGTGCGCTCCCTCGTGGGGCACGGCATCGGGCGCGACATGCACGAGGACCCGCAGGTCCCGAACTACGGGGCACCGGGCAAGGGCCCGTTGCTCGAGCCCGGGATGGTGCTCGCCGTCGAGCCGATGGTCTGCGCAGGGCGTCACATGGTCCGCATGGGCGACGACGGCTGGGCGATCTACTCCCAGGACGGATCGTTGGCGGCACACTTCGAGTTCACGATCGCAGTGACTGCGGACGGCCCGAGGATCCTCACTCCCTGGCACGAGCTCATCGACGCGGGCGCGATCGCCGTCGTCGCGTCCTGACGCAGCCGAGCCGGCCGCGGGAGCACTTCGCCTACCACCAGGCTCGGACGGCAGCCGAATGGCCCCGGGTGCTATCGTCACCGGTCCGCGTGCCGCGAGGCAGCACTTCCGTGCGCGCGCGGCTCCGACACTGGTAGCGGCGTCCAGCAGCGGGCGCCAGAGCCACGTCGTCCGGATTCTGAAGGCTCAGAAAGGGACCATGAAAGTCAGACCGTCGGTCAAGCCGATGTGCGAGAAGTGCAAGATCATCCGGCGCCACGGCGCCGTCCTCGTGATCTGCTCGAACCCCCGCCACAAGCAGCGGCAGGGGTAGACGGGTCATGGCTCGCATCGCCGGGATCAACATCCCGCTCAACAAGCGCATCGAGATCGGCCTGACGTACATCTACGGCATCGGTCGTCAGACCTCCAACCAGCTCCTGGTCAGCGCCGAGGTGGCCCCGGACACCTACGTGCGCGATCTCACCGATCAGGAGGTCGGCAAGCTCCGTGACCTGATCGAGGACGTCACCGTCGAGGGCGACCTGCGCCGCGAGCGTTCGCAGAACATCAAGCGCCTGATCGAGATCCAGTGCTACCGCGGCCGCCGCCACCAGCGCGGCCTGCCCGTGCACGGCCAGAACACCAAGAACAACGCACGCACGCGCAAGGGCCCCAAGCGCATGTCCGTCGCCGGCAAGAAGAAGGCAGGAAAGAAGTAGTGCCCGCTCCCAAGCGCCCCGCGCGCGGCCGCCGCAAGCCCAAGAAGAACATCCCGATCGGCCAGGCCCACATCAAGACGTCGTTCAACAACACGATCGTCTCCCTGACCGATCGCGAGGGCAACGTCATCGCCTGGGAGTCCGCCGGCGGCGCGGGTTTCAAGGGCTCGCGCAAGTCGACTCCCTTCGCCGCCCAGGTGACCGCGGACGCCGCCGCCCGCAAGGGCATCGAGCAGGGGCTGCAGAAGGTCGAGGTCTTCGTGAAGGGCCCCGGCTCGGGTCGCGAGACCGCGATCCGCTCGCTCCAGGCCGCCGGCCTGGAGGTCACCGGCGTCAAGGACGTCTCCCCGCAGGCCCACAACGGCTGTCGCCCCCGCAAGCGGCGCCGCGTCTAAGGAACCAGATGGCTCGAGACACCTCTCCCCAGTGCAAGCAGTGCCGCCGCGAGGGCATCAAGCTCTTTCTCAAGGGTGAACGCTGCCTGACCGACAAGTGCGGCGTCGAGCGCCGTGCCTACCCGCCCGGCGACCACGGCCGCGGACGCCAGAAGCAGAGCGAGTACCGGGTTCAGCTGCGCGAGAAGCAGAAGGCGCGCCGTTACTACGGGGTCCTCGAGAAGCAGTTCCGGCTGTACTACGACAAGGCGTCGCGCACGGACGGCATCACGGGCGAGAACCTGTTGACGCTGCTCGAGCGCCGCTTCGACAACGTGCTCGTGCGCCTGGGCTTTGCCGCCTCTCGCCGCCAGGCCCGCCAGCTCATCCGGCACGGCCACTGGACCATCAACGGCCGCCGCGTCGACATCCCGAGCTATCAGGTGCGTGAGAACGACGTGATCGCGGTCAAGGCGAGCACCGCCGCCGAGCAGATCATCCGCGACGCCACGGAGCTCACCGCCGCGATCCCGGCCTGGCTGCAGGCCGACCACGACGCGCTGACCGCAAAGGTCTTGCGCAAGCCCGAGCGCCGGGAGATCACGGCGCCCGTGCAGGAGCAGCTCATCGTCGAGCTGTACTCCAAGTAGGACCCTGAAGATTGCTCGACCCCGCTGCCGCCCAGAACCGAGACTGCGCGGCGGCGGGCCCTTAAACCCCCCGCGTCAACTCTCCCTCCGCGGGGCCACCACGAAGAACTGAGAAACCCACATGCTCGACTTCCAGATTCCCCGGATCACCAGCGAATCCGTCGAGGACAACCGCGGGACGTTCACCATCGAGCCGCTCGACCGCGGGTTCGGCTACACCTTCGGCAACTCGCTGCGCCGCGTACTGCTCTCGTCGCTGCAGGGCGCGGCCGTCACGAGCGTCCGTATCGAGGGCGTCGCCCACGAGTTCTCGACGATCAAGGGCGTCACGGAGGACGTCACGGACATCGTCTTGAACCTCAAGGACATCGTCTGCAAGATGCACTCCGACGCGACCGAGGTCGAGGCGCCGCTCGTGGTGACCGGGCCTGGCGACATCACCGCGAAGGACATCGACCTGCCCGCGGGCGTCGAGATCCTCAACCCCGAGGTCCACATCGCCACGCTGGAGAAGAAGACCAAGCTCGAGCTCTACCTGACGATCGGCCAGGGTCGTGGATACCGACCCGCGGAGGACAACAAGTCCCCCGACCAGCCCATCGGCGTGATCCCGATCGACTCCATCTTCTCGCCGGTCCGCCGGGTGGCCTACGCGGTCGAGCAGGCCCGTGTCGGCCAGCGCACGGACTACGACAAGCTCACCCTGGACGTCGAGACCGATTCGTCGGTCGAGCCACAGGCCGCCCTGCGCGAGGCCGCCGAGATCCTCATCCAGCAGCTCGCGATCTTCACCGACCCCGACCGGGTCGAGGAGCTTCGCGCGAGCATGGGCGGCTCCCTGGAGCAGGGGGGCAGCGGGGCGCAGGCCACCAACGGCGCGTCTGCCGCGGGCGGGCCGATGCACGACATCCTCATCGAGGAGCTCGAGCTCGGCGTGCGCTCCTACAACTGCCTCAAGCGCGCCGGCATCCAGACCGTCGGCGACCTCATCACGAAGTCCGAGGGAGAGCTCAACGCGATCCCTAACTTCGGCAAGAAGTCGATCGACGAGGTCATCGAGACCCTCCACGGCCGCGGCCTGAACCTCCGCGACGACTGATCCCGCCCCCTCCCCGAGGCCAGCGACATGCGCCACCAGAAGACCCGCAACAAGCTCTCCCGCTCCAGCGCGCACCGCAAGGCGCTGTTGGCCAACCTCTGCAAGGAGGTCATCCAGCACGAGCGGATCAAGACGAGCGAGGCGAAGGCCAAGGCCGTCAAGCCTGAGCTCGAGGAGCTGATCACGCTGGCCAAGCGCGGGGACCTGCACGCCCGTCGTCAGGCGCTCTCGGCGCTTGGCCAGGACAAGTTCACCGTGCACAAGCTGTTCGAGGAGGTCGCTCCGCGCTACGCGGAGCGGCCGGGTGGATACACCCGCATCCTCAAGCTCGGGCCGCGACGCTCGGACTCGACGGAGATGGTCTTTCTCGAGCTGGTGTAGTTCGCGGGGCCGCCGGGGGGGTGGGCGGTGGGCCGGCGCGGTGTTCCGGCGGGGGCGTCGTGATGCCGGGAGGCGTCGCGTCAGTCGACCGTTCGCGTCACGGAGATGCGGACGACTCGCTTCGTGCGGTTCGAGATCTCGAAGAAGGTCGCGTTGACGCCGATCGCGGTGTCGTTCTTCTTCCCACGGGTGATGCAGAGGCGGCGCGGCGCACGCGTGGTGCCCGCGCGCACGCAAGTGAGGCCGGGGATCTTTGCGCGCAGGTTGCGCTCGGCCGTGCCCACCCCGACGCCCCGGGGCGTCTTCTCCAGCCCGCGGCGCGTCGCGACGCTGGTCACGGTGAAGGTGCCGTCGGGGTCGGTCTGCTCCAGGATCACCTGGACCTTGGGGCCGGCGTAGTAGAGCCGCACGCGCGGGGTGCCGTTGCGGTTGCGGTCCTGCGCGTCGGTGGTCGGCGGACCGAGCTTGCTGACCTCGTCGACGGTCATGCCCAACTCAAAGCCGGCCATCCCGACGTCGAGATCGATGGCGGCCCGGGCCGCGGCGGGAGCGGCGAGCGCCGTGGTGCCGGTGGCCAGAGCGAGGGCGATGGCGCGTGTCCGTCGCATGAGCGGACCCTAACCGGCAGCCCGAGCTAGCGTGCGCGATCCGTGGTGACCCGCTTGACGATCGAGTACGACGGGACGGACTTCGCGGGGTGGGCGCTTCAGCCCGGGCGGCGGACGGTGCAGGGGGAGCTGGAGGCCGCTCTCGCGACGCTGCGCGGCGAGCCCGTGGCGCTGACCGTCGCGGGGCGCACCGACGCGGGAGTCCACGCCTGGGGGCAGGTCGCCGCCTACCCGGGCCCGCCCGTCAGGCTCTCCTCGCTCAACTCGCTGCTGGGTCCTGACGTCGCGGTGCTCGACTGCCAGCTCACACACGCCGCCTTCGACCCGCGGGCCGAGGCGGAGGCGCGGACCTACTGCTACTCCGTGTTGGCTCGCTCACCGCCGAGCGCCTTTCGGCGCCGCACCGCCCTGCACTGGCCCTACCCGTGCGATCGCGCGCTGCTGCACGCGTGCGCCGCTGCTCTGCCGGGTGCCCACGACTTCACCGCCTTCACCCTGACGGAGACCGGGCACCGCTGGTTCACGCGCAAGATCGAGGCCGCGGAGTGGCGCGAGCACGGTGACCTGCTCGAGTTCTGGATCACCGCCGACGCGTTCCTGCGGCACATGAACCGGACGCTGGTGGGAACGATGCTGGAGGTCGCGCAGGGTCGCCGGACCCACGCGGATTTCGTCGCGCTCCTG
>Ga0136633_1002316_pt1 | contig 13222 bp, 13 predicted proteins | sample AntDrymeUQ832206_2_FD_105494 | JGI IMG/M metagenome (GOLD analysis project Ga0136633, IMG submission 105494) | Polar desert sand microbial communities from Dry Valleys, Antarctica - metaG UQ83 (22.06) | ecosystem: Environmental > Terrestrial > Soil > Desert | place: Antarctica: Dry Valley... | reverse complement strand
GGGCGCGACAAGCACGCTCACGCGCCGCGGCTATCGGCCCGGCCTGACTCAGCGGGGATGAGGGATCTCACGATGTCGCCGGGCATGACGCCGTGTCGCGGGATCCTCCGCAGCGTCATCACCGTCGAGCGTGAACTGCACAACGAGTCACCGGTCCCTTGAGGTGACCTATCGCGACCCCGTGGGCGGAGGGATGTCGAGGTCCTTGCAGATCTTGCGTGCCAGCACGAAGGCGATCTCGCGATGGCGAGGGACCGCGGTCGACCGCTCGGCGTCGAATCCCCAGAAGCTGTGCCGTCCACCCTCGCGAATCAAGCGCGCACCGTGATCGCGTAGATGGCGCTCGAGATCGCGACGCTTCACGCAGCGCGAACGACGAGGTCCAGCGACTCGCTCGCGATCGGACGACCGGTCCGTTCGTACGCCGCGGCACGGAGGTCGAGGAGTCCCGCGAGCGCGTCGAGCACGTTCTCCCGCGCCTCGTCGCGGGTCTTGCCCTGACTATGCGCGCCCGGCACCTGGGGCACCGACGCGACGATCCAGCCATCGTCGTCTTCGTCGAAGAGAATCGTGAGATGCAGCGATCCAGACACCTGGCGAGCGTAGCGCGTCGGGTCGGTCGAGAGCCACAGGGCCTCATCTCTCCGTGTACCCGCCCGAACCCACGCTGAGCGGACGCCAACTGGCGCTCACGGGTTCGAATGACGTCCCGGACAGAGCATACGGAGAGAGAGGGATTCGAACCCTCGGTGGACCGTAAAGCCCACACACGATTTCCAGTCGTGCCCGTTCAGCCGCTCCGGCACCTCTCCAAGCCCGCTCAGGGTAGCGCGGCGGGAGCGGCTCGGCTCGCCTCGCCGGGCACCGGGTTTGGCCGTGGGCCGGCCGGTTCGCGTGGTCGTGACGTCATTGCTGCCAATACCGCGGCATAGGTGCCACGCGCGTCCGCGCGAGCCCTGCCGGGTCAGACCTGCCAGGCCCCGCCGCGCAGGACGGGCACGCGCTCGCCGTCCGCGGTGACGCCCGTGACGTCGACCTGCGGCGAGCCGATCATGAAGTCGATATGGATCTGCGAGCGGTTCAGATGCTCGTGGTCCTGCTCGCCGACGGTGAACTCGTAGGCGGCGCCGAGCGCGATGTGCGACGCGGCGTTCTCGTCGATCAGCGTGTCGTAGAAGACGGTGTCCAGCGGCCCGATGCGGCCCTCGCCGTCGACGAGCGCGACCTCGCCCAGGCGGCAGGCGCCGTCGTCGCGCTGGGTGTACTGCGCGAGCAGCTCGCCGCCCTCGTCGGCCTCGATCGAGACCGCGCGCCCGCCTTCGAAGCGCACCTGCAGGCCGCGCACGATCGTGCCGCCGACGACGAGCGGCTTCGTCGAGCGCACGACGCCGTCCACGCGCAGCGGGTCGGGCGCCGTGAAGACCTCCTCGGACGGCAGGTTGGGCATGTGGACGATCCCGTCGATCGTGGAAAAGCGCGCCGACAGCCAGCGCGAGGTCGCCAGCAGGCCGACGCGCAGGTCGGTCTGCGGCCCCTGGAAGTGCAGGGCGTCGAAGGCCCGCTCGGTCAGCCGCTCGCTGACCCCGACGAGCACGTCCTGGCGAAGCTTCCATGCCGCGACGGGGTCGGGCTCGTCGAGCCGGCAGATGTGCAGCACCTGCTCCCACAGGCGCGCGTGCGCCGCCTGCGGGTCGAGCTCGGGGTAGACGATCTGCGCCCACGCCGGCGTCGGGCACGGGACGGCTGTCCAGTTCGTCGTGCGCGCGTTGACGACCTCGCTGTTCTCGCGCAGGAACGGCAGCTGGTCGCGCCCGGCGCGCTGCGGGTCGAGGTCATTGAGCAGGCCCGGCGCCACCGGTCCGGTGAGCCCGATGCGCGCGGCGCGATGCTCGCCGAGCGCCAGGATCCGCTCGCCGAGCCACGGCGGCACGTAGTCGAGCGTCTCCTCGTCGGCGTGCAGGATCCGCGCGCGCTTGACGTGCAGGTCGAACTGCGAGACGTCGACGTACTTCGCGCCCGCGCGGTAGGCGGCGGCCGCGACCGCGCGCGTCAGCTCGAGCTTGCCGGGCTCGGTGCCGATCGCGACGATCTGCCCGCGCTGCACGTTCGCCGCGAAGGTCACGATCAGCTCCGCGAAGCGCTGCAGCATCTGCTCGCTGACGGCGCCCGCGTCCGCGCCGCCGTCGCCGCCGGAGGTGTCCAGGGAGCTGGCAGGCGGTTCGCCGGGCATCGGCGGCAGGGTACACCCGGTAGATTCGCGACCCATGGCCGTGCAAGCCGCCAGCGGCTCGTTGACCGAGCGCTCCGCCGTCGACCTCGCCCGCGCGATCCGAACCCGGGAGATGACCTCGCGCGAGGTCGTCGAGGCGCACATCGAGCAGCTCGAGCGCACGCACGCGCGCATCAACGCGGTCGTCTTCGACCGCTACGACGCCGCCCGTGCCGACGCCGACGACGCCGATGCGCGCATCCGCGCGAGCGACGACCCCGACGCGCTGCCGCCGTTTCTCGGGGTGCCATGCACGATCAAGGAGTCGATCGCGACGGCGGGCATGCCCAACTGCGCCGGCCTCGTCTCGCGCAGCGCCTGGCGCGCGACGGAGAACGCGCCGACCGTGCAGCGGATGATCGACGCCGGCGCGATCCCGCTCGGCGTCACGAACATACCCGAGCTGTGCCTGTGGATCGAGACCGAGAACCGCCAATACGGCCGCACGAACAACGCCTACGACCCGACCCGCACGGCCGGCGGATCGTCCGGCGGCGAGGGCGCGGTCGTCGGCTCCGGCGGCTCGCCGCTCGGCCTCGGCGCCGACATCGGCGGCTCGATCCGCATTCCGGCGTTCTTCAACGGCGTCTTCGGCCTCAAGCCGTCGCCCGGCCTCGTGCCGAACACCGGGCAGTTTCCGCCGACGGAGACCGAGACCGCCGCGCTGATGCTCACGATCGGCCCGATCACGCGCCGTGCCGAGGACCTCATGCCGATGCTGCGCGTCATCGCCGGCCCCGACGGCGTCGATCCCTACGTGCGCGAGATGCCGCTGGGCGACCCCGCCGACGTGCCGCTCGAGGGCATGCGGCTCCTGCTCAGCGAGGACAGCTCGTACATCGAGGTCAGCCGCGAGCTGCGCGCCGCCCGGCTGCGCGCCGCCGAGGCGCTCGAGCGCAAGGGCGCGAAGCTCGAGGTCGTGCCGATGCGCGGCATGCGCCGCGCGCTCGAGCTCTACCTCGCCGTGCTCAAGCTCGAGGTCGGCGTGAGCGTCAAGGACCTGATCGTGGCGGAGGGCTCGATGCACGTCACGGTGCGCTCGGCGCTCAGGCGCAAAGGTCCGCACACGCGCGCGCTGCGGCTGCTGCTGATGAGCGAGTGGCTGACGGGCAAGATGCCGCAGGGCCGATTCACGAAGGCGGCCGCCGCACGGGAGGCATTCGCGCGCGAGGTCACCGACGCGGTCGGCGACGGCGTGCTGCTGCACCCGACGCACCCGCGCGTCGCCCCGCGTCACGGTCAGACCGTCGGCAAGCCGTGGCTGCTGACGACGACGGCGATCTTCAACCTCGCCGGCACGCCCGTCGCGCAGATCCCGCTCGGCCTGAACGGGCGCGGGCTGCCGCTCGGCGTGCAGGCCGTCGCGGCGCCCGGCCGCGACCACGCCGCGGTCGCCGTCGCGCTGGAGCTCGAGCGCGCGCTCGGCGGCTGGGTTGCGCCGCCGTCGCCCGCGACCGCGAAGTAGCCGTGGCCGAGCCCGTCGTCCACCAGGTGCTGTTCTACGACTACGTCGCCGACGTGCTCGAGCGCCGCGCGCCCCACCGCGAGGCGCACCTGGCCGCGGCGCGGGTGTACAAGGAGGACGGGCGGATCGTCATGGCGGGCGCGCTCGGCAACCCGCCGAACGGGGCGATGTTCGTCTTTGCAGTCGACGACCCCGCCGAGATCGACGCGTTCGTCGCGGCAGATCCCTATGTGTGCAACGGCCTCGTCACGGGCCACCGCGTCGTGCCCTGGACCGTCGTGATCTGAGGCCCCTACAGGTTGCCGAAGTCGTAGCTCGACGGGATCTTCTCGGGCATCTGCGCCGCCGTGCCGTAGGCGATCACGATCTGCTGGTGCTGCTCGAGCACGAGCCGCGTCGGGTCGGCGGTGAACGGCTTGCCGTTGACCCACGCGCGCAGCCGCTTGCCCCCACCTTCGCATCTGGCTCCGACGCACGTTGCGTCCAGCCGCACGCCCCAGACCGCGAAGAACTGCCCGAGGGTGTAGCTCGTCTGCGTCGGCGATTCGACGTGCATGATCCCGTCGGGGGGCTCGCCGGGCTGCGGCGCGTGCGTGTGCAGCGACGAGATGAACGTCCCGTCGCCGGCGATGCCGATGTCGGCCGGAACCGGGACCCTCTCCCCGTCGACGAAGAGGTCGACGTGCTGGTGGGTGTGCACGACCTCGCCCTCCGCCTTCAGCGCCGGCAGGCCGATCGCGCGCAGCCGCTGCTGCAGCCGCTCGACGTTGTTGGGCCATGGCGGGGACGTCGTCAGCACGCCCGGCAGGTCGTCCATCGATCCGAAGGCCGGGCCGAGCTCGGGTTCGCCGGCGGTCGTGGCGGTCGCGGTCGTCGCGCTGCCCGACGGCGTCTCGCCGGAGCCCCCGCAGGCCGCGAGCGCGGGCGCGATGGCGATCGCCAGGATCAGGGCGCAGATGCGCAGATGGCGGCTCATCGCTGGATCACATCACACCCGCAGACGCCGCCGTCCGGCTAGTGTCCCGGCCGCATGCCCGACGCCGACGCCCTCGATGGACTCGCCTCAGCAGAGCTGCACGATCTCGCCGTGCACTACGCGCTGCGCCACGTCGACCTCGGGTTCTTCGTCGGCCTGATGAAGCGCCTGCCGGTCGCCGAGGCCGCCGCCGGTCAGGTCCACGAGGCGGAGGCTGACGTGCTGACGCTGCGCGCGCACATCGACGACGTCACGGACTCCGGCCGCGGCGAGGTCGCCGAGCTGCTGCGTCCCTTCTACCTGGACTACCTGCGCAGTCACGACGTCAGCCCGCGCTGACCCGGCGTTCGCAAGACCGCCGATCGGGTATCAGCGGCCAGCGATGTTCCTCATGTTCTCCAATCGTCTCGGGTGCTTCGGGTCGCTGGTGCTGTCCGCCGTCGTCACGCTCGTGCTGCTGCTCCTGCTCGGCGTGCTGTAACGGATCTCCCCGGGCGGCGCCCCGTTGTGGGTGTCGAACATTCGTCCTTTGTGATTCAAGAATCGGGCGTCAGGGCCGAAACGTGTCGGGTCCGTCTCTCCCGAAAGGACCTGCACCCTTATGCATCCGCTGTCACGTCGCGGCGTCGCGCTCCTCGCGGCGGCCGCCACGCTCGGAGCCGGATCGCTGGCAACCGCCTCGCAGGCATTCGGCGCGGCATCGAGCGTCGACGGGGGTGCGACGACGACGCGCTCCGAGCGCGGCCTGCTGGACCTGCTCGGGATCCTGCTGGGTCTCGTCGGCTCGACGACGCAGCAGATCCAGGCGGCGGTCTCCAACCTCACGCCCGCGGAGCTCGGCAGCCTGCTCGACCTCGCCGACACGGACAACGGCCAGCTCGACTCCCTGCTCGGCGCGCTCACCGCTGCGCAGCTCAACGGCGCCGTCGCGAGCCTCCCGACGGCCGACCTCAACGCGATGCTCGACACGTTCTCCGCCGGACAGCTCGGCGACCTGCTCGCGCCGCTGTCGGGCAGCCCGTTGAGCAGCACGCTCAGCCTGCTGAACACCACACAGCTGACGAACGCGCTCGCGACCCTCGACTCGCTGCAGACCGGCGCCCTGCTCGGCGCGCTCAGCGGCGCCAACGCCGCGCAACTCACCTCCGTGCTCGGCGTCCTGAACGCCGGACAGCTCACGAGCGGCCTCGGCGCGCTGACGCCCGCCGCCCTCGGCAACCTGCTCGCGCCGCTGACCGGCGGCAACCTGCAGTCGGTCCTGGGCGCCATCACGAGCGGCCAGATCAACGGCGCCCTCGCGACCCTGCCGACCGCGCAGCTCACGACGCTGCTCGGAGGCATGACGAACGCCGAGCGCAGCCGCATCCTCGGCGGCGCCACCCCGACGCAGCTGACCGGCCTGCTCGGCGTGCTGACGCCGGCGCAGCTGACCGGCGCGCTCGGTCTGCTGGGCGGCTCGCAGCTGACATCCGTGCTCGGCGGCCTGAGCCCGGCGCAGCTCAGCGACGTCGTCGGCCTGCTCGGCGGCGGGCAGCTGACGACGATCGTCGCGGCGCTGACCCCAGCGCAGATCACCTCGCTGATCGGCTCCGGTGACATCGCCGGCGTCGTCGCCGGCCTGGCCGGCCAGGCGACGAGCCTCGCCGGCGGTACGCCGAGTGCCGGCGCGGTCAACGCGCTGCTCGCCCAGGTGCAGGCGCTGCTCGCGGGCGGCCTGCCGAACGTGGCGGGCATCGACGGCCTGCTGACCACGGTGCGCTCGCTGCTCAGCGTCCCCGGGCTGGACCCGGCGCTGCTGACGGGCCTGCTGGCGACGGCCAGCACGATCGCCGTCGCCGTCGTGCCTGGCCCCGCCGCGACCGCGCTGCAGGGCATCATCGGGACGATCGGCGGCGTGCTCGGCGCACCGGCCGGCACGACCCCCGGCGTCACGACGCCGCGTCCCGGCGCGACGCTCACGGCCAGGCCCAGGCCCGCAACGACGACCGCCAGGCCAGGCGTCGGCTTCTACGCCTACCGCGCGTCGATCGGCTCGCTGAAGGTCGCCAAGAACCGCCGCAGCGCGAAGCTCAGGGTCTCCTGCCCGAAGATCGCGCCGAAGGGCTGCCTCGTGACGCTCAAAGGCGTCGTCGCCGGCAAGAAGGCGTTCGCCCCCAAGCAGGTCATCGTCATGAAGACCCTCAAGCAGACGGTCACCGTGAAGCTGGCCAAGGCGATCACGAAGCGCCTGAAGAAGAAGGGCGGCTCGCTGAAGATCTCGGCGCTGACCTCCTACTCGACGCTCAAGGCGGTCTCCAAGACCGCCAAGGTGGCGCGCCCTAGGCGCTGAGGCGACAACCGGGGAATACCGGGCGAGCCCGAAGGCCCGCCCGGTTCCGCCCGGTCATAGATCGCCGCTGAACTACTACGTCCCCGGAGTGTGTGTCACCGGGGTTTGCGTGACACTCCCGACCACCGGGACTGGCTGCGAACACGAGGCCCGCACGTTGCCCGGCTGAGCGCCGAAGCGCTCCGGCCGAGTAGGCGATCCGCCGGACGACGCAGGGTAGTGCAACCTCGGGGGCCGGCGGACCGATCGGCGGGCGCGCCGGACCGTAGACTCGCGCTGCGATGGACGCCGACCCGCAGCCCCCCGCCGGGGAGCCGAACCCGGACACTGCCGACGGCACCGGCGAGCCGGCCCACCAGCGTGCGGCGGACGAGACGCCGGCGCCCGACGACGACTCGCGCGTGCCACGGTGGCCGATCTGCGCACACCTTCCGGCCGCGCCGCGACGCACGACTCCGCCGGCCGCCGGCCCCCTCGCGACCCCTCGGACCGGCGACCCCGGCGACCCCGTCCCGCTGTGGCTGCGCTCGGGCGCGGCGATCGCCGGGCGGCTGCTCGTCATCGCCGCGGCGGTGGCGGTGGCGGCCTACGCGCTGGCGTACCTGCGCGTCGTCGTGCTGCCGGTGATCGTCGCGCTGCTGCTCAGCACGGTGCTGCGCCCGCCGACGCGCTGGCTCATGCGCCACCGCTTCCCGGACGGCGCCGCGGCGGGCACCGTCCTGCTGTCGGCGGTGGCTGTGCTCGCCTTCGCCGTGACGCTCGCCGGCGCCGCCATCGGGCGCCAGTTCTCCGATCTCGCCGACAACATCCAGGACGGCGTCCGCGAGGCCGGTGAGGCGCTCGAGCGGCCGCCCTTCAACCTCAGCGAGGCCGACATCCAGCAGCGCATCGACAACGGCCTCGACACGCTGTCGGAGTCCGGCGGGTCCCTGACGGGCGGGGCGCTGCACGGCGCCGTGCTCGTCGGCGAGGTGCTGACCGGCCTCGTCATCACGCTGCTGCTGCTGTTCTTCTTCCTCAAGGACGGGCCCGGCATGTGGCGGTGGGTCGTGCGAACGTTCGGCGGCCGCCAGCGCACGCGCCTCGACGAGATGGCGCACCGCTGCTACGGGGCGCTGGCCGGCTACGTTCGCGGCCTCGCGCTCGTCGGCGTCGCCGACGCGGCGCTGATCGGCAGCGGGCTGCTGATCCTCGGCGTCCCGCTCGTCGGGCCGCTGATGCTGCTGACGTTCCTCGCCGCGTTCCTGCCCCTGATCGGCGCCTTCTCGGCGGGCCTTGCGGCGGTCCTGATCGCGCTCGTCGACGGGGGCGTCGTGACCGCCCTGATCGTCTTCGCGCTCGTGCTCGCGGTCCAGCAGATCGAGGGGCACGTGCTCTATCCCCTGATCATGGGACGCACGGTCAGCGTGCACCCGATCGCGATCATCCTCGGCCTGGCGACCGGCGGCATCCTCGCCGGCATCATCGGCGTCTTCATCTCCGTTCCGATCGTGACCGTCGCCGCGACCGCGCTGACGTATCTGCGCGAGACGCGCGAGCCGCCGCCCCCCGAACTCGCGCCCGCGGGGGCCGCGATCCCCTAGCCGGAGGTCGCAGCGGCCGGGGGCGACGATACGTGTGTGGCACCTGGGTCCCGTATGGCGGGACCGTCGTGCCACCCGCGGCAGCGGTCCTCCGGGGCGCTGGAGTTAGCATCAGCGTCAGATGCCACCAACCGACCCAGCCTCCAGCGACGTCGTCGACCCGATCAAGGCCGTCGAGACGCGCATGGAGGCGATCGCCGCCCCGCTGCGCGAGGACGACGGCGTCGCGCGCTTCAACGAGCTCTACCTCGCGGTCACGCGCGCCGTCGTCCAGGAGACGGCCGCCGACACCTACGAGGACGCGGCGTTCATCTCGCGCCTGGACGTCATCTTCGCCGACCTGTACTTCACGGCGATCGACGACGACGCCGCCGGCCGCAGGCTCCCGAAGGCCTGGGAGCCGCTGTTTCAGAAGCGCCACACCGCGGGCATCGCCCCGCTGCAGTTCGCGATCGCCGGGATGAACGCGCACATCAACCACGACCTCGCCGTGGCGCTCGTCGACACGTGCGACGAGTTCGGCTTCGTGCTCGACGAGGGCACGAGGCAGCACCGCGACTACGTCGCGGTCAACGGGACGCTCGAACGCGTCGAGGGCGAGATCAAGGCCCGCTACACGCAGGGCATCGTCGGCGACCTCGACAAGGCGCTGGGGCCGCTGGACGACGTCATCGCAAACTGGAGCGTCGCCCGGGCCCGCGACAACGCGTGGATGACGGCGCAGGCGATCCGCGCGCTGCGCGACAAGCCGGTCATCCTCAAGCCGTTCATGGACGGGCTCGCGCGCAACGTCGGCTTCGCCGGCCGCGGCCTGCTCGTTCGCACCCAGATGTGAGTCCGGGCGCGCGCGGCGCGGACGCGGGCCGCGACCTCGCGTCGAGCCGCCGGAGCCGAATCTCGGCCAGGCGTCCATCGCCACGGCCGCGCCCGCCGAGGAGGCTGGTGGACATCGTGCAGGCCGGCTACACATCGGCGCTCGAAAGGCCGATACAGGGGATGCAAGGCGAGCACGTGGATGCGTCTTCGCCTCAGCGTCGCCACAGGAGCCCGACATGAAGCCGTCAGCCCTCGAGAAGCGCACCGGCAACCTGACGATGGAGCAGTACCTCGGCCTCGTCGACGGCATGAGCCTGAAGGTCGCGGGCCGCATGCTGACCCTCGCCGGCGACATCACCAACGACGTCATCCGCTACCACGAGGATGCCGCCGTGCCGGACCTGGATCGCGCCGCGCTGACAGGCCTCGCGCGCGCGGCGACGACGGCCGAGACGCACCTCGCCCGGCTGCTCGTGCTCGCCGCCGAGCACTGTGACGGGGAGCTGATCGACGTCCCGTGGGCGATCCGCTCGAACATCAAGACCGCCGGGCGCTGCCGCAGCGCGATCTGCGCCTGGGCGCTCACGGCAGAGCAGCGCGAGGGCCGCCAGCTCGCCGCGTAGGCGCGCCCGGCGGCGCGGACGGTCGGTGCGGTCGGCGCTCTGGCCCTTCGTCCTACGGATGGTGACGCGACAGCCTATGATCGCTCGTGCCGGATGAAGGGACAGACCGACCTCTCTAGCCACGTGGACACGCCCTCGCGCCAGACCCTCGACTCGCCCGTCCCGGCGACATGCCTGGCTGCCGGCGCGAGGCTCGGCGAGCGCGACGGCCGCACGGTCGCCACCCACTACGGCTCGGTTCCCGGCGAGATCGCCGTCTGCATGAAGAGCGTCGGGCTGGCGGACCGGTCCGACCTCGGGGTGCTCGACCTGCGCGCCGCGACGTCGCTGCTCGACCGGGCGCTCGTTGCCCGCCTCGGCGACCCGCCCGTGCAGCCCGGTGCCGCGCGGCGCCTGCGCGGGGTGTGGTACCTGCGCCTGGACTCGCGCCGCACGCTGCTGCTGGGATCGCATGCCGATCTGGCCTCTGGGCCGATGATGGGCAAGAGCGCAGAGCGCGGCGACCTGACGGTCAAGGACCTGAGCGCCGACAGCGCGATCATCAGCGTCATCGGCCCGCGGGCGGGCCGCCTGATGGCCGCGGCAGGGCTGCCGGACGACCTCGCGATCGGGGCCGTCGGCCGCGACTCCGGCGACCCCTCCGTGCTCGCCATCCTGCGCGAGAGCCAGCGCCGCATCCTCGTCGTCGTCAAGCGCCCGCAGGTCGACGCGCTGTGGTCACGGCTGCTGGTCGCCGGCGAGCCGCTGGGCGCCGCGTTCGTCGGCAGCGAGGCCCTGACGCTGCTCGGCGCGGCCACGCACGCGGCGCAATGACCCCGGCTCCAGAGGGAGCGACTTTGGCCGCTGATACCTTCAGCCCCATGACCGAACTCGGACCTGAGCACTTCACGAAGCACGTCTCCGAAGTCGATCCCGAGATCGCAGATCTGCTTGTGGCGGAGGCCCGCCGCCAGGAGCACACGCTCGAGATGATCGCCTCGGAGAACTTCGTGCCGCAGGCGGTCATGGACTGCCAGGGCTCGACGCTGACCAACAAGTACGCCGAGGGTCTGCCGGGGCGGCGCTACTACGGCGGCTGCGAGCACGTCGACGTCGTCGAGACGCTCGCGATCGAGCGCGCCAAGGCCTTGTTCGGAGCCGAGCACGCGAACGTCCAGCCCAACGGCGGGGCGACGGCGAACGCGGCGGCGATGATGGCGCTGATCAAGCCCGGCGACAAGGTCCTCGGCATGCGCCTGGATCACGGCGGCCATCTCACGCACGGGATGAAGCTCAACTTCTCGGGCAAGCTCTACGACGTCGTCGCCTACGGCGTCAGCGACGAGGACTCGCGCGTCGACATGGACGCGCTCGCGAAGCTCGCCGAAGAGGAGCGCCCGCAGCTGATCATCGGGGGCTGGTCGGCATATCCGCGCCGGCTCGACTGGGCGCGCTTTCGCGAGATCGCCGATTCGGTCGGAGCGCTGCTGATGGTCGACATGGCGCACTTCGCCGGCCTCGTGGCCGCGGGCGAGCACCCCAGCCCGATCCCGCATGCGCACGTCGTGACGACGACGATCCACAAGACGCTCGGCGGCGCGCGCGGCGGCATGATCCTCAGCACTGAGGAGTGGGCGAAGAAGATCAACACGGCCGTCTTCCCCGGCCAGCAGGGCGGGCCGCTGATGCACGTCATCGCCGGCAAGGCGGTGTCGTTGAAGATCGCCTCGAGCGAGATGTTCTCAGACCGCCAGCGGCGCACGCGCGCGGGCGCCGCGGCGATCGCCGACGAGCTGCTCGACGTCGGCGTCAACGTGCTGACGGGCGGCACCGACGTGCACCTCGTGCTCGCCGACCTGCGCGAGTCCGAGCTCTCGGGCCAGGACGCCGAGGACCGCCTCGACGCGATCGGCATCACGGTCAACCGCAACGCCGTTCCCAACGACCCGCGTCCCGCGATGGTGACGTCCGGCCTGCGCATCGGCACACCCGCGCTGGCGACGCGCGGCATGGGCGTCGACGACTTCCGCGAGATCGGCCAGATCATCGGGACCGCTCTCACCGGTCGCTTCGGCGATGCGGAGAAGGCCGAGCTGTCCGAGCGCACGCGCGCGCTGGCCCAGGCGCATCCGCTGTACCCGCATCTGACGCCGCCCGCGTAGCTGCCACGCGCCGCGCCGTCGCGCGGTGTGTGCCATCGGTCTGAACATCGTTCGCCGGTTTCTCACGCCTGGGTGGCATGAGAACTCACGGTGGGCGGAAGCTGTGGCTGGGCATCGGCGTCGCGCTGGCGCTGTGCGGCGTGTCGGCGCAGAGCGCCTCGGCGCAGGCGCCGGCAAACGACAACTTCGCGAACGCCGAGCTGATCACCGGCGACAACGCGCTCCCCAGCGGCATCTTGAACACGGCGACCAAGGAGCCGGGCGAGCCCGCGCACGCCGGTGACGCCGGCGGCCATTCGGTGTGGTGGAAGTGGACCGCGCCGGCGAGCGCCAACGTGACCCTGTCGCTCTGCACCGTCTCGTTCGACTCGTTGCTCGCCGTCTACACGGGCGCAAGCGTCGCCGCGCTGACGCCGGTCGCCAGCAGCGACGATGCCTGCTTCCCGGGCGTCGGCAGTCAGCTGACCTTCACCGCCACTGCCGGCGTGACCTATGCGATCGCCGTCGACGGCTTCGCGGGTGAGACCGGCAGCGTGACGTTCGGCCTGAACTCCACGACGCCCCCGCCGGCCAACGACGCCTTCGCCGCCGCCGGCACCCTCAGCGGTGCCTCGACGGTCGCCCCCGGGACCAACCGCGCCGCGGGCACCGAGACCGGCGAGCCGCAGCACGGGGGCGTGGATCCGGCCACATCGGTCTGGTGGCGCTGGACGGCGCCGCACGCCGGAACCGTCACCCTCAGCACGTGCGGCAGCTCGTTCGTGCCGGTCTCCGACGTCTACTTGGGGGCGAGCCTCGCCGCGCTCGTGAGCGTCGCCAGGACCCGCGCGCTGTGCCCCGACGCGGCGGGGCCCGGAACCGTCGTGACGTTTGAGGCCATCGCCGGCCAGACCTACAACGTCGCCGTCGGCGGCTTCGAGGGGGAGGTCGGCCAGTTCGTCCTGCGCCTCAACCTGCCCGCGCCCCCGAAGCCGCCGCCCCCGCCACCTCCGCCGCCCCCGCCCCCGCCCCCGCCCCCGC
>Ga0136633_1002314_pt1 | contig 13224 bp, 13 predicted proteins | sample AntDrymeUQ832206_2_FD_105494 | JGI IMG/M metagenome (GOLD analysis project Ga0136633, IMG submission 105494) | Polar desert sand microbial communities from Dry Valleys, Antarctica - metaG UQ83 (22.06) | ecosystem: Environmental > Terrestrial > Soil > Desert | place: Antarctica: Dry Valley... | reverse complement strand
CCGGTGACCTCCTCGCTCACCGGGTGCTCGACCTGCAGGCGGGTGTTGACCTCGAGGAAGCTGATGAGACCGTCTGCGGCGACGAGGAACTCGCAGGTGCCGGCCCCGACGTAGTTCGCCTCGCGGATGATGTCCTTGGAGGCCGCGTAGAGCTGGTCGAGCTGCTCCTGCGACAGGAACGGCGCGGGCGCCTCCTCCACGACCTTCTGGTAGCGGCGCTGCAGCGAGCAGTCGCGGGTGGACACGACGACGACGTTGCCGTGGCTGTCGGCGAGGACCTGCGTCTCGACGTGGCGCGGCTTGTCGAGGTAGCGCTCGACGAAGCACTCACCGCGGCCGAAGGCGGCCACGGCCTCGCGCACGGCGGACTCGTACAGCTCCTCGATCTCCTCCTGCTTGCGCGCGATCTTCAGACCACGCCCGCCGCCGCCGAAGGCCGCCTTGATGGCGACCGGCAGGCCGTGCTCCTCGACGAAGGCCAGCACCTCCTCGACGCCCTTGACGGGGTCGGCGGTGCCGGGCACCAGTGGGGCGCCGATCTTCAGCGCGATGTGGCGGGCCGTCGTCTTGTCGCCGAGCGCCGCGATGGCCTCGGGGGAGGGGCCGATCCAGGTCGCGCCGGCGTCGATGACCGCCTGCGCGAACTCGGCGTTCTCGGACAGGAAGCCGTAGCCGGGGTGCACCGCGTCGGCGCCGGAGTCGGCGAGCGCCTGCAGCACCTTGTCGATCCGCAGGTAGGAGTCGCCGGGCGTGGTGCCGCCGAGGGCGAAGGCTTCGTCGGCCACCCGGACGTGCAGCGCGTCGAGGTCGGGCTCGGCGTAGACGGCGACCGACTGCAGCCCGGCGTCCTTGCAGGCACGGGCGACACGGACGGCGATCTCGCCGCGGTTGGCGATCAGGACCTTGCGCACGGGTGGGGCTCCTAGCGGTGGAGGGCGGAGGCGCGCCAGGCGCCGGGGGCGGGGGACAGGGGGGTGCGCAGCGCGGGCCGGGCCCACAGCGAGCCCGCCGGAGGTGCGGCGTCCTCCGAGGCGGCGGCGGCGCGGCTGCTCACGACCGCGATGAGCGCGGCCAGCTGCTCGGGCGTCGGCGCGCCGCGCAGCACGGTGAGCAGCGGCCGGACAGCAGGAGCCTCGTCCTTGCTCACAGGGGGATGTTCCCGTGCTTCTTCGGCGGCAGCGTCTGCCGCTTGGTCTGCAGCAGCCGCAGCGCCTTGGCCACCTCGCGGCGGGTCTGCGACGGCTCGATGACCGCGTCGACGAAGCCCCGCTCGGCCGCGATGTACGGCGTCGCGAAGGTGTCCTCGTACTGGGTGATGAACTCGGCGCGGGTCTTCTCCGGGTCGTCGGAGGCTGCGATCTCCTTGCGCTTGATGATGTTGACCGCGCCCTGCGCGCCGACGACGGCGATCTGCGCCGTAGGCCAGGCCAGGTTGATGTCGGCGCCGAGGTGCTTGGACCCCATGACGACGTACGCGCCGCCGTACGCCTTGCGGGTGATGACCGTGACCAGCGGGACGGTCGCCTCGGAGTAGGCGTAAAGCAGCTTGGCGCCGCGCCGGATGATGCCGGCGTGCTCCTGGCCGACGCCCGGCAGGAAGCCGGGCACGTCGCAGAAGGTCAGCACCGGCACGTTGAACGCGTCGCAGGTGCGCACGAAGCGGGCGGCCTTCTCGGAGGCGTCGATGTCGAGGGTGCCGGCGAAGTGCATCGGGTTGTTGGCGACGACGCCGACCGAGCGGCCCTCGACGCGACCGAAGCCGCAGACCATCGACTGCGCCCAGAGCGATTGCACCTCGAGGAACTCGCCGTCGTCGAGGACGGCCTCGATGACGGTGTGCATGTCGTAGGGCGCGTTGTTGCTGTCGGGGATGAAGGTGTCCAGCTCGAGCAGCGGCTCCTCGGCGAGCGCGTCCGACGAGTCGAACACCGGGGCGGTCTCGAGGTTGTTGCTCGGCAGGTAGGACAGCAGCGCCTTGGCCAGCTCGAGCGCCTCGTCCTCGTCGGCGCTCATGAAGTGCGCGACGCCGGACTTGGAGTTGTGGGCGCGCGCCCCGCCGAGGTCCTCGATCGAGATGTCCTCGCCGGTCACCGTCTTGATGACGTCCGGTCCGGTGATCATCATCGCGCTGGCCTGGTCGACCATGAGGTTGAAGTCGGTGAGCGCCGGGCTGTAGACGTGGCCGCCGGCGCAGTTGCCGAGGATGAGGCTGATCTGCGGGATCACGCCGCTGGCCAGGGTGTTCCGGTAGAAGATGTCGCCGTACAGCGCCAGACCCATGATCCCCTCCTGGATCCGGGCGCCGGAGCCCTCGTTGAGGCCGACGATCGGGACCCCGGTCTTGAGCGCGAGGTCCATCACCTTGACGATCTTCTCGCCGTAGACCTCCCCCAGCGCCCCGCCGAAGACGGTCGCGTCCTGGCTGAAGACGCAGACCGGCCGGCCGTCGACCGTGCCGTAGCCGGTGATGACGCCGTCGCCCATCGGGCGGTTGCGCTCCAGGCCGAAGTCGCGCGCGCGGTGCCGGGTCAGCGCGTCGGTCTCGACGAAGGAGCCCTCGTCGAGGAAGGACGCGATCCGCTCGCGGGCGGTGCGCTTGCCCGCCGCGCGCCGCTTCTCCAGCGCCTTCTCCGACCCGGCGTGCAGCGCCTCCTCGTTGCGGCGGCGCAGCTCGGCGAGCTTGCCCGCCGTCGTGTGGACGTCGGCGTCGGGCGGCAGGTCGTTCTCGATCGGCTCAGCAGTCACCTGCGGAGGGTATCGGGGGTCGCTCGCGCTCTGGCAGGGTGGAGCGGGTGAGCAGCCCGTACGACGACCTGGACCGGCCGCCGCTGCACGTGGCCGCGCTGCGCCGGGCGCTCGCGCCGAACGGCTGGCGGGTCGAGGTGCTGGCCGAGACGCCCTCCACCAACGCGGTCGTGGCCGAGCGCGCGCGGGCAGGCGAGCCGACCGGGCTGGTCGTCGCGGCCGAGCTGCAGAGCGCCGGCCGCGGTCGGCTCGACCGCAGCTGGACCTCGCCGCCGCGCGCCGGGCTGACGTTCAGCGTGCTCGTGCGGCCGGACCTGCCGGCGGCGCAGTGGTCCTGGCTGCCGCTGTGGACCGGGCTGGCGGTGGCGACGGCCCTGACCTCGCGGGCCGAGGTGCAGGCCGAGCTCAAGTGGCCCAACGACGTGCTGGTCGGCGGCCGCAAGGTCTGCGGGATCCTGGCGGAGGTGCCCGTGCCGGGCGCGGCGGTGCTCGGCATCGGGCTCAACGTCTCGACCCGCGCCGACGAGCTGCCGCACGACCGGGCGACCTCGTTGGCCCTGGCCGGGGCGCGGACGCTCGACCGCGACACCCTGCTGCGCGCGGTGCTGCGGGCACTGGGCGACGTCCTGGCGGACCCCACCGCAGCGCGCGCCGCCTACCGCGAGCGCTGCGCCACGCTCGGCCGCCGGGTCCGGGTCGAGCTGCCCGGTGACCGATCGGTCGAGGGGACCGCAGAGGGCGTCGACGACGCCGGCCGGTTGGTCGTGGACGGCACGGGCTACGGCGCCGGCGACGTCGTCCACCTGCGGCCGGTCAGCTGATGGTGACCGCCTTGGTGTCCAGCCAGGTGATCGAGCCGTCCTGCGCCGAGGACTCGTAGGCCCACAGCGCGTAGTCGCCGGGCGGGACGTCGGCGGTCGCCTCCCACTCGCCCCGCTCGGGGGCCCCGGTGGTGGCGGTGGAGAAGCCCTCCTGGACGACGGTGTCGCCCTGGCGCAGCTCCCAGTTCACGGTGGCCTCGAAGACCGTCGCGGTGCCGCCGAAGGTGCGCTCGGCGAGCGTCGCCCCCTCCTGCACGTCGAGCCAGACCGGGCCCAGCGTCTCGGCCGCGGGCGCCCGGGTCAGCACCTGCTCGGTGCCGACCGAGCCCCACAGGGTCTCTACCGGCTGCCCCTCCACCAGCAGGCGGACACCGGTGAGCGAGGGGTCGGCCGCGGTGACGGTGTGCACGAGCTGCTGGAGCGTCATCGCCTCGAAGGCCGAGCCGCCGCCGTTGGTCGTCGCCTCCTGCGAGAGGTCGACGACGGCCGTGGTCCCGTCGCGCTCGACGCCGCGCAGCTCGGTGCCGTCGGCCCACAGCGAGGTGTAGTCCGGGTCGTTCGGCTCGCCGGCGAGCATGAGGTCGACCGCGTCGTCCACCGCTTGCGCCGGGTCGCCGACCGGCCGCTGCTCGAACTCGCGGTAGAGCCGCGGCCCGCGCGGCTCCTGCGCCGCTCCCAGCCAGTAGACGGCGCGGGCCTCGGTCTGGGTTGCGGCGTCGCTGCTGCTCGGGCCGGGCGACGGAGCGACGGCGGTCGAGGTCGGCGACGCGGCCGGGCTCGCCGGGCCGGACACCGAGCTGGTGCCGTCGTCGGACCCGCAGCCCGTGAGCAGCAGCACGGCGAGCAGGGCGGGGGCGGAGAGCCGAGCGCGGGTGCGGCCAGCGGACATGGCGACCTCCTGGTGAGCGGGTCGTGGGGGAGACCCGTACCCGGTCAGACGCAGGCTAGGGCCGCGGGGTTGCCTCCGGTCCGCCCTCGTCGGAGTCGTACGGCGGCCAGTGCCCCTGCGGGGGGCGCAGCGAGTCGAAGTACCGGTCCTGCGGCCGGGCGCCGGCCTGCTCGCCGGGCCCGCCGGCGTTGGTGCCGAGCGAGGTCCCCACTGCGACCAGGCCCGCGACGAGGATGACGAGCGCGGCGGGAATCCCCCGCGGCAGCACGGTCGCGGCGAGCACGAACGCCACCCCTGCGACCGCGCGCAGGACGAAGTAGGTGGTGTGCCGCCGGCTCATGTCCGGACGCTACGTCCGTTCTGCCGGGTCGGCGAGCGTAGGTTGCGCGCGTGGACCCCGACGACCTCGAGGCGACCCTGCTGGGCGCGCCGTGCGAGTTGACGCGGGACGACGTGGCCGACGCGGTGGGCATCCCCGAGCAGCAGGCGCGCAGCCTCTGGAACGCCATGGGCTTCCCCGACGTGGGCCCCGCCGAGCGCGCGTTCACGACCAAGGACGTGGAGGCGCTGCGGACCGCCCTCGAGCTCGCCGAGTCCGGCATCGTCGACGCCGACACGGTCCTGGTCCTGGCCCGGTCGATGGGACAGGAGCTGGCCCGCACGGCCGAGGCGCAGGTCGACGTCTTCCGCGCGGCGAGCGAGGCGCTGACCCCCGAGGAGGCGCTCGAGGCCGCCGCGCACCTCGCGCCGGGGCTGATGCCGATGCTGGAGCAGCTCGTCGTGCACGTCTGGCGCCGGCAGTTCGCAGCGGCGACCGCGCGTGCCTTCGCGGCCACCGACGGGGACGAGAAGCCCTCCACTGCGGTGGGTTTCGTCGACCTGGTCGACTTCACCCGGTCGACCCAGCAGTGGGACGCGAGCACGCTGGAGCGCACCCTCGAGCGGTTCGAGCGCGAGACGGCGCTGCGCGTGACGGCGGTCGGCGGGCGGGTCGTCAAGACGCTCGGCGACGCCGTCCTCTACGTCACCGACGAGCCCGGCAGCGCGGTCGAGGTCGCGCTGCAGACGGTCGACGCCCACGCCGCCGACGACGAGCTCCCGGACGTCCGGGCAGGGGTGGCCCTGGGTCCGCTGCTGGTCCGGCTCGGCGACGTCTTCGGGGCGCCGGTCAACCTCGCCAGCCGGCTCACCGACGAGGCCCGGCCGCGCACCGTGCTCGTCGACCAGGCGACCGCGGACGCGCTGGCCGACGACGGCTCGTACGAGCTCAAGCGGCTGCGGCGCCGGTCGGTGCGCGGCTACCGGTCGCTGACCCCGCACCTGCTGCGGCGTACTAGCGTTGACATGTGAGCGACCTCCCCCAGCGGATCAGCCTGCGCGAGGTGGGTCCGCGCGACGGCCTGCAGAACGAAGCGCCCGTGCCTACCGAGAGCAAGGTGGCGCTCATCGATGCGCTGTCGCGCACCGGCGTCGGGCGGATCGAGGCGGTGTCCTTCGTCCACCCGAAGGCGATCCCGTCGATGGCCGACGCGGCCGAGGTGTGGGCGGCCGTGGCCAAGTCCGCCGACGTGCGGTACTCCGCGCTCGTGCCGAACCTGCGTGGCGCGCAGCGCGCGCTCGACGCGGGCTTCCGCGAGATCGAGGTCGTCGTCAGCGCCAGCGAGACGCACAACCTGAAGAACGTCAACCGCACGACCGAGCAGTCGCTCGACGACATCGCGGAGCTGCTGCAGGCCGCCCACGCCGCCGGCGCCACCTGCCAGGTCATCGTCTCCACCGCCTTCGGCTGCCCGTACGAGGGCGAGGTGCCGGTCGAGCGGGTGCTTGCCGTCGCGGGCCGCGCGCTGGCCGACGGCGCGGACGGGCTGTCGTACGGCGACACCACCGGCATGGCGACGCCGGGGCGGGTGACGGCGCTGGTCGGCGCGACCCGGATGCGCTTCGCCGACGCCGAGCTCAACCTGTACTTCCACAACACCCGCGGCACGGGGCTGGCCAACGTGCTCGCCGCGCTGCAGCTCGGCGTGACCGACTACGACGCCTCCGTCGGCGGGCTCGGCGGCTGCCCCTACGCCCCTGGAGCGACCGGCAACGTGTGCACCGAGGACCTCGTGCACATGGTCGAGGACATGGGGGTCGACACCGGCGTCGACCTCGAGGCGATGCTCGACGCGGCCCGCGAGGCCGAGCGGCTCGTCGGCCGCACCCTGCCGTCACAGGTCCTGCGCGCCGGCCCGCGCACCCGACTCACCCCCCTGTAGCGGAGCTGCACGCGCTCGCCCCCGCTCACGGGCGGCGCAGCCGCCCGTCTCGGACGTCCTGGAGCACGACGTGGGCGACCGGGTCGCCGTCCCACTCCGCCTCCTCGACCTCGGCCGGCGCGGCCCAGACGAACTTGCGGTAGGACCAGAAACGGAACGTCGTGCCGAGCACGAGCCCCACGCCGTTGGCAGCGATGTTGTCGGCCAGCCGCGACTCGAAGCCCAGCACGTAGTGCGAGATCGCCAGGCACAGCAGCGAGATGCCCAGGCCGACCGCGTTGAGCACGACGAACAGGCCGTACTCCCGGCGCAGCGAGGTGCGGGTGCGGTGCTTGAACGACCAGTGCCGGTTGAGCAGGAAGGCGTTGGTGGCCGAGACGACCGTCGAGCAGACCTTCGCCGTCAGGGGCTTGTCCGGCAGCGCGAGCAGGACGAGGTTGAAGACCAGCAGGTCGATGCCCAGGCTGATGAAGCCGACGGTCCCGAACTTGGCCAGCTCGCTGAACAGCGAGCGGAACCGCTGGACCAGCGCCCTCAGCATGGGAAGGCGGCCGGTCCGGTCATCGGACCAGCCTAGCGGGGGCGTGGGACGATGCCCGTACCGCTTCTGCCTGGAGGATCACGTGCTCGACACCCGGCTCACCGAGGAGCAGCAGTCGCTGCGCAAGACGGTCCAGGCCTTCGCCCGCGACGTCGTCGCCCCGGTGTCCTACGCCCACGACCGCGACCGCACCTTCCCGTACGACGTGGTGCGGGGCATGGCCGAGATGGGCCTGTTCGGCCTGCCCTTCCCGGAGGAGTACGGCGGCATGGGCGGCGACTACTTCGCCTTGTGCCTGGCCATCGAGGAGCTCGCGCGGGTCGACCAGAGCGTCGCGATCACGCTCGAGGCCGGCTGCTCGCTCGGCGCGATGCCGATCTTCCGCTACGGCACCGAGGAGCAGAAGCAGCAGTGGCTTCCGCAGCTGTGCTCCGGGCAGGCGCTGGGTGCCTTCGGGCTCACCGAGCCCGGCGCCGGCAGCGACGCGGGAGGCACCCGCACCACTGCCCGGCTCGAGGATGGCGCGTGGGTCATCAACGGCACCAAGGCGTTCATCACCAACAGCGGCACCGACCTCACCCGCCTCGTGACCGTGACGGCCGTGACCGGCGAGACGAGCAGCGGCAAGAAGGAGATCTCCTCGATCCTCGTGCCGGTGCCGATCGACGGCTTCACCGCCGAGCCGGCGTACGACAAGGTCGGCTGGCACGCCAGCGACACCCACCCGCTGACCTTCGAGGACGTCCGCGTCCCGGAGGAGAACCTGCTGGGCGCGCGCGGTCGCGGCTACGCCAACTTCCTGCACATCCTCGACGAGGGCCGCATCGCCATCAGCGCGCTGTCGGTCGGCGCCGCGCAGGGCTGCGTCGACGAGAGCGTGAAGTACGCGAAGGAGCGCGAGGCCTTCGGGCGGCCGATCGGGCAGAACCAGGCCATCGCGTTCAAGATCGCGCGGATGGAGGCGCGCGTGCACGCCGCCCGCACCGCCTACTACGACGCGGCCGCCAAGATGATGGTCGGCCTGCCGTTCAAGAAGGAGGCGGCGATCGCCAAGCTCGTCGCCGGCGAGGCCGCGATGGACAACGCGCGCGACGCGACGCAGGTGCACGGCGGCTACGGCTTCATGAACGAGTACGTCGTGTCGCGCCACTACCGCGACTCGAAGATCCTCGAGATCGGCGAGGGGACCACCGAGGTGCAGCTCATGCTCATCGCCCGCGAGCTCGGCCTGTGAGCGTGAGCTGGATCGACCTCGAGGGGGCCGTCAACGTCCGTGACGTCGGCGGGCTGCCGACGATCGACGGGCGCACCACCCGCCCGGGTGTGCTGCTGCGCGCCGACAACCTGCAGGACCTCACCGCGGCCGACGTGACCGTGCTGCGCGACCGGCTGAGGCTGCAGACCGTCGTCGACCTGCGCAGCACCGGCGAGGTGCACCTCGCCGGGGAGGGCCCGCTCAAGCGCGCCGGGCTCGTGCACCACCACCTGTCGCTCATCCCCGAGTGGGACGGCGAGCCGGACGAGGCCGAGGTGCAGCGCGCGCTCGACGCGAGCCTGCAGGACAAGGCGCTGCCCGCCCGGCCCCAGCAGACCGACCCGACCGACCTCGGCGACCACTACACCGGCTACGTCCGCAACGCCGGCGCCAACATCGGCAAGGCGCTGCACGTGCTCGCCGAGGCCGACACTGGCGCCGTGCTCGTGCACTGCGCCGCGGGCAAGGACCGCACCGGCGTGGTCGTCGCGCTGGCCCTGTCGCTGGCTGGCGTCACCCGCGAGGCGGTCGTCGCCGACTACGTCCGCAGCGCCGAGCGGATCGAGCAGATCCACCGCCGGCTGCTGGCGACGGACGCGTACGGCCCGGGTCTGGCCGGTGTCGCCCCGGCCGACATGACGCCCAAGGCGTCGTCGATGGAGCACTTCCTCGACGTGGTCGACCGCGACTACGGCGGTCCGCACGGCCTGGCGATGTCGGTCGGCGTGCGCGAGGAGGCGGTGGCCCGCCTGGGCGTGCGCCTGGTCGGCACCTCCCCGCGCGCCCGGTGACCTCGGGGCCGCTCGCCCTGCTGCTGCCCTTCGTCCTGCTGTCCTTCGCGGCCAACTCGCTCATCACCCGCCACGTCGTCGCCGAGGGCCTGCTCGACCCCGGGCTGCTCACGTGCGTGCGGTTCCTCAGCGGCGCCGTCGCGCTGGTCGCGCTGGCCGTGGTCCGGCGTGAGCGGGTCGAGACCGGCCGGCGCAACGCGCTGCCGGCGCTGTGGTTGGGCCTCTACGCCATCTGCATCTCGTACGGCTACCTCCACATCGGCGCTGCGGCAGGCACTTTCGTCTTCTATGCCGCGGTGCTGGCGACGCTCGTCCTGGACGACCGGCTGCGCGGCGGGGTCGTGCCGGCCCGCCGGCTGGCGGGCGCGGCGGTGGGCCTGGCCGGCATCGGCGTGCTGGCGACGGAGTCGGTGGAGGACGTCAGCCTGCTCGGCGTCGCGCTGCTCGCTGCGACCGGCGCCGCCTGGGGGCTCTACACCGCGGCCGGCCGCGGCGCGGGGGAGCCGAGGCGCTTCACGACCGGCAACTTCGCCGTGCTCGCGCTGGTGCTGCTGCTCCCGACCGCGGGCCTGGCCGGCAACGGCGTCACGACGACCGGCGCGGGCCTGGTCTGGGGCGTCGTCATGGGTGCCGGGACGACCGCCTTCGCCTACGTCGCCTGGTACGCCTGCCAGCGCCTGCTCACCGGCTCGCAGGCCGGGCTGGTGCAGCTGGTCATCCCGGTGCTGACCACGGCGGGAGCAGTGGCGCTGCTGGGTGAGCCGCTGACCGTGCGGCTGCTGGTGGCGGCCCTGCTCGTCGGCGCGGGCATGTGGCTCGGCCGGGCGGTCCCGGCGCGGGCGTCCGCCGTGGCCCGCTAGCCTCGCGCTCGTGGCGATCCGGGGAGCGATGGGCCTGCCCGTGGTCGGCATGGTCGGCGGCGGCCAGCTGTCGCGGATGACCCACCAGGCCGCCATCGCGCTCGGCCTGTCGCTCAAGGTGCTCGCCGACGCCACCCACGACAGCGCTGCGCTCGTCGCGAACGGCGTGACGGTCGGCGACCACACCTCGCTCGACGACCTGCGCGCCTTCAGTCAGGGGTGCGAGGTCGTCACCTTCGACCACGAGCACGTGCCGAACGGCCTGCTCGAGGCGCTGGAGGCCGAGGGGCTGCGGATCGCGCCCGGCTCGGCCGCGCTGCGCCACGCGCAGGACAAGATCGTGATGCGGGAGCGCCTGGCCGCGCTGGGGATTCCGGTGCCGCCCTTCACGCCGGTCGCGACCGTCCGCGATGTCGAGGGCTTCGCCAAGCACGTCGGCTGGCCGCTGGTGCTCAAGGCCGCGACCGGCGGTTACGACGGCAAGGGCGTCTGGGTGGTGCACGACGTCGAGCAGGCCGCCGAGGTCGTGGCCAGCGGGGTGCGCCTGGTCGCCGAGCAGCTCGTCCCCCTGCAGCGTGAGCTCGCCGCGGTCGTCGCCCGCTCCCCGTACGGGCAGGGCGCGGCCTGGCCGGTCGTCGAGACGGTGCAGGCCGACGGCATCTGCGTGGAGGTGCTCGCGCCGGCGCCGGGTCTGTCGGAGGAGCGCGCGCTCGAGGCGCAGTCGCTGGCGCTGCGCCTGGCCGACGCGCTCGAGGTCGTGGGGGTGCTGGCCGTCGAGCTCTTCGAGACGGCCGACGGACTTGTGGTCAACGAGCTGGCCATGCGCCCGCACAACAGCGCGCACTGGACGATCGAGGGCGCGCGCACGTCGCAGTTCGAGCAGCACCTGCGCGCGGTCCTCGACTACCCGCTCGGCGCGACGACGCAGACCGCGCGGTGGGTCGTCATGGCCAACCTGCTCGGCGGCGACGACGACGGCGACCTGGACCGCCGGCTGCACATGCTGTTCGGCCGCGACCCGGCGCTCAAGGTCCACCTCTACGGCAAGACCGTGAAGCCCGGCCGCAAGATCGGGCACGTCACCGCGCTCGGGGACGACCTGGACGACGTACGCCGGCGCGCGCAGGTCGGCGCCCACTACCTGAGGACGGGCACGTGGCTGGAGGACTAGGGCCTCGACGGGTCGCCGTCGTGATGGGCAGCGACTCCGACTGGCCGGTCATGAAGTTTGCGGCCGAGGCGCTCGACGAGTTCCACGTGCCGTACGAGGCACACGTGTTGTCGGCGCACCGCATGGCGCGCGAGATGGTCGAGTGGTCCGAAGGCGCTGCGGCTGAAGGCTTCTCGGTCGTCATCGCCGGTGCGGGCGGCGCCGCGCACCTGCCCGGGATGGTCGCGTCGCTGACGCCGTTGCCGGTCATCGGGGTGCCCGTGCCGCTCAAGCACCTCGACGGGATGGACTCGCTGCTGTCCATCGTCCAGATGCCCGCGGGGGTGCCCGTCGCGACCGTGTCGATCGGCGGCGCGCGCAACGCCGGTCTGCTGGCCGTGCGCATCCTAGCGGCGAGCGACCCCGCGCTGCTGGAGCGGATGCGCGACTTCCAGGCGGCGCTGGGCGACGCGGCGCGCGCCAAGGACGTCGCTCTGCAGGAGCAGCTGCGCGGCTGAGGGCCGGACCGTCGCCCTGCCGTCGCCCGCGTCAGGCCGCCTGAGCGAGGAGCACGCTGACGACGTAGCCGAGGTCCAGCCGCGCGTCGACGTGGTCCGGCGGGAGCGTGGCCGGCGGGAGCAGCCGGGACGAGGGTGTGGTGCCGGCTGCAGACCAGCACGAGGTTGTCGAGGTCGGTCCTCCCGCCGGCGGACCAGTAGCGGACGTGGTCGGCGTGCAGCTTCTTCCGCCGTGTGCGGCCGGGGAAGCGGCAGCCGCGGCCGAGATCGTGCCGTGGCAGGTCAGCGGCGGTCACTGGCCGCAGGCGCAGCACCCCGCCGCGGCCGGGCAGGGACGCCAGCCTCGAGGACGTCCACCACGACCTCACCCCGTTGCTCGAGCTCTACGACCGTCAGGGCGAGGGTGAGGCGCCGTTCCCGCCGCAGTTCCCGAAGATGCCGGGCGAGCCGCTGCGGGTGCAGCCGTCGCGGGCCAAGACGCCGAAGGCGGAGGATCCGGAGCGGTAGCCGGATTCGGTGGGGCAGTTCTAGAACGGCGGTTCGTCGGGGAGCGCCGCCGGTGACGACGTGGTGGGTCGCACCAGTGGGGGGAGCACGACCGGTGGCTCTTCGTCGGGGTGCAGCGGGCGGAGCAGCTCGGCCTCGAGTGCGTGCAGCGCCGCCGGGTCGGGCAGCTCGGCCGCCGGGTCGAGGGGCGTCGGTGCCGGGGTGGTCCGGTCGACCTCGATGAGCTGGCCGGCGGGGCTGATCCACAGTGTCCCGTCGACGGTGTCGATGCCGGTCCAGCCGGCGTGCTTGAGCACGTGGGTCCGCCGGGACCGGGCGCGCAGGTTCCAGGCAGCCGTCGGCCCCTCGGGATGGGGCCGGACGTGGTCGAGGTCGGCGCGGGCGGCGGGCACGCGCGCCTGGGTGGGGCCGTCGCAGAACCGGTCCCGCACCGCAACGAACTCGCGCAGGGCGTCGGAGGGGTCGTGCTCGGGCTCGGTGCGCCAGGTCTTGTCGGTGATCGTGAACGCCCGCGTCGCCATGCGCACCAGCGCCGCTCGCGCGGCCTCGGGTGTAGGCGGTGGTCGCTCGGCCCGGTCGGCGAGGTCGACGACCTGACCGTCACGGGTGACGCAGACCTGGCGCAGCTCGGCTATCGGGAGCAGCTGGCGGATCCGCGGGGCGCTGATCCAGCCGATGCCGTCGAGCCAGCCCGGCTCGTTGCTCAGCCCGAGCGTGGTCTCGACGGAGACGTGGACCAGCAGCTGGAACGGCCGACGGAGCCGGCAGTCGGCGTACCGCTCCGGGTCGGCGGTCACTCCGGCGGGCGGGACGGCACCGGGTGGGGGAGTGCTGGCCATCGCCAGGTCGAAGCGGAGGGCGCCGAGCGTCCGCGGGTCGCCGGCGG
>Ga0136633_1002312_pt1 | contig 13251 bp, 16 predicted proteins | sample AntDrymeUQ832206_2_FD_105494 | JGI IMG/M metagenome (GOLD analysis project Ga0136633, IMG submission 105494) | Polar desert sand microbial communities from Dry Valleys, Antarctica - metaG UQ83 (22.06) | ecosystem: Environmental > Terrestrial > Soil > Desert | place: Antarctica: Dry Valley... | reverse complement strand
GGGTGCATTACAACACGGTGAGATTGAACGCTGGGATCGGTTACGTGACGCCCGACGACGAGCACGAAGGCCGAGGTGACGCCATCCGCAAGGCGCGGCGCGAAGGGATCCTCCATGCGCGTAAGAGACGCATCGCGTACCATCGAAAGCAGCAACGGAAGTGACATTGGAGCGGACCCGGTCTTGGTTGGTTATTTCTAACCGAGTTTGTCTCAAAGAGTCAGAAGCACCTCAACTCTCGTCGGTCAGCTCCATTGTCATCTCCAGCGTGATAGCAGTCTGGTGCATCGCGCGAGGACATTGATGTCCACACCAACTTTGGCTCGGAAGCGAGTTCGCGCTTCGATCCGTTATGACCCCACCTCGCTTTGTCCGACCTCCTGCAAGACGAAGCCGTTGCCGTCGGGATCCTTGAAGTCGGCGAACGAGCCGTAGTTGGCGCGCTCTGGATCCGGGCCCGGCACCCACTCGCCGGACTCTAGATGCCGGACTTCGTCTACGGTCACTCCGCGCTCGACGAGCTCGGCGCGCGAGGCAAGTATGTCGGAGACGATCAAGAACAGGCCCTGGACGGAGCCCGGCGCGGCTTCCGAGATTCCCTTCCCGATGCCGATTGAGCAGGCCGAACCCGACGGGGTCAGCTGGACGACTCGGAAATCATCCCCCAAGCTCATGTCGACGTCCAAATTGAAGCCGGCATTCTCCACATAGAAGTTTTTGGCGCGGTCCACGTCCGTGACCGGAATCACTACAAGTTCGAGCTTCAAATCCACGATGCAACCTCCTTGGTAGTCGCTTTACCCGTGTCAGCTGAGCACAAGCCCACTGGTCACGTTCGTCATCGTCCCGGTGATGCCCGCGGCACGGTCGGATGCCAGGAACGCCGCCACCTCGGAGACGTCGGCCAACCTCGGAGCTCGGCGCAATGCGGACATACCCGCGATCATCTCCTCCACCGTCTGCGGATCGGGCGTGTCCTCGCCGCCGACCGCAGCGAGCTTCTCCTTCGACAGCGTCTCGACCACACCCGCCGTCCAGATGCCGCACACCCGGACGCCGTGCGGCCCCAGCTCTGCCGCCAGGTAACGCATGAATGCCTCGATCGCCGCGTCAGCCGGTCCGGTGCTCCCCATGCCCGGCATCGCCCCTGCCCCCGACGCACTGTTGAGGTGGAGGATCACGCCGGACCCTTGCTCGATCATCCGCAGCCCCGTCGCCCGTGCTGTGATGAAGTTCGACCGCAGCCCGGTGACGACTGCACGAAGGAGATCGTCGGTCGTCATTTCGACCAGCGGAATGCCCTGGACATCGCCTCGCGTGATGAGGTTGAAGGACACGTCTACGCTACCTGCCTCCGAGACCACCGCCAGGGCGTGCTCGTCGACCGCCTGCTCGTCCAGGGCATCGATCACGGCCGCCTCCGCCGACCCGCCTGCCGACGTGATCTCCTCAGCCACCGCATCGAGCCTCTCCTGCGTCCGCCCCACGAGGAAGACCTTCGCTCCGTCGCGGGCAAAGGCCTGAGCCACGCCGCTTCCGACCCCACCGCCGCCTCCGTAAATGATCGCGTTCTTGCCCTCCAAGGGCTTCGTAATGTCCGCCTCCTTAGTCAGGTGGTCGACCAATGTTCTACTAGGTGAAACGAGGGAGCCGAGGAAAACTCATCGGTGGCGCGATCTCACCCCCCACCGGCCCGCGCCTAGTCGGCGTTGAGCCGCGCCGCCTGCCTGGTCAGGTAGTGCCTTTCGGGAAGGTTCGTCGTGCGCCTGGCGGCGGCTCGGTAGTGAGCAGCCGCGGCCGTGCTATCGCCGAGCATGTCGTAGAAATGCCCTCGCACGGCGTCGAGCCGATAGTGGCCGGCCAGACGCTCGTCGAGTGGCTCGAGCAGCTTCAGCCCGGTGAGCGGCCCATGCACCATGGCCGCTGCGATGGCCCGGTTGAGCGCCACCATCGGATTGCCGGACATCCGCTCGAGCAGGCCATACAGCGCGAGGATCTGCGGCCAGTCGGTGTCCTCGGCGCTCGTCGAGTCGACATGAACGGCCGCGATTGCGGCCTGGAGCTGGTACTCGCCGATCGACCCCCGCGACATCGCTTCGGCGACCAGGTGGACTCCTTCGCTGATCAGCTTGTGGTCCCATCGCGTCCGATCCTGTTCGGCGGAATCAGCTCGCCCAGCGATCCGGTGCGGGCCAAACGTCGGGCATCGGTGAGGAGCATCAGCGCCAACAGGCCGGTGACCTCGCCGTGGTCCGGCAGCATGGAGCGCACCGCTCTGGTCAACCGGATCGCCTCACCGGACAGCTCGCGGCGGTGCAGCTCGGCGCCAATGCTACTGGTGTAGCCCTCATTGAAGATCAGGTACAGCACGTGCAGCACTGATCGCAGTCGCTGCGCACGATCGTCGCCGGTGGGCATCTGAAACGGCACCCCGGAGCCCTTGACGCGTTGCTTGGCCCGGCTGATCCGCTGCGCCATGGTGGCTTCCGGCACCAGGAAGGCAGTGGCGATCTCTGCGGTGGTTAAGCCACCAACGGCGCGTAGCGTCAGAGCGATGGCCGAGGGCGGCGTCAGGGCGGGATGGCAGCACATGAGCAGCAGAATCAGCGTGTCGTCTTGCGCGTCGGCCTTCGCAGCCGGTGCTTCACGGCTCGCCGCGACATCTTCCCGGCGCCGCCGTGCCCGCTCACTCCTGATCTGGTCGGTAAGCCGCCGCATGGCGGTCTGGATCAGCCAGCCACGCGGGTTGTCCGGAAACACCTCCTGGGGCCAGTGCAGGGCAGCGGCGAGCAGCGCCTCCTGAACGGCGTCCTCGGCGGCGTCGAAATCGCCGCACCGACGAACAACCGCGCCGAGGACCTGCGGCGCCAGGTCGCGCAGCAGGTCCTCGATGGCCGGCCTCTGGTTCAAACGTCGGCGCCCGGAGGCGCGCCCATCACCTGCCGCACCTCGATCGCCTGCTGGATCGGGACTCCGCCGGGGCCCGGCGCGGCCGAGACTCTTGCGGCGATCTCGATGGCACGCGCCTCCGACTCTACGTCGACCATTTGGTAGCCGGCCAGCAGCTCCTTGGATTCCGGGAACGGGCCGTCGGTGATCACCGGGGCGGCCACGCCGTCGGAGACGACGACCTTGGCGGATTCGGGACCGGTCAAGGCCAGGGCGCCGACCAGCTCGCCGCTGTTCGTGAGCTCCCGATTCAGTGTCTGCAGGAAGTCCAGGTGCGCCTTGATGTCCTCCGGGTCCCAGTTCGTCATGGGCTCCACGGATTCGGTAGCCCCGTACTTCGTCAGCAACATGAACTTCGTCATGTCCGGCTCCTCTCGTTCGCTGCGCCAATTGTGGCGCTTTCGTAGAGGACGGAGCGGGAGGCGCGTTCTCGACATCATTCCGATCAACGCATGCAGTCTGCGCCCGTCAGTGCTTCAGCCACAAATGACACCTGCGCTGGCTGCATAGTGTGCTTGACGGATCTGCGCCCGCGGCCGTCGTGCGTGGTGTCATGGCACCACTTGCGTGGCTGGCACGGCGACGGGACCTCGATTCCCGCTACCGCAAGCCGATGTCTCGCGCACCTCAATCGAGGCGCCATTCGCGACGACCCCAGACCCGCTCCGCGCGTCCCTGCAGGGGAGGTCCTGAGCCTTACCGCGGCTCGCCTAAAGCGACCACCAGACCCCCACGACCAGGGGGCCAGAGTGAGGCGACCATGTGATCGAACGTGCGGCCTCACCTAAACTACGGCGACTTCGGCCGCGGTAGGAGCTGCTTGGTGCTCCGCACCGGAAGACGTGCGTACCGATGGTACCGAGAGGGTAACTCGCCCCGATTCGCTAGGCGCACCTTGGGTCGGAGGGCCCTGGAGCCGAAGCGCGCAGTGAGTCGCTACGGTGGCAGAAGCGAACCGTGGGATTTCACCCACAGAAACCCAAGGAGTCCCCAGAAAACCGTGGGTAAACGCGGACCGTAGACAATTGCCACCACGGGAGTCGCTGCTGCCATGGTAGGGCGATTCTCCAGGCGCACCACTGCGTTCGACGTGTGAGGCTGCGAGGCCGTCACGCGATCGATCCGTTCAGCTGGGTGGGGTGTAAGCCTTCTGCAGCGACGGGTAGTAGTCGTCCCACCTGTCCGGCACTGCGGTATCGGCCACGACGGCACCGAGCCGATCGAGGTAGTAGTGCCAGCCGGGCCCGATGCTGCTCGCGTCGTAAGGCTCGGCGAGGCGCTGTGTGAATACGAGTGTGGTAACGGCGGCCTGCGCCCGAAGCGAGACCGACAGGCGCCAGTTTCCGTCTGGACTCGGCAGGTCGACCTCAAGCCTTGTCGGCGGCCGGCACTCCAGAATCGTGACTATCTGCGGAGCCGAGCCCTCGTCCTCGGTCATCAGCAACTCGACGCTTCCGGTGGCGGGGTCGCCGGTCCAAGTCCCGAACCAGCGGGCAACGCGATCGGGTTCGGTGAGCGCCGACCAGACGTCTTCCGTGGAGATGTCGTAGGTGCGGACGAACTCCAGCCTCATCCCCTCCTCGTCGTGTAGCAACTGGCCCAGTGGCGTGGTTACGGTCATGTCGTGGTCCTCCTGTTCCGCTGAATCTCGGTGTCGAGGGCGTCCAGGCGCTGTGCCCAGAACCGCCGGTACGGCTCCAGCCACACGTCCAGCTCCGCGAGCGGCCGGGCGTCGAGGGCGTACACGCGCCGCTGGCCGTCAACCCGTGAGCGGACGAGCCCGGCCTCGCGCAGGACTCGCAGGTGCCGACTCACCGCTGGCCTACTAACGGGGAACTCGTCCGACAGGTCGCCGGCGACGACCTCGCCATCCACAAGGAGCTCCAGGATGCGCCGCCGCGTCGGATCGGCCAGTGCCGCAAGGGTGTTCAAGGGAATATATGTAACATATTGCTTATGTAAGCGTCAAGTTACGCTCGCCGAGCTGCGGCAAATTCGCACCCGATCACTCAAGCTGTCGACGGAGCCCGTCGAGATCGCCGAGAACCCACGCGCTGGTGAGCCGTTGGTCGTCCGCAACGAAGAAGACTGCACCCTCGTACTCAAAGCGGCGTCGGGTGGCCGGCAAGTTGAGCAGTAGGCCAGTATGAGTGCCTGCGTAGCGTAGCCGTGCTGCGGCTCGTTGACCTTCGCAGACCAATGCGATGACTTCATTGTGAAAGTCCGCCGAGCCCGCACGGATGAAGTCCCGATACGAGCGCCATTCATCTCGTCCGGTAGTTTGCTGCCCAAGCGACCCGCGGAACTCGAACGTTGTGCCGAGCGTGTCGTCGACTGCCGAGTCGTTCCAACTGTTCCACAAATCTTCGTAGAACGTCTCGATCAGCCCCGCGATGAGTAACGCCATAGGGAGACGATTATCCTCGACCCACCGATCCGACTGATCTTCGCGATCACGCTGGGGGGCGGGCACATGAGTGACGGACGTTGCGCTGCCAGTTGTCGAAGTCGCCCTGAGCACAGAGACTTTCGCTAGTGCGACAACTCCCGACCGGCTCCGTCACCTTTCTGTTCACCGACATCGAAGGCTCGACGCGGCTGCTGGACGAGCTCGGGGCGAAGCGGTTCGCTGCCGCGTTGGCCGAACACCGGCGGCTGCTGCGCGAAGCATTCAAGCGCCACGGCGGGGTCGAAGTAGATACACAAGGAGACGCCTTCTTCGTTGCTTTCTCGGATGCTTCGGGAGCGCTCGCCGCGGCGGCGGAGGGTCAAGTCGCGCTCGCACAGGGGCCGGTTTGCGTTCGCATGGCGCTGCATACCGGTGAGCCGGTCATAACCGACGAAGGCTACGTGGGCATGGATGTCCACCGCGCGGCCCGCATCTGTTCCACCGCCCACGGAGGTCAAGTCGTGATCTCGGCGAGCACACGCACACTGCTCGACGACGCCGACCTTGTCGATCTGGGCCTGCATCGCCTCAAGGACCTAGGGAGGCCGGAAAAGCTATTCCAGCTGGGTCGGGACAAGTTTCCACCCCTTCGATCGCTCAATGCGACCAACCTGCCGGCCCAGCCGAGCACGCTGATCGGGCGGAAGCGGGAGCTGGTGGAGATCGCTGCGCTCGTTGTGGGCGCGCGACTGGTGGTTGTTACGGGTGCGGGCGGCTCGGGGAAGACGCGGTTGACCCTGCAGGTTGCGGCAGAGCTCGTGGAGACGTTCACAGATGGCGTCTACTGGGTGTCGCTCGCTGCCGTCGGCGAGGCCGAGCTCGTATTCCCGACGATAGCCTCCGCGCTCGGCGCACAGGGAGAGTTGGGTGCGCACATCGACGAGCGCCGCATGCTGCTTCTGCTCGACAATCTCGAGCAGGTGCTCGATGTCGCACCGCAGCTATCGGAGCTTCTGCGATCCTGCCCAAACCTTCACCTCCTCGTCACCAGCCGCGCCCTGCTGAGGATCGATGGGGAGCACGAGTACCAGGTTGAGCCGTTACCGACCCACGACGCAGTCTCCTTGTTCCGCGAGCGCGCACCCGCCGTCTTTCCCGAGGACACCATCGCCGACATCTGCCGCCGGGTCGACTGCCTCCCACTCGCGGTCGAGCTGGCTGCAGCGCGCACGAGGATTCTATCGGCCGACGCCATGCTCGCTCGGCTGGAGCAGCGCCTGCCGGTCCTGACGGGCGGGCGCCGCGACGCTCCCGAGCGCCAGCGGACGCTACGGGCAACGATCGAGTGGAGCTACGAGCTGCTCGACGAAGAGGACAAGCTGCACTTCCGCCGCCTGGCCGTGTTCTCCGGCAGTTTCGACGCAGCGGGGGCCGAGAAGGTTGCCGGGGCCTCGCTCGAAACGCTGCAGTCCATCGTCGAGCACAGCCTCGTGCGCCGCTGGAGCTCGGGCCGGCTCGGCATGCTCGAGACGATCCACGAGTTCGCGCTCGAGCAGCTCGAGGAGTCCGGCGAGGCCGAGCCCACCCGCCGCCGGCTCGCCGAGTTCTTGCTCGCTCTGGCAGAGACCGCCAACCTCACAGACGAGGCGGAGGGCCCGCAACGAGTCGACTTGGTGACCCCCGAGGCCCCCAATGTGCGCGCGGCGCTCGAATGGTCGCATACGCGAGGCGACGTTGAGATCGGACTTCGACTCGCGATGGCTCTCGAGCACTTCTGGACGGCGACGAGCCCTTTCGAGGGAATTCGTTTTCTCGATTTGCTTCTGGAGCGCGGCCCCCGACTGCCTGTCGAGCTGCGCGCCAGAGCACTTCGAGTGTTGGGCGGAGTGACGTTCATCGCCGGGCGCTTCGAGGAGGGCACGCGCCTGTACGAGGAGAGCCTGGCCTTGTACCGGGAGCTGGGGGACGATCTCGGCATCGCCATCCTTCTCTACCGGCTCGCCAACTCTGAGCTCGCCCGCGACGACCTCGTCGCGGCCCGCTCGCTCGCCGAAGAGAGCGGCGAGCTCCTGCGGCGCGCCCGCTTCCGCAAAGGCGAGACGATAGTCCTAGGGACACTGGGCGACATCGATCTCTTGGAGGGCAACCACGACCGAGGGCTGGAGCTGATGCGGCAAAGCATCGCTCTTGCCAAGGAGATCGGCTTCACGTGGTGGACGGCCGTATCTCTCGCGTCCGGCGCCGAACACCTCCTCGTGCTCGACCGACTGGAGGAGGCGGAGCAGTGGGCGCGAGAGGCGCTGCCCGAGGCCCTCGCCGTCGGCGAGCGCCAGTTTCTCCTGTTCGCCTTAGCAGTGTTGGCGCGCGTCGCCGCCCAAACCGGCCGCGCCCAGCGCGCCGGCACACTTTGGGGAGCGATAGAGACGGAGGAGGCTCTCGCTCCGGTTGGGCAGTGGGAGGCTGAGCGCGCCGCGTACGGAGCCGCCGTCAACGCAGCGGACGGTTCGGACTTCCAAGCTGGGCGCGGCCACGGTCGCAAGCTCACGCTCGGCGAGGCCGTGGCCTATGCGCTCGCCGATGCCAAGGATGAGCGCTCTTAAGGGGAGATGCCGGGCCGAGTAATGCTGCAGGGTGGCTTCCGGCGTGGGGGCGATAGCATGGCCGTCCGGTGGAGGGCGAGCTCATGGCGATGGAGATGGGGCAGCAGCCTGATGTGCTGTCCGGACTAGGCGGCCGCCGAGCCGCCCTGCTTAGGGAGCTGCGGGCGGCGATCCCGAGCGACATACCGGGCATCATCCTCGTCGCCCGCGGTTCGTCCGACCATGCGGCGATCTTCGGCCGCTATATTCTCGAACTCACCACCGGCCTGCCCGTAGCGCTCGCGGCCCCCAGCCTCCACACCCTGTACGACACCAAGCCCCGATGCAAGGGCTTCCTCGCCGTCGGTGTAAGCCAGTCGGGCCGCACCCCTGAGATCGTGACGGTACTCGAACGCCTCGTTGCCGGTGGCGCTCACGCGGTTGCGGTGACCAATGAGCCCTCCAGCCCGCTGGGCCGAGCCGCCTCCGTTGTGGTCGAGCTCGGCGCCGGGGACGAGCGCGCAGTGCCGGCAACCAAGACCTTCACCGCCCAGCTGGTCGCGTTCGCCATCCTAGCCGAGGCGCTGGGGACGGTGCCGTGGAGCGCCCGGGATTGGGCCACTCTGCCCGCCGTCGTCCAGCTCATGCTGAACGACCCGCATCCCGCCGTAGCGGTCGCCAAGGACATCTCTCCCTCGGTAGGCCTGCTGACCGTCGGGCGAGGGTTCATGTTTCCGATCGCGCTCGAAGCCGCTCTCAAGCTCAAAGAGACAACGTCTGTGCTTGCCGAGGGCTACTCGGCCGCCGATCTTCGTCACGGACCTTTTGCGGTGGTGCAAAGGGACTTCCCCGTGCTTTCCTTCTCGGTCGCAGGTCCGGCCGGGCGCGACATCGACGACCTCACTCGATGGCTGAAGGAGGAGCGCGGCGCGCACGTACTGCGGGTTAGCGACGGCGCGGACGCCGACCTGGCTCTGCCCGGGGATCTCCCGGAGACACTCGCGACCATCCCTGCCGCGATACGTGCTCAGCAAGTTGCCTATGAGCTTGCGCTCTGCCGGGGACTTAACCCGGATGCCCCCGTCGGCCTCACCAAAGTGACGCCCACGTCCTAACGAGAGCTTGGAGGTCACAATGCCGGAGAAAGAGGTGAAGCTGACGAACGAGGTGGGGCTGCATGCGCGTCCGGCGGCGGTATTCAGCAAGGCTGCGGCGGGCTTCTCCGCCGATGTCACGGTCGCCAAGGGAGGACAGGAGGCCAACGCCAAATCGATCATGGCGGTGCTCAAGCTCGACGTGAAAAAGGGTGACGCAGTCACGATCGCAACCGAGGGCGACGACGCCGAGGGGGCCCTCGAGGAGTTGGTAACGCTGCTGGGGTCCCTGTGAAGAGCCTGCGCGGCGTAGCCGCCTCCCCCGGGGCCTCGGTGGCTCCTGCGTGGCTGCACAACCAAGCCTCCTTCGACCTCCCGACCGATACGGTCGACGATCGGGAGGCAGAGATCGAGCGGCTGCGCGAGGCGATCGAGTCGGTGGCGCAGGCCCTCGAAGAGCAGGCGAGCCAGACCTCCGGCGAGCTGGCCGAGGTCCTCCAGGCACAGGCGATGATGGCTCGCGATCCCGAGCTCACCACTACCGCGGAGGGCGCGATCAAGAGCGACGGCACCAACGCGGCCCGCGCAATCATCGACGCGGGAGAGGGATACGCGGAGGCACTGGCCGCGAGCGAGAGCGACTACATGGCCGCGCGTGCAGGAGATATTCGGGACGTGTGCTCGCGCATAGCCCGGCGCTGCCTCGGAGTTCCGGAGATGGACATTCGAGCTATGGATAGCCCCGCCATCGTGGTCGCGACCGAGCTACCGCCGGCCGATGTCGCCTCGCTCGACAAGGAGCTGGTAAGGGGAATAGCAACGCAGGAGGGAAGCCGGTCGAGTCATACCGCTATCGTGGCGCGCTCTCTCGGGATTCCCGCGGTAGTCGCGGTTTCCGGATTGATGGACGCAGTCGCGGACGATTCCGTGATCGCGCTCGACGGTGACGAAGGAACTATCTACGTCGATCCCGATGACGACACAAGAGAACGTACGGAGCAAAAAACCGCAGCGAGAACAGAACATCGGGCGCAACTGTTGGAAAGAGCTCGTGAGGGACCCTCTGCCACGCGCGACGGGCGAGTGATCGAGATGGCAGCGAACATTGGATCGGTTGCCGAACTGCGGAGTGCGCTCGAAGCGGGAGCTGAAGGTGTGGGGTTGCTTCGAACCGAGCTACTCTACATCGATCGGCCCGAGCCGCCTGATGAGGACGAGCAGGTGGCTCTGCTCGAGCAGATGACCGGTTTCTTGGGTGACCGGCGGCTGGTGGTGCGCACGTTCGACTTCGGAGCGGACAAGCCGGTGCCGTTCCTCGACATGGAAGCAGGGCCGAATCCGGCCCTCGGTGTGCGCGGCATCCGGCTCGCACGCGAGCAACCGGAGCTCTTGGAAACGCAGTTGCGCTCGATAACCCGGGCCGCGGAGAACGGAAAGCTTGCGGTCATGGCTCCGATGGTCGCGAGCGTGGCGGAAACCGAGTGGTTCGTCGAGCAAGTCGAGCGCGCAGGCGGCATCGACGCGGGCGTCGAAGTCGGCGTCATGGTCGAGGTGCCATCGGCGGTGCTCGTGGCGGAGATGCTGGCGGAGCGGCTCGACTTCCTTTCGATCGGCACCAACGATCTCACCCAATACCTACACGCAGCCGACAGGCAACAGGGCGCCCTCTCCTACTTGCAGGATCCGTTTTCACCGGCCCTACTGCGAGCAGTCGAACAAATCTGCAGCGCGGCGCGCGGCAAGGCGTGGGTCGGGGTCTGCGGGGAGGCAGCCGGTGATCCTGCGTGGGCTCTGGTCGCTGTGGGACTGGGAGTCACGGAGCTCTCGATGGGTGCAGACAGTCTGCTCGAGGTGCGCGTCGCAGTTGGCGAGCATACGTTTGAGGAATGCCGCTCTCTCGCCGCTAAGGTTCTGGCTTCTGGCGAGGCCGAAGAGGCCCGCCGCATCGCCGAGGCACTCGTCTCGTGACGAGATTGCTGGATCAATACGGCTCCGGCTTCGCAGCCCTGACCGGGACAGAGCTCATCGAAGCAATCCGCGCGTCGGAGGGCCGGTCGTTGCTGGCGGAAGTCGACTCATCCGCCGCGCCGCTGTTCAAGGACACTGCCAACGCCGAGATCGCCGCCGCCTTCGGCGCCGACCTCATATGCCTCAACCATGCAGAGATCGGGCAGTGGGAGTCTCTGGGCCGGGGGCTCGAACATGTGCAACCCATGCCGGAAGGCGTCGCCGGATTGGGCCGCCTCCTCGGCCGTCCCGTCGGTCTCAACCTCGAACCCGACATCGACGCGGTACCTGCACCATTCCGCGCCACAACTGACAACGCGCGCGCGGCGGCCGCTGCGGGAGCATCGTTCGTGGTGATGACGGCGAATCCGGGGCGCGCGGCGGTGCTCGAGGATGTCGTCGCAGCGGTCCGAACCGTCCGCGACAGCTTCCCGGAGCTGTGTTGTTGGGCCGGCAAGATGCACCACGCCGGGGCCGAGGAGCAACTTGGACCCAAGTCGGTCGCTCGGCTCGTCGCTGCAGGCGCGCAAGGTGTTTTGGTCCCCCTGCCCGGGACCGTGCCCGGCATCTCCGAGGATCGGGCGCGCGCGATGGTGGAGGAGGCACGTTCGTCGGGCGCCCTCGCCATTGGGACGATCGGGACCTCGCAAGAGGGAGCCGATGGCGATACTCTGCGACGGCTCGCGCTCACAGCCAAACGCATAGGAGTGGACGTACATCACTTGGGGGATGCGGGCCTGGGGGGCATGGCGTCGCCCGAGAGCCTGTACGCATACTCGATCGCGGTAAGAGGAATTCGTCACACATGGAACCGAATGGCGAGAGGCACACGGGCCTCGTGGCCGGGAAAGGAGTAGCGCTATGGCTTTCGAGGAGGTCGCACAGAAGGTGATCGACGGGCTGGGGGGAAAGGACAACATCAAGAACATGGAGCCTTGCATCACGCGCATCCGGGTTCAGGTTGCCGACATGTCAAAGGTAGACCAACCCGCCCTGAAAGCGGCCGGTGCCCATGGCGTCATGAAGATGGGGAGTGCGATTCAGGTAGTGATGGGCACACAGAGCGACAACATCGAGGCAGAGATGCGCAGGATCATGGAGAGCTCGTGACCGAAGTGGCAAGCCCCTTCACCGGCACACTGGTATCTCTCGACGACGTGAACGACGAAGTCTTCTCCGAGCGAGTGATGGGCGAGGGTGTCGCGGTGATGCCGAGCGAAGGACGTGTAGTAGCGCCCGTCACCGGCACGATCGCCAAGCTCTTCGAAGGAGGCCACGGGTTCGCCATCGAGACTGCGGAAGGGCTGCAGATCCTCGTCCACGTCGGCCTCGAGACAGTGCACCTTAAAGGCGACGGATTCACCGTCCGGGCGAGCGAGGGGCAAGAGATCACTGCGGGGAACGAGATTGTGGCGGTGGATCTCAAGCGTATGAACGAGCTCAACATCGACATCGTGTCGCCCGTGGTCGTCATCTCCGGCGAAGCCGTGACTGTGACGACCTCCACAGAGGTGAAGGCCGGCGACCCGCTCTTAGAGGTGAAGGCTGGCTCCCCCAACTAGGGCAGCTCTCCGTATTCCTCCGGGGAGTGCTTCGGGACGGCCCCGCGCGGACCCAGAGGCTGGCTCTTCCGGGCCGGCAACCCGCCGCTGATAGGAGGCTGACTGGAAGAGAGAGTCCGGGCCCCAGAATTAGAGCGTGATGACGTGGTCCGGAGGATTGGTCTCTAACGCCCCGTAAAGGTCGGGAAAGCAGCCGACCTGCACTCCCGAGACCGTCCCGGTCACCTTGCAATCACCCGGCTCGCCCTCGGCGAGGCCCCGTTCTAGAGCGCACCGATCGCACATCATCAGGAGGATGTTTTGGGTTTCTGCCACTCGAGCCAGGCGCTCCCCCAGCGGGTCACCGGCACGCAACAGATAGTTGTTGTCGTCGAAGAAGAACATGCCCACGACCTCGGCCCCGTGCCGCTCATCCTCGAGCTGGGGGAGGATCATTTGTCCCAGCCTGTAGCTCGCGGTGTGACCCGAAGTAGCGAAAACGTAAGCAATCTTCACAGCAACCTCCCAATTCTCCAGGTGTCGTCCCCGGTGAAAGCATGTCATGAGGCCGGCAACTGATTAGCTCAGTGCTCCGCACCGGAAATACGGTCAGCACCGAGAGCGTCACTGCGCCCTGGTCGCTAGGCGCGAGGAGTGAGCGTACCCGGAGGGTACGTGAGCGACGAGTAACT
>Ga0136633_1002311_pt1 | contig 13257 bp, 8 predicted proteins | sample AntDrymeUQ832206_2_FD_105494 | JGI IMG/M metagenome (GOLD analysis project Ga0136633, IMG submission 105494) | Polar desert sand microbial communities from Dry Valleys, Antarctica - metaG UQ83 (22.06) | ecosystem: Environmental > Terrestrial > Soil > Desert | place: Antarctica: Dry Valley... | reverse complement strand
ACGGCGAAGGCGACAGCGGGCTCGTCACCGGTGACGAGAATCACGCCCGCCTTGAGCACCCATGCCAACCCGCCGAGCACGGCGGCAGCGGCGGCGCATCGCCCGAGAACCACGCGTCGGCGGATCGGCAGGGATGGGGACGGCGCGGCGCTCGACACGGCCCGCAATCCTCCCAGTTCGAGGCGGTGACTTCGTTCCTCTCGACGGTCGCGAGCGGTCGACCGGTGGTCCTGGTGCTCGACGACCTGCACTGGGCCGACGCCCCGACCCTGCACCTGTTGCGCCACCTGGTGCGCGGAGCGGCGGGCTCGGCGATCCTGGTCCTCGCCACCTACCGGGACACCGATCTCTCGCGTAGGCATCCGCTCGCCGAGGCGCTTGCCGACATGCGCCGCGAGAAGCTCGTGGACCGCTTGCCGCTGCGTGGACTCACCGAGGAGGACGTCGCCGAGCTGCTGAGGCGGACGGCGGGCCACCAGATCCCGGCACCGTTCGTGCGCGCCCTGCACGGGGAGACGGAGGGCAATCCGTTCTTCCTGGAGGAAGTCCTTCGCCACCTCGTCGAGAGCGGCGCGATCTTCGAACGTGGCGGCCACTGGACCTCGGACCGGCCGATCGACCAGCTGGGCATCCCTGAAGGGGTTCGCGAGGCGGTGGGACGGCGGCTCGCCCGCTTGTCGGAGACGTGCAACCGGGCGCTGTCGGCGGCTGCCGTGCTCGGGCGCAGCTGGGACTTCGAACTGCTGGTCGAGATGGTGGGCGCGAGCGACGACGAGCTCCTCGACGCGGTGGAAGATGGGCTCGCAGCCCAGCTCATCGTCGAGCGAGCCGGGCTTCACGCCTTCACGCACGCGCTCGTGCGCGAGACGCTGTACGAGGAGCTGAGCCTCCCTCGCCGCCAGCGCCTGCATCTACGTGCCGCCGATGCGATCGAGCGCCGTTACGCGCACGACCTCGACGGCCAGGCGTCGGCGCTGGCGCTGCACCTGCGGATGGCGGGCGCAGCTGCCGATCCCGCCAAGGCGCTGGAATGGTCGCTGCGTGCCGGCGCCGTCGCCGCCGCCGCACTTGCCTGGGAGGAGGCGATCGACCATCTCGAGGCCGCCGTCGAGCACATGGAGGAGCTCGGGGGCCCACCCGCCGAGCGCGCCCGCGTGCTCGAGCGCGCCGCCGACCTCAAGTACATCGCCGGGTTCGACCTCGAGGGAGCCGTACGCAACCTCGAGAGTGCGCTGCGGGCCTATGAGAGCGCGGGGTTGCCGGAGCGGGCAGCGCGAGTGCATTCACGGATCGCACGCGATCGCGCGACCTTCCTCGGGCCCACGCACGACGTCCCGACCGCGATCGAGCACCTCGAGGCGGCGCGTGCTGTTCTCGAGCTCGAGCCCGAAGGCGTACCGATGGCGTATCTCCTGATCGCCGAGGCGACGGCGGCCGTCTGGCTGATGGAGGACATGCGCAAGCCACAGCGGCTCGCCGAACGCGCGATGGAGATCGCCGACCGGGTCGGTCACCGCAGGCTGTGGGGCAACGCGGCCGCGTTGGCGGGCAACGCGCGCGCCAGCCGGGGAGAGCTGGGAGTGGGCCTGGAGCTGGTCGAGCAGGCGTGGCAGGAGGCCGACCGCCTCAACGACCCGTGGGTCGCGTTCCTCGCTGCCTGGAGCATCGCCGGGATGGGCCTGTGGGTATCGGGTGCGAGGAGCACGCTCGGCGCGGTGGAGCGCGAGCTCCGCAAGCCGCGTGTGGCGGGCGCCGCCGGGCAGCGATCCTTCCTCACGTTGCTGCGCGGGCAGGCCCACGTCGGGCTCGGCGATCTGGTGGCGGCCGAGGCCGCGCACGATGAGGCACAGAGCCTGATGCCGTGGGGCTTCGACGCGATGCTGCTCGGGATGCGCGGGGACTACGAGAAGGCGGTCGAGCGTTTCGAGGCGACCATTGCCGACAGCCGAAGCTCGGGGAACCGCTGGTCCGAGGTCGCCCTCGGACTGCGCATGGCCGAGCTGCTCACGATCACCGACGACCCGCGGGCGCGCGAGCTCACCGAGAGCTGCGTGGCGGTGTCGACTGCCGCAGGGCACCAGATCCTTGAAGCCAACGCTCGAGTCCACGCCGCCGCTAGTTCAGTTGAGTGGGGCACGCAGGAGGCCGGTCGCGAGCACCTCGCGCGTTGCCGCGTGATCGTCGCCGGCGAGGAGGACTGGGGGATCGTGCTGGCGCGCGTCGAGCAGGCAGCCGGCGCGCTGGCCGACGACGAGGGCGAGGCCGAGTCCTGCTTTCAGCGTGCGATGGCGGTGGCCGAGGGGCTCGAGATGCCGTTCGTGCAGGCCGATGTGCTGCGCTCCCACGGATTGTTCCTCGCCGAGCGCGACCCGGGGCGCGCCGTCGACCGCTTGGACCGCGCGATCGCCATCTACGAAGATGCAGGGGCGGGTCCGGTCTGGACCGACCGGCTACGGGCGGATCGCCGGCGCCCAGCGGCGCTCGTCGGAACCTGACGTACACGGGGCGGCAGGCGCTGCTGACAGAGAGAGCGGCCGCACGCGCCGGCGCCAGCGAAGATTCCCCGCAGGGATCAGACGTCGCAGACCGCGATGCTGGGCGCGTCCCGGCGGGCCTTTTCCGTCGCGGTCGGCAGATCCGCCAGCGCGACATAGCTGACGCGCTCCAGTTCGATGCCCAGCGCGTCGGCGTCGAGTTGATCGAGGCGCTCGACGAGCGCCTTCGAGGCCAGTGCCCGCCCGCCGGTCGCGCACGCCTCGATACGCGCGGCCTCCTTGACCTCGTCCCCCAGCGCGTTCACCTCCGCCCGGGCAACCGTGATGATCTGGCCGACGTGGAGGGTCGCGCCCCAGTGGAGGCCGAACCGCATGACCACGTCGGCAGGATCCAGATCACTGCGGACGGCGATGTCGCCCGCAGCCTCACGGAGAGCCTGCATGGCCTGGATGCACGCCCGCGCGGCCGCCGACTCCGACCCGGCGTCCTGCGTGAGGAAGTAGGCCACCACGCCGTCGCCCGCGTGCCGGCCCACGACGCCGCCCGCCTCGATGACGATCTGGTCGGCGCTGCGGACGAGGCGCCTGCCGAACCGGAAGTAGCCCCCGGCCGACAGCCGGCGCGACAGCGGCGAGGAGCCCTCGAGGTCCCCGAAAAGGATGGCAGCCGACCTACGGGCGGGCCTGGCCACGCGCTGCACGCGCACGAAGTGGCGCAGGTCTCCGGCGCCCGCCATGGTGCCGAGGACCGACATTCCGGCAGCCGGTTTGGCGATGAAGGCGGTTCCGGCGATCCGCCCGTCCGCCCCGCGCAGCCGGAGCGCGGTCATCGACACCATCACTGCGACTCCGCCGGCGTTGTACTGAACTGGGACGGCATACGTCTGCGCGGTGGAGTAGTCGATCGACCCCTCCGCGAAGTCCTCGAGGCGTGGATCAAGGTACCCACGCACCTCCTCGACACCTCCCGGTGCGTCGGCGACGGCCCACCCGGCCACGGCGCGGAACGCCGTCCGGAAGGCGTCGATCGACCACATCCCCCCGCTCCACCCGAGCATGACGTCGAGCGCCTCGGCCGAGAAGTACCGGGCGCCCACCGGCAGTGGGACGAGCTCCTGCAGCCGACCGTTGCTCAGGCGGATGTCGTCCGTCATGTAGACGAGCCGCCACTCGTGGTCGACCACCTGTGCCCAGGCGCCCGCCTCGTTGAACGCCGTCGCGGCCTCGGCGAGGACGGGATCGGTCGGGAGTGGACACGTCTCACCTCTGACGATCCGCATGCCACGACCCTATCCGGAGCGTGATCCGCGGGAGGCGCGCGGAGTCTCACGACAGTCCTGGGGCTCCCATACGTTGTCTTGAGGATGGTCGTCCTCATCCTCCTGGGCCTCGCGCTCGCCGGCCTCCTGCTTCCCGCGTCCGCCGGGGCACGAACGTTCAGCGGGTTCCACCAGATCATCACGGACGCGCCCGTCCGCGCGTCGATCCACCTTGGGAACATCCCGCTCGAGATCGTGACGCCGTCCTCCCGCACCGTCACGCTGCGTGCTGGGCGGGACCGCTATCGCGGGCAATGGAACAACATCGCCATCCAGGCCAGCACGACCTCGTTCCTGCTCAAGGTCCAGCGCGCGGAAATCCGCCGGGGCGGCGGCGACCGCACGCTGACCTTCGCCGACCGCCAGCTCACCGCGACCGAGCGGAAGGACTTCAAGCTGCTCCTCGACATCGGCCGCGACGCTGACGTCCTCGTCGTCGCGCGCGATCATCCCGCCTGCGCCGGTCTGACGACCGCCCAGGTGCGGCAGATCGCCTCCGGTGCGATCAAGCGCTGGTCGCAGGTCGTGCCGTTGACGGAGGGACAGCCGGACACCATCGCGCTGCACCACACGATCTACCAGCGGGGCTTCGAGGCCCGTTTCGGCGTGACGAAACTGCCCGCCTCGGCCAAGGGCTCGGCCTTCGGCGGCATCGTCGAGGCCGCCCGAGGCGACCGGGCGGTCGCCGGCGTCACCTCGTGGGCGCGCTACCGGCGCTCAGGCGGCGGGTGCGCCGTCCCGCTCGATGGCGTGGCGCCCACGAACGAACGGGTGCACGCCCTCACCTACCCCGGGGCGTATCCGCTGGGGATCGTCGCCCACCGCAGGCGCCAGCGCGGCGCCCACGACAGGGTCGTGCGGAAGGCCTACCTCGCGCATCTGCGGTCCGAGCGGGCGTCGGAGAAGTTCAAGGAGAACGGGATGCTCCTGGCCAAGGAGCCGCCGCCGGCCGAGCGCCCTGAGAGCAGCCCACCCTCGAGTAGCCCACCAGCCAGTAGCGGCGGTCCCACGCAGGACTATCGGGGACGCCCGATCACGCCGGTGCGCGACGACGCCGGCGGGCGGTCGACGCTGACGGGTGAGCGGCTCCAGCAGTCCCAGGACGGCAGGCTCGACGAGCGCTTCGCATTCGACCCCGACCGCGTGCTCCGGCACATCCAGCGCGCTCCGGACGGGTCGACCTGCAGCCAGGTCACCGGCACCTGGGACGTCGAGGCCGCGTGGCACTACGACGAGCATGGGGGCGGCCTCATCGCACGGGTCCGGCTGCAGGACGAGACGGCGCGGACCGTGACGCTCGAGCTGCCGAACGACAGCCCGTCAGTGGCGTACCTCGATGGCCGGCCTCTCACCCGCTCGCGGGAGCTCTCGGGCGGCTGCCGCTGACATCTCCACGGGCGACCAGGGCCGATCCCGGGCCGCCCGCTGATTCACTCACGCGCGCGAGCGCGATGTGAGCAGGTGCGCCATCGCTGCCCGCACGCGAGCCGGCTCCAGCACGTCTTCCGCGAGCAAGTCGTCGTTTCGATCCGCCGCTATCTGCTCTTGGCACAGCTACCTCACCGCGACGCAACTGCTCGCCGATGCGCCTCCGCCACGGAAGCCGGTCACGGCTCCTAATTCGCCGACAGCGCCCACTTCACGCGCACGGCGGTCCGCATCGGGGGTCGCGCACGATCCATTTCGCGTCGCGAAAGTTCTGACGTACACCGCGCGTTGCATGGGTGCCTGACTCCGACCACTGGTCAGGCGCCCGTACCCGGTCCAACTACCTGCCGGCCTTCAGAGCGGTTCGTCCCGATCGCTCGCTCCACTACTGGAAGGCAGGAAGATGGCCCCGTCCAAGCTCAGAGGTCGCCCCGCCAGGCGAACCCTCCTTCGCAAGACCCTCCTGGCGGCGCTGGCTTGTGTGGCAGCGCTGGCTTCAAGCCCGAGCGCCCAAGCGATCGGCCCAGACTCCTTCGGCTACTCCGCGAACCCGATCGCGTTCAGCTTCGACGACATTGCGGCGACGGGAACACGGTTCCTCGACAACAACGACGACAACTCGCAGGCACTTGCGCTGCCGTTCGCGTTCAACTTCTACGGAACATCGTACTCAAGCGTTCATGCCTCGACGAATGCCCTGCTCACATTCGTGACCGGAAATGCCGGATACACGAACACTCCACTCACCGGGGCTATGTCCCCCAACGTCCCGACTATCGCGGTCGTCTGGGACGACTGGGTCACCTATAACACCGCGGACGCCATGTACTACGAAACGCTTGGCGTAGCCGGCTCGCGCCGCTTCGTCGTGCAGTGGAACCTGGTCAACCACTACTCCTACTTCGGGAACAACGTGACCTTCCAGGCCGTGCTGCACGAGGGCACGAACAGGATCGACCTGCGGTATCGCGACCTCAACACGGGCCAGGCTGGCAGCCGCTACGGCATCGGTGCCACGGTCGGCATCCGCGACACCTCCGGCAACACGAACGGGCGCAACCTGCAGTGGTCCCTCAACCAGTGCGTGATCGGTGACCGGACCGCCCTCCGATTCGAGACGGGCACGAGCGGACCCTACGTCCCGAACCCGGCCTCGGTGGACACCGACAACGACGGCCTCAACGACGCCTGCGACCCCGACGACGACAACGACGGCATCGCAGACGAGGACGAGCCGATCGTCGTCGACACCGACGGCGACACGGTCATCGACGACACGGACAACTGCCCGGCGGTGAGCAACACCGACCAGGCGAACAACGACGGAGACAGCCAGGGCGACGCCTGCGACGCGGACGACGACAACGACGGCGTCGAGGACGGCGCCGACGCGTTCCCGACGGATGCCACGGAGACCGTTGACACCGATGGCGACGGGACCGGCAACAACGCCGACACCGATGACGACGGTGACGGCGTGGCCGACGGCGACGACGCGTTCCCGCTCGACGGGACCGAGACCGTCGACACCGACGGCGACGGGACCGGCAACAACGCCGACACCGATGACGACGGCGACGGCACGGCCGACGACGCCGACGCGTTCCCGCTGGACGCCTCGGAGCACGTCGACACCGACGGCGATGGGACCGGCGACAACGCCGACACCGACGCCGACGGCGACGGTGTCGCCGACAGCGAGGACGCGTTCCCGCTGGACGACCAGGAGTCCGTCGACACCGACGGCGACGGGACCGGCAACAACGCCGACACCGACGACGACGCTGACGGCATCCCGGACGGCTCGGACAGCCATCCGCTCGACGCCTCGGAGTCAGCGGACTCCGACGGGGACGGGATCGGCAACAACACCGACCCCGACGACGACAACGACGGCACGCCCGACGGCGAGGACGCGTTCCCGACCAATCCGGACGAGGACGCCGACAACGACGGCGACGGGATCGGCGACAACGCCGACACCGACGACGACAACGACGGCACGCCCGATGCCGCCGACGCGTTCCCGGCCGATCCGGCCGAGCACGTCGACACCGACGGCGACGGGACCGGCAACAACGCCGACACCGACGACGACAACGACGGCACGCCCGACAACGCCGACGGTTTCCCGCTCGATGAGAACGAGACGGCGGACTTCGACGGCGATGGCGTCGGCAACAACGCCGACACCGATGACGACGGCGACGGCGTTGCCGACGGTGACGACGCGTTCCCGTTCGACGCCACAGAGACGCTCGACACCGACGGCGACGGCACCGGCAACAACGCCGATGGCGACGACGACAACGACGGCGTTGCCGACGGTGAAGACGCGTTCCCGCGCGATGGGGACGAGACGACCGACACGGATGGCGACGGCACCGGCAACAACGCCGATGGCGACGACGACAACGACGGCGTTGCCGACGGTGACGATGCGTTCCCGCTGGACGACGGGGAATCCGTGGACACCGACGGGGACGGCACGGGCAACAACGCCGACACCGACGACGACGGCGACGGCACGGCCGACATCAACGACCGGTTCCCGCTGGACGCGGCCGAGTCGACCGACACCGACAACGACGGAATCGGCAATGCCGCCGATCCCGACGACGACAATGACGGCGTCGCCGACGGCAATGACGCGTTTCCGACGGATGCCGGCGAGTCCGTCGACACCGATGGCGACGGCGTCGGCAACAACGCCGACACCGACGACGACGGCGACGGCCTGCCCGACAGCCAGGATCCGTTCCCGACCGACGGCGGCGAGACCGTCGACACCGACGGTGACGGGATCGGCGACAACGCCGACACCAACGACGACGGCGACGCCGTCCCGGACGACCGCGACGCCTGCAGCAAGGTAGCCGGCCGCGCTCAGAACGGATGCCCGCTGCCGACCAAGGCCGACCAATGCAAGAAGGAGGGCTGGAAGAACTACGGCACCTCGTTCAAGAACCAGGGCGACTGCGTCAGCTACGTCGCGACCGCGGGCAAGAACCCGCCCACGACCACGAGCTGAACAGGCGTCACCGCAAGAACAGCAGTCTCGGGGCCCCGCTACGGCGGGGCCCCGAGTCGTTCTCGGCAAGAAAAGGCCGGAGGCGCACAAGTCCCGCCTAGGCCGTCTCCCAAACTTTAGGTTTGTCGAGCGACAGTTTGGGCAGCCCGATCCAGTTGATTATTTACTGAGGTGGCTCAGGGCGTTCAACGGCGGAGACTTAGGAGCCTCGGCCGGGATTCACACGAAAGGGCAGCGGATCGGCGCGATGCGCGAGATGCACGACCAGGAGACCGAGGAGCGTGTCCGCCTGCGGGTCCTGCTGGCGAACGAGAACGAAGACGGGCTGAAGCGACTCGCTACCGAGGTGGATGCTCTGGGCCACGAGGTGATCGCGTTCTCCATCGTTCCGGACGAGGTCGCGGAGATCACGGCGGAGCAGCATCCCGATGTCGCGCTGGTGAGCCTCGGACCGAGCACCGAGCACGCTCTCGGCCTGATCGAGCGCATCGTGGGTCACGCGAAATGCCCCGTGATCGCGCTGATTCACTCGCCGCGCCCGGAGTTCGTGCGCGCGGCGTCGAAATCCGGAGTCTTCGCCGTCGTGACCGATCGCGACCCGAGCGAATGGCAGTGCGCACTGGACGTCGTCCTGCGCCGGTTCGCCGAATACTCGGGCCTCCAAGAGGCGTTCAGCCGGCGCGTTGTGATCGAGCGCGCGAACGGGATCCTCATGGAGCGGCACTCGGTCAGCGGCGACGACGCCTTCAACATGCTGCGCGACCAGGCGCGCAGCGGCAACCGCAAGCTGATCGACCTCGCGACCGCAGTGGTCGATGGGCACGCGCTGCTGCCGCCGGCGCGGCGCCCGGCCTGAGCGGCACCTACTCGTCGGTTCTTCAAGGCGAGCCGACGGCGATCCGGGTGACGGTGCCGTCGCCGGCGTTGGCGGTCCAGACGGCGTCGGCGCTCAGGGCGATGCCACGGGGATCGTCACCCACGCGAACTCCCGCTTGTGACGTCTCGCTCCCGGGAGCGAGGGGCCGCACGGCGGCGGTCCGTCTTCTGCCCGGGAGGACGGTCCCGGTGTCGGTGAGCCAGATCCGGCCGAGCCCGGCGGCCAGGTCTGCGGGAACTCCGGCGGGGATCGCGGCCCGGACGTCGTCGAACTGTCCGCTCCGGGGGTCGAGGCGGCGCACGTGGACGCGTTCGCCGATGCGGATGTCGGTCGAGGCGACCCAGACCCCGTCGCGGTCCACGGCGAGCGCGAGGACCTGGGCATCGGCAACGGGGATCGGACCGCCGATGGGCTTCCCGGTGCGCTCGTCGAGGCGGGAGACGGTGCCGTCGTCGACGTTGGCGATCCAGATGCTGCCGAAGCCGGCGACGATGTCCGCGGGGGTGCGTCCGACGCGGATGGCGGCCCCGACCACGCGCCGCGTGCGCTCGTCGATGCGGGTGACGGTGGAGGCCTGGCGGTTGGTGACCCAGACCGAGCCGCCGCCGGTGGCGATCCCGTTCGGGTCGGCGACGGTGACCGGAGGACCGTCGGGCGCTCCGGTGCCGGGGTCGAGATGCTCGACCGTCCCGGCTCCCGTGGCGACCCAGGCCCCGCCAGGCCCGGCCGTGATCGCGAGCGGGCCGGCCCCGACGCGCGCGGGCTTCCCGATCTGACGACCGCTGCGAGGGTCGAGGCGAAGCACGAGCCCGCCGGTGTTGTCGGCCACCCAGATGGCGCCGGCTCCGGCGGCGATCGCGACCGGTGCGCCGCCGACGCGGAGCGTCTGTGGCGCCAGTCGCAGGGTGCGCGCATTCGTCGGGACTGGTTGCGGCGCCTTGGTGGACCCGCAACCGCTGACAGCGATCACCACCGGCAGGAACGCGCTCAGGATCGTTCGTCTCGGCACACGGGAGCCTGGGCGCGCCATCTCGGGACGGATCATCAGATCCCCCGACCGGCGGGTGATCCGAGGGTGCGATCGCGGCGCAGAAAGCCCGTCGCACCGTCGAACCCAGGAGATCCCGTGAAGAAGCTCTCGATCGCTGCCGTAGCGCTCGCCGTCATCGTTGCCGCCTCGATCGCCACGGGGTCGAGCCACCGTGAGGCGCCCAACATCATGCTGGACCCGGCGGCCGACAACACGGACACCTACGCGTTCACCGCCAAGGACGCACCCGATGCGCTGACCGTGGTCGCCAACTGGGTCCCGGGCGGCAACCCGGCCAACGGGCCGAACTTCTTCCGCTTCGACGACCGGGCCCGCTACTACATCAACATCGACAACACGGGCGATGGCAAGGCCGACATCCGCGACCGCTACACGTTCAGGACGGAGGTGAGCGACCGGTCGTATCTCTACGGGCAGCCGGGGGTGCAGTCCTTCGAGGACCCGAAGCTCCAGCAGCGCGCGCGCTACTCGATCGTGCGGGAGTTCTTCCGCAACGGCCGGCGCACCAAGGTCCGGACGCTGGCGAGGGGCCTGCCGGTCGCACCCAGCAACACGGGGCCCAAGACCTTCCCCGACTACGCCAAGGTGGCCCGCGAGGCGATCAGGACGGTCGGCGGGATGAAGGTCTTCGTGGGCCAGCGCGACGACGCGTTCTTCATCGATCTCGGCACCGCGTTCGACAACCTCAACGTGCGCCTGGGCACCGGCAACACCGGAGGCGGCACGGACACGCAGGCGGGGACCTCGATCCAGACGATCACCGTCCAGATCCCCGAAGCGCAGGTCACCCGCGACCGCAAGGCGGTTTCCGGTCCCGATGCCGCGAACGCCACGGTCGGGGTGTGGGCGAGCACGGAGCGTCGCAAGCTGGAGGTCACCAACGCCGACTTCGACAACACCCTGCGCTCGAGCGGCAGCTGGGTGCAGGTCTCGCGCCTGGGCGTCGCGCTCCTCAACGAGCTCTTCCCGCCCGCCGGCTTCAAGGACTCCTTCAACCGCCGGACCCCGGACACCGACGCCGCGCGCATCCAGCGCTTCGTGCTCGAACCCGAGCTGGCGCGCCAGCTCAACGGGCTGACCAATCCGCCTGGCGCCCTCAACGCCCCCGAGAAGGACCGCACCGATCTGGTGATGGCCCTGCTCACCGGCATGCCCGGGCTCAACCAGATCGACAAGAGCAATCCGCGTCCCACCGACACGCTGAAGATCAACCTGGGCGTTGCGCCGGCGCAGACGCCCAACCGCTTCGGGGTCATCGGCGGCGACAACGCCGGGTTCCCGAACGGCCGGCGTCTCGAGGACGACGTAGTCGACATCATCCTGCAGCTCGCCGGCGGCTTCCTCAAGGGAAACAAGCTGCCCGTCGGCGACGGTGTGGACCGCGACGACAAGCCGTTCCTGGACACCTTCCCCTATCAGTCCCAGCCGGATTCGGGCTTCGAGCAGAAGGTCGGGCAGCGGCAGGAGCCCGTGCACCCGCCGACGGCACCCGGGAACAATCCGCCGACCGGCTGATGGACCGCCGCATCGCGTCGATCGCCGTCGCGCTCGCGGCCTTCGCCGTGGCGTTCGGCGGCCTGTCGCTCGTCAACGGGGGACCCGAGGCGCGCTCGGAGCGTGCCGCGGTCCCGCGCAGCGCGGCACGCGACGTAGAGGGATGGGTGGCCCGCGCGGACGGCCACCTTCAGGCCGTCCGCGAGACCGGCGACGCCTCGCAGTACGCGCGCGCGGAGACCCTGCTGCGCCGAGCGGCCGGGGTCCGGCCGCGCGACAGCGGCGTGCTGGTCGGGCTCGGCAACCTCGCGCTCGCGCGCCACGAGTTCCGGGCGGCGCTGCGCCACGGCCGCGCCGCTCGGGTCGCGGCGCCGGAGACCGTCCGCCCGTACGCCGTGCTCGTCGACGCCCTGATCGAGCTCGGCCGCTACGAGGAGGCCGGCCGCTCGCTGCAGCGCATGATCGACCTCAAGCCCAATCTCGCTTCCTACGCACGCGTCTCCTACTTCAAGGAACTGCACGGTGACCTGCCGGGTGCGATCGAGGCGATGGAGCTCGCCGTCTCGGCCGGCTCCGGCACCGCCGAGGGGGTCGCCTACGTCCAGACGCTGCTCGGCAACCTCGAGTTCGAGCGCGGGCGGATCGCACCGTCCCGGCGCGCGTACCTGCTCGCATTGCAGCAGTTCCCCGGTCATGTCCCGGCCGAGGCCGGACTGGCCCGGGTCGACGCGGCCACCGGGCGGCTCGCACGGGCGATCGCCCGGATGCAGCGGATCGTCGACCGCCTCCCCCTCCCCGAGCACGTCGTGACGCTCGGTGAGCTCGAGCTCGCGGCCGGCCGCCGCGCCGCCGCCACCGAACGATTCGCGCTCGTCGACGCCCAGCGTCGCCTGCTCGCCTCCGCCGGCGTCAACACCGACGTCGAGATCGCGCTCTCCGAAGCCGACCACGGCGACGTCCGGCGGGCGGTGCGACTCGGTCGCGCCGCCTGGCGCGCGGCCCCGAGCATCCGCTCGGCGGACGCGCTCGCGTGGGCGCTCACGCGAGCCGGCCGGGCGAAGGAGGGGCTGCGGATGGCGCGCCGCGCCGTCAAGCTGGGATCGCGTGACCCGCTGATCCTGACGCACGCCGGCCTCACCGCCCGGCTGGCCGGCGATCGCGCCCTGGCGCGCCGGTACCTCTCGCGCGCGCTCGAGGGCAACCCGCGCTTCTCCGCGCTGTGGGCCCCGCGGGCCCACCGCGCACTCGAGGCGGTCTCGTGAAGCGGGTGACGGCGCTCGTGGCCTCCGTGCTCGTCGCGCTCGCTCTGGGCGCACCGGCTGCCGGGGCGCACCCGCTCGGCAACTTCACCGTCAATCACCTCACCGAGGTGTCCGTCTCCACGGACCGGGTCGCGCTGCTCTACGTCCTCGACCGAGCCGAGATCCCGACGTTCCAGATGCGCCGCCAGGCCACCGGGCGGCTGCTCGCCGACGTCCGCGAGGAGGTCACCCGAGACTTAAGGGTCCAGGTCGACGGCCGGCCGGTCGCGCTGCGCTTCGACGGCCCGGGTGAGGTCGCGT
>Ga0136633_1002310_pt1 | contig 13263 bp, 14 predicted proteins | sample AntDrymeUQ832206_2_FD_105494 | JGI IMG/M metagenome (GOLD analysis project Ga0136633, IMG submission 105494) | Polar desert sand microbial communities from Dry Valleys, Antarctica - metaG UQ83 (22.06) | ecosystem: Environmental > Terrestrial > Soil > Desert | place: Antarctica: Dry Valley... | reverse complement strand
TAAGTCCGTCGCGGTGATACCTTCTTCGTCTAACACCTGAACTAACTTGCGCAGGTCGTTGTTCTTCTTTACCTCATGTGATATTTCAGTCATTACTCAACTCCTATTCTTGGATAGAGATACTCGATGGTTGTTGTTGCGCCTTCACACTTGCGGCAAATGCGAGTACGGATGATTACGCGCTCGCCGTTCAAGTTGCGAGCGCGTGTGTCTACTACTTTGAGCACACCATGACGGCATACCTCGCATACTGCTTGTGTTCTTTGCCAACTACTGCGTTTAGTCTCCATATTCTCTATACTTAGGGCCTCACGGTGCGCGCTGATCGGAGTGGCGTCGCGCGGAGTGCTACGATTCCGCTATGGCATCGAACCTGCTGCTGTACGGAGACAACCTGGATATTCTTAGGAAACGTATCCCTACGGAATCCGTCGATTTGGTTTACCTCGATCCCCCGTTCAACTCCAACCGCTCATACAACGTGCTCTTTGGCGACCATAAGAAGGAACCCGACCAGGCACAGATAGAAGCGTTCGACGATACCTGGATTTGGACACCGGACACTGACAGGATATTCTTCGACCTACTCAATGGCGGTGTCCCGAATCGGGTAGCCGACGCGCTACGTGCGTATCATCAGTTGATGGGTGAGGGTGACGTGCTCGCCTATCTTGTAATGATGGCTCCGCGCCTTGTGGAGTTACATCGAGTGCTGAAAACCACCGGCTCGCTGTACTTGCACTGTGACCCGACTGCAAGCCATTACCTGAAGCTACTAATGGATGCGGTATTCGACCCCAGACATTTTCGCAATGAGGTTATCTGGAAGCGCACCGCTGCTAAGGGCGATGCGCGCAGGAAGTACGGTTCGATCCATGACGTAGTGCTCGTCTACGGCAAGAGCGGTTTGGCATACTTTGAGCCAGCGCGTAGGCCACCTGACGACGAATACCGTGCTCGATTCAAATATGACGACCATGATGGACGCGGCCCTTTCCAGTCTGCGCCGCTTGACGCCCGAATCCCAGGCCGAACTTGACCTATGAGTACAAAGGATATAAGCCCCCAAAAAAGGGGTGGCGTGTCAGCAAGCAGGTGATGGAAGAACTCGACGCCAATGGGAGACTGATATTTCCACCTACCCTTGATGGTCGTATTCGCGAGAAAAACTATCTCGACGAACAGGAGTGGCCGACAGTTGCAGACGTGTGGACAGATATACCACCCCTTCAGTCGGGTAATCGACTTGGCTACCCAACAGAGAAGCCGTTGCCACTTCTAGAGAGAATCATTGAAGCCAGTAGCCGAGAGGGAGACGTAGTCCTTGACCCCTTCTGCGGCTGCGGTACAAGCGTTGTGGCGTCGCACCGTCTCGGACGCCAATGGATAGGAATTGACGTGACGTTCATCGCTATTGACCTGATCCGCGGGCGACTAGAAGATTCGTACGGCACTGCAGTCAGCTTTCAAATCGACGGCATCCCGAAGGATATGGGCGGAGCACAAGCGTTGTTCAACGCCAATCCGTTTGACTTTGAACGTTGGGCAGTATCTATGGTCTACGGACAACCAAACCAGAAACAAGTAGGCGACAAAGGGATAGATGGAGTCATCCGATTCCCTCTTGCATCGAAGGGTGCTGTAGGCGAGGCGCTAATATCTGTAAAAGGCGGCAAGCAGATAAACCCGTCGATGGTGCGAGACTTGGTGGGCACCGTCAAGACCCGAAATGCTGAAATGGGAGTGCTTATTACGCTCGCTAAACCCACTAAGGGAATGATGGACGCGGCTAACCACGCTGGAACCTATGAGTGGCCGGTCAACGGGCAGACATATCCGAAGATTCAGATTGTCACGGTGCAGGAGTTACTTGATGGTAAGCGCATCGACATGCCGCCGTCCCTCACGCCATACATTCAAGCCACACGGCAGCAAGCCGCTACGCAGCAAATGAAGCTGGGAGGGAAGGGGGCGTAGTCTCCGACAGGGGGGTTCCGCATGTGTCACATATGCTACGCGGATGAAAGCGATAAGCGGGGAGGTCTAGGAAATGGGATGGAATGCTGCGTTCGCATTTCGTGATTGTCCGTGGTGTGGACTAGGTGACGCGCAGATGAATGTCGTATTGGGTGGCACCATTACCAAGCAGCTATACAGTGGGGTGGCGCGAGTGTGGGGCTTGGTAAGCTGTCCTCGGTGCGCGGGCGTCATTACAATTGAGGCATCGACAGAGGGAAAGGCTGATGAGGTTCTGCGGGTGGTTCCCGAATCCGCGATGCAGCAGTTCAACGTGAACCATCTACCCGATGATGTTGCGAGGTTCTACCAAAGTGCCATTCGAGTGTTGCAAGTGGGTGAGCCGGATGCTTGCGCCGTGCAACTGCGGCGGACGTTGGAAGCTGCAACTGCTCACAAGGGGATAGCGAATGGGGTGCTGAGCCAGCGGATCGAGAAGCTGATCGAGAATGGCTTAGTGACCAACGAGTTTGGCAAAGTCCTTGACTACATAAGAGAAGTCGGAAATATAGGCGCGCATGCAACCGACGAACCAGTTGGTGATGAATCGGTCGCTAGAGCACTCATGTTCACGACACAGTTATTGCGAAATCTGTTCGAGATTCCAAAAGAGTTGGGGAGGATTGAAATAGATAAGGTTCAGGATGAAGCGATCAAACTGGTTCAGGAACGGCAACGGAGCAGCTAAGCTCCGGCTCGGAGATACTCCTCGTTGATGGAGTCGCTTCACTCTTAGCACTCACGACGCTGCCTTACGTTGACGTGCGCGCACTCCTGCTAAGGAAATGGTTTGCATATGTGCTTGTTCCAGGTGACGCGCGCGGCGGGCTACCTCGGCAGGTCGGAGGTTCGGGTGCTCGGCTCGTACCTGGTTTCCGTATCGTTCGCGGTTTGCACGGCGCGCGGCGCGGGTTAGGTCGCGGCTATCATAGAGCGCATGTAGCGAGTGAGCAGCGGCACGGCGTTGTGCGAGCTGTGCTGCTGAAAGCTGTTTCTTGGGCAAAACAAAACTCCTATATGACCAACACACGTCCTGAGACGTGGTGGATATAGGAGTCGTTTGTTGCCGCTATCTTGTTCAACGCTGTGCGGAGGGCTGGTATTCCCGTCCAGAGCAGATTACTGCCGAAAAGCAAGTCGATTACAGAGCGGATTACTGCCGCACAGCGGATAGGAAAAGAGCAGGTCAGACGGTGTTCGCACAGCGGTTTACGACTGGATACCTCGTAATGAGCAGGTCAGGGGTTCGATTCCCCTCCCCGGCTCTTCAGATCGCTTCGGTTGCCTGCTCGAACCCTCGTTGCGAACGTGAAGCCCGCTTTACCTTCATGAGCAGTCAGGGATTCGATTCCCTCCAAGCGTCTTAGCCACTGTCCACAGGATGAGGCGCAAAACCGACCTGGAGGACCGGTCCGTAACGTTTCCGGGACGCGAGAGGGGCAGCATGTGGCGATGAGGGCTTGGATCTCTGCGCGCCTGGCGTGGCTGGTGGTGGCTCTGACGGCTCCGGCAGCCCGAGTGACTTTCCTTGTGCCGAGTGGTCGTAAAAGGGTCACACACAACCACTGACGACACCCTCCCACCACTCGTGGCCTTCATCCCGGCCCTCACCGATTAGTGGGAGGGTAGCCCAGTGACACCCTCCCACCACTCGTGGCCTTCATCCCGGCCCTCACCGATTAGTGGGAGGGTAGCCCAGTGACCACTCGGTGAGCTCAGCCCCCTTCCTCGAGCAGCTCCTGTCCCGAGATCTGCTGATCGGCCCAGTGGTCGTGCATCCAGTCGAGATGGTCCCAGCGGGCTGCCCCGATTCGTTTCGTCTCCCACGCCGGGAAATCATGCTGCTGGATGTGCTCGGTCATGAGCTCCGGATTGACCTCGTAGACGTGCTCGAAGCGCATTACTACCTCGTCGTTGACCTCCTGCGCGTCGGGAGGCTTCTGAGCAGCCAGCCTGAAGCCGATCACGGCGTCTCACCTGCGTCTTCGTATGCCCTATCGAGCAGGTACTTTCCGGGATTCATGATGTTGTTGGGGTCGAGAGCCTTCTTGATCTTCTTCATGATTTCGAAGCCGCCCCCCAGCTCGTCGGGCACCAGGTCGACCTCGCCCGCCCGGCAAGAGCCGTGGCAAGCGCTCATAGAGCCACCGTGCTCGAGCGCGACGGCTGCAATATCGCGCTTGCAGTTCACCCACGCCTCCCACGATTCGTCGTCGAGCTCCTGCTCCCAGATGCCCACGTCTATCTCGGTGAGGTAGTCGCCCCACGGCTTGTACGCGCCGTTGGTGTAGGCGAACATGCCCCAGTCGTCGAATATCGGGTGCCGCGCGATTAGGTCGCTCACGAGGGCATGCCACTTCTCGCGCACCTTGGGGAGCTGGCTCCAGTTGATGGATGCATCCTCACAGTGCCAGCTCATCGGCGCCACCTGGCGGTCCGGCAGCCTGCCATGCAACGGCGTTGCGTAGCGATCGTGGCGAGATGCCCAGTCTCCCTGGGAGATCTCGTCGCCGAGGTAAGACCCGCCGGTGTCCTTTCCGATCCTCATTATCCGCTTGGCGGCCGGACGGACCTCGTCCGCGACTCCGTACATCGCTACCGCAACGACCGCCCTGACGGAGTCCGGCTGCGGGATGTAGGCCTCGTCGTCCCGGCGCAGGTAGCGGAGCTTCCATTCGTCGAACAGGACGACTCCTGCCAGCGTAGCCAAACCAGAGCGAGCCAGCGTACCGGTGGAGCGCCACGCGCTCTCGTAGTCCTCATATGAGAAGAACGCAGCGAACTCCGCCTCCGGCCGAGGAACCAGCTCGAGAGTAGCCTCGGTCACGATCCCGAGCGTGCCTTGATGGCCCATGAACAGATGCTTGAGCTGATATCCGCTCGATGACTTGCGGACCTTCTTTCCACCTCCGTCGCCGACGCGAACTATCTCGCCGGTGGGAAGCACCATCTCGAAACTGATCACAAGGTCACGCGTATGGCCGTAGCGACCGCCGATCAACGACCACCCGCTGGTGCCGATGCGCCCTCCGACCAACGAGCAGGGATAGGAGGCTGGGTCGTCTGGATAGATCACATCGTGCTTACGAAGCTCTTCGTTGAGCTTCAACATGTTGATCCCGGGGCCCACAGTTACCGTACGGTCCTCTAAATCGAGCTCAAAGACCTTGTTCATGAGCTTGATGTCGATGACGATTCCGTGCTTTAGCGGAACTGCGCCGTCGGTCAGTCCGGTGCCGCCGGCGCGCGGCACCACGGGAATGCGGTGCCGGTTGGCGAGCTTCACCACCTCGGACACCTCCTGTGCGCTCACTGGGAGTACCACGGCGTCGGGGATGTGCTCGGCCCAGCGATGGACGGGGAAGGGCGCCGGAACCCGGGCTCGGTTGAAGCGAGCTGCGGGATCGGTAAAGAGGCGATCGCGGCCCACTATGGAGACGAGCTCGCCCACCACCGGATCTGACAGCATCACTGAAGTCACGATCCGACCTTCTCATCATCGAGCCCAGCAGACTGCGCCACGAGCTCGAGCAGGTCGAGAACCTCTATGGGCTCGGCGCGCTTGCCCCCCTGTTCGGAGAGGGGGCGTTCGGACCAGACACAGGCGCTCACGAGGGCATCGACCTCCAGCTCCGCTGCGCGCTCGATGCGGCGGCGGCTGATCTCCGCGGTGAGGTCGGGGCGCTCGATGCCGAGGCCGGCTCCTGCCCCCGAGCAATAAGACCACTGTGTCACATGGTCGACGTCCTTGAAGGTTAGGCCCGGGATGGCCCGGAGTATCTCGCGCGGTGCCTCGTGGATGCCCTTGCGCTTGTTGAGCCGGCAAGCATCGTGATAGGTGACGGTCTTCTCGACTGGCCGGGACAGCTCGAGCTTGCCGTCGCGGACAAGCTCGGCGACGAGCTCGACCATCAGCACGATCTCGAAGTCGAAGTCGTCCCCGAAGTAGCGCGGGTAGTCCTCGGTGAAAGTGATGTAGTCATGAGGGTCGAAGACGATGATGCGTTTGGCTCCAACGGACCTCCAGTCGGCGATGTTGTGCTCGGCGAACGAGCGTGCCTTCTCGACGTAGCCCATCTCGGCCGCGGGCCCGCCACAGCACCACTGCTCTTGCATGAGCCCGAACTCCACTCCCGCCACCTTGAGGATCCTCGCCGCGGCGCGCGGTGTCGAGGTGCGAAAGAATGCTCCCTCGCAGTCGCAGAACAACAGCGTCTCGCCACCAATCGGAATGTCGAGACCCCGCGCCCAGTCGGCAACATGGTCCTGGGAGACTTCGATATCTCCCATCACCGGTTCGCTTCGGGAGCGATCGGTGAGCTCGACCCAGCGCTTCCACCCTTCTTGTTCGACTCCCGAGTCCACCGCCAGGGCGCGCATCGCTCGCACGACCTCGACGGTGCGCGTCCGGAACCGGTAGAAGTCGCCGGTGAAAAGGGTGTTTGGGCAACGCAATTCGCAGGCTCCGCACTGGGTGCAATGCACGTAGTCGCGCGCCACGTCTTCTACCGAGAGATGCCCCATCTCCATCGCGACGATGTTGGCGTGAAAGGCGGTGGGCGTGTGTGCCTCGTCGCGAGTGACCTGCATAACGGGGCACACCTCGCGACAGAATTTATGCCCAGAGCTGTAGCAGTTATAAGCGGCGTCTCGCCAACGCTCGACGAACTCGGCTTGAAGGCCGTTGTCTGCGGCCGACCGCCGGTCGTCCTGGGTCTCGTGTTGAGTCACACACACCTCGGCTTTCTCTAGGCGCACTGGGCCGCGTGTTGTCGGACGCCGCCCTAGTTGAAGGCGGGGATAACCTCGTCATGGATGAGGCGCAACTGGCCCTGCACGTCGGGCACATTGCTCAGCTCGGCACCTGAAAAATGCTTCACGAGATAGGGATCGGTAACCGAGCAGATGATGTGGTTCACGCCCGCGGGGATGATGTTGTTCTTGAGCTTCTCCACACACTCCTCGGGCGTCCCGGCAACCGAGAGCTGGTCGCCAAGCTCAGGAGTCGTGAGCTCGAGAGCCTTGGCGACATCTCCTGCGCCGAATGCCTCCGTGATGGGCTTGAGCGATTCGTAGTCGATGCCGTGGCGCTCCACCTGGCTCTGAGGCATGGCGGGAATATAGAACGCGGCCATGATCCGAGCCGCCTCCTTGGCGGCTTTCGAGTCGGGCCCGCAGGACCAGATGAGCCATGCGCCGATGTCGAGCTCGTCCCCGTCGCGGCCGGCCTTGGCCGCTCCCGCTTTCACGTGCTTGACGACATAGTCGTAGTTCTCGCGCGAGTACCCACAGGCGTGATGCATCCCGTCCGAGACCTCGCCGGCGAACTCGAACGATTTCGGCCCTCCCATGGCTCCGACTTTCAGCGGGAGGTGCTCTTGGACGGGACGGGCAGCTGTGAACATGCCCGTGTAGTTGAAGAACTCGCCCTCATAGGTGATCGTGCCTTCGTCCAGAAAGGTCCGCATGACCTCGAGACCCTCCCTGAGGCGCGACAGAGGCTTCGAGCCCTGCCAGGCCACGTGGTATTGGGCCAGCATGACGAGGTTGCCGAAGCTGACCACTGCCTCCGCCCGGCCCCCGGTTAGCTCGTCGAGGGTGGCGAGCTGCTGTGCGATCAGCGTCGGCTCTCTCAGGATGACGTGGGTCACGTTGGGGCCGAGGCGTATGTTCCTGGTCTTATCGGCGGCGGCCGCGAAAAGCAGCCACATGTCCTTGTGGTAAGTCTCGTCGACCGAATAGCAGGCGTAGAACCCGAGGTCGTCCGCCAGCTTGATCATGTCGATGCAATCGTTCACCGGATAGGCCGGGACCTGCACGTAGCTGAATCTGGTCATGCCACCCCTCCCGCTCGATCGGTCGCCTCAGGAATACCATCACGGAGGCCACCGCAGCAAGTGGATGCCGAACCCCGGTGCTGTGGCAAGTGCGACGAAGTGCCGCGATGCTCAGCCCTGCGGGCCGCCCGGTCCAACCAACGATCTTGTGGGACGGATCGGCGAACGAGCGGATTGTGCCGTCGCCGGGAAACCCTGCGACCACCTCTGCCACATCGGCGACGGCTCAGAGCGGCGGGCCTTGCGACCAGGCCAGACAACCAACCTTCTGCACGCGAGATGAGATGGGCGCGATGCAAGTGGCTGCGTTGGCTTGGCGCAGGGTGGCTGACGAGCGCCTCTGTTCGGGTACGGATTCTGTACTTGCAGAGCGCGCAGGGCGCGATCGACTACCCACCCCAGCACCCGTCGGCCCTGCTCTGGAGGTCGCCCCCAGGCTCAGTAGGGGTCGGCAAGCCCGGGGATCATCGGGAAGTGCCTGAGATTGCGGGTCCACAGCTTGGCATCGAGCCGCTCCACGGTGGAGGCGATCACGAAGTCGACCGGATCGATTCCTGGATGCGAGCTCAGATATTCTCGGCCGAGCTCGCCTGCGCGCTCGGCCAGCTCGTCGGAAACCGGTATCCATTGAAGGATCCCCAAGAGACTTCGAGTGGCGTGGACTTCACTTTCGCGGGTGCCAGACAGCACCTCTACCTTGGTCAGGACTGAGGCGCACAGAGCGTTGCCTTGTCGCCGCCCGGCAGCCAGCAGCCGACGCGCCCGATCATCGCCTCTGAGGTGGTCGATAAGGACCGACGTGTCTACCACAACGGTCATCCGGACAGCCGTTCGGCCGTGCCACGCCTGAGGCGATCAACGTAACGGGCACCATCGAAATCGCGTTTCGTCCAGGACCCGAAGCTGTCTTCGAGCGCCTGCTCCGGGTCGTCGCTTTCAGCGGGCCCATAGACCGACGCCACTGCCCTGCGCACCAACTCTGCCAGGGAGGCGCCCGTGCGTTGGGATTGCGAACGAAGCCGCTCGTACTGGGCATCGGTGAGCGTTATCTGGGTGCGACGCGACATGATGTAACGTTACATCAACAAAGAGTACAGAGGGCGCAGGTACGGGGGCGGGTGGCTCCAACGCGAAGCCGGACGGGAGGGGATGGCCGAGATCCCAGGGGCGCAAGAGCAGTTGCGGATCTGCGTGTCGTTCTCTGGCGGAGCCTCATTGGGGGGCTTATGAGGCGGGCGCCTTCGCGGCCTTGCTGACCGGAGTGCGCCGCCTGCAAAGAGATCTTCCCGGCGCCGTCGTGGTGGATGCGGTGGGTGGCGCCTCGGCCGGCTCTCTAGTGGCGTTGCTGGGCGCCTATGCCCAGCTCCAGGGGCTCGACCCCCCTCGACTTCCTGCACGAGGGATGGGTCGAGCGAGTCAACCTCGACCTGATGAGGCGCAAGGCCGGTGAGGGGCTGCTGTCGTTCGACCGGCTGCGACAGGACATCATCGACTTCTTGTGTAGCAACGACCGGAGCTCGAACCAGGCCCAGTCTTCGCCGCTGGGCCTGCACGTGGCGCTGACCGGCTTGCAGGGCCTGACCTATAAGGTGAGCTCGCGGGGAGGAACGACCTCCTTCACGGCCGTCACCTATTCGGACTGGGGCAGGTTCAAGCTCGAGCCCGGAGCGGGCCCCCAACAGATCCTCGAGCCGCAGGCACCGCTCCCCTTGATTACGTGCTCGCTTCTGCCTCCCATCCCGGGGCCTTCCGACCGACGCTGTTGGATCGCAGCGCCGACAAGAGCGTCTATGGCGCCTTGGGGATCGACAACTTCCCCTCGTCGCAGCAACTGTGGTACACGGATGGTGGCCTCGGACAATCGAACCCACTCGGACGCCTTCTCTCCACGGCCCGCTGGATCGACGAGCAGACCGGCGATGAGCGCCCCTACAAGCGGGCGCTGGTCCTGATCGATCCTCGCTCGGAGGACCCCTCGGGAGCGCTCTCGTGGGGGGATCCCGAGAACTCTCCGAAGTGGCTCCACGGGCTCAGCCGGGCTCTAGAGATCGCGCCTGACAGGTCGTCTACGACGACGCTCTGCGCTTGGAGAAGGCGAATGCTCGCCTGGCATGGGCGCAGGCGCTGACCGAGTCGCTCGCCCCCCAGCTCTCCGACGCCGCCACCACGGCATTGCGCGACTTCCTCCACGACGTCGACGCCGACAAGGCCGGATCGCCGAAGGAGAAGGTGCATACGAGCTCCGTCGGGGCCGATGCGGCCTCGGCTCGGGAGCTTCTGATGAAGGCGATAGAGGCGGTCTCGGGACTCGGCGCCAAGGAGATCGTCGATCTGAATGTCATTACTCCGCGCCAACTCGCCGAAGACGACGAAGAAGAGGTGCCGCGTCTCTTGGCCGGCGAGTTCTTCGGTGACTTCGGAGGTTTTTTGCAGCGCGACATAAGGCGCAGCGACTTTCTCCTCGGCTATGCCTCGATCGAGGCGTGGCTTCCCGAGGGCCTGGCAGACACGGGCTACGATCCCGGTGCCCTCGAGCTGATGTCGGCTGAGGTCACTGCTCGGAGCCCCGGGGATTGGCGCAAGGCGAACATGGGGGCCGCCGGCCCGTCGTCGCTGCCGTGGTCGTCCAGGATGAGGCTGGGGCGGTTGCTCGTAGATGCCGCTCGAGCGGTGGCCGCCAACGTCGTCGATCTGACGGAGATGAGAGAGAAGCTAGGGGAGAGGGCCGCGCACCTGCGGAGAGGCCGGTGATGGCTGCTCAGGTCTCCACATCGGCACGTGCCCTCGGCTCATAGCGGCCGAGCCAGCGACCTACCACCCGCGACATCCCTCCTCGCTCCAAGCCGAAGCCGATACTCCGGTAGAAGGCCTCGTGCTCCTCGGTGAACAGGCCCACGTGGTGGCCGGGCACTGTGTCGAGGAGCATCTGGACCATCGTGCTCCCGATTCCCCGGCGCCGATAGCTTGACATTGTCCACACGTCTATCAAGTAGGCGTTGCAGACTCCATCGGCGAGCATGCGCGCGGTGCCGACCACGCGCATGCCGCTCCATGCGATCGCGACGGCTTGACTGTTGACGAACGAGATTTCGAGCTCGCCTGGGGTGCGGAGATTGTCGAAGTCATCCGTCGCCAGGTCGCGCTTGACGCACGTCCAGTCGACGCCCTCGATGGTCGCGGCGTAGCGAACCTCCTGAGTCATCAGCCCGAGCGCTTCAATTTCCCGTGCTGCTTCGCGTAGAGCTCGCCGCGCCGGAACACGGCCAAGCCCAAGGGAATCGATATCGCCCCGATCACCACCAACGGCCACAACTGGTTCCACAGATCACCCACACCCGCTCCCTCGAGGATCGCATCGCGGATTCCTTCGAGTGCGTAGGTTGCGGGTGAGATCGTGGCGAGCCATTGCATGGGCTCGGGAAGCACGTCGACGCTGTAGTACACGCCGGACACAACCAGCAGCATGCCCTGAGCTATGAAACCCAGCTGGGTTCCTTTCTCGGGCGAGATCAGCGGCAGAACTGCAGTCATCATCCCGATGCCGATGAACGAGACCGACGCCACCCCGAGGACCACGAGCGCGGCAACGAAGTTCGCCTGCGGCATCTCCAGATCAAAGAAGAAGGCGATCACGCCGAACAACAGCCCGGCGCGCGCCACGCCGTAGACCACCGCAAAGATTCCCATCCCGAACAGGTGGACCGAGCGCGACAAGGGCGCCATGAAGGTGTACTCGATCGTGCCCTCCCAACGTTCCCACGCGACCGTCTCGGTGAGGATCTCGAAGATGATCCCGAGGTATGCCCAGATGACCGCGCCGATCAGAAGGATCGTGGTCTGCCGGTTGACGTCGAGGCTCCCACCGGAAGCTTCGACGCCCTCGGCGATGAACACGATCGTGAGCGTGTTTGCCACGGTCCACACGAAAAACGCCACCTCCCACAGCGCGTAGCGCTTGACGAGGTAGGCGTTTCTCTCAACAATTCCTGCGAGTCCGATGAGCTCGGCGCGCACCGTTGCGGCTGAGCCTGGCATTACTCCCTCCAATCGTCGTCGTCTTCTTCGAGCTCGAAGCTGCGACCGGTGGCGCTGAAGAAGGCCTCTTCGAGACTCGACGCGTCGTAGCGCTTCTTGAGATCTGGGGCAGGCTCCAGTGCCAAGAGCTCGCTCCGGTGCAAGATGCCGACACGATCGGCGAGTGCCTCAGCCTCGGCGAGGTCGTGAGTGCAGAGCAGAATGGTCGCGTCGTGCGTTGCTCTCATCTCGCGAATGAACTCCTGCACCTCGAGCTTGGAACGGGGGTCGAGGCCCGTGGTGGGCTCATCCAGCAGCAACAGCACCGGCGAAGTCAGCAGCGCGCGCGCCAGGGACACTTTCTGCTGCATGCCGCGCGACAGATTCTCCATTGATTCGTTACGTCGCTCTAAAGGAAAGCCCACGCGCTCGAGGATCATCGGTATCCGCGTGCGGGTTTCCGAGGCCGGTATGCCGTAGAAGCGTGCCGCATAGCTGAGGTTCTCGACCGACGACATCTTCTTGAAGAATGACGCCTCGACCGAGACCCGATTGATGAGCCTGCGCACCGGCCGTGGTTCCGAGAACACATCGTACCCGAACACTCGGACGGTGCCGCCGTCACCCAGAAGCAGGGTGGACAGCAGGCGAACAAGGGTCGACTTGCCGGAGCCGTTCTGGCCGAGGATCGCTATGCATTCACCGCGCTCGATCCGCAACGAGATGTCTACCAGCGCCGGCACGCGACGCTTGCGGGGGTGCCCTCGGCGCCGGTCCCGGCGCACGAACTCCTTGCGCAGATTCGAGACCTCGACCGCGGGCGCGCCGATATTCACTTCGGATACGGACGTGGCGAGAGACGTGATTGTGGCGGTGCGGGACATCTGCTGCTCCTCCGGGTCGCTAGGGAAAGGTACGCGCTTATCAGCCGCGCCAGGAGGGGCGCGGGGCGCAAGGGCGACAAGTCAGGCGAGGAGTAACATCGAGCCCAGCATACTTCATGTCCAGGGGAGCTATGACGGGGTTTCTGGGCGCTATTGAAGAAAGTTTTCCTTGCATGTCATTGGCAAGGGCGTGTACGGGAGAAAGGGACGGCCCAATGTGCACCGTCGCCGAATACCTTCGAGGACGGCCAGCTGTTGCTTCTGCGAGGCAGTACGGCCCCCTAGCCCTAGCCCTAGCCCAAGCCGGCCCGCCGAGTCAGCGACAGGAAACCGGTTGCCCTTCTTCGGGCAGCAAGGTTTGGTACGAAACGCGGCGTATGCCCAGGCGCGCTCAACTAATCCACGCAACACCTCCCTGAGCGATGGAGATTGGACACCATCGATCGAGAGGAGACCGCATGACCAGACGGTGGCGGAGGATCACCCCCGAAAAGCGACGCGAGATCATCCGG
>Ga0136633_1002309_pt1 | contig 13279 bp, 14 predicted proteins | sample AntDrymeUQ832206_2_FD_105494 | JGI IMG/M metagenome (GOLD analysis project Ga0136633, IMG submission 105494) | Polar desert sand microbial communities from Dry Valleys, Antarctica - metaG UQ83 (22.06) | ecosystem: Environmental > Terrestrial > Soil > Desert | place: Antarctica: Dry Valley... | reverse complement strand
TGGTAGTGAGAGAAGTCGTCGCGGCGGCTGGTGAGGTAGTTCTCGTGGCAGCCGTAGGAGTTGCCGGCCGAGTCGGTGTTGTTCTTGAACAGGTAGATGACGCCGCGGATCCCCTCCTCACGCAGGCGCTGCTCGGCCGAGCCGACCAGGCGGTCGAGGATCCACTCGCCGGCCTTGTCGTGCACCACCAGGTCGGCGATCAGGTCACACTCGGGGGTGGCGTACTCGGGGTGGCTGCCGACGTCGAGGTAGAGCCGGGCCCCGTTCTCCAGGAAGACGTTGGAGGACCGCCCCCACGACACCACCTTGCGGAACAGATACCGGGCCACCTCGTCCGGCGACAGACGCCGCTGGCCCCGCAGGGTGCAGGTGACGCCGTACTCGTTCTCCAGCCCGAAGATGCGGCGCTCCATCCGCGCTCACGGTACCCGCACGCCCCGGGCTGGACCTACCGTCAGCGGAGGTGAGGCAGCACGCATGCCTGATGCGGGCGGCCCGGCTCAGCCCCGAGGCCTACTCGGCGGTGGCGGGGGCGGGCTCGGCCAGGGCCGGGGGGCCCAGCAGGTCGATCAGCTCCTGGTCGCGGATGCGCCGGAAGCAGCGGCGCTGCTCGCCGCGCTCCAACAGCGCCACCTCGAGGTCGCCGGCGCCCAGGGTGCGGCCGGGGCCGGCCAGGGCGGCGACGGCGGTCCGCAGGGCGTTGGACAGGTCAGCGCCGTCGTCGTAGGTCGAGTCGAGCCGCTCGGCCAGGGCGTCGGCGTCCCCGCCCAGCACTGAGGTGCCCTGCTCGTCCATGACGGTGCCGTCGTAGAGGATGTGGAACAGCTGGTCCTCAGCCTGCTCGACGCCCACCTCGGCGACCAGCAGCTCGACCTCCAGCGGCTTCATCTCGTGGGTGAAGACCTGGCCGACGAGCTGGGCGTAGCCGTTGGCCAGGCTGCGGGCGTCGACGTCCTCGCGGCTGTAGGAGTAGCCCTTGACATCCGCGCTGCGGATCCCCGCCTGGCGCAGCTGGTCGAACTCGTTGTACTTGCCGACGCCGGCGAAGCCGATGTGGTCGTAGATCTCCCCCAGCTTGTGGAGGTTGCGGCTCTTGTTCTCGGCGCACAGCAGCACCCCGCCGGTGTAGCTCATCCCGATCAGCGAGCGGCCGCGGGCGATGCCCTTGCGGGCGAAGTCGGCCTTGTCCTTCTGCGCCTGCTCCGGCGACACGTACCCGAACATCGACATCTAGCGACGCGCTCCACGCTCGGTCATCCGGTTGATGAGGCTGGCGAAGCGCTCGGCCACCTCGGCCTCCTCGACGGGGGTGAAGCCGTCAGCGGTGATGGTGGCGACAGTCGGGTAGATCCCCCGCACGGCATCGGGGCCGCCGGTGGCGGAGTCCTCGTCGGCCGCCTCGTAGAGCGCCTGCACAGCCAGCTCGATCGTCTCCTCCCGGGTCATGCCCGGGGTCCAGCCCAGCTTCACCGTGGTGCGGGCGTCGCGCCCGCCCGAGCCGTCGGCGTGGAACTCGGTCTCCTCGTAGCGGCCGCCGGTGGGGTCGTAGGTGAAGATGCGCCCGGCCCGCCGCCGCACGTCGAAGCCGGCGAACAGGGGGACCACCACGAAGCCCTGCATGGCCAGGCCGAGGTGCTGGCGCACCATGCCGGCCAGCTGGTTGGCCTTGCCCTCGAGCGACAGGGCCACACCCTCGGACTTCTCGTAGTGCTCCAGCTGCAGCTGGAACAGCCGGATCAGCTCCAGGCCGAACCCGGCCGAGCCGGCGATGGCGATGCCCGAGTGGCGGTCGGCGGCGTGCAGCTTGCGCACGTCGCGCTGGGCGATGGAGCTGCCGGCGGTGGCCCGGCGGTCCGCCGCCATGACCACGCCGTCGGCGTAGGTGACGGCGACGATCGTGGTGGCGTGGCGGTCGACGAAGCCCTGCTGAGGGGCGCCGGCCGGCGCCGTAAACGGGTCACGGCCGACCTGTCGCAGGAGCCCGGTGAAGCTGGGTCCAGGGTCCTGCCCGAGCGGAAAGCGGGGGATGGTCATGGCGCCCGGCAACCTACCCCGACCGGCCGGCGACGAAGGAGCTACTGGCCGCCCTTCTGGACGTAGCTGCGGACGAAGTCCTCGGCGTTGACCTCCAGGACCTCGTCGATCTCGTCCAGGAGGTCGTCCATCTCGGCCTTCAACTCGTCACCCTTCTTGGAGGTCGTCGGGACGTCATCGACGACGTCGGGGGTCTCCCGGGTCGACGTCTTCTTGATCTGCTCACGTTCTGCCACCGCACACCTCCTGTTCCTTCTGCTCGTTCGGGGTTCGGTTCTGGCCTGCCCTGTCTACGCCCCCAGCCGGCGTAAGAGCTCACCGGCGTCGCTGCAGCCCTCCAGGAGGGGACCGACTATCTCCTCGGTCCCCCGGAGGGGTTCCATCATGGCCACCCGCTTGAGCGGCTCGCCGCCGACGTCGAAGACCATGGAGTCCCAGTTGGCTGCGGCGATCTGACCGGGGAACCGCTCCAGGCACTGGCCCCGGAACCAGGCCCGGGTGGTGGAAGGGGGCGTGGAGACGGCCGAGGCGACCTCGGCCTCGGTGACCAGGCGCTCGAGGCCGAGCTTGGAGGCCAGGTCCCTGCCCGGCCGCAGGTCGTGGTACACCAGGTCAAGCTGGGCCAGCTTGGGGTGGCGCCACTCGAGCCCGTCCCGCTCGCGGTAGGCCTCCAGCAGCTTGCGCTTGGCCACCCAGTCCAGCTGATCGGCCAAGGAGTCGGGGTCGCCCTCCAGGCCGGTGAGCACCTGCTCCCAACGCCGCAGCACCTCGCTACCCACCAGCTCGCCCCCCACCGCCTCGAGCCCGTTCTCCTCGGCCCACTTGCGGGCCAGCCCGAGATGCTCCCACTGCACGTCGAGGGCGGTCACGGTGGTGCCATCGACCAGCTCGAAGGGCTTCCTCAGCGTCAGGTCGTAGGAGATCTGGCGGAGGGTGAGCACCGGTGCGGCCGGAGTGAAGTCGCGGTCGCCGAACCAGTCGTCCTCGACCATGCACAGGATGAACCCGGTGACCCCCAGCTTGAGGAAGGTCTGCACCTCGCTGCGGTTGGCGTCGCCGATGATCACGTGCAGGCGGCGGTAGCGGCTGGCGTCGGCGTGGGGCTCGTCGCGGGTGTTGATGATGGGCCGCTTGAGGGTGGTCTCAAGCCCCACCTCCTCCTCGAAGAAGTCGGCCCGCTGTGTCAGCTGGAAGGGCACCTCGACGCCGCCGGTCGTCGCCGCCTCGCAGCCCACCTTGCCAGCTCCCGACCAGATCTGGCGGGTAACGAAGTGGGGCAGGACGTGCTTGACGATCTGGGCGAAAGGGACGTTGCGGTCCATCAGGTAGTTCTCGTGGCAGCCGTAGGAGTTGCCCTTGCGGTCCGAGTTGTTCTTGTAGACCACGATCTCCTGGCCATCCGGCAGCTGACGGCTGGCGGCCTCCATCGACTCGACGAGGATCCGCTCGCCGGCCCGGTCGAAGCGCACGGCCTGGAGCGGATCGGAGCACTCGGGCGAGGAGTACTCGGGGTGGGCGTGGTCGACGTAGTAGCGGGCCCCGTTGGTCAGCACGGCGTTGACGAGGTGGGTCTCGATCTCGGGCGGCTGGGCCCCGTCGCGGCTGAAGCCGCGAGCGTCGTCGCCAGGGTGCTCGTCCTCGAAGTCCCAGCCCACCCGCTCGGGCCCCCCCTGGTCGGCCCGAAGGGCCCGGGAGGCCAGGTAGGCGTTGATCAGCACCGAGGAGGCGGCGATCGGGTTCGGGTCGGTGACACCGGTGTGCCGGATCCCGTACTCGGTCTCGATGCCGTAGACCTTGGGCAGTGCCACAGGGCCAACCTAGCGGCGGCCCTGCGGCGACAAGCGCCGGCTACAGGTACTGGCCGGTGCCGACCCGCTCGATGGCCCGGCCGCCGTGGGGCTCTGAGGCGTCGCCCCGGCTGATGAGCGTGCGGACGTACACGATGCGCTCGCCCTTCTTGCCGGAGATCTTGAGCCAGTCGTCCGGGTTGGTGGTGTTCGGCAGATCCTCGTGCTCTCGGAACTCCTGCTTGATCGACTCGAGGAGGTCGTTGCACCGCACGCCACGGCCCTCGCCGGCGATCTGGCGCTTGATGGCCAGCTTCTTCGCCCGGCGCACGATGTTCTCGATCATGGCGCCCGAGGAGAAGTCCTTGAAGTACATCACGTCCTTCTCGCCGGACTGGTAGGTGATCTCGAGGAAGCGGTTGTCGTCGGCCGTGGAGTACATGGCGGTGACGGTGCGCTCGATCATCGAGCGCACCGCCTTCTCGGCGTCGCCGCCGCCGACCGAGGCAACCTCGGCCTCGTCCAGAGGCAGGTCGTTGGTGAGGTAGCAGGCGAAGATCTTCTCGGCCGCCGATTCGTCCGGCCGCTCGATCTTGATCTTCACGTCCAGCCGTCCCGGGCGCAGGATGGCCGGGTCGATCAGGTCCTCGCGGTTGGAAGCGCCGATCACGATGACGTTGCGCAGCGACTCGACCCCGTCGATCTCGGCCAGCAGCTGGGGCACGATGGTCGACTCCATGTCGGAGCTGATGCCGGTGCCCCGGGTGCGGAACAGCGAGTCCATCTCATCGAAGAAGATGATGACGGGCACACCCTCCTCGGCCTTCTCCCGGGCCCGCTGGAACACCAGACGGATCTGGCGCTCGGTCTCGCCCACGTACTTGTTAAGCAGCTCGGGGCCCTTGATGTTGAAGAAGTAGGACCGTGCGGCCGGCAGGCCGGTGACCTGGCTGACCTTCTTCGACAGGCTGTTGGCCACGGCCTTGGCGATGAGGGTCTTGCCGCAGCCGGGCGGCCCGTAGAGCAGGATCCCCTTCGGAGCCGGCAGGCGGTAGTCGCCGAACAGCTCGCGGTGCAGGAACGGCAGCTCGACGGCGTCCTTGATGTCCTCGATCTGGCAGTCGAGGCCCCCCACGTCCTCGTACTCGATGTCGGGGACCTCCTCGAGCACCAGCTCCTCGACCTCGGGTCGGGCCAGCTTCTCGAGCAGGAGGCCCGTGCGGCTGTCCATGAGCAGGGTGTCGCCTGACCGCAGCCGCACCCGGTCTCGGTCGGCCAGCAGCTGCTCGCCCAGCTCGACCACCCGCTCCTCGTCGGCCCGGCCCACCACCAGCGCCCGCCGGCCGTCCTCTAGCACCTCCTTGAGGGTCACCACCTCGCCCGAGCCCTCGGGGCCCCGGGCCAGGACGATGTTGAGGCTGTCGTTCAGCACCACCTCCTGGCCCTTCTTCAGGCTGTCGAGGTCGAGCTCGGGGTGCAGCGACACCCGCATCTTGCGGCCGCCACTGAAGACGTCCACGCTGCCGTCGTCGTTCCCGCCGAGGAAGGTGCCGTAGGCCGATGGCGGCTGGGTCAGCTTGTCGACCTCCTCGCGCAGGGCGGTGATGTGCTCGCGGGCCTCCCGCAGGGTGTAGGTCAGCTTCTCGTTCTGGGAGACGGCCTGGGCCAGCTGGCCCTTGGTCTCGAGCAGCTTCTCCTCGAGGGTGCGCACCCGCTTGGGCGCGTCGGCCAGGCGCCGGCGCAGGATGCCGACCTCGTCCTCGAGGCCGACCGCCTGCTCGCGAGCCTCCCTCAGCTCTCGCTCCAGCTCGGCACCACGCCGCTCCTCAGCCACTGGCGAAACACCTCCGTTGCGGCTCCCTCGGGGGAGCCTCCTCCTAGGATGGTACGGCCCCGGATGTTTCCACGGCGGCCACCTTGGAAATTGACAGGGGAACGGGGCTCCCGGTACCTTCGCCACCTGAGCTCCCCCCGCGCATCCTTGCGCAAGCATCCTCAGCAGCTCTGAAAGGGACGACAGCATGAAGGTCTGGATTGATCAGGATCTGTGCACCGGTGACGGCCTCTGCGAGGAGATCGCCCCGTCTGTCTTCACCCTCCTCGACGACGGCCTCGCCTATGTCGTCGAGAACGGCAAGACGCTGACCGAGCCGGGCGCCGCCTCGCTGGCCAACGTGCCCGATGGCATGGAGGATGCCACCATCGAGTCCGCCGAGGAGTGCCCCGGCGAGTGCATCTTCCTCGAGCCCTAGCCCGCCGGGCTGTTCAGCCTGATACGCAGGGGCCCGTCGATTGGGCGACTCCCCTGTCGGCCTGCAGCGCCCCCCGCAGCTCCACGTCGGTGAGGGCGTAGGCCACGCCGTCACGGTCGGGGGCGATGGCGAAGGCGACGCCTGCCACCCGGCCGCCCGTGGTGACCAGTGGCCCGCCGCTGTAGCCAGGTGCCAGGCGTGCGGCCAGGATGAACACGTCGCGCGTGGTGGACCGCCGATCGTAGATGTCGCGGCCCACGGCCTTGACCCGCCGGTTGACCTTGCCCGGGGTGTCCTCCACCTGGGCCTGCCCGCCCGGGTGGCCGAAGACGGCGCCGAGCGCCCCCTCCTCCAGGGTCTCCTCCACCACCGGGAGGGGGTTCAGGCCGAGGCGATCGACCCGCAGCACGGCCAGGTCCCGGGCCGGGTCGAACAGGGTGACCGTGGCCTTGGCCCGGGAGCGGTCGGGCCGGATGATCTCAGTGGTCTGCTCCCCCGCCACGACGTGGGCGTTGGTGACCACGGTGTTCGCGGCCACCACGAAGCCGCTGCCGTCCTGAATCCGGCTGCACGCCTTGCCCTCGACCTTCACCGTCGAGGCCCGCACCTGGGCCAGCACCGGTGGCGAGAGCCCCGAGGTCGGCGGCGGCGGACCTGTCTCCGGTGCCCGGTACAGGCCTTCGAAGACCTTGGGGAAGTTGACGTCGCCGACCAGGGTGCGCAGGCTCTGCAGAGTCTCCGGCGGCTGGGGCAGGACCGTGTCGATGACGTCGGCCACCCGGGACGAGCGGGTCAGGCGGGCGGCGCTGCCCTTCACCGACGACATGGCCGGAAGGAGGAACCACACCGAGAGCAGCACCCCTGCGATGCCGAGCAGCGACCCGACCCCCTTGTCGATGCCCCGCACGGGCCCGGGGGGGAGGAACATCTTCAGGCGGGAGCCGGCCAGCAGGCCAAGGGCCTGGCCGCCGAAGGCGCCACCGATGAGGACCGCGAACACCACCAGCAGCCTGCTGGTGGTGCCAGCGCTCTCCCCCACCAGCTCGACCGCCGCCGGGACCCAGCGGGCCGCCAGGTACAGGCCCAGGGCCAGCCCCACCCACGAGGCGGCCCGGGCCAGAAAGCCGAGCCGGTAGCCGCCGACCGCGGCAACCACCAGGGCGGCGAGGATGGCGACGTCGAGGAGGTTCACGACTCGGGCGGCCGGAGCAGGCGGCCGGCGGTGAGGAAGCCGGTGTGGGCCACCATCCGGTGGTCGGGCCGCACGGCGGCGCCGTCCACCTTCCACGTGCGGACCAGCACCTCCTCGGTGGTGCACATGCCGAACCCGCTCGAGTCGAGGGCCGACCGCAGCTGCTGGACCTGCACGATCGACGGCAGGTAGCTGACCAGGATGCCGCCGGGCACCAGGGCGCGCTCGGCGTGGCCGACCACATGCCAGGGCTCGGGCAGGTCGAGGACCACCCGGTCGAAGGCCGCCTCGCCGTCGATCCCGTCGTAGGCGTCGCGCACCTCGACGTGGTAGCGCTCGGTGACCGTGTCCTCGCCGAGGAAGGCGGCCACGTTGCTCCTGGCGTTGTTGGCGAAGTCCTGGCGCAGCTCGTAGCCGCTGACCTGGGCCCCGGCCCGCAGCAGGGTCATCGACAGCGCCCCCGACCCCACACCCGACTCAAGCACCCGGGCCCCGGGGAAGATGTCGGCCAGGATCAGGATCGGGCCCAGGTCCTTCGGGTAGATCACCTGGGCGCCCCGGGGCATCTTCAGCACGACGTCGGCCAGGGTGGGGCGCACGCACAGGTACTTGGCTCCGTCCTGCATGCGCAGGAAGGTGCCCTCGGGCCGGCCCAGCAGGTCGTCGTGGGCGAAGAAGCCGTGGTGGGTGTGGAACGAGCCCCCAGCCTCGAGGGGGACCAGGTAGCGCCGGTCCTTCACATCAACGAGCAGGGCCCGCTCACCAGGCAGGAACGGGCGGGCCGGCACCGTGGAGGAGGCTACCTGGCGGACTTCCCGACCTTCCCAGCGGCGCGCCGGGACAAAGCGGTGTCGACGATGGACATCCCCTGGCCGGGCTCGAGCCGCTCGACCAGCAGCACCTCACCCCGCCCCTCGCCGATCTTCTGGGCGAAGCGGATCAGGGCGGCGAGCGCGCCGAGCACCATCCACAGGTTGCTGCCGCCCAGGAAGCCCATGGTGACGCCCCGGCGCAGCACCACGGGCCAGTCCGGTCGGCCCCGGCGACCGGCCAGGGCATCGAGCTGGCGGGGCGCGATCCGGCGGATGAGCTGCTTCCACAGGAACCGCAGCATCAGAGGCGCCGGACCTCGACGATGGTGGAGCGCTGCTGGCCCTTGCGGCGCCCGAGGAGGAAGGCGAGGATCAGGATGACCACCAGGGCGCCGATGCCGATGGCCATCGCCGTGGGCTTGATTGCCTCGCCGGTCTCGCTCAGCTCGGCGTCGATCTCGGTCAGCTTGGCCTCGAGGTCGGCCCGGGTGATCTTGGGTGTGACCTCGGCCTTGTCACCCTTGCGGCTCATCGTCGGGCGCCGATCCGCTTCACGGCCACCGCCGCGACCCCACCGGCGACGACCGTGGCCACCAGGTAGGGCAGAAACGACCACAGGCCTCGGAGGCGGGCTTCGACCTGCATCAGGCGGAGGATCCCGACCAGGAGGAACACCAGCCCCACCGAGGCGACGCCGGCGCCGAGCACGCCCCACCCGATGCGGGGGCCGAGCGCCTTCAGCGGCTCGATCGTCTCCTGCTTGGCGTAGGTGACCGTGAGGTCGATCAACTCCCGACCGAGGTCGGGAAGGCTCTTGTCCGTTGGGGCGCCATGGCGCTTGGCCGTCGGGGGCCTGTCGGGGGCGGCCATCGCCCCCTTGCTACCCGCTGCCCACTCGGAAGGCAAGAACTGCAGCCTCCTCGAGGGCCAGCCTCGGACTAGGTCCCCAAAACGACGACGACCGAGGCCCCGCCGGACACGGCCTTCCGGACTCGGGCGTTCTGTCCCTCTGCCGCCTCGATCACCTTGATCTCCACGTCCACCCCACCGCCGGCTGCGTGGCACCTCCGATCGGTTACGAGGGCACCTTCTCCGGGCCCTTGTTCACATAGGTCCGTACGAAGCGGCCGAGTGCCTCCACATCGGGTTGCGGGCACAAGAGGCGGCGCCCCCAGGCCGTCGCCGCCACCGGACCGCTGAGGGTCGCTCGAGGAACGAGGAGGACCATGCCGCGGCGCACATCGAGCAGTCCGGCAAGCCGCTCGATCTCGGGCGCCGGCAGGTCAGGCCTGTACCAGATGGCGATGCGGCCATGCTCCAGGGCGTGCACCACGGCGCCGTCGTCGGGAGCGTTCTCCACCTGGTAGGAGCCGCTGTTGGCCGGGCTGGCACCATGGGGCCCGCCGCTCGGCGGGTCGACGCTGAACGTCGTGTTCCCGGTGTCGCCCCTGCCCGGGTCCGAGCGGCTGTCATAACGGCATCCCGTCGCTGTCATCGCCTGCCGTGCGTTTCGCTCTGCCTGGAAGTTCCTCCACACCAGAACCCCGGCAGCCAGGACGAGCAATGCAATGAAGGCCACTCCCGCCGCACGCCGGCCAAGCCGTCGCCGTCGATGACGGAGAGCCGCGGCCGCCGCGGCCTCTGCCTTGGCGGCTCGGCGTGCCTTGGCCTCCTCAGCACGAGCACCCCTGTCAGCGGCGCTAGCCCGGCGCTGAGTCGGGTGCTTCGGCCCTGCAGGGCGTCGCTTCTTCGCAGCCACGCAGTATCTCCGCTAGCGCCAGGTCGACGGGCAAGACGTCGGCGAGGCCGAGGAAGCCCCCAGGCCCGCCCCGCTCACGATCCACTTCGGCTGGTCGCAACGACCGTCGAGGGGGTGCACCTTGAGAATCGTCACCGGCGAACGATCGACAACATCAGGTTCTCCCATCGTGTGACGGAACTACAGTATGTCGTGCCAGGAGATGGACGCCGCCGCGCCGCTGTGCGTCACTGCTCGAAGTACGGCTGGACCGCTCTGGGCCGCGGCGGAGCTTGCGAACCGAGGAGGCCCGCCGCCTCGTCGTTCCTCGGTCGTTCGCTTCACTCACCTGGCGGGGACCGGGGGCTCGGGGTCGACGGCGTCGGTGGGGGGGGCGTCGGGCCAGCCGCCGAGGGCGACGCCGATTCGGTCGGAGAGGCGGGTGGCGTCGAGGGTGGTGGGCACTCCGTTGGCCATCACGGCGAACGCCACCGGTGCCGGGCCCGGCCGGGCGGGGTCGACCCAGCCGACCAGCGAGGAGACCCCGTCGAGACCGCCGGTCTTGGCTCGGAGCCGTCCGACGACGGGGGTGTTGAGGAAGCGCTTCTGCAGCGTCCCCGAGACCCCGGCCACGGGGAGGCCGTCGGCCAACTGGCTGGTGCGGCCGGCCCCGACGAGGGCGGCGAGCAGCAGCGAGCAGGTGGCCCGGTCGGAGCGGTCGAGGCCCGAGCCGTCCTGGGCGGCCAGGGGGCCGACGGCCAGGCCCTCGGCGCTGAGCGCGGCCCTGGCCCTGGCCAGGCCGGCGGTGGTGGTGCCCGGTCCCCCACCGGCCCGCCCCATCTCCTTGGTCAGCAGCTCGGCGGTGGTGTTGTCGGACTCCCGGATCATCTGGGCCACCAGGTCGCGCACCGGCAGCGACTCCTTGGTGGCGACGGTCACCCTGCCGGTCGCCGCCCCGACGCTGGGCCCCCCGTCGACCTTCACCCCGAGGGCCCGGAGCTGGTCGGTGAGGACCTGGGCGAAGTGCAGGGCGGGCTGGCCCACCGCCTTGCCGGCAGCGTCCTGGCCGTCGTCGACCAGCAGGGCCGAGAGCGGGGCGACCTGGTTGGTGGACTGGTACCCGGGCTTCCAACCCGGGCGGGCCCGCTCGGTGTCGTAGCGGGTCTCGTCGGCCCTGATCCCGCCGGTCACCTGGCGGACCCCGGCCCCCGCCACGGCCTGGGCCACGTCCTCGGCTCGGGTGCGCACGACCGGCTGGCGGGGCGAGCGGGCGGCAAAGGCATCGGTGGCGATGATCGGGTCGCCGCCCCCCACGACCTGGAGGTCGCCGGCCACCACCCCCGCCCTGGGGGCGGCGTCGGCCTTGAACACCGTGGCCAGGCGGGTGTCGGGCCCAAGGACGGCGACGGCGGCCTCGGCGGTCAGCAACTTGATGGCCGAGGCCGGGATGAGGGGCTGGTCGGGGCTTCGGGCGACAAGGGTGCGGTCGCCCACCTTCACGACCAGGCACGACCGCGCCGTCCAGGGCCTGAGGGCGGGGTCGTCGGCCACCCGCTCGACCGCCGCGAGCAACCGGGCCTCGGCCCGCAGGCCGATCAGCGCCTCGGGAACCCGCCGCACCGACAGCAGCGGTGTGGTGAGCCGTAAGGGCACCGCCGCCTCGGTGGGCGAGCCACTGCCCAACGGGAGGACGGCGCGGGCCACCCCCGCGGCGAAAAGCGCGAGGAGGCCGACCAGGGCGACGGCCCGCCTGCTCACGTCGTGCGCAGGTCGAGCCCGAGGGAGATCAGCTGCTCGGCCGGGCGGTGGTAGCCGCGCTCGAGGTGGGCGATCCCGGTGAGGGTGGACGGACCGTCGGCGGCGGCCGCGGCGATGACCGAGGAGAACCCGGCCCGGACGTCGGGGACGTCCACATCGGCCCCGTGCAGGGCCGAGACGCCCTTCACCACCGCAGAGTGGAGGTTGTTCGTCTCGTGGAAGCGGCAGGCAGCCCCGCCCAGGCAGGCGGAGAACAGCTCCACCTCGACCCCCATCTGCTGGAGGGCGAGCACGTAGACGAGCCGGTTCTCAAAGACCGTCTCGTGCAGCACGCTCATCCCGTCGGCCTGGCTGAGCAGCACCATCAGCGGCGTCTGCCAGTCGGTCATGAACCCGGGGTGGGTGTCGGTGGAGACCGCCACCGGGCGCAGGCCGTCGGGGGCCGAGGCCGTGGTCCACTCGTCGGTGACCTCGACCCGGGCCCCCATCCGGTGCAGCACGTTGATGGCGGTGACCAGCCGGTCTTGGCGGCAGCCCACCACCCGAACCTCGCCGCCGGTGACGACCCCGGCGCACAGGTAGGACCACGCCTCGATCCGGTCGCCCTCCAGGGTGGTGGAGGCGCCGTCGAGCCGCTCCACCCCCTCGATCACGATGCGGCGGTCGGGCTGCAGCTCGATGCTGGCCCCCATCCGCTGCAGGAAAAGGGCCAGCTCGGTGACCTCGGGTTCGGTGGCCGCCCCTTTCAGGACGGTCTTGCCCTCGGCCAGCACGGCTGTCAGCAGCACCGACTCGGTGGCGCCGACGCTGGGGTAGGGCAGCTCGATCCGGGCCCCCCGTAGGCGGCCGGCTTTGGCGGCCACCCCGTCGTTCCGCACCTCGACCTCGGCCCCGAAGGCGGTGAGGGCGTTGACGTGGAAGTCGACAGGCCGCCGCCCGATCCGGTCTCCGCCAACGAGGGGCACGAACGCCTCGCCCACCAGGTTCAGCAGCGGGCCGGCCAGCAGGATCGGGATGCGGTTGCGGCCGTTGAACTCGACCGGCACCACGGCCTGGGGCGAGGCGGTGGGGTGCACGGTGATCGACGAGCCGTCCCGCTCGACCCCGACCCCGAGGCTCTCCAGGATCTCGCTGGTGATGTCGACGTCACCGACGTCGGGGGCGTTGTGGATGGTAGAGGGGCGCGCCGCCATCATGGCGGCCACCAGGTGCTTGGTGATGGCGTTCTTCGAGCCCCGCACCCGGACGTCGCCGCGCAGCGGCCCCGACGGCTGGATCCTCCAGGTGCCCGAACCCGGAGGTGCGGCTTCCACAGCGCAGCAGGCTACCGGGGGGCGCGCCGGCCGATGGACCAGGTGTAAAGTTGGTGTATGAGTCGCAGTGCCGCTGGTCAGGCTGGCTCGGGTTGGAGGGCGGCCCGGAAGAACGAGCGGACGTGGAGGAGGCGCTGGGCCACCGCCTCGGGCTTGAGGGGGTCGTGGCCGGTCACCGCCTCTAGGAAGATGACGTCGGAGAACCAGCTGAGGATGGCGCCGTAGCCGGTGAGCAGCAGCTGCTCGGGGTCGTGGCGGCGGAAGGTGCCGGCGGCCATCTCCCGCTCGAAGAAGCCCTCGGCCCGCTTCATGAGCGGCCGGAGCACCGCCGCCAGCTCGTCGGTGAACCGGCCGCCGCCGCCCAGCTGCTCGCGGCGGACCAGACGCACGAAG
>Ga0136633_1002308_pt1 | contig 13282 bp, 12 predicted proteins | sample AntDrymeUQ832206_2_FD_105494 | JGI IMG/M metagenome (GOLD analysis project Ga0136633, IMG submission 105494) | Polar desert sand microbial communities from Dry Valleys, Antarctica - metaG UQ83 (22.06) | ecosystem: Environmental > Terrestrial > Soil > Desert | place: Antarctica: Dry Valley... | reverse complement strand
TGATGTTCCGCCCGCAAAACGCCACCTAATGTGCTAACCCTTTGTGTAGCATTGGCTTATGTCGCCGCCACTAGCTTCCGGCTGAAAAGCTGCTATTCTTCCCGCGCTGCCCCCAGCGGGACTACTCCGCCGGTCCTTATTCTCGTATCGAGCGCAGATCTTGACCGCACCGAGTGCCGCCGCCGAGTCGATTCCTTCGATCTCAACCCCCGTTTCCGAGCAGCTCTCATTTCCCCTGAGCTGGCTGCTCGAGCACGCCTCCGCGCCCATCAAGTACCGGGCGATCGCCGAGGTCGCGCGAATCACCAACCCGTCGCCCCGCACGCTGGACTGGCTGCCCTACTCGCACCGCCCCGCCATCAGGCTGGCCGCGACGCAGCAGAGAGATGGGACCTGGAATCAGGCCATCCTCTCCCTTCCGTCGAAGAACAGCCCCGATTTCGCTCATATCGGGACAGTGCCGGCGGTGAGACGCCTCATCGAATACGGCTGGAGCCCGGAATCTCCGCCTTTGATTCTGGCGCGCAGGCTGCTTTTCCGGTTGTTGGCGGAAGACAACGATCCGGCTTTCCTCTTCGAGCTCGCCACGAAAACCAGGGACGACGATCTGGTTCGGCGGAGCAGGGGATTGTTCCGTGAGGCCGCCGCCGCGACCCTGGCCCAGTGCGGGTACGAGAACGATCCACGACTTCGCGGGGCTGCCCGCCGCATTCTCGAGCGCACGGTGAGCTATCTCAACTCCCCGCTCGGCGAAAAACCGTGGATGAGAGTCGGCAACACTCACGTCCTGGCCCCCGAGTCGGCGCCCCCGTCGTTGTATACGCTGACGATGCTGGCGCACATGCCGATCTTCCGTCACGAGCATTTTTCGGAGGTCGAGCGTATCTACGACTGGATTACCCAGGCCCTGCCGCGCCAGGACGCCGTGCAGCTTTATGGAAAGAGGATGGTTCCCCAGCCGCACCTGGTGATGGGAGATATGCTGCCCCACCGCAATGCCGTCGAAGCCGACGTGCCGTTCGCGCTGATGTGGCTCGAGACGATGGCGCGGCTCAATTTCCTCCGGCGCAACGAGGGATGGATGAAGTTGTTCGAGCGCTTCGCCGACGACCGCGACCGCTCCGGAGTGTGGCATCCGCACAAGGGGATGGAGCGGCCCGCCACGACGCATCCGTGGGCATGGTCGACTTTCCCTCTCGAAGATGGCGAAGGGCTCGAGTCGAAGTGGACTGATGTCACCTTCCGGATCGGTCTGATCGGGAAACTTCTGGGCAGGGAAATTGAGTTGATCTGACAAAATGATCCGATCTGGCCGTAAGGGCCGACTGAGCACCGCCGAGATGTTTCCGGCCGGTGATCCCGCCTATCGCGTGTCGTTCGTGACGCTGCGGTCGGGAGTCGAGATTCGTGTAGTCGAACGGGGGGATACGGCCTCGCCTCCGGTGTTGCTCGTTCCGGGCTGGTCATGCTCGGTATACTCGTTTCGGCGAAACATCCCAGCGCTCGGCGCGGCCGGCTATCGGGCGATCGCGGTCGACCTCAAAGGCCACGGACTCTCCCACAAGCCGGCGGGCGCCGAGGAATACACGGTGGACGCGCTGGTCGAGCACCTCCTCGACATTCTCGATGCGCTTGGGCTCGATCGCCCGGCGATGGTCGGGCACTCAATGGGCGGCTCATTGCTCTTCCATTTTGCCGCGCGTTACCCGGACCGAGTCAGCTGCCTCGCGCTCCTGTCGCCCGTCGGACTGAGTGGCGCCCGTACGATGTGGCTTTATCGCCTGCTGACCCCACGCTTTCTGATCCCGCTTCTCCGCCGGTTCCAGCCTCGCCTCGCGGTTAGGGTAGTGCTCGCGCGAGTCTATGGAAAACGTGGCCGCTGTACGGAAGAAGACGTCGACCAGTACTGGGCGCCCACCCAGTTTCCCGAGTCCTCCGACGCACTCCGTGATCTGCTGCATGCATACGACTGGAACGCGCTGAAGCACCGGCGCCTGGATCCCGTTCGCATTCCAGCGATCGGCATCTGGGGGAGCCGCGATCATCTCATGCCCCGCGGCGGGATGGACCTGTACGAGCGGTTGATCCCAGGGATCGAGCTCCACGAGATTGCCGACGCCGGCCACGTCGTTCCAGAGGAAACGCCGGACGAAGTCAACCAGGCGCTGGTCGCGTTTCTCCGACGGCATGTGACGCCGGGTTATATTGCAGCGGGATGAATGCAGACATCGTCGAACCGGGGATGGGCTCAGACGTCGGAAATGGGCTGGGCGTAGCTGGAGTCGCCTTCTCCGAACTGGAGCTGGCCCCCGAGCTTCTCGAGGCGGTGCGTGCCGCGGGGTATACGCATCCAACTCCGATCCAGCAGCAGGCAATCCCGCTGGCGCTGGCGGGAAGAGATCTCATCGGCCTCGCACAGACGGGCACCGGGAAGACGGCAGGGTTTACTCTCCCCATCATTCACAATCTGATCAGCGCTCCGCTCACGGATTCCTCCGGGGCGGCGATCCATCGGGTTCGGGTGTTGATCCTTACACCGACGCGGGAGCTGGCCGCTCAGGTCGAGGAAAGCTTCCGCAAGTACGGGAAGTTCACCGGTCTGCGCGTCGTCCCCGTGTACGGCGGCGTGGGAATCGAGCCGCAGTCGAAGGCGCTGCGTGACGGGGTGGATGTGGTGGTTGCAACGCCGGGCCGACTGCTCGATCACATGGAGCGGCAGAACGTCGTGTTCGACGACCTGGAGGTGCTGGTTCTCGACGAAGCGGATCGCATGCTCGACATGGGGTTCGCTCCGCAGCTGAACCGGATCGTCAGCGAGATTCCGAAATACCGTCAGACGCTCCTCTTCAGCGCGACGATGTCGCCCGAAGTCGAGGCGCTGGCCAGGAAGTATTTGCGCAAGCCGGTCGTGGTCCAGGTCGGCCGCCGCTCGGAAGCGGCCAGCACGGTTACCCATGCGGTCTATCCGGTTCCACGCGAGCGCAAGACGACGCTCCTGGTGGAGCTGCTCAAGAAGTCGGATATGGATTCGGTTCTGATCTTCACGAGGACCAAGCACGGCGCGGATCGTGTCGTCCGCCACCTCAACGATGGCGGAATCGCCGCGACAGCAATGCACGCCGACAAGTCCCAGGGTGAGCGCACCCGTGCGCTCGACGGCTTCAAGACCGGAGAGATTCGGGTACTGGTCGCCACCGACATCGCACAGCGCGGACTCGATGTCTCGGGCATCACCCACGTCATCAACTACGATGTCCCGCAGCAACCCGAGGACTACGTCCACCGCATCGGCCGCACCGGCCGGGCCGCCGCCACGGGCGATGCCTACACTTTCATGTCACCCGACGAGATCGCGATGGTCCGCACCATCGAGAGGATGATCGGCCAGCAGATCCCGCGAATCTCGGTGCCGGGCTACGATTTCGGAACGACCGATGCGCCGGAGACAGCCGTGAGCGATGCGCCCGCCGCGTTGACCATCGCAAGCGAGCCCGATCTGGGAGCCGGGGCAGGCGACGCTAGTGCCGCACCCGACCAAGTCGCGACACGAAAATCGTATCGACGGAACCGTTCCGTCGCACGACGACGCTGAGATTGGCCGCACCGTAACCCATTCCGGTCGGCGAATACGACATCCGAACGCGCGTCGCCGAGATCCTGACGTCATGAGCTCGTCCGATCTCGCGCTCGCGAAGAATCTCGCCGCCGCCGGTGACGCGAATGATCCGCGCCAGAGTGTCGATCTCGACGCTGGTCTGCCTCGACCTGGAGATCGCCAAATGCCTGGCCGTGCCGAACATGGTGCCGATCTCGACCACCGCGCCGTTCACATGAATGCTGTCAAGAAGTCGTCCCGCCCCCGGGACGGCAATGGCCGAGAGTATGCTAACGATACAGAGTGTGATCGTGAGCTCGACGATGGTGAACGCGGTGCGCATCTGTCCTTTCGCTGAGATGCCGGGTTAGATAGCATATGAACGCCGGACTGACAGCCGCGGAATCTTCCCACCGTATCCCCCTCATTGCATCCAACATTGTCCTGACTGCCGTGAAAATCAGCATCGAATACTGCACCGTTTGAAGCTATCACCCCCGCGCCGCCGGTCTGGCGGCCGAGATCCGAGGGCGCTTTCCCGAGGCGGAAGTGGAGCTGATCCCGTCACGCGACGGGCGGTTCGAAGTCCTGTGCGATGGGGACGCCATCTTCGAGAAATCGAAGATCGGGCGACACGCCAAGCCGGGCGAAGTCGTCTCACTACTGGAAAAGAGAACCTAGAATCATGAGAATCGCGTTAAGCACCGGAGGCGGAGACGCGCCGGGGCTCAATGCCGTCATTCGTGCCGCCGTCCTCTCCGCGGTCAATAGGGGCTGGGAGGTATTGGGCATCAAGAAGGGGTACGCCGGACTTCTCGGAGACGATGAAGTCATCCCCCTCACGAAGGAATCCGTGCGCGGGATAGCGCACCTGGGTGGGACGATCCTGCGCACCACCAATCGTGGAAATCCCTTCAACTATCCGGTATTCGCCGCCGATGGAAGCTGCACGGAAGTCGACCGCTCGGACGAGCTGATCGAGAACGCGTGGAAGCTCGGGATCGACGCGGTCATATCGATCGGCGGAGACGGCTCGCTCGCCATCGCGCACCAGCTCTGTCAGAAGGGGATGAAGATCGTCTGCGTTCCCAAGACGATCGACAACGATGTGGCGGGGACGATCACGACGTTCGGATTCGACACGGCGGTGAACACCGCGCTCGACGCGATCGACAAGCTGCACACCACCGCTGAAAGCCACGATCGCGTGATCGTGCTCGAGGTGATGGGACGCCACGCGGGGTTCATCGCGCTGCACTCCGGGCTCGCGGGGACAGCCGACGTGATCCTGATCCCGGAGATCCCGTACGACATCGAGAAGGTGTGCGAAAAGATCAGGGCACGCGACCGGGCGGGCAGGCATTTCTCGATCGTGGTCATCGCCGAGGGCGCGTACCCGAAAGGCGAGGGACCTGCCATCATGGGGCCGTCGCGGCCCGGCCAGGCCAAGAGGGTGGGCGGGGTGGCGGAGCGTGTGATGGACGAGATCGAGGAGATCACCAGAAAGGAGTGCAGGTCACTGGTGCTGGGTCACCTCCAGCGCGGCGGGCAGCCCACGAGCTACGACCGGCTGCTGGCGGTCAGGTTCGGCGGGGCGGCCGTCCGGGCGGTCGCGGACGGGAAGTGGAATCACATGATTGCCCTCCAGTCACCACATATTGTGACCGTCCCTCTCGCCGATATTCTCCAGACGCCGAAGCGGGTGGAGCTCGATCACGACACCATCCAGACAGCACGGGCTACGGGGATCTCTTTCGGGGATTGAGGTTCCAATACCCACCGCTCTGGGGCTGTGTGTGAAACGGGTGTCCCTTGAGTGGGACAGTCGGCACCTCCGGCTGTTGCGGTTATATTTCTAAGTCGTTATAGTATATAATCTTAGGAAGGCGGACGGGGTATGGCACCCCTCGTGCACCCTATCTGGCCATGATTCAGCTCTTTACCAACTCCTACCCTTCCGTCCGGCGCTTCTTCGCCCCCGCCATAGCAGGCCTACTGCTGTCGGCTGGTGTCGCGAACGCACAGAGGCGCCCGGTTCCAATCACGTACGGGACCGAACAGACGGCACAGTCACGTCGCGATCCGATCGTGCCACCGGGCTATGCACCGCCGGCGGGGATGTGCCGCATCTGGATCAAGGGTGTGCCCCCGGGTCAGCAGCCGGCTCCGACGGACTGTTCGTCGGCGGTCCGCAATCGCCCGGCGAACGGCAAGGTGCTGTTCGGCGACGAGCCCGGAAAGGCCAAGAAAGCAAAATCCAACAAGAAGTCGACCGCGTCCAACGTGGTTGATCTCATCACGAGGGGGGTATCACGATGAAGAAGATCCTGGTTCTTGGCATCGCGCTGGCAGGTATTGCCGCGACGACGCCGCTCGACGCTCAGATGACGGTTCGCAACCCGGCGAGCTCGCGCAATGACGGCAACACCTCAGGCTCATGGTATTCCATCGGCCGCGACGCCAACGGTTACGCGATCTACGAGCGCCGCACCCGTGACAGCAACGGCAACATCGTGATCCAGCGCGCCCGTCGCAACTCGAACGGGACGATGACGATCATCAGCTCGCGGACCGTTGGCGGCGACTCCAACGTCGGCAACACCTCAGGCTCATGGTATTCCGTCGGCCGCGACGCCAGCGGTTACGCGATCTATGAGCGCCGTACCCGCGACGGCAACGGCAACATCGTGATCCAGCGCGCCCGCCGGAACTCGGACGGGACGATGACGATCATCAGCAGCCGTACCGTCCGCAGCGGCGACAATCGCGACAGCGATCGCAACCGCAGGAACTGCGATTACACCCGCTCCACCAACAGCGTCGGAGACATCATCTTCGGCAGAACGAACGACAGGGTGTGCGATGACGAGTACAGCAGGGAAGATGGCGGCTGGTATCAGGTCGGCCGCGGCCCGAACAACAACTCGGTCTACGAACGCCGCACTCGCGACAGCAACGGGAACCTGATCATCCAGAGGGCGCGCCGTAATCCCGACGGCACGATGAGGATCCTCAGCACCCGCCGGGTCAACTCGAACGACAAGCAGTGGAAGAAGGACCAGAAAGAGCGTCGCAAGGACGCGAGGCGTGACGCCAAGCGCGACGGGCGCTGGGAGAGCGACCGCGACACCGACCGCGACAATGATGACGATCGCTATGATCGCGACCGCCGCCACGACGACAACAGCAGCAGCACGAGCAACAAGTACAAGAGCAAGGACAAAAACAAGAACAAGCGTTAAGCCTGAAGCCAAAGTGAGCGGCCCCGGAGATCCTTTTCCGGGGCCGTTTCGCATCCGGTGCGATCTATGCACCTTCATGGGCTGATGCAGCGCACGGTAATCGATAGATACCTCCCGCCCGACCACGAGGCGTTCGTGGCCGCGGAGCCGGCCACGGGGCGGATCATCGTCATCGCCCCTACCCGTGCCGCCTGCGAGACCATCGAGCTCGCGCTCGGCCTCCACATACCCACCGTCATGGAAAAGCAGCACGGGGGGGAGATCCGCAGCCTGGCGGCCGCGGGCAAGGGCTTTGGCATCGTAGCCGGCACCGGCACAGGCAAAACGCTCTCGATCCGGCCGATCGCCGAGACGATCCTGGGGACCGACACCCTCAAGGTCGGCGTTGTCAACCGGGAGCGCGAAGCCACGCCGGAAACGCCCAGCTGGAACGTCATAGTGGTAACCACCGGGATCGCGCGACGCTGGTTCCAGGACGGAGACATCCTCCCGACGGACACCCTTGTCGTCGACGAGATCCACCAGACCTCGGCCGAGCTCGAGCTTTGTCTGGCCCTCGGCAAGCGCGTCGGCTGCCGGTTCATCTGGCTGTCGGCGACGGTGGATCCGACGTTCTATGCGCGCTACCTGAACGCCGCGGCAGTTCTGGAAAGCTCGGCCTTCGATCCCGCCAAAGCCGCGGACGTCAGGATCGTCCGCAGCGACCCGATCAACTTTCTCAGCGACCGTTTCCTCCAGCAGGTGGTGAAGGAACGGCGAGGCGTCGGCATGTTCGTCCCGACCAGGAAGGGCGTCGAGCAGGCGGCCGAGCTGGTACGCGAGCGCTTTCCGCGGATCAATACGGCGTTCTATCACGGTGGCGAGCCGATCAGGGTCATCCGGCCGTTTCTCGAGGGAGAGGAGAAGAAGCCGTACTTCCTGGCGATGACCGCCGCCGGGCAGAGCGCGCTCAACGTGCAGGGGCTCGACACCGTCGTCATCGACGACACCCGCTTCAGCAACATCATCGAGCGCGGAAAAAACGTTCTCACCAAGCTGCATCTCGGGGCCAACGAGATCCTGCAAATGGCGGGGCGAGTGCACGGCCGGGTTGCGGGAGGGCGGGTGTTCATTCTGTCCGATCGTGACATCCAGTTCTCGGCGCTCCGACCGACAGCGCCGGAGTTCCAGCTCGCCGGTGATTCGGAGCGCGTGGCGATGACTTGCGCCGACCTTGGCGTCGCGGCCGACGAGCTCGAGCTGCCGGTGGCGCTCGACCGCGTCGCCTACCGCAAGGCGGTGGCGCTGCTCGAGAGCCGCGGGATCATCGAGAACGGGCGCCTGTCGCGCTACGGGAAGGCGGTCGAGGCAATGCCGGTAGACCGGCCGTGGGCGGAGCTGATCGTCAACGCGGACGACGAGCTCGTCCCCTATCTCGCCGTGATGAGCTCGATCGAGTCGCTCCATCGAATGACACGCGAGGAGCGTGATCTCTCGGGCGTGACCGTCCCCGGCAGCGACAACCTCACCTCCTATAATCTTTACGCCGAAGCGTTCTCGAGGTGCGGCTACATCGGCGAGGTGTACGGACTGCCGCGGCATCTGTTCGACGAGTCGATCGAAAAATGGGCGGAGCAGCGCGGCGTGCTGGTGAAAGCGATCGAGGACGCGGCGCTGGCGATGGCGAGCGTTTACCGCAGCCTCGGGATGGCGCTGCCGGAGAGAATGGTGAACGCTCGCGATCACATCTACGGCAAATTCACCAGGCTGCTCGCGCAGTTCATGCCCTTCGATCTGGTGATCGACGAACGGACCGCGGACGGAACGGAAGCACGGGTTTCCAAGACGAGTGTCTGTGGAAGCTGGGGCCCGATCGCCGGGGAGCTGCGCTATTTCGCCGACCGATCCGGCATTCCCCGCGCTGCGATCGAGGGAACGCAGATCCCGCTCGAGCTGATCCGCCAGTATGCGACCCGCACCAGGCCGGAGCTCGTTTATGATCCGCGGCGAAAGCACGGTCCGCTCGCCCTCAAGAGAAAGCTCGAGTACTTCGGGTTCGAGCTGGAGAGCGAGATCGAAACGCTGGACGATTTTCCACCCGAGCTCGCGGACGAAGCGCGGCATGTGCTCGCGGAGGCGCTCGCGCGCGGCGAAGCGCGGCACTTTGCGGTCAAGAAGAATGAACCGGTGATCGGCGAGATTCGCGAAGCGTACAAGCGCTCGGGCGGAGAGACCCCACGGCTCGGGCTCCAGGAGCTGACGCGGGTCTACGAGAGCCAGCTGGCGGAAGTGAGCTCGATGTCCGATTTCAAGTCCGCGCGCCTCACGGTAGACAGGGAACAGTTCATCCCGCGCGAAGTCCGCGACCGGCTCGCGCGGCTGCCGGGCTACGCGACTGTGCGCGACCGCGAGGTGGAGATCGACTACGACGTCGAGGAGCGCAACGGCGTGCGCGAGGGAGTGGCGCGGCTCCGCCTCCCGGAAAAAATCGCCCGCACTCTCTCCGCGGGCGAGATCCCGAGCCTGGACAGGCCGGTCCGGTTCGTCGTTCTGCGCGGTCAGCGTGGAGCCGTTCGCTCGGATACGCTCGAGGATCTACAGGAGAAGCTGGCGCAGCCGTGGTCGCCCGATGAAATCGAGGAGACCTCCGAAAGCCGTGAGCTGCTTTCGCACGCTGAGCGGGAAACGAGAAAGATCGCCGCGGAGTTCCGGAATCATCGTAATCGCGGCGGCTCTCGCGGAGGCCGTCGGGGAGGTGGAGGAGCGGGCGAACGCGGAGGTCGAGATGGGCGCGGGGGATCGCGATCAGCGCGACGGAACCGCGGGCGTTGAGCGGATTGGCTGTGAGCCCCTCCCCTCGTATTATCCGCGCATGACACAAGAGCATTTCGCCGAGCATTTCCGGGCGCACGAGAAAGTGATCGACGCTTCGTTGCGCGAGCTGGAGGAGGTCTCCAATGCCGCGGCCGACGCTCTTATTCAGTGCGTGCGACGAGGGGGGAAAATCCTCTGCTTCGGGAATGGGGGCAGTGCGACGCAGGCCAGCCACATGGTCGGCGAGCTGCTCGGGCGCTACAAGGAAACGCGCCGGCCACTTGCCGCGATCGCTTTGGGCAGCGACCCGGGATCGGTCACCTGCATCGCGAACGACTTCGGTTATGAGTCCCTCTTCGAGCGGCAGGTCGAGGCACTGGCGGCGCCGCGAGACGTGGCGATCGGACTTACTACCAGCGGGAGATCCGAGAACGTCCTCCGAGGGCTCGAATCAGCGAAGAAGCGCGGGGCCACGACGATCGCTCTTTGCGGTGCGGCGGGCCTCGCGCGCGCCGGCGCGGATCACGTCGTCTGCGTACCGAGCGACATAACCGCGCACATCCAGGAAGTGCACCTCATGCTGCTGCACGTGTGGTGCGTGGCTATCGACGCCGCCCTCGCCGAAGGCTAGGGCGTGATCAGACCAGGCTGAGCCTCGGCTCCGGGAACGCGAGCGCATCTTCGCGATAGGCAAGCCAGCCGGTGACATCCTCGGTCACCAGCTCCATCTCGGTACCGAAGGGAAGCGTGAGATTGGGGATCTCGTGTCCGGCCGGGAAGTCCATCAGGACCGGCACGTCGAGGTCCGACACCAGGTCGAGCAGGAAGTCCTCGAACTCATCCTCCTCAGACCTGTCGAGAGAGAGATTTCCGAACACGATCCCCCGGACGTGCTTCAGCAGGCCGGCGGCGCGGAGGTGCAGCAGCCGCTCGTCTGCTACGGACATCGGATCGTGCGCTTCCTCGAGGAATAGAATCGCCCCGCGAGTGTCTATCTCGTAGGGTGTGCCGATCGTTTGCTGAACGAGAGAGAGGTTCCCGCCGGTGAGGCGCCCGGCAGCCCGGCCCGGTCTGACCGCCCGCGCGATGTCACGTCCGAGGCAGGCGTCCGGACGGGGGGTCGTCAGGGCGCTGAGGAGAGAAAGCATCGACGGATCCGGCGAGTCCGGATTGAGATCGTCGACCGTCGGACCGTGAAAGACCCGGAGCTGCGCCTGCCGCATCAGCCATAAATGAAGGGCCGTGACGTCGGAGTAGCCCACGAAAGACTTGGGATTCCGGCGGAAGATCTCCGGATCGAGGTAGGGGAGGAGCCTCACTGCCCCGTACCCTCCCGTGCAGCAGATGACGGCTTTCACAGCGGGATTGAGCCAGATCCCCATCAGGTTCTCGGCCCGTCTCTCGTCCTCTTTGCGCTGAAAGCGCCGGAATCGCTCGACCTCCGGATCGAGAACCACGTTGTAACCCGCTCCTTCCAGAGCCAGCACCCCCCGATTCAGCCAGGCAGGGCGCGGGGCGTAGGACGGAGCGACGACCCCGATGGTATCCCCGGGGAGGAGTGGCGGCGGACGAAGAAGCTCGGGTGGTCGAGCGCTTGGTGAAATGAAAGGAGAAGCGGGCACGACATCGTCGTGCACCCTTTCAATCACGCTTGGGTACGCTCCGAGTGACTCGGTCATCGTCGCTTCTCGAAGCGCATCATTTGTTGGTGACTACTAGATTCAAGGGATATGGCTGACACGTCCGTGAAGACGTCGGGGGTAGGCGGGGGGGGTCAAACTCCTACAGGGAATATGCACGCCACGAGCCCCGGCGGTACCCCGGTAGCCACCTACTTTCGGAAAGGTTTCGGGTTGAAATCCGAGATCCAGTCCGAGCTGGCGGCCGACTATACGGGGAACCTGGTTGACATGCTCCAGGCCCGCGATTATACGCTGACGGCCGGGGATGTAACCATCCGTTTAGCGAAGGAGTTCGGATTCTGCTATGGGGTCGAGCGGGCGGTCGAATACGCTTATCAGGCCAGGAAGAAGTTCCCGGACCGTACCATCTACATGGCCGGGGAGATCATCCATAACCCGCACGTGAACTCCAAGCTCCGCTCGATGGGCATCACCTTCCTCATGCCCGATCAGGGCAGGATCGATTTCGGGTTGGTGAAGGCGGAGGACGTGGTGATCCTGCCGGCGTTCGGGGTGACGATCAGGGACTTCGAGGTTCTCCGGCAGATCGGCTGCGTGATGGTCGATACGACGTGCGGCTCGGTGCTGAACGTGTGGAAGCGGGTGGAAAGCTACGCGCGCGACGGGTTCACCTCGCTCATTCACGGGAAGTACTATCACGAGGAGACGCGGGCGACCGCCTCGCAGGCGGAGAAATACGAGGGCGGCCAATACTTCATCATCCGCAACATGAAGGAAGCACAGGTAGTCTGCGACTTCATCGAGCGGAGACTGAGCGCCGAGGGTCTCCTGGAGCGATTCGCCCATGCGACGTCGCCGAATTTCGATCCGGCGCGGGATCTCCGCCGGATCGGCGTCGCGAACCAGACGACGATGCTCGCCCGGGAGTCGATGGCGATCGGAGAGCTGGTGGGGCAGGCGGTGGCGCGCGCGCACGGTGAGGATTACGCGAAAGAGAATTTCCGCACGTTCGACACCATCTGCAGCGCCACCCAGGAGCGGCAGGACGCCGTGGTGGATCTGTTGCGCGAGCCGCTCGATGTAATGGTGGTGATCGGCGGCTACAACTCGAGCAACACCATCTCGCTGGCGGCGCTTTGTTCCGAGAGCGTCCGCACCTTCCACGTCGAGGACGCCGAGGACATCGATCCGGATTCAGGCGTCATCCGCCACCGCCCGCTGGGGGCCAGGGAGGAGAGCGAGACGCCCGAATGGCTGCCTTCCGCGAGCCCCTTACGCGTGGGGGTCACCGCGGGCGCCAGCACCCCCAACAACAAGATCGGCGAGGCGGTGGGCCGGATTTTCGCCAGCAGGGGCGTCGACCCGAAAACGATCCAATAGTGACGAAAAAGTCGTCAGAATGAGTCAAGGAAACAGTACCAAACAGGTCAAAATAGTCGTCTTACTATTGGAAGGTCCTGGTCCAGAAAGTACCTTGTTCTGGCGCCTCGAAACCAATGTTACGGGGTATGAGTAGTGTACGAGGTACAGTCAACCGCTGGAGGTCGAATGGACGTGTATGGTTCGGATAACGCCCCTGATGAAGACACGGCCGGGACGGGTGGGACGGACGCCACTCCCGATGTTGGGAGCTGGTTTCAGCGGGGCTCGAACAACGAGTCCGCGCTGAACGACCGCGGAATTGCGGTGCCGGTGAACTCCATGCTCGATCGGGTTCGTGAGGCGGATGCTCTGACCTTCGACAACGAGGGAGAAGAGTAAAGACCCAGCTTCGTCAGAGAGAGAAAAAGGGCTGTCCGGAAGGACAGCCTTTTTTGTCGTAACGGGGAGAGAACAAGTTCGTTAACGGCAACGGCGAACTGCTATGCAGCCTAGCGGTTCCCAAATCCCGCGCGGATCGGGATGGCGCCATTGCCGTTCCGCTCCATCGAGGCGATGTAAATTCTCGTCATGGATGCCCATCTGTTTCTCCAGAACCTGGCGATCGTGCTGTGCGTCGCCGCGGTGGC
>Ga0136633_1002307_pt1 | contig 13282 bp, 11 predicted proteins | sample AntDrymeUQ832206_2_FD_105494 | JGI IMG/M metagenome (GOLD analysis project Ga0136633, IMG submission 105494) | Polar desert sand microbial communities from Dry Valleys, Antarctica - metaG UQ83 (22.06) | ecosystem: Environmental > Terrestrial > Soil > Desert | place: Antarctica: Dry Valley... | reverse complement strand
GCGTCCGACGGGCGGTTGAGGACCAGGCCCATCGCGCCGTCCTGGGTGTGCTCGGCGATCAGCACCACCGTGCGCGCGAAGTTCGGGTCCAGCAGGGTCGGGGAGGCGATGAGCAGCTGGCCGCGCAACGTGGTCATGCCGCGCCATTGTGACAGTGCGCCCGAGGTCGCCGCCCGCCGTGCGCTACCAGCGTCGGGAGCGGCCCACTGCCTCGCGCTGCTCGTCCTCGAGCATCCGCAGGCCGGCGAGGCGCTCCGGGTCGAGCTCCCCCGCGTCGATCGCCGCGCGCACCGCACAGCCCGGTTCGGACCGGTGGGCGCAGTCGGCGAAGCGGCAGCCCTCCGCGAGCGCGTCGAGGTCGGCGAAGGCGGCGGCCAGGCCGCGGCCGTGGATCCACAGCTGCGGCAGGCGCAGGCCGGGGGTGTCGAGCAGCAGCGCCCCGGAGGGCAGCACGATCAGCTCGCGGCGCACCGTCGTATGGCGGCCCTGGTCGTCGGAGGAGCGGATCGGCGCGGTGGCCTGGCGTTCCTCGCCGAGCAGCGCGTTGACCAGCGTCGACTTGCCGACTCCCGAGGCGCCGAGCAGCACGGCGGTCGAGCCCGGAGCGAGCCACGGGTCGAGCTCCTCGAGGCCCTCGCCGCGCAGCGCGGAGACGATGACGAGCGGCACCTCGCGCGTCACGGGGCGAACGAGCGAGAGCGCCGCGGACGGGTCGGCCAGCAGGTCGGCCTTCGTGAGCACGACGACAGGCTGCGCGCCGCCGTCGGCCGCAACCGCGACGAAGCGCTCCAGGCGGCGAGCGTCGAGGTCGCGGTTGAGCGAGCTCACCACGAGCACGGTGTCCACGTTGGCTCCGAGAACCTGCAGGGCTCCCGTGGGGTCCGCGCGGCGCAGCACGGTTCGGCGCTCCAGGACGTGCCGGACGGTCGGTGGGCTCGGCTCGACGGCGACCCAGTCCCCGACCACGGGCAGCCCGCCCGGGTCGGCCGCGTGCCGTAGGCGCCCCGAGAGCTCGGCGGTCAGTCCTCCGGCGGCTCCGAGCAGCTCCAGGCGCCCGCGGTCGGCCGCAGCGACCCGCGCCGGGACGAGGCTTCCATCGCCGAGCGCCTCCAGGGCGGAGGCGAAGTGCGGGGCCCAGCCGAGCGCGGCGAGGGCAGCAGAAGCGGACGTCAAGACGCCAAAGTCTATCGGGAGCCCCGAATCCTGCGGGCTTCAGCCCAGCAGCGCGTCGAGGATTCCGCGGGTCGACCGTGGGTCCGTCCCGTAGCGCCGCTCGAAGCGCTCCGCGTCGTCGGGATCGGTGAGGGCGAGAACGTACTCCTCCCGGCTTGAGCCCAGGCGGCAGGCGTTGCGGTCGAGCAGCTCGAGCGCGCGATCCTGCAGGAAGCCCGTGACGCCGCTGCCACCGGGGAGCGCCCGCTCCGCGCACGGGTCCCGAAGGGCGACGGGCTCGGGCGCCACGCGCTGCTCGACCACTGCGGTCGCGCCGACTGCTCCGGCTCCCACGAGCACGGCCGCCAGCACCCACGCCGGGCGGGGCGTTCTGGGCAGCAGCACGGCGGCGGCAGCGAGCGCGAGGCCGCCCGTGATGACAAAAGCCGCGAGGAACGACTCGCCCACGGCGGCCACGAGCGTGTCGTCGGCCCGGGCCCCGAGCCGCTCGAGCTCGGCACGCTCGCGCGTGCCGGGCGCGTAGCGGTCGCGCTGCCCGGCCAGCGCGTCGCGCAGGCCGGCCCGGGGCTCGTCCGCGTCGACTTCCGCGAGCAGCTCGGGAGCCAGCGCGAGCTTGTCCTCGGGCGGGAGGCTCGCGTCGAGCACGAGCGCGACGCCTCGCTCACGCGCCCGCTGGGTCGCGTCGTCGAGGCGGTCGGCGGTGACGGGCGCGAGCACCAGGAGGGCCGCGGCGATGCCGACGTGGCGCAGGGTGAGCCCGCGGGCCGCGTCGGCGGCGTCGCGCTCGGGCAGCAGCTCGCCGCTGAACGCACGGAGCGCGAGGCCCATCCCGAGCCCGGCGAGCAGCTGGGGCAGCACGGTCCATCCCGGTGATGCGCCGGGCAGGAAGGCCAGTGCCATCGTCCCGGCGCCCACGAGCACGCAGCCCGCCACGGCGCGTGTGCGTGCCGGCCCGCCGAACCGGCTGCCCGCGAGGGCGGCGAGCGGGAGGACGCTCACCGTCAGCGCGGCGCGCAGCGGCTCCACGCCCCAGCCCGCGACGAGCAGCAGGACGAGCAGGAAGAGCACCGCCGTGAGCGCGGCGGAGACGAGCGCGAGCGCGAGGCCGGCGGCCCACGAGCGCTTGGGCCTCGCCGCTGAGACCGGGCGCGGCTGCGGGGCGCCGAGGCAGGCGAGCACCGCCACGCCGGCGAGCGGGGCCTGCGCGAAGAAGATCGCCTCCCACGAGAAGGCCTGGGTGAGGGCCCCGCCGAGCGCCGGGCCGACGGCGGCCGAGAGCACCGCGACGCCCAGCCAGAGCCGCCTGGCGCGCAGCGCGTCGTCTCCGCCCGTCAGCAGCGCGAAAGCCGCGACGAGCCCCGCTGCGCCCCCGAGCGCCTGCAGCGCACGGGCGGCGAGCAGGGTCTCCAGCTCGTCGGCCAGGCCGCAGAGCAGCCCCGCAAGCCCGAAGAGAGCGAAGCCCGCCGCGCCCACCGCGCCCGGGCCGCGCGCGCGCATCAGCCGCTCGGCCGGCAGCAGCGCGAGCGCGAGGACGACGGTGTAGACGCCGATGACCGCCGCGACGCCCTCCACGCTCGTGTCGAGCTCGCGCAGCAGCTCGGGCAGCGCGAGCGTGACGACCGACGCGTCGGCGAGCGCGAGGCCGGCGGCGAGGGTGAGCGCGAGCTGGCGCGGCGTCATCACTCCAGTGTCCTGCCTCCGGGCGGACGCCACGCCACGCCGTCGCCCGCCACCCGGGACGGGTCCTCGGCCAGAAGAGCTGTAGCGTCGCGACGATGAGCTCCGTCGACCTCCCCGAGTGGCCAGCCGGGACCGTGACCTTTCTGAGCACGGGCGGGGGCGCACCGCACGTGATCCCCGTCTCGGCCGCCGTGCGCGCCGGCCCCGCTCGGATCCTCCTGGCGCTCGCGCCGCGCCGTGAGTCCCTGCAGCGCCTGCGTGAGGAGCCCCGTGTAGCCCTCGCGATCCTCGCCGCGGGCAACGTCGCGGTGACCGCGGAGGGACTCGCGAGCGTCGTGGCCGAGCCGCTGCCGGGAGCGCCCGCGGTCGTCGGGGTCGAGCTCGTCGTGGAGCGCATCCAGGATCACGGCAAGCGCCACTTCGAGATCACGGGCGGGGTGCACTGGCACTGGGTCGACGAGGAGGCCGCGCGGCGCGACGCGATCGTCCGCGTCGCCCTGGCTGCGCTAGCGTCCGGCGGGTGAAGCTCGCGACGTTCCTGGCCGAGGGCAGTGCCGGTCCCCAGGCCGGGGAAGTGCGTGGCGAGGAGGTCCGCCCGTTCGATGCCGGCACGACGGTCCTGCACCGTCTCGCCTCGGGCGACCGCTCCCCGGCCTCGGGGGCACCGATCGCGCTCGCCCGGGTGAAGCTGCTCGCTCCCGTGCCCCGGCCGCGCGCGATCTTCGGCATCGGGTTGAACTATCTCGCTCACGCGCAGGAGCAGGGCAAGGCGCCGCCCGAGCGGCCGATCGTCTTCATGAAGCTGCCGTCGAGCGCGGTCGGGCCGGGCGGCCCCGTCGTCTGCCCCGCGGTCGTCAAGCGCCTGGACTACGAGGGCGAGCTCGGGGTGGTCATGGGGGCCGGCGGGCAGGTGGCCGGGTACACGGTGTGCAACGACGTGTCGGCGCGTGACCTGCAGAAGGCCGAGCCGCAGTGGACGCGCGCCAAGGGCTTTGACACCGCCTGCCCCTACGGCCCGTGGATCACCACCGCTGACGAGGTGCCGTCACCTGAGAACCTGCGGCTGCAGACCTGGGTCAACGGCGAGCCGCGCCAGGACGCGCGCACCTCAGACCTGATCTTCTCCGTCGCGCAGCTCGTTGCGTTCATCTCCGAAGCGATCACGCTCGAGCCCGGGGACCTGATCCTCACCGGCACCCCGAGCGGCGTCGGCATGGCGATGGACCCGCGGCGCTTTCTGGCTCCGGGCGACGTCGTCCGCATCGAGATCGAGACGCTGGGCGCCATCGAGCATGCTGTCGCCTGAGCTCGCCGCGCGCCTCGGTGAGCTCAGCGACCTGACCGCCACGGCCGGGCTGCTGGGGTGGGACCAGCAGACGAACATGCCCCCGGCCGGTGGCCAGGCGCGGGGAGAGGTGATGGCGACGCTCGCCACGCTGGCCCACGAGCGCCAGACCGCCCCGGAGCTCGGCGCGCTGCTCGACGCCGCGCAGGGCGACGGCGAGGTCGAGCGGGCGATCGTGCGCGTCGCCCGGCGCGACCGGGAGAAGGCCCGGCGCGTGCCCGCAGAGCTCGCCGCCGAGATCGAGCGGGCCGCCTCCGACGCGCAGGAGCCGTGGGCGCACGCGCGGGCGACGAGCGACTGGGAGCACTTCTGCCCCTATCTGAAGCGCAACGTGGAGCTACGACGAGCCTACGTCGACTGCTTCGAGGGCGCCGAGCACCCCTACGACACGCTGCTGGACAACTTCGAGCCGGGGCTCACGACGGCCCGCGTGCGAGAGGTCTTCGCACCGCTGCGCGAGGGGCTCTCAGAGCTCGCCGCCGCCATCGCGGCCGCACCGCCGGCCCCGGTGCTGCCCGGTCCGTTTCCCGTCGCCGCCCAGCGCGAGCTCGCGCTCGAGATCGCCCGGGCCTTCGGCTACGACGACGCGTCGTGGCGGATGGACCTCGCGGTGCACCCGTTCGCTCTGGCGCTCTCCCCGCAGGACATCCGGGTGACCACGCGCTACCACGAGAACGATCTGCAGGGTCTGTTCGCGGTGATGCACGAGGTCGGCCACGGGCTCTATGAGCATCAGGTCGATCCCGCGCTCGCCCGCACCACCCTGGGCACGGGCGTGTCGCTCGGGATCCACGAGTCGCAGTCGCGCTTGTGGGAGAACCTCGTGGGGCGCTCTGAGCCGTTCTGGCGCCACTGGGGGCCGCGACTGCGCGCCGCGTTCCCCGCGGGAACGGCTGGGCTCTCCGACCACGACCTGCTGCGGGCGATCAACGGGGTGGTTCCCGGGTGCATCCGCGTCGACGCCGACGAGGTGACCTACGGCCTGCACGTCATCCTGCGCTTCGAGCTCGAGGTGGCGATGATCGAAGGCACGCTTCCGGCCGCCGACGTGCCCGCGGCCTGGAACGCCGGGATGCGGGAGCTCCTCGGAGTCGAGGTCCCCGACGACGCCCGCGGCGCCCTGCAGGACATCCACTGGTCGTGGGGCGAGCTGGGCTACTTTCCGACCTACGCGATCGGCAACGTCGCCGCCGCGCAGCTCTGGGCGGCGCTCCAGCGTGACGTCGGTGGCCTCGACGACCAGATCGCGGCGGGCCAGTACGGAGCGATCCGCGAGTGGCTGCGCGAGCACGTCCACCGCCACGGCCGGGTCGTGGAGCCGACCGAGCTGCTCGAGCGGGCCACGGGCGGCGGCCTCGACCCGGCCCCACTGCTGGCCGAGCTCAACGCGAAGTACCGCGCGCTGTACGGGATTTAGGAAGCCTCAGTGGAGCCGCTAGTGCGAGGTGAGGACCCGGTCGATGAGGCCGTACTCCTTGGCCTCCTCGGACTTGAAGAAGCGGTCGCGCTCCATGTCCTTGTGGAGCTGCTCGACGGGCTTGCCCGTGTGCTTGGCGTAGATCTCGTCGACGCGCCGGCGCGTCTTGAGGATCTCCCGCGCGTGGATCTCGATGTCGGTGGACTGGCCCTCGAAGCCCGCGGAGGGCTGGTGGATGAGGATCCGCGAGTTCGGCAGCGCCATGCGCTTGCCGGCGGCGCCGCCCGCCAGCAGCAGCGAGCCCATGCTCATCGCGATGCCGCAGCAGATCGTCGCGACGTCGGGCTTGATGAAGTTCATCGTGTCGTACACCGCGAGGCCGGAGTAGATCGAGCCGCCGGGGGTGTTGATGTACAGCGAGATGTCCTTGTCGGGATCTGAGCTCTCGAGGTGCAGCAGCTGCGCGACGACGAGGTTGGCGACCTGGTCGTCGACGGGCTGGCCGAGGAAGATGATGCGCTCGTTGAGCAGCCGGGAGAAGATGTCGAACTCGCGCTCCCCACGGGCCGAGCGCTCGATGACCATGGGGACGAGGGGCATGGGCTAGACCCTAGCCATCACGCCTGGCGGGCTCGCGGCCCCGGGGCTGCGCGGGCCGCGGCAGCTTCGCGATCGGCGGCGTCGCAAGCTCCAGCGGCGTCCCGGCTTCCAACCGCACGGCCTCGCCCCAGTGCTCGAAGGCGATCTCCGCGCCCGTCTCGAGCTCGTAGCGCGCGCGCTCCTGGTCGATGCGCACGCGCATCCGCGCCCCCCGCACCGTCACGGCGAAGGACACCTCGGGAACGTCTGAGGGCAGCTGGGGGCAGAACCGCAGCCTGCCGCCCGAGTCGCGCATCCCGCCGAACCCGTTGGTCACCGCCAGCACCGCACCGGCCAGCGAGGCGATGTGCAGCCCGTCACCCGTGTTGCGGTGCAGGTTGTGCAGATCGACGAAGGCGGCTTCGCGCAGGTAGTCGTAGGACAGATCGAGGTGCCCCACCTCGGCGGCCATGATCGCCTGGGTGCACGCCGACAGCGACGAGTCGCGCACCGTCAGTCCCTCGTAGTAGTCGAAGTTGCGCCGCTTCTGCTCGGCGGTGAACTCGCCCCCGTGCAGGTGCATGGCCAGGACGACGTCGGCCTGCTTGATCACCTGCCGACGGTAGAGCTGGAAGTAGGGGAAGTGCAGCAGCAGGGGGTACTGCTCGGGCGAGGTCTGAGCGAAGTCCCACGGCTCGTGCAGCAGGAAGCCCTGGTCCTGCGGGTTGACTCCCAGGCGCTCGTCGTAGGGGATGAACATCGCGTCGGCGGCGTCGCGCCAGCCCTGCAGCTCCGCGGGAGCGGCGCCCATCCGCTCGGCCAGCGCGGGCAGCCGTGTGGCCGTCGCGGCCGCGGCGCGCAGGTTGGTCTGCGCGCCCATGTTCGTGAACACGTTGTTGTCGACCAGGGCGGAGTACTCGTCCGGCCCGGTCACGCCGTCGATGCGGAAGTTCCCGTCGTGGTCGTAGCAGCCCGCGCTGATCCACAGCCGGGCGGTCTCCACGAGCAGCTCACCGCCCTCGTTCTCGGCGAACTCGTCGTCGCCCGTAGCGTCGACGTAACGGCGCACGGCGTCGGCGACGTCGGCGTTGACGTGCAGCGCCGCCGAGCCGGCCGGCCAATAGCCCGAGCACTCCTCGCCGTGGATCGTGCGCCACGGAAGCGTCGCGCCGGCCAGCCCGAGGAGCACGGCGCGCTGGCGGGCCAGGTCGAGGATCGAGTGGCGCCAGGTCAGTGCGTGGCGCACGACCTCCGGCATCACGTAGGTGAGAAAGGGCAGCACGAAGGTCTCGGTGTCCCAGAAGGCGTGGCCGTCGTAGCCCGGCCCCGTCAGTCCCTTGGCGGCCAGCGCGCGGCCCTCGATGCGCGCCCCCGCCTGCAGCAGGTGAAAGAGTGAGAACCGCAGCGCCTGCTGGACGGCCGGGTCGCCCTCCAGGGTGACGTCGGCCTTCTCCCAGTAGCGGTCGAGGAACGCGCGCTGGTCGCGCAGCAGCCCGTCCCAGCCCTCGGCGCTGGCGTTGGCCAGGCTCGCGGTGACCTGGTCGCGCAGGAACTCCGGCGACTGGCGCGAGCTCCAGTGGTAGGCCATGAACTTCACGAAGCGGAAGGGCTTGCCCGGCGTGAGCTGGCAGGAGATCGTCACCCGCGCGAGATCTTCCTCGACGTAGACCGCGGTGTGCAGGTCCTGCGTCCCGCCCTCCACGATCAGATGCTCCATTCCCGCCGCGCACGTCAGCTGGGAGTTCCGGGTCGAGTGCGCGAGCACGGCCCGCAGCTCGAAGCCGCGGGCCAGGCGCGGCTCGAGCACCGCGCCGAGGTTCTTGGCCTTGCGCGGGTCCTTGATCTCCTCCTGCGCCGGCAGGTTGGCCACGAGGTTGGACTGCACCGCGACGCGCATCGGCTTCTCGACGGCCTCGATCGTGTACTCGATCGCGGCGACGGACCGCTGGGTGAAGGAGACCAGGCGGCGCGTGTGGATCTTGACCTCGCGCCCGTAGGTCGAGCGCCAGCCGACGTCGCGGTCGAGGATCCCTGTGCGGAAGTCCAACACGCGCTCGTGGTGCAGCACGCTCCCGCGGAGCATGTCCACCGGCTCGTCCTCGAGCATGAGGTGGATGATCTTGCCGTCCTGGACGTTGACGGCGGTCTCCCCGTCCTCGGCGAAGCCGTAGCCCGACTCGCCGTACTGAAGCGGGTAGGACTCATAGAAGCCGTTGACGTAGGTGCCGCTGATACCGCGCGGCTCGCCCTCGTCGAGGTTCCCGCGCAGGCCGAGGTGCCCGTTGGACAGCGCGAAGACCGACTCGGTGCGGGCGAGCTGGTCGAGGTCGAGCTCTCGCTCGCGGACCGCCCACGGCTCGACGGGCCAGGGTGCGTCGGGCTCGCTCATCTACAGCAGCTCCTCAAGGTCGTCCACCACGATGTCGGCGCCGTGCTCGCGCAGCGCGTCGGCCTGCCCGGCGCGGTCTACGCCGACCACCCAGCCGAAATTCCCCGCCCGTCCGGCGGCCACCCCGGCCAGCGCGTCCTCGAAGACCGCACAGGCCGCGGGCTCGAGCCCGAGCCGGTGGGCGGCAAGCACGAAGGTGTCGGGGGCGGGCTTGCCCTTGATGCCCTCCGCGGCGATCGTCGTGCCGTCGACGCGCTCCTCGAAGTACTCGAGCAGGCCTGCGCTCGTGAGCGCCGCGACCGTGTTCGCGCTCGAGGAGACCACCGCGGTGCGCAGCCCGGCCGCGCGTGCCGCGTGCAGGAAGCGGACCGACCCGTCGAAGACCTCGACCCCGTCGCGCTCGAGCACTTCGAGCAGCTTTACGTTCTTGGCGTTTCCGACACCGCGGACGGTCTCGGCATCCGGTGGGTCGTCGGGGCCGCCTTCGGGCAAGGTGATTCCCCGCGAGGCGAGGAAATCGCGGACGCCGTCCTCGCGCGGCTTGCCGTCGACGTGCGCCGTGTAATCCGCCTGGGGATCGAAGGCGACGAAAGCAGGGCCTCCGGCCTGCGCGCGGCGTTGCAGCAGCGCGTCGAACGCCTCGGCCCAGGCCTTCGCGTGCACCGTCGCCGTCCGGGTGAGCACCCCGTCCATGTCGAACAGGCAGGCGGCGATACCGTCGGGCAGGTCGGGGCGCGGGTCGGGCATCGCGCGATCCTGCCACGAAGGGCCGGCCGGTTGCTAGTCGCTCGACCGTTGATCGTCGCCATCCCCGCCGCGTCGTAGCGGTCACCCGCGGGCTCGGGAAGCGTCTCGGTGATGCGCTCGAGCTCCTCGAAGTCGAGCTCGACTTGCGCTGCGGCCGCGTTCTGCTCGAGGTAGGAGCTCCTTCGCGAGGGGGGCTCGGTGACAGCAGGGCCGCACGCCTCGGCGATTGTGATGATGAGACGGTGAGCGCCCGCGCCCTGCCGACCGACCGGGTGCCGCCCGTGGCCCTGGTGCTCACGGGCATCGGCTCGGTGCAGTTCGGCGCGGCGCTGGCCACGACGCTGTTCGACGACCTCGGCCCGAGCGGCACCACGCTGCTGCGGCTCGCCTTCGCCGCGGCGATCCTGATCGCGCTCTGGCGCCCGGATCCGCGCGCCTACTCGCCGGCGTCGCTGCGCCTCGCGGGACTCTTCGGGCTCGTGCTCGGCGGGATGAACCTGACCTTCTACCTGGCGCTGGAGCGTCTGCCGCTCGGGGTCGCGGTCACGATCGAGTTCGTCGGACCGCTCGGTGTCGCGGTCTTCACCTCCCACCGCCGGGCCGACCTCGCCTGGGCGGCGCTCGCCGCGGCTGGGATCGTGCTGCTCGCCGATCCCGGCGGTGGCTCGGTCGACCCGCTCGGGCTCTTGTTCATCCTGATCGCGGCGGCCTGCTGGGCGGCCTACATCCTGCTCGCGCGTCGTGCGGGGCCGAGCTTCGAGGGGGGTCGCGGGCTGGCCCTGGCGATGGGAGTCGCGGTGCTCGTGCCGCTGGTGCCCGGGGTCGCGGAGGGCGGTGCCGCGTTGCTGGCGCCAGAGCTCCTGCTGATGGGGGCGGGCGTCGCGATCCTGAGCTCGGTGATCCCGTACTCGCTGGAGTTCGAGGCGCTGCGCCGGATGCCGGCCAACGTCTTCGGGGTGCTCATGTCGCTCGAGCCGGGGGTCGCGGCCCTCGCGGGCTTTCTCGTCCTCGGCCAGGCGCTCGGCGCGCGCGAGCTCGCCGCGATCGCCCTGGTGGTCGTCGCGAGCGTCGGGATCACCCGCGCCGCGAGCCGCGCCGAGGGGCTCCCGGTCAACTCCTGACATCCTGACGGGACGCCGTGAACACGCCGAACGCCCCCAACGTGCTGACGGTGCTGCGGATCCTCCTGGTCCCGGTCCTGGTCGTGGCGCTGCTGGAGGAGACCCCGAACGGCGATCTCCTGGCGGCGTTCGTCTTCGCGCTGGCCTCCGTGACCGACTACGCCGACGGCTACCTCGCCCGCCGGGCGAACTCGATCACGACGTTCGGCAAGCTGATGGACCCGATCGCCGACAAGCTGCTGATCCTCGCGGCGCTCATCGCGCTCGTGTCCCTGCAGCGCGTCGACGCCTGGGTCGCAACGGTGATCCTCGGCCGGGAGTTCGCGGTGACCGCGACGCGGATGGCGGCCTCCCAACAGGGCGTGGTCGTCGCGGCGGCGGGGTGGGGGAAGGCGAAGACGTGCGTGCAGGTGGCCTGCGTCTTCTCCCTCATCGCGATCGACGGCATGCCCCTGTGGCTCGACCTCCTCGTCTACGCGACGGTGGCGATCACGCTGATCTCCGGGCTCGACTACTTCCGTGGGCTGCGCCGGGTGCTGCGCGACCATGAGGCGGGCAAGGCCGAGCGGGCGCAGGCCCTCAGAAGCTGAGTTGTCTGCCGACAGTGTGTCGAGCTGCCTCTTGCGGCGGGCCGACGGTGTGCTATCACTCCGCTCTGGCCGCAGCCCTCCTCGTTTTGAGGACGTGCTCGAGCTAGACGGAGAGGGGAGCCCGCGGGAAGGAGAGAGCCCGGCGGGATCTCAAAACGGCTGGAGTAAGGACCGGGGTTGAGCACAAAGACCGAAGTGCTGTTGGCGGACGAGGCACCCATCTTCGAGATGGACGAGCTCAAGCCGCTCATGGCAGAGGGACAGGAGAAGGGGCTCCTCACCTTCGAGCAGATCGCGAACGCGCTCGAGGAGGTGGAGGTCAGCAAGGAGCAGCTCCAAGAGCTCCACGGGTACTTCGTCGAGCACGGCATCGAGGTCGTCGGAGCCAACGGCAAACCCGCCACGAGCGAGAACGAGAAGGTCGAGAACGCCGCGCAGGCGCGCCGCCAGCCGACGGAGGGCGGGCCGAGCAAGCCCGAGATCGATCTCACCGTCGAGCCCTCGCTGGATTCCCTGCGTCTCTACCTGCGGTCGATCGGGCGCGTGAGCCTGCTCACCGCCGACCAGGAGGTCATGCTCGCCAAGCGCATCGAGCGCGGCGACATGGCCGCCAAGCAGCAGATGGTCGAGGCCAACCTGCGCCTCGTGGTCTCGATCGCCAAGGGCTACCTCGGGCGCGGGCTGACGTTCCTAGACCTCATCCAGGAGGGCTCGCTGGGCCTGATCCGCGCCGTCGAGAAGTTCGACTACCGCCGGGGCTACAAGTTCTCCACCTACGCGACCTGGTGGATCCGCCAGGCCGTGACCCGCGCGATCGCCGACAAGGGCCGCACCATCCGCATCCCGGTGCACATGGTCGAGAAGCTCAACAAGGTCGTGCACGTCGAGCGCCAGCTCGTCCAGTCGCTCGGCCGCGAGCCCACTCCCGAGGAGATCGCCGCCGAGCTCGAGGTCTCCGCGCGCGAGGTGCGCGACATCCTGCGGATGAGCCAGCAGCCGATCTCGCTCGAGAAGCCGATCGGCGAGGAGGAGGAGTCCGAGCTCGGCGACTTCGTCGAGGACCAGAACGCGATCTCGCCGTTCGACATGGCCTCGGACAACCTGCGCAAGGAGAACGTGCACCGCGCGCTGGCCGCGCTGCCCCAGCGCGAGCGCGAGGTCATCGAGATGCGCTTCGGCCTGACGGGCGGGCGCCCGCGGACCCTCGAGGAGGTCGGCCGGGCGTTCAACGTGACCCGCGAGCGGATCCGCCAGATCGAGAACCACACGCTCAAGAAGCTCGAGTCGCTGCCGGAGGCCCAGCGGCTGCGCGACGCGAGCTGACGGCTCGCTATCCTGCCCGACCCCGGCGGGTTAGCGAAGCGGTCAAACGCAACGGACTGTAAATCCGTCCTCTCAGAGTTCCCAGGTTCGAATCCTGGACCCGCCATGCCTCCCCCGGACCGCACTTCGGCGGGGTCCTTGGTTTCAGCCCAGCGCCGCGCGGGAGGCGCCCTGGCCCGAGTGCTCCGCCCAGCCGGCCGCCGTGCTGTCGTGCAGGCCGTCGCGAAGCGTGCGGTCGGCGCCCGCGGCCAGCAGTGCCGCGATCGCGTCGAGCTGCCCGCTGCCCGCCGCGAGGTGCAGCGCCGTCGCCGCCTCGCCGTGATCGGGGCCGCCGAACGTCGTGCGCGCGTCGACGTCTGCGCCGAGGGCCAGAAGGCGCTCGATCGCCGCCACCCGGCCGCAGGCGGCGGCCCAGGTCAGCGCGGTCCCGCGGTACACGTCGGCGTCGACGCGCGCGCCGCGCGCGACGAGCAGCTCGAGCGCGGCGATCGCGTCGTTGCGCGCAGCCCAGGCGAGTGCCTCGTCGAGCGCCTCCTGCGGGTCCCTCGAAGGCGCCCATTCGGGAAACCCGCTGTGCGGGCGGTAGAACGCGCGGTGCGCACCGGCCTCAGGCGCGAGCGCGCCGTCCGGGCCCACGAGCTCCTCGAGCAGCTCGCGGCGGTCCAGTCCGGCGCCGACCCGCAGGTTGCGGGGGAGCAGCGCGGTCTCTGCGAGCACCTCCGCGGTCTGCCGTCGCCCCCAGAAGAGGGCGACGACCAGCGGTGTCCCGCCGTCTCCGCGCGCCGACCCGTCCTGCGGCGCGCCGGCGTCGAGCAGCAGCCGGGCCAGCAGCGGCAGCCCGACGTAGGCGGCCTGGTGCAGCGCCGTCCACCCGTGCACGTTGGTGGCGGCCGGGTCCGCTCCCCGCTCGAGCAGCAG
>Ga0136633_1002306_pt1 | contig 13285 bp, 16 predicted proteins | sample AntDrymeUQ832206_2_FD_105494 | JGI IMG/M metagenome (GOLD analysis project Ga0136633, IMG submission 105494) | Polar desert sand microbial communities from Dry Valleys, Antarctica - metaG UQ83 (22.06) | ecosystem: Environmental > Terrestrial > Soil > Desert | place: Antarctica: Dry Valley... | reverse complement strand
TCGAGGTCCTGCCGGTCGACGACGACCTGTTTCGCCTCTACCGCCTGAGCGCCTGACCGGGCGGCCGCGCCCGCCCGTCGTACGGCCGGCCGGATCGACTCCCGGTCGGCCGTAGACTGGTCGGCCCGTGTTCGACACGCTCTCAGAGAAGCTCCAGGCGACCCTCGCCGACGTACGTGCCCGCGGCACGCTGACCGAGGCCGACGTCAACGCCGCGATGCGCGAGATCCGCCTCGCGCTGCTCGAGGCCGACGTGAACTTCAAGGTCGTCAAGTCGTTCACGAACACGGTCAAGGAGCGCTGCCTGGGCCAGGACGTGCTCGGCAGGCTCAACCCCGGCCAGCAGGTCGTCAAGATCGTCAACGAGGAACTCACCGCGCTGATGGGCGGCGCCTCGGCCTCCGTCGTGTTCGCGCCGCGACCGCCGACGGTGATCCTCATGGCCGGCCTGCAGGGCTCGGGCAAGACGACCGCCACCGCCAAGCTCGCCCGCTTCCTGATGAAGGAGCACGACTCGTCGGTCGCGCTCGCCGCCTGCGACGTCTACCGCCCGGCGGCGGTGGACCAGCTCGTCAAGGTCGGCGGACAGGTCGGCGCGACGGTCTACGAGCAGGGCACCGACAAGGACCCGGTCGACATCGCGAGATGGGCTCTGGATCAGGCCAAGCGCGACGGCAAGGACGTGCTGATCGTCGACACAGCGGGCCGCCTGCACGTCGACGAGAGGCTCATGGAGGAGCTCGTGAAGATCCGCAAGGCGGTCAAGCCGACGACGGTCCTGCTCGTCGTCGACGCGATGACCGGCCAGGACGCCGTCAACGTCGCCGAGCAGTTCGCCGGCGCCGTCGCGTTCGACGGCGTGCTGATGTCCAAGCTCGACGGCGATGCCCGAGGTGGCGCGGCGCTCTCGGTCAAGGCCGTCACCGGCAAGCCGATCCTCTTCGCGTCGACGGGCGAGCACCTCGACCAATTCGAGCGCTTTCATCCCGACCGCATGGCGCAGCGGATCCTCGGGATGGGCGACGTGCTGTCGTTCATCGAGAAGGCCGAGGCGCAGATCGACGAGGACGAGGCGAAGGAGCTCGAGCGCAAGCTGCGCCGCAACGAGTTCACGTTCGAGGACTTCCTCTCGCAGCTGAAGATGATGCGCAAGATGGGGCCGCTGCAGTCCCTGCTGGGCATGATCCCGGGCTTTCAGGGCGCCGCGCTGAAGAACGTCAAGGTCGACGAGCGCGAGCTCGATCGCATCGAGGCGATCATCCTGTCGATGACCCCGCTGGAGCGCCGCCGGCCCGATCTCATCAAGGGATCGCGGCGCCTGCGCATCGCGCGCGGCTCGGGCACGACGGTTCAGCACGTCAACCAGCTCGTCAAGCAATTCGGCCAGATGCAGAAGCTCATGAAGCAGCTGGGCAAGGGCAAGATGCCCGACCTCCAGGCCATGATGCGCCAGGGTCGCTAGCCTGTCGGTCTCAATGGCTGTCCGAATGAGACTCACGCGCGTCGGTGGACGCAAGGATCCGATCTGGCGCATCGTCGTCGCAGATTCGCGCTCGCCGCGCGACGGCCGCGTCATCGAGACGATCGGCCACTACAACGCGCAGACCGAGCCGTCGACGATCCGCGTCGACGATGACCGCGCACGCCACTGGCTCGAGCGCGGCGCGCAGCCGTCCGACCAGGTGCGCAACCTCCTGCGCATCCAGGGCATCAAGTAGCCCCCACACCTTTCCGCCCGCCATTCCCGGCCGGCCGCCAGTCCTGTGCAAGAGCTTCTCGAATATCTCGCCAAGGCGCTGGTCGATGATCCCGGCGCCGTGCGCGTCGAGTCATTCGACGAGGACGACGGCAGCATCGTGCTCGAGCTGTCGGTCGGCGATGAGGACTATGGCCAGGTCATCGGCCGCGGCGGTCGCACCGCCAACGCGCTGCGCACCGTGCTGAAGGCGGCCGCCGTGAGGGAAGGCCGCCGCGTGTTCGTCGACATTGTCGACTGAGTGCGCCGCGTGCGCCCGGTCGCCTCATGTCGCTGCTGAACGCCGGCCGTGTCGGTCGCCCGCACGGGCTCGACGGCTCCTTTCATGTCACGCGCCCGCGCGGCATGCTGCTCACGCTCGGCGGGTCCGTGCGCATCGGCGAGGACGTCCACGAGATCGTGCGCCGCGCCGGTACCGAGGACCGCCCGATTCTGCGCCTGCGCGGGATCGACGACCGCGTCGGCATCGAGGCGCTGCGCGAGGCCGACCTGCTCGTCGAGCGCTCGACCGCGCCCGCGCTGCCTGAGGGCGAGTACTGGCCCGAGGACCTCGAAGGCTGCAGCGTGGTGACCCCCGAGGGCCGCGAGCTGGGCGTCGTGTCGACGATGCGTGCGCTGCCCTCCTGCGAGGTTCTCGAGGTGGGCGAGCTGCTCGTGCCGATGGTCGGCGACGCGGTCGTCAGCATCGACGTCGACGAGCGCCGGATCGTCGTCGACCCCGGGTTCCTCGGGGTCGAGGCGGGCTGAGCGGACGCGGCGGCGGCCGGGGCGGGCGCGAGGTCCGAACGCGATGCGCCTGGACATCGTCACGCTCTTTCCCGACTGGTTTGACTGGTTTCGCTCGCAGCGCCACGTCGCCAACGCGCTGGCCGCGGGGCACGAGCTGCGCACGCTGGACCTGCGCGAGCACACGCCGCTGAGCGGCGGGCAGGTCGACGACACGCCGTTCGGCGGCGGCGCCGGGATGGTGCTGCGCGTCGACGTGATGGACGCGGCGCTGCGCGCGCACTACGGCGTCGACCCGGTCGACCTGCGCACGCAGCGGAGGGTCATCGCGCTGACGCCGGGGGGGCGGCTGCTCGACGACCGGCTCGTCGACGAGCTCGCCCAGGAGCCTGACGTCACGCTGCTGTGCGGGCGCTACGAGGGCTTCGACGAGCGCATCGTCGAGCACTTCGCGTCGGACGCCGTGTCGATCGGTGAGTACGTGCTGGCCGGTGGCGAGCTCGCAGCGATGGTCGTGTGCGACGCGGTCATGCGCAAGCTGCCCGGCGCGCTGGGTCACAGCGACTCGGCGCGTGAGGAGTCCTTCTCGGTCGCCCTCGAGGGACGGCCGGAGTACCCGCACTACACGCGGCCGGCGGACTTTCGCGGCTGGCGGGTGCCCGATGTGCTGCTGTCGGGCCATCATGAGGAGATCCGCGCGTGGCGCCTGCAGCGTTCGCGCGAGCGTGGCGCGACCGACGAGGGGTGAGCGTCGCTATCATCCTGCCCTCCGCGCGGCCAACCCTTCGCCCGCGCCCTTTTCTCCGCCTGTCCTCTTCGCACTCTCCTCTTATGTCCACAGTCATCGAACGTCTCGAGCGCGCTCAGCTGCGCCGTGTTCCCAGCTTCCAGGCGGGCGATCGTCTGCGCGTCCACTTTCAGGTGATCGAGGGCACGCGCAAGCGCACCCAGGTCTTCGAGGGCGTCGTCATCAAGCGCCAGGGTCATGGCGCCCGCGAGACGTTCACCGTGCGCAAGCAGTCCTTCGGCGTGGGCGTGGAGCGCACGTTCCCCGTCCACTCGCCGAAGATCGAGAAGATCGAGGTCGCCGCCCGCGGTGACGTGCGCCGCGCCAAGCTGTACTACCTGCGCGACCGCGTCGGCAAGCGAGCCCGCGTCCGCGAGCGCCGCTACACCGGTCCCGAGGAGCGCGTCGAGGCCGGACTGCTGCACGACCCCGCTGCCGAGCTCGAGGCGCAGGCCGCCGCCGAGCCGGAGGCCGTCGACGCCGAGGGCGTGGCGGCCGACGAGGCGATCGCCGAGGCCGTTGCGGCCGACGCGCCGCCCGCAGCCGACGGGGCCGAGGAGTCCTCCGGCGAGAAGACGTGACGAAGGAAGAGGCGTCCGGCGGCCGGGGCAACTCGTTCGTCGAGACGATCCTGATCGTCGCAGTGGCGCTGGGTCTGGCGCTGGGAATCCAGGCCTTCCTCATCAAGCCGTACCGGATCCCGTCTGAGTCGATGGTGCCGACCCTGCAAGTCGGTCAGCGCGTCCTCGTCAACCGGATCGGCAACAACTTCGGCGACCCCGCGATCGGCGATGTCACGGTCTTCCATCCGCCCGCGGGTGCCGAGAACGGCCAGGAGTGCGGCGTCCCGCAGCAGGAAGACCGGCCCTGTCCGCGCCCGACGAGCGACAAGGCCGACGTGAACTTCATCAAGCGCATCGTCGCCGGCCCGGGCGACAGGATCACGATCGAGGACGGCCACGTCGTGCGCAACGGCGAGCGCCAGTCCGAGCCCTTCGCCGAACCCTGCGGAGGCGGCGAGGGCTGCGACCTGACGACCCCGATCACGATCCCCAAGGGCTACTACTTCATGATGGGCGACAACCGCGGCGCCTCGGACGACAGTCGCTTCTGGGGCCCGGTGCCCCGCAAGTGGATCATCGGCAACGCGTTTGCGACCTACTGGCCACCCAAGCGGATCGGGCTGCTGTAGACCACGCGCGCCGTTCCGCCCGACGGCTGCTGCATGATGGGCGCCAGCCGGGGAGATCGTGACGACAGCCGCCTCTGAGATGCCCGTCGCAGCCACCGAACCGAGCGCCGCAAGCCAGGCTCGTCGCCGCAAGGCCGCCGCGCGCAAGCGCTCCAGCGGTCGCCGGCTCTTCGCGTTCGATCGCCGCCTCGGCGTGCGGTGGGTCGCGGGCGCCGACGAGGCCGGTCGCGGGTGCCTCGCCGGCCCGCTCGTCGCCGCCGGTGTCCTGTTCGACATGGAGGCCCTGACGACGCGCGAGCTGCGCGCGCTCAGCCGCCTCAACGACTCCAAGCAGCACACGCACGAGGTGCGTGAAGAGCTGTTTCCGATCGTCATGCGCACGGCCGTGAAGGTCTGCGTCGTCTCGCGCTGCGCGCGCACGATCGACGCCCGCGGCCTGCACAAGACGAACCTCGCAGCGCTGCGCGACGCGCTGCTCGGCGTCGCCCGCCCCGGCTGCATCTGCCTGTCCGACGGCTTCGCCGTCGGCAAGCTTCCCTACGAGCAGCGGGCGATCGTCGAGGGCGACGCGACCTCCGCCGCGATCGCCGCCGCCTCGATCGTCGCCAAGGTCGCGCGCGATCGCTACATGCGCCGCGCCGACGCGCTGCACCCCGGCTGGGAGTTCGCCGCCCACGTCGGCTACTCGACCCCGGAGCACCGCGATGCCATCCAGCGCCTCGGCGTCTCGCCGCTGCACCGGCTGAGCTTCGCCTCGACGGCGTACCAGCAGCTCGCGTTGTAGCCGCGCCCGCGCACGCTAGAACGCCCCCTCGAGGTGATCGAGGCGCACGAGCCGGCCGTCGCGGTCGACCGTGACGGCGACCACGTCGAAGCGCAGCTCGCGCGAGCGCGGCCGGTCGGTCGCCTCGACGAGCCAGGCCGCGGCCATGCTGCGCACGCGCCGCTGCTTGGCCGGCGGAACGGCCTGCAGCGCCGACTCCAACGCGCCCACGCGGCGCGCCTTGACCTCCACGAACACGAGCCAGGTGTCGTCGCAGACGATGAGGTCGATCTCGCCGAAGCGCGTGCGGTAGTTGCTCGCCACCACGCGGTAGCCGAGCCGCTGCAGGTGCTCGCGTGCGAGCCGCTCTCCGGCGCGGCCGAGGTGCTGGCGCAGATCGATGACCATGGCGGCGACGCTACGCCGCTGCGTGTGCCGTTTCACCACGCGATCGCAACAACTTGGCGCAGACTTCGTGCCGCCTTCGCGGCGCCGCAGAAACACCGCATTTGCTGCGCACAATCGTCACGAACGGGTGCTGTTCGGTCACGCGCGCCGTCGTACGGTCCAGCCAATGCTCGCCCATGTGACGACCTTCGCCATCGACGGCCTCACCTCGCGCCGGATCACGGTCGAGGTGGACCTGCGCCGCGGCCTGCCAGCGTTCACGATCGTCGGCCGCGGCGACGCCGCGGTGCGTGAGTCGCGCGAGCGGGTGCAGACGGCGCTCGTCAACACGGGCTTTGAGTTCCCGCAGCGGCGCATCACCGTCAACCTCGCGCCCGCGCACCTGCGCAAGGTCGGCCCCGGTTTCGACCTGGCCACCGCCTGTGGGGTGCTCGTCGCCTCCGAGCAGCTGCCGGCGACCGACCTCGCCCGCTGGGCGGTCTTCGGGGAGCTGGGCCTCGGCGGCGAGCTGCGCCACTGCCGCGGCGTGCTCAGCGTGGCCGAGGGAGCGCGCGACGCCGGCATTGCGGGCCTCATCGTGCCGCGCGAGTGCGCACGCGAGGCAGCGCTGGTCGACGGGCTTGAGGTGGCGGGCATCTCTCACCTACGGGAGGTCGCGGCAATCCTCCGCGGCGCTCCGGCACCCGAGCTCCCCGCGCCGAGCAGTCGGTCGGCGGGCAGCGAGCCCGATCCCGACCTGGCCGATGTGCGCGGCCATTCGGAGGCGATCCACGCGCTGACGATCGCCGCCGCAGGCGCCCATAACATCCTGTTGTCGGGTCCACCGGGAACCGGCAAGACGATGCTCGCGCGGCGGCTGATCTCGATTTTGCCGCCGCTCACCCGCGACGAAGCGATCACCGTGACGCGCATCCACAGCGTGACCGGCCGCCACGTCGGCGACGAGCTCGTGCGCAAGCGGCCATTCCGTGCCCCGCACCACTCGATCTCGCCGTCCGGTCTTGTCGGAGGCGGAGCGGTGCCGCAGCCCGGCGAGATCACGATGGCCCATCACGGCATCCTCTTTCTCGACGAGCTGTCGGAATTCAGCCGCCCGGCACTGGAATCCCTGCGCCAACCGTTGGAGGACGGGGCGGTGGCGATCGTGCGTGGCCAGCGCACGGTGACGTATCCGACGCGCTTTCAGCTCGTCGCGTCCACGAACCCATGCCCGTGTGGGTTCGCCGGCGAGGATCGCTGCCGCTGCTCGGAGGCCGATATCGCGCGCCACCGGCGCAAGCTCAGCGGGCCCCTGCTGGACCGCATGGACCTCCTCGTCGACATGCAGCGACCGGAGGCCGAGGAGCTCGAGCGCGAGGCCGGGACGTTGTCGCACGACGTGCGCGCGGCAGTCCTTGAAGCGCGCGAGCGCCAGGCGCACCGGCTCGCCGGCACCGGCCTGACGACAAACGCCGAGTTGACCCCGCGCCTGCTGCGCGATCTCGTACGAGCCGACACGGCCGCGATGAACAGACTCAGCGTCGCCTACACGCAAGGCAAGCTCAGCGCTCGTGGCCACGGGCGCATTTTGCGCGTGGCGCGGACGATCGCCGACCTCGAAGGCTGCGCGCGAGTTGATCACCGGCACGTTGGTGCAGCGCTCCAGCTCCGTGAGGAGTGGGGGCTCGACCCGGCGGTCGCCGCATGATCCCCTGCGACCGCTGCCTGCGCCGCACGGCGCTCGTCGCGCGGCTCGCCCCCAACGTCGAGCGGGCACGGCGCGCACGCCGCAGGCTGCGCGAGCTGCTGTCTCTCACCGACGATGAGCTCATCGCGGCGCTCGCCGGCGACCGCCGCGCAACGGTCGAGCAGGCTCACCGCAGCTTTGACGCCGCGGCGGCGCGCGCCCGTCTGGAGGCGGCCTCGATCGAGGCCGTCTGCCGCCACGACGAGCGCTACCCGCTGCGGCTGCTCGAGGCCGACGACGCCCCCGCGATCCTTCACGTCGCCGGCGACGCCGGCCGACTGGAGATGCTGGCCGTATGCGACGCGCCGGCGATCGCGATCGTCGGCGCGCGCCGCGCCGGGGCCGACGGGTTGCAGGTCGCCCACGCGCTCGGCCGCGGCCTGGCCGCCGCGGGCGTGACCGTCATCAGCGGCATGGCGCTCGGGATCGACTCGGCGGCGCACGCGGGCGCGCTCGCGGCCGGCGGGCCGACGATCACGGTGCTGGCGAGCGGCGCCGACGTCGCCTACCCGGCGAGCAAGCGCAGCCTTCACCGAGAGCTCGTTCGCACGCAGGCCGCCATCTCGGAGATGCCGCCCGGCTTCAAGCCGTTTCGCTGGTGCTTCCCGGCGCGCAACCGCACAATCGCCGGGCTGGCCTCGATAACGATCGTCGTCGAGGCCACCGAGCGCTCGGGCTCGCTCATCACCGCCGATCTGGCGCAGGATCTGGGCCGTGCGGTGGGCGCGGTGCCGGGGTCGGTGATCACGCCGCGCTGCGCGGGCTCCAACGCCCTGTTGCGTGACGGCGCGCTCGTGATCCGCGACGCCCAGGACGCGCTGGACGAGGTGCTCGGAATCGGCGTCGCCACCGCGCTGACCGGGCGCAGCCCCGCCGAGCTCGAGCCGGAGCTGCGAGGTCTGCTGCGCCGCGTGGAGGACGGTCGCGACACCGTCTCCTCGCTCGCGGCAACGCCGGCCGAGGCGCAGGCGGCGCTGGCCGGCCTCAGCGAGCTCGAGCTGCTCGGCTTCCTGCGGCGCGGACCGGGAGGACGCTATGTGCGGCTGCTCTGACCCCCGCGCCTGCGCCTATCCTCGACCGCGTGTCCGACCAGTCCGTCCGCCGCGTCCCCGTCGCGCTGTCGATCGCCGGCTCGGACTCCGGCGGTGGCGCCGGCATCCAGGCCGACCTGAAGGCCTTTGCCCGCGCCGGGGTGCACGGCACGACGGCGATCACCGCGATCACCGTGCAGAACACGGTGGCGGTCTCGGCCGTCCAGCCGATCGACCCGGAGATCATCATCGGCCAGATCCGGGCGGTCGCCGGGGACCTCGGTGTCGACGCGGTGAAGATCGGGATGCTCGGCGACGTGACCACGATGCAGACGGTCGCCCGCGCACTCGACGAGCTGGCGGCGGGCACGCCGATCGTCCACGACCCGGTCATGGTCGCCGAGTCCGGATCGCGCCTGCTGGAGCTCGACGCGGTCGATGCGCTGCGCCGGCTGATCGTCGCCCGGGCCACCGTCATCACGCCCAACCTCGCCGAGGCGCGGGTGCTTGCCGATGACGCCGGCCTCGACGGCATCGAGCTCGTGCGCGCGCTGCACGCGCTGGGCGCGCGCAACGTGGTCGTCACCGGCGGCCACCGCGAGACCGGCACCGATCTCTTCTTCGACGGCGACACGCTCACCGAGCTGGCGGGCGAACGCCACCCCGACGGCGCCGCTCACGGCTCGGGCTGCACGCACTCGGCGACGCTCGCGGCCCGCCTCGCGCTCGGCGACGAACCGCTGGCCGCGGCCCGCCACGCGCGCGCCGTCGCCTCCGCCGCCGTGCGCGATGGGCTGCGCCAGCTCGGGGCGGGGGCGGGGCCGGTCGATGTGTTCGGCCTATCGCGCCAGGATCGATCGCCGCCGACCGAACCGCTATGAGCGGCCCCTTCGCTTTGCCATAATTGCCGCCTGTGCGGTTCCTTCGGATGAAGCCTGGGCATGGAGAGGTCCTCATCGCGGAGGGAGACGTCGACGTCCCCGAGCAGCACGACGAGCTCGTCGCGGCGTTTCGCGAGCAGCTCGACGCCGGCATGTGGGCGGCCGTTCCCCGCGCGACGCCGGGCGGGCGCCGCGAGGCGCAGATGGTCTCCAGCTTCGACGACGTCCCGCAGGACGCCGATCGCGTGATCTTTTTTCCGCGCGCGGCCGGCGGCCGGTAACCGGGGGTCCGGCGGGTCATGCTGCTCGCGATCAGCGCCAGCCTCATCGTCGTCCTCGTGCTGCTGTGGGATGTCGGCTGGCCGATCGCCTCCGAGAAAATCGCGCAGTGGCGGGCGCGCCGTGCGATCGTCGAGATCGAGGGCTACGACCCCGGCCGCGAGCGCCGCGCCGAGCAGCGCGCGCGCATGCTGTTGCGCTCGTGCGTCAACGAGGAGGAGTGGGCGATGTACCGCGACCTGGGCTTCATCCGGGTCTGGGGCGGACTCTCCGAGGGCCCGCTGAGCGAGCGCGACTCACACGGCACGACGTACGCCTACATCATCTATCCACACAAGCCGATCGTGGCCTACCTTCCGCAGACGCGGCGGCTGCTGAGCGAGTACTGCGTCACGTTCCCCGACGACACGCGCCCTTACGGCTCGGCGCGGCTGCCGGATTCCGATGACGTCCTCGCCAAGTGGATGGCGCTCACGGGCGACGAGCGGCGGATCATCGCCAGCGCGAACATGCACCTGCCCGGGCGGCAGGTCGATCCCAAGCAGATCAAGCGCGACCTCTGGCGCCTGGGGCAGTGGGAGCAGTCCCGGCTTCGCGAGCAGCGTCGCGGCGCGGGTAGTGTTCCCGCCCCGTGACCACGAACGGCAAGCTCGACCCCAAGCACAACTCACGCGCCCTCACCGAGGGGGCGGCCCGCGCGCCCGCGCGCGCCTACCTCAACGGCATCGGCTTCGACGCCGAGGCGATGAGCAAGCCGATCATCGGCGTCGCGTCGACCTGGATCGAGACGATGCCCTGCAACTTCCACCTGCGCGCGCTCGCCGCCAAGGTCAAGGAGGGCATCCGCCTCGCCGGTGGGACGCCGATGGAGCTCAACACCATCGCGATCTCCGACGGCATCACGATGGGCACGAGCGGCATGAAGACGAGCCTCGTCTCGCGCGAGGTCATCGCCGACTCGATCGAGCTCGTCGCCCGCGGGCATCTCTTCGACGGGATCATCGCGCTCAGCGCCTGCGACAAGACCATCCCCGGCACCGTCATGGCGCTCGCGCGTCTGAACCTGCCCGGCGTGATGCTCTACGGCGGCTCGATCGCGCCCGGGCGCTTTCGCGGCAACGACGTGACGATCCAGGACGTCTTCGAGGCCGTCGGAGCCCACGCGGCGGGCACGATGAGCGACGAGGATCTGGCGGAGCTCGAGCTGGTCGCAAGCCCCGGGGCCGGCGCCTGTGGCGGCCAGTTCACCGCGAACACGATGGCGATGGCCTTCGAGTTTCTCGGCATCAGCCCGATGGGATCGGCGATGGTGCCGGCCGAGCATGCGAGCAAGGCCGAGGTCGCCATCGCCGCCGGCCAGCTCATGATGGACGTGCTCGCCCGCGGCCTGCGCCCGCGCGACATCATCACGAAGGACGCGCTGGAGAACGCGATCACCGCGATCGCGACGTCGGGCGGCTCGACGAACGGCGTGCTGCACCTGCTCGCCGTCGCCCGCGAGGCCGGCGTCGAGCTCGACATCGACGACTTCGACCGCATCTCCGAGCGCACGCCGATGCTGTGCGACCTCAAGCCCGGCGGCAAGTACGTCGCCACCGACCTCTTCGCGGCGGGTGGCAACGAGCTCGTGGGCAAGCGCCTGCTCGACGCCGGCCTGCTGCACGAGAACGCGATCACGATCACCGGGCGCACGATCGGCGAGCACGTCCGCGAGGCCCGCGAGACCGAGGGCCAGCGCGTCGTGCGTTCGCTCGACGACCCGATCAAGACCTCCGGGGGCCTGGCGATCCTGCGCGGCAACCTCGCTCCCGACGGCTGCGTGGTCAAGCTCTCGGGCCACGAACGCCGTCTGCACAAGGGGCCGGCCCGCGTCTTCGAGGGCGAGGAGGCCGCCATGGCCGCTGTCGTCAGCGGCTCGATCGAGAAGGGCGACGTACTCGTCATCCGCGACGAGGGGCCCGCCGGCGGCCCCGGCATGCGGGAGATGCTCGGCGTCACCGCAGCGCTCAACGGGCAGGGCATGGGCGAGCATGTCGCGCTGCTCACCGACGGGCGCTTCAGCGGCGCCACGCACGGCTTCATGGCGGGCCACGTCGCGCCGGAATCGGTGCGCGGCGGCCCGATCGCCGCGGTCCGCGACGGCGACGAGATCACGATCGACGTCGATGCCCGCCGCCTCGACGTGGCGCTCGACGACGACACGATCGCCGAGCGCGTGGCGGCCTACGGGGGCGACGACAATGCCGACCTCGGCGGCGTGCTGGGCAAGTACGCCAAGCTCGTCTCGAGCGCCTCGATCGGCGCGATCACCTAGAGTCCAGCAGCCGGCGCAGCAGACGTGCGTTGCCCGGCGCGAACTCCTCCCACGCAAAGCCGCGAGATCCAGGGAGTTCGCAGACGCGAGCCCCGCAACGGCGGCCGATCCGCCGACCGCCCTGTACGACGGGTTTACGCTTGATGGCCGGGCCGCTCGCCCGAGACGCATGCGCATCGCCATCGACATCGACTCCACGCTGCACCACTACTGGGATCGGCTGTCCGATGCCGCGCTGCGCCGCTTCGGCATCGACCTGCCCTACGAGGAGCAGCTGGATTGGGGCATCACCCGCCTGCGCCACGACCAGCTGCACCTCTGCATCAAGGAGACGCACTGCGAGAAGGCGATCCTGGCCGGCGAGCCGTACCCGGACGCCGTCGACACGGTCGCCCGCTGGCACGCCGAGGGTCACTTCATTCACGTGACGAGCCACCGCGACCCCGACGCCTGGGACGCGACCGCACGCTGGCTGACGCAGATCGGCGTCCCCTTTGACGACCTGTACTGCGCGCACGACAAGGTGAGCCGCTGCGTCGAGCTCGGCATCGAGCTACTCATCGACGACAGCCCCGAGAACCTCCTGCGCGCGGTCGACGCGGGAATCCTCGTCGCCACGATCGTTCACCCCTGGAACCGGGAGCTGTGTGAGGAGGAGGACGTGATGTGCGCGGATGACTGGCGCGGGCTGGCGGCGAAGCTCGACTCGCTGTTGCGCCGGCGCGCCAGGGTTCGCCCCTGACCGGCAGGAACCGCTGCATTCGGCACGTTCCGGGGTATCTCTCGCGTACAGTGACGTGAGCCCCGACGCCGTTGGGCATTCGTGCCAGGACGACGGTCATGCCCCCGAAGCTCATCGCCATCGTCGTCCTCGTCATCGCCGGCATCGCCGGGATGTTCGCCTGGGACGCCAGCCGGGCCGGCACCGTTGCCCAGGACGTGCGCCTCGGGCCGGTCGACGTCAGCGGGATGTCGCGTGCAGCCGCCCGCACCGCGATCACGCAGCGCCTGGTCGAGCCGCTGCACGAGCCCCTGATGGTGCAGGCCGCCGGCAAGCCCTTCCCGCTCAGCGCCAGCGAGGCCCAGGTCCGCGCAGACGTCCACGCGATGGTGGACACCGCCATTCGGCGCAGCCGCGAGGGCGGCGTGCTGGCCCGTACCTGGCGCGCGATCGGCGCACGGGGCCTGGGCGTGCGGATCACGCCCGTCAGCTACTCAAAGCGCGCCGTGCAGCGCATGGTCGACCGCGTGCGGGTCACGGTCAGCCGCCCCGCCAAGGACGCCACGGTCAACTTCACGCCCGCCAACCTCACGATCCGCCCATCGCAGACCGGCCGCACGATCGACACCGCCAAGCTGCGCGCCGAAATCGGGCGCGCGCTCGTCGCGCAGACGCGCCGGCGCATCGTCACGGCGCCGATC
>Ga0136633_1002304_pt1 | contig 13294 bp, 16 predicted proteins | sample AntDrymeUQ832206_2_FD_105494 | JGI IMG/M metagenome (GOLD analysis project Ga0136633, IMG submission 105494) | Polar desert sand microbial communities from Dry Valleys, Antarctica - metaG UQ83 (22.06) | ecosystem: Environmental > Terrestrial > Soil > Desert | place: Antarctica: Dry Valley... | reverse complement strand
TTCGAAGCCGGGCGCTACGCTCTCCCTCTCCACTCGGGCGAGTGGCGGAATTGGCAGACGCGCTGGCTTCAGGTGCCAGTGTCCGAAAGGACGTGGGGGTTCAAGTCCCCCCTCGCCCACCAACCAGTCATCTCTTGAACCCATCCCAGCGAACGCAGGGGTGGGTTCTTCAAATCCAGCGCCTGAACTACCTCGACGCTTCGAACGAGGTCTGCGGTAGAGCGTCGTCTTGCTCTCGTGCTCAGACGCCGAAGCATTTCGTACGTCCTCATGGAGCATCAGCTTGAACGGGGCTGCCAACTCGCCGGTCACCTCGTAGTCGTCGCTGATCTCCAGCCGCTCGAAGAACGTCTGGTTCATCCAGCGCCGCACCTGCGGCGTGGCCGCCAAGTACGCCCGGTGGCAGTTCCCGGCGAGGATGAGTGCGGCTTCCAGCCGCTCGGTGACATCCACGACGTGCAACTGTGCGGCCTTCAGGAGTCGCTCGGCGGCAACAAGTCCTGAACTGATTCGGCTCTGCTCCGACTTCAACTGATCGAGTGGGACGGCTCCGGCGTAGTGAGCCTGTAGCAGCTTGTCTCGTTCATCGATCAACTGCGCCATGCGGTGCGCCTGACGCTCCTGTTCTTGCGCTGCCTCTGCTCGGTGGCTGCTCATCTGCTCAAGAATGAAGTTGCGGATCTCCTGCTGCTGGAGCTCCGAGAGTTGCACCGAGCGGTAGTGCTCCTCGATGGCACGCTCGACCCGATCGATCAGCACCACCCGCTGCGTGCAGTCCGTGTAGTGCTCCTGACGCCCCAGGCAGAAGAAGTAGGGGTAGATCGTCCCCGTCCGGCTCTTGGCATTCATGATGCTGAGCCGGCTGCTGCATTGACCGCAGAACACCGAGCCCTTCAGGTAGTGCAGGTGCTTGCGCTGCTTCTCCCCCGATCGTCCATGCGACGTGAGCAGATCCTGCACTCGTTGGAACGTCTCCAATGAGACCAGTGGCTCGTGAGCCCCGGGATACTCGACACCTTGGTAGGTGACGATGCCGACGTAGTAGCTCGTCCGCAGTAAGCGGGCGAAGTTCGACAGGCTCAACGGCTTGCTGGGGGTGCGAGGTCCACCGCGTGAGGTGAGCCCCCGCTCGGCGAGCTCCTGATGAAGGGTGCGCAGCGTCCAGTTTCCGGTGGCGTAGGCCTCGAATGCCCACCTCATGAGCGAAGCCCGTTCGGGGTCGACGTCGACGGTACGAACCTCCCGCCCGTTGATGAGCTTGCGGACGTTGACGTAGCCGGTCGGCGCCTTGCCGACGGTGCCGCCGCTCTTTGCCTTCTGCACGCTGCCCTTGATGACTTCGTTCGCCAGGTTGCGTGAGTAGAACTCCGCGATCGAACTCATGATGCCGTGGAGCAAGGTGCCGCTCGGGGTCTCGTCGATGTTCTCGGTGACGGATACCAGCGTCACTCCGGCTGCTTGCAGCGCCAGGTTGATCTCCACGTCGTCGGCCCGGTTGCGAGCTAACCGGTCGACCTTGTGCACTATGACGAAGTCGACGTGGTTCACCAGAACGAACGCGAGCAAGCCTTGAAGCTCTGGCCGCTTGGCAGAGCGAGCGCTCTCGCCGCGGTCGACGAACTCAGCGATGACGCTGGCTCCGAGGCTCTCGGCCTTGCGGATGCAGGCGTCGCGCTGCGCCGGGATGGAGAAGCCCTCGGCCTCGCCACCCATCTCGGCCTGCTCTTTCGTGCTCACTCGCAGGTAGAGCACGGCCGTCGCCAGCGACGACTCCTCGATGGGCGGTGTGAGGGCTAGCGCCATCTCGGCGTCTCCTTGTGTGGTGGTCTCTGCCCGCGCGCGCTCGACCTCGGTGGTCTGAGCGGCTCGGGCGATGCTCATGCGGGCGCCTGTTCCAGGTTCAGCGAGGCCAGCCGGTAGTACGTGGAGCCGAGGTGATTCCAGGACGCTCGTGGCGTCAGGCAGCGCGGGGTCGAGTCGAGCAGCCCGAGGTAGGAGGCACGGACTCGGGCGGCGGGTATGGAGACCCCGAACGTCTCAGCCAGGTGCTGCACGGTCGGGTGCGTTCCCCAGGTTGCCTTGACGTGTCGCTTTGGCATGAGGAGGCAAGCGGCGAAGTGGTCTGCCAGTCGTTCGGCCTTGTCGGCTCCGGAGCGCCAGGACTCGTCCCAGCAGGTCCGTTCCTTGGTTGTGTGGTCGATGACGTGCTTGAGTTCGTGAGCCAGGCTGAACCGCTGCCGGGCTTCAGGTTCGTCGGCGTTGAGCACGATGAGCCAACGGCCGTTGTGCCAATGCGTCAGCCCGGAGACGGGAAGATCGCGGCGGCGGCGCACGAGGATGCGCGGCAGGTTCGTGATGGCGGTCTCTGGCAACTCGGCATCGGCAATGCGGAGTTGCTCGCGCAGGACGTTGGCTTGGAGCTCAGCAATGCGCGTGGCTTCCTGGTAGCTCAGCCGACGTCTCGGCACGAGTGAGCGCAGGTGGCGGATGAGGTTGGTAGGTGAGTTGTTCATGGGTTCCCTCCTTTCTTGATTGGGGACTTGGTTGTCTTCTTGGCTTGAGGAGCGACCGGCTCCGGGGTCTCGTCTTCGCCGGGAGCGGGACCCTCCGCCGGGTCGAGACCGTGACGAGCGAGCAGCTGGTCGAGTTCCCGGGTGAGTGACTTCATGCGGCTGGCCGACAGATCGCCGCGGAACTTGGTTCGCAGGTACAGCGCCGGGCTCGGCAAGTCCGCCGGAACCGCGTACTCGGCGAGCGCGTAGACGTCGGAGAGACTCAGACCGAGGGCTGCCGCGATGCGGGCGAGCTTGTCCGGACGGGGAGCGCCGTAGGCGCCCTGCTCGAACCGCACGATGGTGCTGTCGTCCATCTCCGCGATCGACGCGAGTTCCCGGGTGCTGATACCAAGCGCCATGCGCCGTTCCCGCAGGAACGCTCCGAGCTTCTTGGCTTGTTGGTCATCCATGAGTGGTCTCCATTGCATAGACATTGTCTCACATGTGCTGCGCAAACGCAGCACCTCGTTGACCATTCCACAACGACCCGAGGTAGCCACCAGAGCCATCACGCCCAGTCCCGATCGAACACGAAGACCCGACCGAACCCGGCGTCCGCGGTGCGGATGTCGCCGCTCAGTTCGAGGTCGCGGGCGAAGCCCTCGACGTCGAGGGTGATGTGGCCTTGCAGCCAGTCCGGTATCGACCGGAGGGCCTCGGTGGCGCCCATGTCGTCGAGTAGTTGCTCGGCGTAGGTAGCGACCGACTCCCATTCGCCGCGGTACTGATCCTCGAAGGCAGCATCGAGCTCCTCGCGGAAGCTCAGGGCCGGTTCGCTGACCGACCACCAGGCTCCGAACGCGTCACCGTGTTCGGCAATGCCGCCGGCCAGCAAGCTGACCCGCTCGATGGAGTCGTACTCGTCGACGTTGACGTGCGAGCCGAAGCCGTCGTGGTCGTGGATGGCGAACTCCTCGGCGACCGGTTCCGTGCTGGCATTGAGCATCCGGGTGATCTCCGCGTGGATGGCATCCGGTTCCTGGTTGGCGTCGATCCACTCGCCGTGAAGCCGTCCGGCGTTGTAGTCGGAGAGCGAGGCGACGTAGATGCGCGGACTTGGCTCCGGAGCCCGCTCGCCAGTCTCGGGGGTGGTGGGGTCGTGTTCGCTCATGACGCCCCCTCCGCTTGGATGGCGCCCAGGAGGACTCGCCCGATGAACTGGGTGTAGGCGGGGGGCACGGCCTCCTTGAGTTCGTCCCACGGGAGCCAGTCGATACCCATGGCTTCCTGGCCTTCGGCCAGTGTCTCGGCGGTGGTGCCGCCGCCCGGGATGGCATCGTTGAGGACGTGGTAAACGCCGACCGGGCGTCCCTGCGCCTGGTGGTCACACGGCATCCGAGGGATGAAGACGTTCGATTCAAAGACTCGGTGCCGTCGGACCTTCAGGCCGACAGCGGAGCCGCAAACGGTGACGCCGTAGAGCGGGGCGCCCTCGACGTTCTCAATGACATACGGCAGGGTCGTACGACGCAGCCGGCGCCGTGTCTCGTCAACGAGGTCGAGCGACTCTGTCCTGCCGCCTTGGGCGCTGCGGAGATGTCGGGCTCGGGTGAACTGCTGGCAGGGCGGTGAGGCATGCACAGCGGCGATGCGTTCACCCAGCAGTGGGCTCCAGCCGTTCGGTTCGAGGTCAGCCAGGACGTCTCGAGTGTCGGCCTTGATGAAGCGGAAGGGGTAGTGCGGTTGTGGCTTGAGGTCGGCACCGATGACCCGGAACCCGGCTCGCTGATACCCGACGCTGGCACCCCCGCCCTTGCAGTACAGGTCGAGCAGCACCGGAGCCTCGGCAGTCACTGCCTGCCTCCGGGTTGACTCACCTCCGACGGGGTGGTGACAGAGCCGCTGGAGGGCGGGTGCGCAGCCAGGAGTTCGGCGATGACCTGGTTGAGCTCGGGTAGCTCGAAGTTCTCCGGGAGCATCCGCTCCCCCAGTCCGATCTGGTCGACGATCGCCCACTCGTCCGGCGACGGCGCTCGCCCCAGCAGCTTGGCGACCTCCAGCCCGAAGGTGGCCGATCCTGTTGTCGGGTCGATCCAGGCGCCGCGCACCTCGCTGTGTTTGTCGAGGCGTGGGGCATCGATCACGAACACGGCTGGCCCGTCCCTCGGGGCCGCTTCCCAGGCCTCCCAGCCGATCGCTGCTCGCTCCTCCTCTCTTGTTTGATTCGTTGGTTGTTGTTCCATGGTGAAACCTCCTTTCGTTAGTCACTGGGGCGGCTCTTGGACCGCCCGCTCTTGTTGTTGCTTGCTGATCCGCTCCCGAGCGATGGCAGCGAACTCAGGGTTGAGCTCGATGCCGAGCCAGTCCCGACCGAGCCGCTCGGCTACGACAGCGGTGGTGCCGCTGCCCATGAACGGGTCGAGCACCAGACCCGGCTGGTGAGGCGCCTGGCAGCCACAGCCCACCTGCAGCGCCCCGAGCACTGCCGTGCGTCCGGCAGCGCGAACGACTCGTCGCCGTCGCCAGGCTCGTGCGCAGCGGGTGCAGACCCGCTCCGGGCAGCCGGCTCGGATGGGTAGTTCGATGAGCCGTTCCGGGAAGGTGGCGAAGTGCCCACCCCGGAAGTTGCTGGTCGGGATGGTCCAGACGTCGCCGGGGTTCTTGCCCAAGGGATGACCAGAGCGACCGGCGAGCTTGAGCCGGTTCAATCCCGACTGGTCACCCGCCAGCGCCCCCCGCCAGGCGGGGGGGAACAACGGCTGATTACGCGTCCGCGGCGGACGGGAGCTCCGATGCGGCTCGCGGATGGGGTCGAGATCGAAGTAGTACTGCCGCGACCGCACCAGTAGGTAGATCGGTTCCCACGTGTTGCTCAGGCGATCACTGACGCTGGAGGGCAATGGGTTGGGCTTGGCCCAGACGATCTTGTTGCGGGCTCGCCAGCCGTGGTCGACGAGGGCGAGCAGCAACCGCTCGGGTGCCAGCAGCAGTCCCTTGGGCGGCGTGCCGTGTTCGTCGCGGCGGCTGTAGGTGTCGCCGACGTTGAGCCAGAGCGTGCCCTCGGGCTTCAGGACTCGGGCGAGGTCGTCGCAGACCGACACGAGCTGCTTGACCCAGCCGTGAACGGAGTCCTCTTGCCCGATCTGACCGTCAGCCTGGTAGTTGCGCAGTGCCCAGTACGGCGGGCTAGTGATGACGCAGTCCACCGAGTCGTCCGGCAGTTCGCGGAGCCGGTCTCGGACGTCGCCAACTAGCACCTGATTACGTACTCCGCTCACGTCCGACCTCCGACAACTGCCGCGGCAATCTGCTCTGCGGTGGTGACAACGAAGAGCCCGTTCGGAGCCAAGACCTCGGCAAGCGCTGAGCGGATCCGCTCGACTCGCGCCTCGGTGGGTGCCTTCCACAGCACTTGCGGGAAAACCCCATGCCTGGTCTGCTCCTCGCCGGTTTGCCAGTAGCCGACGTAGGTCTGCGCCTTGCGCTGGAGTGTCGGTCGGTGCTCGGTACCGAGGTCGACCTCGATGAACCAGCGATGCTCGTAGTCACCAGCTCCTATCGCTACGAACAGATCAGGCTTCAAGGTGATCGCTCCACCACCGTTGCCCGTGAAGGCTCGCCAACAGGTTGGTTCGGTTTCGACCTCGATCACCTCGAGCTCGCCGCGCTGCTCGGCCTGACGCAGCCCAACGAACGACTCGGTGATCGCCAGCGTGTGGCTGGCGAAGAACGCCGATGGCTCGCCTAGCCGTTGTCGCGGCTCCTCCGGATGCAGCAGGCGCTGGGTGAGGTTCGATGCGGCGTAGACGTACGACGCTGAGCCGGCTCGTACACCACCGACTCGCCGCTCCAAACGTGACAGCAGACCGGCAGTAGTCAGGCGTTCCAGGACACCACGAGCCGTCCTGGCCTTGGTCATTGCCGAGCCGTCACCGCCGCGGAAGTGCAACTCCTCCACCTGCCGAGCCGTCGCCAACCGAAATTGGCTCACCGTCAGGAGGATCTCCAGGTCGCGTCCGGACAACGACTCGCCCATGCGCTCCAGCTGCCGGCTGCCCAGCCGACGGCCGTTCATGAAGCACCCCGGCGGGGGTGAAGAGTCCGCGCCACTAAACCGTTGCAGCCCGTGTCCCGTTCGATGGAACGGAGGTGGCTCGACCACTCGACCGGTAGGGCGACCGGGCAGGCAGCAACGGGGCTCATGATGCACCCCCAGCGCCCAGTTCAGGCCAGCGGCGACGCCGGCCGAGCGCCGTCTGGACGTTGAGCTTGCTGTTCTCCTCGGCGAGAGCCCGGATCGCAGCTTCGGTCTCTGACTTGGGCACGCCCCACCGCTTTCGGCTGGCACGTCGCAGCGCGTTGCCGGACTGCAGGGGTGCCATTGGCTTGCGGGTGGTGCCGCTGGCCCAGGCGGTGTTCTGGCCGTCGGCCATCAGGTGGACGTAGGTCTCGTAGGCGCCGAGCTCTCGGAAGTCTTCGGGTGTCAGAAGTCGTTCCCCGCGGGCCATGACGGCGGCATCGTCCTGTCCGAGTTGGAAGCAGACGCGGCTGCGGGCGTTGGCCAACACGGCGCTCTTCATGGCCGGCGGCAGTTGCCCCAAGTGCTGATGGGCCATGACTAACCCGAGTCCCAAGCCGCGGGCTTGGGTGAGCACGTCGCTTAGATCGGTGGGGAGGTTGAGGTAGTCCTGGAACTCGTCGACGTACAGAAAGACCGGGTGGCGCTTGTAGGTCGGGATGGCACTGCGGCCTTGGGCCGTCTGCCAGAGTTGAGCGATCACCAGCGAGCCAAGCAGCGCGGCCGTTTCGGAACCGAGGCTGCCCTTGCTGAGATCGACCAGCAGGATCCTGCGCTGCGTGAAGACTTGTCGGATGTCGAACTTCGGTTGGGCTTGGCCGATGACGCCGCGCAGTGCCGGGCGCAGCAGGAAAGCCCGCAGTTTGTTCATGACCGGAGCGATCGCCTGTTGGCGTTCGGCTTCGGAGATGCCTTCGTACCAGGACCAGAACGAGCCGAGCCCGATCGGATCATCGAGTGAGCCGATGATCGAGCGCCGGAAGCCCGGGTTGCTCAGCAGCAGCGGTAGCGCGGTGAGCGTCATGCCCGGCGTCTTGGCCAGGGTCAGCAAGCAGGCGTGCAGCACGTCCTGGGTACGCGGTCCGAAGTACTGGTGATACAGCCCACGGAAGACGGCCAGGAGTTGATCCGCGACCAGATCCGATGAGTTGCTTCGAGTGGCCAGAGCGTTCAGCCCGACTGGCGCATCGTCAGCCGGATCGAGCAGGACCACGTCGTCGAGGCGTTCCTTCGGAACGCGGGCGAGGACATCGGCGATCAGGTCGCCCTTGGGCTCGATGACCACCACGGCGCGTCCATCGTCCATGTCTTGGCAGATGAGGTTGAGCAGCAGCGTCGACTTGCCGACGCCGGTGGGTCCGAGGACGTGCAGGTGCTGCAGCGCGCTTGGTGGGTTCAGGGCCAGTGGTCGAGTGGTCCCGGGGTAGCTGGAGTCGACGACGACGCGACCCTCGCTCGGGATGCTCCGGTGGGGTGGCAAGGGCCGATGCCCACTCCGCTCGACCCTCGCGCCGGCCTGTTCCCCGACCGGCCAGCCGCTCAGCCCGACGATCTCCTTCCTGTTGATAACCACCGGCCACCGCCACGGATCCGCTGCCTCCCGGAGCCGACGGCTCCGGATGGGAGCGATGCGAAGTCGAACGCCGGGGCTCTCCGCGACGCGCAGCGCACCAACGAGGTGATATATGAGCTGGTGCTCACGCTTGGCGGTGCCAGCGCGGACGCCGATCCGCAGGCAAGCCCGCCACCCGACGGTGCTCTGCTTGTCGCGCAGCGCGTTGCGAAACTCCGGATCGACAGGACCAGGCGCCGCCAGCGGCGCGCTGACGAGCGTCTTCCAGTAGCTGTCATGGGTGAAGTCCTCGAACTTGTTCGGGATGGCTACCGCACCGAGCCGAGTCCCGAGCGACCACTGCATGACCAGCAACTCGCCCTTCTGGAGGTTGCCGAGCACGCCGAGGATCCCGCGAGCCACGGTCGCGCTGTCGTCGGAGCGCAGGGCTCGACGGTGCGTGGTGAAGCGCACCTGCCAGGCCCGGAGACCGGGGAGCGGCACGGTGGTCTCGACGGGATCGAGCCGCAGACCGGGCATCGCTGCCTGGGCGCTGCGCACGATGAGTTGCGACCGGGACTGGGGAAGACCGAGGCGATGCTCGATACCGCCGTCCGCGCCGCGCGCTTCGAGAACAACTGATCCCCGGCCATGGAAGCCAGCTAGGGCGTCGAACCAGCTCGACAGAACTGTCTCGTCCACGTCGCGTGGCCAGGACAACCTGAACCAGGCCCTCGGTGGCGGCGAGGAGCGAAGGATGCTCGGCATGTTCACGCCGACTCCTCGGTAGGTGGTCGGCGCTTGCGGGCCTGAGCCGCTTCACGACGAGCGTGCTCGACGACGGCGTCGGTCTCAGCCTGCGCCTGGGCCAGCTCGATGAGGGCGCTGGCCAACTTCTCCAGGTCTGGTGGATCGCGGCGGATGCCACGAACCCGGAGCCGACGCTCCCGACCTTGCTTCTTGTTCTGGTACTTGCTCATGGGTGTTTCCCCTCCTTCCTGTTAGACGGCTCCCCGGCTCTCCTGGTCGGCGACCGGGCGCGGTGAGGCAAGCCCTGAGAGATCGTTCCGCGGAGTAGCTGCATGCTGCGTTTACGCAGCGAGCTTCTCTCAGTAAACGCTGCGTTTGCGCAGCAGTCAACGAAGGCTGTGCATTCCACAACAACGAGCGGTGGACGCTGAGCGGAGACGACCCGGCTACAAGAACTCCCGCCGACGCAACGACGCTCGAACGAGCGCGAGCACCACGAACCCGATCACGGCCAGGGCGACGATGATCGGCAGCAACGGCTGGACCAGTTGCCAGGCCCAGTGCAACGCCAGCGCACTGACGAGCAGCGTCAGGCAGGCGCTGAGCAACCGGTCCAACCACGAGCGGATCGGTGGGTCAGCCACGGACGTCGCCTTCGCTGGCACGGCGGTCGCAGATCCTGCCGCCGCCGGCACTATTCACGGTGACCGGGCCAGTAGGGAGACGACCCTGGGCGGCGGCACAGCGGCAGATGCGGTAGTGCAGCAGATCGAACAGCGCCCAGCCGCCTACCAAGGCTCCGAGCATGAAGATGAAGATGATGCCGAGGATGCTCATGATGAGCCACAGGACGTGGCGGTTAGCCTGGACACGGTTGATACCTCCTGGGGACCCGAGCGCCGGCTGATCCGGCCTCCTCACCACACGATCTCGGAGCTTGGTGCAGAGACTGGGCTGGCAAACTGCAGGTCTCATGAACGCGCCGAACCGGCCGATGCGAGAGTCGATCGGGCTTGAGGATCTGATTTCGGAGGTCCGGCGGGTCATCGGCGGCGGGCTTCCCACGACGGAAGAAGCCGCCGGCGAGCTGCTGCAACTCAAGAGCGTCTACGCGCGGGCGGTGGTGCCGAGTGAGCCGCGGTCGCGGCTCAGCGCACTGAATGAGCTGCTGCCCCGCCTGATTGCCAGCCTCGACGACGCCGACTTCCGCGGGGCCGTCCAGATCCTGTTCGGGCTGGCGCCTGGGACTAGGGGAACGACGTTGACATCACGGCGGCGTCAAGCCGCAGATCTGCTCGGCTACAGCGCTGGGCACTTTCGCAACGAGGTTGAGGAGCGGTTGCTCAACGCCTTAGCGGTGGCCATCCAGGATGACCTGCTGCGATACCGGAGTCGGATCAAGCGGGCGGCCGAGTCACTGGAGCCGACGGGTGACACGCCGAGGCTCGGACCAGAACACATCACTCACGAGGAGGAACTGATCTCTCGGATCTGGCACCATGTGTATGGACTACGTGCAGAGTTGATCGCTCACGCCCGGCTTGACGAGGCGGAAGGGTTCGAAATGCAGGCGGAAGAACATCGTCAAGCCGCGCAACGGGAGGATAAGGCTCTGTTGGAGATCCTGGCAGAGTACGCGTCGACTTATGGAGATCGCCTCATCAAGCACGGGGCAGCTGAGATGAGCTCCGCCGCCCTCAGACGGCTTAGTGGCCACTCATCAGACATCAGCGAGGAGCGGTCTTAGTGAGCCGTCGCGAATCGTAATGATAGGCAAGAAGGTCGTCTTGATCGTCTTCATCGAAGAAGGCAACGACGATATCCAGTTGTTCACGAAAATAGGCTGATGCCGAGTCCTTCGAAGCGTCGATGAAGGGTTCGTCTAGAACCTCAAGCACAATGCCGGGCTGGTTTACCTTCGGCCATCTCTTGTTCTTCAGTGCTGAAGACTTCCAGAAGACAATGTCTCCGGGGGCAAATGGCTCCCTCTGCGCAAGCAGCGCCTGCAGATCACGCAGCCTGGCAAGGGTGGAAGCGTAGCTCTGATCCTCGCTGTCTTCGTCGACCGTGAGGAGCGCACGCAGTCTGCTCACTTCCTCATCGGTCAGGTCCGGTAGATCCTTCTCTGCCATTTCACCTCCATCGTCTCGTCGCTGGATAAGGGGGTGCTAGTCGCGGCGGCGCTGTGGTGTGCCCCGGACTCTCTTCGGTGAGTTCCACCGCTGGTGTGCAGACGAACGAGGTATTCCAGCCGCCTGAGCGATAGCCGCCCAACTGGCGCCGTGGCGGCGCGCCGTCGAAACCTCATGGTGCGCTTGGTCTGCAAGTCGATCGGCGAGAACCAGCGCTAGGGCGAAGCGGCCTAGATCGTCGACGTGTATCGGATTCAAGGCCTCGATCTTCTCGTAGTGGTCCACGAGTTCATCTGTAGCACTTTGGAGTGAAGGAATCAGTTCCAAAATGTCCGAAAGACTGCCCACCTCTGCAGACACATCGAACAAGTGCTGGCGTATTGCTTCGCCGACTGCGGCTGCTGACTCTAGAGGTTCCGGGTACTCGTCTGACAGCTCATTAGACCTTCTCCCACCTCGTTTTAGCTGACAATCTTGACTCTGAACGTGAATTATATCACGTCCAGCACTGTTTCCGAAACGCAACTCCGATCGCATCTGAGGGGTCCGAACGGTGTCGTTCTGCGACACAAGCTGCTCAGTCTCCCGGGGAAATTGAACTGACCGCTCGCTAAGCCCTTGACGTGCCTTCGCGTCGGGAAAATTGACGGTCGAAATCCCAGATGCGGCAGATGACTGGGTGGCCAAAGCTGAATCGTTGTGCACGCCCGGTTGCTCGCCGAAGCGTTCCTCAAGACTGACCTTCTGACCCTCGTTTCGCGGGGGCGTGTCGCTCGCGGCAGATTGGTAGGACTTCGACAAATAGTTTTCGAGCTCTAACACGGCGCGGAGAATCCTACGGGTCGCACCGTTGTGAGCCTAGTGGTCGCCCGTATCCAATGCAACGACCTTTCGTGCACTGTCTGGCCCCGCCTGCTCTTTCCACGGACGTGTTCCCACGTCTGGACCAGATTGTCCAAGTTCACGGACAGAACGGTAGCATTACGGCAGACGGGGCGGTAGCATCGTGGTGTGAGCGAACAGCGGGTGCCTCGGGCAGAAATCGGTCCCTCTCCGGCCTTGGTGCTGCGGGTGGCCGGAGCACTGGCCGCTGTCCCAACAGCGGCACGCCACCGGGAGGCTGTTGGTGCTTGCGTCGGGATCGGCGCCGAGCAGCTGACTCTATTCTCCGAGAGCGATGCCTCTCCGACCACCACAGCCGGGAGAAGCCGATGATCCTGCCGCACGACGATCAGATCGTCCCGACCAAAGCCGCGCGGGAGTGCGTAGCGAGCATCTATCTGCAGCTGGCTGAGGCAACAGCGCTACACAAGCCGGGCTTCATGCAGACCGTTGTCAGCTACGCACCACTCCTGGACACAGAGGATGTCATCGGGGTGATGCACTCCATGAATGGGTTCGACGCCCTCGACATCGATCCCGATGAGCCCATGGCCTCCGTTGTTCTCGCCAAGAAGTTCGGCGACATAGAGGTGCATCTCAAGGTGTCGCCGGACCTGGTATTCCCGCCGGCGGTTCTCTCGTCTGTGCTCTCTGGGCTCTACACCCACGCGTATCTCACGGGCACGACGGGCTGGCCCACGGCCTTCGACCCGGCGGACGTCAGTCCCGTTTCGACAGCCATCGCTCATCGAGTCGCAACGCTCTTGACCGTCATCGCTGAGATCGAGGCGGGCGTGACAGACACCGAGGAGGACTGTGCATGACCTTCTATCCTCCGCCCGGCCACCCGTGCTTCTCCCACGGCTGTGATGGCTGTTCGACCTGCGTCGCTGGTGCGTGCTGCGGTCAGGGTCACACCGCCATCGCCCTTGGAGCCAAGCCGGGGCTGCCGGTGCTCGACGCTGATGCGCTGGAAGCGGTCCGAGACGACGCCGAGGGACGACACTCACGTCTAGACCTCGTCCGTGCCGATGCGCTCCGTCGATTCGTGGGCACGTCGGAAGCAACTCGGACAGCTGCAGGGCTCTCCTTCGCGGCGGAACACCGCCAGGAGGAGCAGCGGGCGCTTCCGCCGAGTCGACCAGCAGACCTTCCGATTTCCAATACCCGCACCACCACCCCTGTCAGGAGACCAGAGCCATGAGCCTCATCAAGCGTTCCCAACCAACGCACCACCCCTACGCGGATCCGGATGTCACCCCGACCCTCGTCGCCGCTGAGCGCTGCGCCCGGAACGAGTTGCAGCTCCACGACCTGGCAGCCGAGGTGAACACGCGCAAGGCCAAGCGGGAGATCCGTGCCAAGACCGACGTCGTGACCTACGGACTCGACCGCTTGATGACGA
>Ga0136633_1002303_pt1 | contig 13294 bp, 6 predicted proteins | sample AntDrymeUQ832206_2_FD_105494 | JGI IMG/M metagenome (GOLD analysis project Ga0136633, IMG submission 105494) | Polar desert sand microbial communities from Dry Valleys, Antarctica - metaG UQ83 (22.06) | ecosystem: Environmental > Terrestrial > Soil > Desert | place: Antarctica: Dry Valley... | reverse complement strand
ATGGCGGGGTGGTCAAGACCTCGTTGCGCCTTTCCCTTGGCGCCCCATTGACCCATGCCCACACCGTGGCCGTAGCCGTTCCCGTCCGCGACGACTTGCCCGTCCCGGAAGCCCAGAGCGTATCGGTCACTCGGGAACACCCGGGGCAGCCCGTTCTTCGGCAGGGCTGCGTTGACCTTGTTGTACAGATCGTTGGCACCGAGCCTGATGTCCCTCGACGAGCCAGCCTCCTCGACGTTCAGGACAGCGACATCGCCTTGGCGGTCGGCGGCGATGACACGCCCGCCCGAGCCCACGACCCGCGCTAGAGCCGTCGGCTCCAGGGTCTGGGTCCAACGGTGGTTCGGGGACACGACGTCATCGGGATCATCCACGGAGGGCAGGGTGGCCGACCCACCGGACACGCTGCGTCCCCCGTTCGACGCGGAGTACTTGGCCAGGATCGGGGCGCCTTCGTGCAGCAGCACATGCCCGGCGGTGGCGCCCACAGACGCCTGCCAGGCCGCACCGGTGGGACGGCGTTCGGACTGGATGCCGGTGTACACCTGGCACTGCTCGGTGGCGCACAGGTCGGCTGCGGCCGGGTTCCATCCGGGGGCCCGACGCGCGGCCATGGCCCGGTTGAGCGAGTAGGTCCGGGCGGCGATGGCCTGGGCCCGCTGGGCCGCCGCAGGCCAGCTCGACGGGATCTCCTGGATGCCGCGGACGTAATCGTCGACGGAGAGCTCGGCGATGAGAGCGCCACCAGGTCGCAGCTCGAGCGCGCCCCGATGTCCAGCCCCGCTGTCGGCGCTAAGACCAGTGGTGGCCGGGTTCAGCGGCTCGAACCGGGCGACGGTGGCGACCCACTCGGTCTGCTGGGCGGCGGCCGCCGGGCCCATCAACCCGAGCACACCGGCTAGCACCACCATGCCAGCGAGCACCCGCGCCACACGACGACTCCACCGACGCAGCCCCACAACCGCCAGGGTACGTGATCACCCCGATCTACGCCTAACGGCCTGCGGAGGCTCGCTGCGCTCGCCCCACTGCAACCGGCACCCCGACCTCGGTGGCAGGGGACCCACCCCGACCTCGATCGCACTCCGCGAGCCGAAATCAACGTTTCAAGGGCGAGATGGGCCTTGAGACGTGCATTTCGGCTCAGCGAACTGTCTGGCCCGGCAGGTAGGGGTCGGCCGTCCAGCGTCTGGTCGTCCTGAGCATCGGTGCGTACCTGTGCAGCCCCGACCTCGGGCCCGGTGGGGGCCCAACGTGGTCCTGCGCCCCGGGCTCGGCCGAGGCTCGCTGCGCTCGGCCCCCAACCCATCTGCGCCCCGGCTGCTCCGGTCGGGCTGTCCGGCTCCTGCATCGTCGGCCCGACCGGGTCCGGGTGCTCAACTCTCGGCTTTCCACTCGGGGAGGTGGGGGGCCTCCGCTCCGATCGTGGTGGAGTCGCCGTGGCCAGTGTGCACGACGGTGCTCTCCGGCAGGACCAAGAGCCGTTCCTCGATGGAACGCAGGATCGTGGCCCGGTCGCTGTAGCTGCGCCCGGTGGCTCCGGGGCCACCCTTGAAGAGCGTGTCGGCGCTGAAGAGCACCCCCTCCGCGGCGGCATGGAAGCAGCACCCGCCCCAGGTGTGGCCGGGGGTGTGCATCACCTCCAGCTGGACACCGCCGGCCCGGAGGATCTGACCGTCGGCGAGGTCCTCGTCCGGGGACCGGTCCGGGTGGACGGCGTCCCACAGCTCACGGTCGTCGGGGTGGAGGAGGATCGGTGCGCCGGTGGCCGCAGCCAGGTCGGTGGCGGCGTTGACGTGGTCGTTGTGGCCATGAGTGCACACGACGGCGACCACTCGCCGGCCTGCCACCGCCTCGACGATGGGCCGGTGATCGTGGGCCGCGTCCAGCACCAGCACCTCTTCGTCGTCGCCCACGATCCAGATGTTGTTGTCGACGGCGAAGTCCTGCCCGTCGAGCGAGAAGGTGCCCGATGTCACCACGTGGTCGATCACGACCCACCGCCGAGAACCACGACCGAGCGAAGAACCTCGCCGCGCTCCATGCGGTGGAACGCCTCCTCCACCTCGTTGAGCTCGATCGTCTCGCTCACGAAGAGCTCAAGAGGGAGCCGACCCTGGAGGTGAAGGTCGACCAGAAGGGGGAAGTCCCGGCTAGGGAGGCAATCGCCGTACCAAGACGGCTTTATGCAACCACCCCGACCGAACAGGTCGATGAAGGGGAGGTCGATCCTCATGTCCGGGTTGGGCACGCCCACCTGCACCACCGTGCCGGCCAGGTCGCGGGAGTAGAACGCCTGCTCGAAGACCTTCGGGTTGCCGACCGCTTCGATGCACACGTCGGCGCCGAAGCCGCCCGTGATGGCCTGGATCTCCGCCACCGGGTCGCCTTCGGACGCGTCGACGGTGTGGGTGGCGCCGAACTGGCGGGCCAGCTCGAGCTTGCGGCGGTCGAGGTCGACGGCGATCACGGTTGACGCCCCCGCGAGCACGGCCCCCGCGATCGCGGCGTCGCCGACACCACCGCACCCGAAGACGGCAACGCTGTCACCCCGCCCGACCTCGCCCGTGATCATCGCCGCGCCCAGGCCCGCCATCACCCCGCACCCGAGCAGCCCCGCCACCTCGGGCTTCACCTCCGGGTTCACCTTGGTGCACTGGCCCGAGGCCACGAGCGTCTTCTCCGCGAAGGCACCGATGCCGAGGGCCGGCGAGAGCGCAACACCGTCAAGGGTCATCTTCTGTGTCGCGTTGTGGGTGGCGAAGCAGTACCACGGCCGCCCTCGCCGGCAGGCCCGGCAATCCCCGCAGACGGCCCGCCAGTTCAGGATCACGAAGTCACCCGGGCTCACGTCGGTGACATCCTCGCCCACGGCCTCCACGACCCCCGCCGCCTCATGCCCAAGCAGGAATGGGAACTCGTCGTTGATGCCGCCCTCCCGGTAGTGCAGGTCGGTGTGACATACCCCGCAGGCCTGCACCTGCACGAGCGCCTCCCCCGGCCCCGGGTCAGGCACGTCGATGACCTCGACGGTCACAGGCTCCTTGACCTTGCGAGCAACCACTGCCCGTACCTGATGACCCATCATGTCCTCCTCGTCGAGCGTGCCCGGCCGACCGTAGCGCCGTACGTGGGGCATGCTCAGGTCGTGCGCCGCGCTCTCCTGGCCCTAGCGCTGGTCGTAGCCGGATGCCGCTCGACGAGCCGACCGGCGGCGATCTCGACCAGCGTGGCCCCCTCGCCAGAAACCTCGACGACGGCATCCACCACCCTGGCTGCGCCGGAGCCATCTTCTCCGCCCCCGTCCGCCCCTTGGATCCTGGGCGCCCGCCCGCTGCCCATGGGCCCGGACGGAACGCCTGTGGCCCAGGAGACCCCACCGCAGCTGCGCGACCGCCGTCTCACCGCGCCGGACGTGCTGCCCCCGCCGACCGACGGTGGTTTCCACTCGTCCGTCGACCGCATCGACGCCGCCATCAGGGCCCGCATGGGGACCACCTTCGAGCCCGGGTGCCCGGTCCCCATCGAGGACCTCCGCTACGTTCGCGTCACGTTCCGGGGCTTCGACGGTCAGGCCCACACGGGAGAGATCATCGTCGCCGCGAAGGTGGCCGACGGCGTCGTCTCGGTCTTCCGCAAGCTCTTTGCCGCAGACTTCCCGCTCGAGGAGATGCGCCTCCCCGGCACCGCTGACCTCGACGCAGCACCCACCGGCGACGGCAACGACACCGCCGCGTTCGTGTGCCGGCAGAGCAGGGGGTCGACGTCGGAATCCGCGCACTCATACGGCCTCGCTGTCGACGTCAACCCGTTCCAGAACCCCTATGTCAAGGGCGACGTCGTGCTCCCCGAGCTGGCCCGTTCCTACGTCGACCGGTCGAACGTCCGCCCCGGGATGATCCGGCGAGGCGACGTGGTCACCTCCGCGTTCGCGTCGATCGGCTGGAAGTGGGGCGGTTCGTACGCCTCGCTGAAGGACACGATGCACTTCTCCCAGACGGGCAAGTAGCCGCGACCTCCTCCGGCCTGACCATTTGGTAGACGCCGTCGGCTTCCACGCGCGAGGCTGGCGACGATGGCGAAGCCCGTGCGGTCACTGCCTGTCTCCCCCGTCGCCCGGTCTATGGCCAAGAGGGTGCGCGGCCTGGGTGCGTTCCGCTCGGTTGGCTTCCCCTTCGTGGCCCCGACCACGCCCGGCGGTGTCGAGCCGCGCCGCGGCAAGTCCGACATCGGGGTCGACTACGACACCGCCTGGGCCCGCCGCTACGGGGTCCGCCTGGCCCGGGCCATGGTGGTCGACAACATCGAGCGACCGCTCGCCCGCTTCATCGCCGACCCGAAGATCTCCGGACTCGACCGCCTAGCCGGACTGAAGGGCCCTGTCATCTTCGCGTCGAACCACGCCAGCCACGCCGACATGCCTCTCGTTCTCACGTCCGTGCCGAGTCGCTTCCGGCACCGCCTCGTGGTCGCCGCCGGGGCCGACTACTTCTTCGACAAGCGCTGGAAGGCCGTCTTGTCTGCGTTCGCGCTGAACGCCGTGCCCATCGACAGGTCGCGGATCAGCAGGCGGTCCGCCGACCTTCCGGCCGAGCTGATCGGCGAGGGATGGAGTCTTCTCATCTTCCCCGAGGGCGGCCGCAGCCCGGACGGGTGGGGCCACGAGCACCGCGGCGGCGCGGCCTACCTCGCCACCCGGACGGGCGCCCCGGTCGTACCCATCCACTTGGAGGGCACGCGACGGATCATCAAGAAGGGCGCCTCGCGTCCATCCCTGGCGTCGACCGCGGTCACCTTCGGCCGGCCCCTCAGGCCGGAGCCCGCCGAGTCGTCTCGAACCTTCGCTGCCCGTATCGAGACAGGCATCGCCACGCTGGCCGACGAGCAGGTGAACGGGTTCTGGGAGGCGGCCAAGCACGCCGCAGCCGGCACCACGCCGACCCTGCGCGGCCCGGATGCCGAGTCCTGGCGCCGCACGTGGGTGCTCGGCGAAGGGCGCCGCCGCGCCCGTAAGGCGCCCGCCTGGCCCAAGCTCTGAGGAGCCCGACCCGCCTGAGTCAGGCCTCGCGCCTCTCCGGGGCCACCGGCAGAACCGCCAACGACGTTACGTCGACGGCCACACCCCCACTCTCGAACGTCGAACCCGCGATCCACCCGGCGACGACCTCGACCCAGTCACCCTCGGCTACGGCGGGTGAGCCGCACCAGCGGGCCTCGACGGCCACCTCTGCGTCCTCCCCGGGACAGCACCCTGGCACCCACCGCACGAGACGGAACGAACGCCCGTCACATGGAGCTGCAACCTGACCGACGAGGCGAACCGGCGCATCGAGTCCGAGGGCGGCCGATGCCCGCAGCTGGAGCTCGGTGAGCGTCATCGGGCCGCCCCCTGGGGTCGGAATGCCTCGGCGGTGTCGGGTCGCTACCACCGCCGCACCCACGGCCGCGGCGAGCGCCACTACGGCGGCGGGGCCGGGGAGCTCGGGGATGACAGGGCTGGGGTCGCCGGGCGGGTCGCCCACGGTCAGGAACACCGGGTTCGTGAAAGCCTCCATGTCGAGCCGCCCGGCCAGCGGGCTGACGGTGTCCGGAACCGCCTCGTCGCGCACCTCCGCACGAACGAACGTGCCGGTGCCTACGGGCAAGTCGAGGATGAAGGTCTGCTCGTCGGAGACCACGTCGAGCGGAGCCTGCCTCACGCCTCCGACGACCCAGTGGAAGCGCATGCCGCCGGCCTTGCGCACCAAGCCGTTGATCCGCACGCTCGTCGTCTCGTCGCCGTAGACGGTGCCGCCCATCATCTGGCGCTGGCCGTCGGGGCCCCGCGCCTCGAGGTAGATCTCCACACCGTCAGCCAGGCGGGTGATGAAGCTTCGACCCGCCCGCAGGCCGTCCAGGATGTGATCACGCGAGAGGCTCTCGGCCCACACGATGGTGGTGGGTGTGCCAGCTGCGAAGCCGCCGGTGTTGCTCACCCCATGGAGGTCGCTCCCGCCGTTGGCCACCACCTTTTGACCCTGGGCCAGAAGTTGGTCGAAGAGAGCCAACGAGGCTTCGTCGTCGGGCTGGAACGGCCCGGTCCACACCTCGATGCCGTCAGTCCTACTGGTCTCATCGAGCTCGGCCTCGGGGAAGAAGTCCCAGGCCAGGTGGGCCCCGAGAGGGTGGGCCGCCGAGACATATGCGCCGAGCTCGCGCGTGACCTTCAGGAAGTCCTTGACCTTGGCGCCGTCCTTGCCGCTCGGCAGGGTTCCGCCCGGGCTCTGGCGCCAGTCGAGCCAGTCCCCCGGGTTGATACCCGTGACCGTGGCGTGCCCGTGGAACCAGTTCGTCATCTCTTCCCCGGCCATGAGGAGCACGTCGCCGCCCGAGTCGGCCAGCAGGCCGTTGTTCTGGCTCACGACGTTGTGGTCGGTCATGGCCACGTAGTCGAGCCCGAGGCCCCGGGATGCCTCCGCCCACGCCGAGGGCGTCATTGCGCTTCCCGACGACCACGCGTCGCTGCTCGCGGGCGTGTGGCAGTGCAGGTCACCCCGGTACCAGCCCGGCTCGGGGCGGATCACCCCGGGTACCGGGCCCGGAACGTACTGGGCTAGCTGGGGTCCGTACGTGAGGGTGACCTTCACGCTCACGGTGCCGGGGACAGGGCACCGGAACACGGGGATGAGGACCGTCCACACACCGGGCTCTATGGTCCCGGGAACGAAGGCCTCGGAGGCGGCGTGGGCACTCACGAAGCATCCGCCCCGGTTGCGCGTCGGGTCGTCCTTGGCCTCCTCCCCGAAGATCCCACGGAAGCCCGGCGACTGGTAGCCCGTGCCCCGCTGGTCGAAGAGCCCCAGGCCCAGCGCACTGTTCGACGGCTGCGACTGCCGGCGCAGGTCGATGCGGTTGACGCCTGCGGGCACCGTGAACGGGAGCTCCAGATACATCCCTATCCCAGCGACCGGAGATGAGACGATGATCTCCTGCGTGGCCGTGGCCGCAGCGGCCACCACCGATCCCGGGAGACGGAGCACCGGGCCGTAGGCCGCGGTGGCCAGGCCGGCAGCACCGGCGGCGATGAAGCGTCTGCGGGAGATCACGGGACCCATTGTGCCCGGCTACGATCCGCTGTGCCGGGTGGGCAGCGCAGCCCCTCCACCTCCCGGCCCCACCCCCGGTCGGCAACGGCGCCCCTCGACGAAGAGGCACCCGGGTCCCACACCCACCCGACCGTTCCGACCGGAGGTACCTGAGGATGCTGCGCTACCGGCAGGATCGTGAGCTCGATGCGTGCGGGATCGGCTTCGTGGCCGACGCCAGGGGACGCCCGACCAGGCAGATCGTCACCTCCGCACTCGAGGGGCTGGCCCGGGTCATCCACCGCGGCGCGCTCGCCGCAGACGCCAGGTCGGCGGACGGGTCGGGTCTCCTCACCCCGATCCCCGCGGCCGTCTACGGAGGCCTCGGGGTCGCCCAGCTGTTCGTCCGCGGGGACGGGGCGAACCTGAGCGCCGTCCGCGCTGCGCTCGTCGAGGACGCGGCCACCGAGGACATCGAGGTCGTGATGTGGCGGGAGCCGCCCGTCGACGACTCCGCTCTCGGCCGGCAGGCGCTCGAGGACAAGCCTGTCCTCGTCCAGGCGCTGCTCGCGACCGGAGCCGGCATGGAGGCCGGTGGGGCGCGAGCGGAACGCGCCGCCTTCCGCGTGCGGCGGCGCCTGGACCGCAGGGGTCTCGGCGTGTACGTCGTGTCCTGCTCGTTCCGCACGATCGTGCACAAGGGGCTGGTGGCGGCCGACCGCCTCGGCGAGTTCTGGCTCGATCTTGCGGACGACCGCTTCGCCACCGGCTTCGCCGTGCTGCACCAGCGCTTCTCCACTAACACGCTCCCCAAATGGGAACGGGCCCAGCCCTTTCGGGCCTGTTGCCACAACGGCGAGATCAACGCCATCGAGGGCAACGTGAACCGCATGCGCGCCCGGCACGTGCTCGGCACCGAGGCCGCGGGCCTGGGAGAGGAGGAGCTGTTCCACCCCGTCCTCGACATGGACGGCTCGGACTCCTCCCTGCTGGACAACGCTGTAGAGCTCCTCATCCGCGGCGGGCGCGACATCAGGCACGCCGTCGCCATGCTGGTGCCGGAGGCGTGGCAGGGGGTGAAAGACCTCCACCCCGAGCTGAAAGGCTTCTACCGCTACCACGCGGGCTTGGCCGAACCGTGGGACGGACCGGCCGGGCTCGTCTTCACCGACGGTCTCGGCGTCGGAGCCGCGCTCGACCGCAACGGCCTCCGCCCCCTGCGCTACGCGGTGTGCGAGGACGGCTTCATCGCGTGCTGCTCGGAGGCCGGCGCCATCGACGTGCACGGGCACGGGACCGTGACGCGGGGCCGACTGGGACCCGGGGAGATGATCTTCGTCGACCCCTCGCGCGGATTCCTCAGCGACGCCGACTGCAAGCTCCGGCTGGCCGCCGGCCCCTACGCGCGCTGGGCCGACGACGGGATCCGGCGTCTCTCCTCCGGCGCGCCGATCGTGGAGACGCCAGACGCCGATGACCTGACGCGCAGGCAGGTGGTCCACGGCTACACGTCCGAAGAGCTCAGGATGATCCTGAAGCCGATGGCCGCGGACGCCAAGGAACCTGTGTTCTCCATGGGCGACGATGCTCCTCTCCCCCACCTCGGGGGCAGGCCACGGCCCATCCACCACCACCTCCGCCAGCGCTTCGCCCAAGTCACGAACCCACCGATCGACCACCTGCGGGAGAGGCCGGTCATGAGCCTGCGCACCCTCCTCGGGGTGCGCTCGCCCATCCTCTCCGAAGGCCCGGGGTCGTGCCGGCATGGCGAGCTGGCGTCCTTCTTCGTCTACCCCTCGGGCCTGCCCAACCTCGTTGGCCCGGACGAGGACGCTTTGACACTCGACTGCACGTTCGCGGTGGATGGCGGAAGCGGGAGTCTGCGGGCGGCCATCGAGGAGCTGGTCGCGGCGGGCGTGCAGGCTGCGCGCTCGGACAGCACGCTCCTCGTGGTCGACGACGGGAAGGTCACGGCCGATCGCGCTGCGATCCCAAGCCTGCTGGCCGTCGGCGCGCTGCACCACGCCCTCATCTCCGCCGGGCTACGGGACAGCGCCGGAATCGTGGCCGTCGCCGACGACGTCCGCGACGTGCACGGGGTGGCCTGCCTGCTCGGGTTCGGAGCCGACGTGGTCAGCCCACGCCTGGCCCTCGAGACCGTGGCTGCAGAAGCCGACAACAGCGAGGACGACGTCGTATCGCCCGAAGCACAGGAGCGGTTCCACGCCGCGATCGAGGACGGAGTCCTCAAGGTGATGTCGAAGATGGGGATCAGCACCCTCGACTCATACCGCGGAGCGCAGACGTTCGAGGTGATCGGCCTGGCCCAGGAGGTCGTCGACCTGTGCCTCACGGGCGCTACCTCATCGACGGGTGGGATCGGCTTCGACGACCTCGCGTCCGACGCCATCGCACAGCACGGGGCAGCCGGGCTCGTCAACCCCGGCTTCTACCGAGACCTCAAGCGGGGCGGCGACCACCACACCCACAACAAGCCGGTTGTCGACGCGCTGCAGTCGGTGTCGATGGCGGAGGACGCAGGGGCCGCACTCTTACGGATGGCGGCCGCGCACCACCTCCAACAGGCCGTGGCCACCGGCTCGCATGAGCGCTACCGCAACTACGCCAGGCTCGTGTCCGATCGTCCGCCCACCGAGCCTCGTGATCTCCTCGAGCTGGTGCCCGCGCCAGATGGGCCTGTGCCCCTCAGCGAGGTCGAGCCCCTGAGCTCCATCCTCCAACGGTTCTCGACGGGGGCCATGAGCCACGGATCCCTCTCGGCCGAGGCCCACGAGACCCTGGCCCGGGCCATGAACCTCATCGGTGGTCGGTCCAACTGCGGTGAGGGAGGCGAGGACCCTGCCCGCTTCGCCACGCGCGGCCGGACCGCGGCGGAGGGTTACGACTCGAGCTCCAGGATCAAGCAGGTGGCTTCAGGGCGGTTCGGGGTGACGCCCTCATACCTGGCCAACGCGGACGAGATCCAGATCAAGATGGCGCAGGGCTCCAAGCCGGGCGAAGGCGGCCAGCTGCCGGGCCACAAGGTGTCCGAAGAGATCGCCCGGCTCCGCCACACCCAGCCTGGGGTGACGCTGATCTCACCGCCGCCCCACCATGACATCTACTCGATCGAAGACCTGGCCCAGCTCGTCTTCGACCTCAAGCAGGTCAACGCCTTTGCTGACGTGAGCGTGAAGCTGGTGGCAGGTGAGGGCGTGGGGACGATCGCTGCAGGCGTGGTGAAGGCGCTCGCCGACGTGGTCCACATCTCGGGCGCGAACGGGGGTACCGGGGCATCGCCCCTCTCGTCCATCAAGCACGCGGGGATGCCCTGGGAGGTCGGGTTGGCCGACACCCAGCGTGCCCTCATGGAGAACGGCCTCAGGGACCGCGTGCGCCTGAGGGTGGACGGGGGCTTCCTAACCGGGCGGGACGCCATGATCGCCGCTCTCCTCGGAGCCGACGAGTGGTCCTTCGGGACCGCGGCCATGATCGCGGAGGGCTGCATCATGCTTCGCGCCTGCCACAAGGACACCTGCTCAACCGGGGTGGCCACACAACGGCCGCACCTTCGCGCCAAGTTCGCGGGCACCCCCGAAGGCGTGGCCAGCTTCTTCATCTTCGTGGCGGAGGAGGTCCGTGAGCTGCTTGCCTCGCTAGGGCTCCGATCCGTCGACGAGGCGGTAGGCCGGGTCGAATGCCTCCGACAGCGAAGCACCGGCGACGAGCGGGCCGACTCCTCTGATCTGTCATCGCTCCTGTCACCCCCTCAGGCCGGCGCGGGCGCCCGTCATTACGTCGAGGGCGTGGCTCTGCAGCGCCCGAGGAGCGCCCTGGGCGACAGCCTGGTCGCCGACGCCTACCGGGCCATCTGGGAGGGCGACGAGATCACCAGGGAGTACGTCATCGCGAACAGCGATCGTACGGTCGGCGCGGCCCTGAGCGGAGCGCTCGCCCTGGAGTTCGGCGACGCAGCCCCGAGGGGAAAGGCCCGACTGCAGTTCGTGGGTGAGGCGGGCCAGAGCTTCGGGGCCTTTTTGTCCGCCGGGATAAACCTGGACCTGACGGGCGAGGCCAACGACTACGTGGGCAAGGGCATGGCGGGCGGGCGCATCGTCGTCAGACCCCCTGGTGACGACCACTCGCTGGTGGACGGCGCCGACCCCTTCGCGCACCGTCCTGCGCTGGCCGGCAACACCTGCCTCTACGGGGCCACGGGCGGTGAGCTCTTCGTGGCCGGGATGGTGGGCGAGCGCTTCGGGGTGCGCAACAGCGGCGCCGTCGCCGTCGTCGAGGGTGCCGGCGACCACGCATGCGAGTACATGACGGGCGGTACGGTCGCGGTGCTCGGGCGGATCGGATACAACGTGGGTGCAGGCATGACCGGCGGTCGCTGCTACGTGTGGGATCCCCACGCTGCCTTGGTCGGGCGCGTGAACGCCAACCTTGTCGACATCGACCGGCTGGACGCCATGCAGGCCGAGGAGCTGCGCTGGCTGGTGGAGCAGCACCTTGACCTGACGCGCAGCCGGCGGGCCGCCGCGCTCCTGGCCGCCTGGCCTGCCACCCTGGCGCAGGTGTGGCTCGTGGCCCCCACCGACAGCGTGTCCCGCCTGCGCACGGGCGCGGCGACGAAGGTGTCGGCCAACGTCTGAGGTTCTTTGGAAGGTCTCGCGCTCCACGTCGGCCTTCGGCATGGCACGGGCCGGCTCCTCCGTATGCTCGACTCACAAACAAGATCGAGGAGGAACCATGGCCGTCACTGCGAGCACACCGATGGACCTGATCGAGGGCGTGTACGCCAAGCTGCCCGAGCGGGTCGCCACCGCCCGGCGCCGACTCGGGCGGCCCCTGCCCCTCACAGAGAAGATCCTCTTCGGCCACCTGGCCGATCCCGAGGGCCAGGACGTGGGGCGGGCCACCGCGTATGCCGACCTCTACCCCGACCGCGTGGCCATGCAGGACGCCACCGCGCAGATGGCCCTCCTGCAGTTCATGACCGCAGGCCTCCCCGAGGTCGCCGTCCCCTCCACCGTCCATTGCGACCACCTCATCCAGGCTCGCGTCGACGGGAAGACCGATCTGTTGACCGCCGAGACCACCAACGCAGAGGTGTACGACTTCCTCCGGACCGTGTCCGCAAAGTACGGGCTCGGGTTCTGGAAGCCTGGGAGCGGGATCATCCATCAGGTCGTCCTTGAGCAATACGCCTTCCCGGGCGGCATGATGATCGGTACCGACAGCCACACCCCGAACGCCGGCGGCCTCGGCATGATCGCGATCGGCGTCGGTGGTGCCGATGCGGTCGACGTGATGGTGGGCGGAGCCTTCAACGTGCGCTGGCCCAAGCTCATCGGCGTCCGCCTCACCGGCAAGATGAACGGGTGGACGTCGGCCAAGGACATCATCCTCAAGGTGGCGGAGATCCTCACGGTGCGGGGCGGCACCGGAGCCATCGTCGAGTACTTCGGGCCCGGCGTGGGCTCGATCTCGGCCACGGGCCGGGCCACGATCTGCAACATGGGCGCCGAGATCGGTGCCACCACTTCCTTGTTCCCGTTCGACGAACGAGCCGGCCTCTACCTCAAGGCCACAGGGCGCGAGGCCATCGTCGACGCCGCCGCCTCGGTCATGGAGCACCTCGCGGCCGACTCCGACGTAGACGGTGCCTCCTTCGACCAGGTGATCGAGATCGACCTCGACACCTTGGAGCCGCACATCAACGGGCCCCACACGCCCGACCTGGCCCACAAGGTGTCCGAGGTCGGCGAGCACGCCATCACCGCGGGCTGGCCGCTCGAGATCTCCTCTGCCCTCATCGGCAGCTGCACCAACTCGTCCTACGAGGACATCACGCGCACCGCGTCGATAGCCCGCCAGGCCGCCGCCGCGGGCCTCCGAGTGAAGACACAGCTCCTCGTCACGCCCGGATCGGAGCGCGTGCGCGCCACCATCGAGCGTGACGGCCTGCTCGCCGACCTCGAGGCCATCGGGGCCACGGTGCTGGCCAACGCCTGCGGTCCGTGCATCGGGCAGTGGAAGCGTGACGACATGGACCCGGCCACGACCAACACGATCGTCACTAGCTACAACCGGAACTTCCCGAAGCGCAACGACGGCTCAGCCAACACGCTCGCCTTCGTCACGTCCCCCGAGACCGTGATGGCCATGGCCCTCGCGGGCCGGCTCGACTTCGACCCCCGCTTCGGCACGGTCGACGGCGTCCGTCT
>Ga0136633_1002302_pt1 | contig 13296 bp, 13 predicted proteins | sample AntDrymeUQ832206_2_FD_105494 | JGI IMG/M metagenome (GOLD analysis project Ga0136633, IMG submission 105494) | Polar desert sand microbial communities from Dry Valleys, Antarctica - metaG UQ83 (22.06) | ecosystem: Environmental > Terrestrial > Soil > Desert | place: Antarctica: Dry Valley... | reverse complement strand
TTCTGGAGCTTCTGACCCCGGCCCCCGACCCGGCCCCCGATGGTGGTCATAAGTCCTCAGTCCGCTTTTGACCACCGGCCCGGCCCCGCGCGGGCCCTCACTCGACCCACCAACCTCAACCAAACCCCCGACCTTGTGATTTGGCTCACAAGCTGCGATACCATGCCCCCTATGCGCAGCAGAGCCATTCCGGAGGCGACGGTCGCCCGCCTCCCCATCTACCTCCGCGCCCTGCTCGACCTCGCCGAGACCCAGCGGGCGCTGACGGTTTCCTCCGAGGAGCTGGCGCGCCTCGCCGGGGTCAACGCAGCCAAGGTCAGAAAGGACCTCTCCTACCTCGGCTCGTATGGGACCAGAGGGGTCGGCTACGACATCGAATACCTGCTCTACCAGATAACCCGCGAGCTGGGGCTCACACAGGACTGGCCCACGGCGATCGTCGGGATCGGCAACCTCGGCCGTGCGCTCGCCTCCTACAAAGGCTTCTCCGAGCGAGGTTTTCGGATCTACGCGTTGTTCGACAACTCAGCAGAGGCCGTGGGTGAAGAGGTCGGGGGCCTGATCGTCCGCCATCTCGACGAGCTGAAGGAGTGTGTGGCCGAGACCGGTCTCTGCATCGGGATCATCGCCACGCCCCCCGCGTCGGCTCAGGAGGTCGCCGAGCGCTTCGTCGATGCCGGGGTCAAGTCGATACTCAACTTCGCCCCCACGGTGGTCAATGTCCCGCCCGACGTCACCGTCAGAAAGGTTGACCTCTCGATCGAGCTCCAGATCCTATCCTTCTACCAGCAGCGCACCCAGGCGATCGCGGCCGCCCGCGAGGCCAACCGGCTGCTCAACCTCCCCCGGGCCTGAGCCAATGCCCGTTATCGCTCTTGGCCTCAACCACAAGACCGCTCCTCTTGGTCTGCTCGGCCGTTTGGCGATTCCGGAGGACACTCTCCCGAAGGCGCTCCATCAGCTCTCCAACTACGAGCACGTGCTGGAGGGCGTGGTGCTGTCCACCTGCAACCGCATCGAGGTCTATGCTTCGGTGCCGAGATTTCACCGCGGCGCCCAAGACTTGCGCAACTTCCTGGGGGAGTTTCGCTACGTCGCGCCCGAAGACTTCTCCGACCACCTCTACACGTATCACGACGACGGCGCGATCAGGCATCTGTTCCGAGTCGCTTCGGGCATCGACTCGATGGTGATCGGAGAGTCGGAGATTCTGGGGCAGGTGCGGCGAGCGTTTCAGGTCGCCCAGACAGAGGACCTGGTGCACCGCACGCTGGGGCACGCCTTCCGTCAGGCCCTCAAGGTCGGCAAGGCGGCGCGCGCCGAGACCGACATCGCTCGCAATCCGGTCTCCGTGTCTTCCGCCGCAGTCGATTTCGCGAGGCGGGCATTCTCCGAGCGCTCGCTGGCCGGCAAGAAAGTCCTGCTGGTGGGAGCCGGAAAGATGGGGCGCTTGGCGATGAAGGCGCTCGAGCGAGCCGGCGTCACCGACGTCGTCGTGGTCAACCGGCGCGAGGAGCGCGCCCGCGATCTGGCGCAGCGCTACGGAGCGGCCCCCCTTCCCTTCGAGGACTTGGAAAAAGCGTTGACGAACGCCGACATCGTGATCTGCTCGACGACCGCTCCCGGGGTAGTCATCGACGCCGCCACGATGCGTAGCGCCCGTTCTCGCAGGGAACCGTCGCAAGACCTGCTGGTGATCGACATCGCGGTTCCGCACGATGTCGATCCCGAGGTGAGGCGAATCGAGGGCGTCACGGTCAGGGACCTCGAGGACCTGGCCCGGGTCGTGGAGACCAGCCTGGGCAGCCGCCTCTCGGAGGTCTCCAAGGTCGAGGCGATCGTCGCCGTAGAGGTCGGCCGCTTCATGGAGTGGGAGCGCGCCGACGAGGTCGCTCCGGTGGTATCCCGCCTGGTGGCGCAAGCAGAGAAAGTGCGTGCCGTCGAGATGGAGCGCTTCCGGCGCCGGGCAGGTGTCGACGACGCCACGGCGGAAGCCGTCGACAGGCTCTCCCGCCGCCTCGTAGCCAAGCTGCTGCACGAACCGATCAGTCGCGCCAAGGAGATGCCCTCGTCTCAACAGGGCAAGCTCCACCTGTCGGCCCTGCGGGAGCTGTTCGAGCTCGACGAAGACTGAATCGCCGTGCCACTCGATCACCTGGTGATCGCAACGCGCGGCTCACGTCTGGCGCTGCGCCAAGCCGAGCTGGTCGCCGCTCAGCTGGCCGAGCACCACCCCGGGCTGGACGTGGAGTTGCAGGTGGTGACGACCTCCGGCGACCGCGACCGGCGACCGTTCAGCGCCATCGCAGGCACCGGCCTATTCATGGCCGAGGTCGAGCGAGCGGTCCTCGACGGCCGCGCCGACATCGCCGTCCATTCCGCCAAAGACCTGACCGCTGAGCTGGCCGAGGGTGCGGTCATCGCCTGTGTGCCCCGCCGAGAGGACCCCAGGGACGTAATAGTCGGGGGCCGCGGGTCAAGCGGTCAAGAGCGGCTCGGCTCCCTGCCCGAGGGAGCAAGAGTCGGTACCTCCAGCATGCGCCGGCAGGCACTGGCGTTGGAGGCCCGGCCCGACTTGGAGATGGTCGAGCTTCGGGGAAACGTGGACACCCGGCTCGCCACCGTCGCCCGCGGCGAGATCGACGCCGCAGTGCTGGCCGCCGCCGGGCTCGAACGTCTCGAGGCACAAGCCGAGGCGGGCCCCCTGGACGAATCGTGGTGGGTGCCGGCGCCGGGCCAGGGAGCCCTCGCCATCGAGACCGCGACCGGGCGGGCTGAAGTCGCCGCTCTGCTCTCCCCGTTGAGCGATCCCTCCTCGGAAGCAGAGGTCGCATGCGAGCGGGCCTTCGCCGCGCGGCTGGAAGGCGGCTGTTCGGTGCCTCTAGGCTGCCTCGCCACTGCGAACGGCTCGACCCTCATTGTGACCGGCTTCCTCGGCGCTCCCGACGGTTCCCAGGGGCTGCGCGACCGTATCTCGGGACCGGCCTCCGAGGCCTCGGCATTGGGAATCGAGCTCGCGGAGGCGATTCTCGACTCGGGCGGCAAGGACATCCTCGACGACGTCCATGCCGAGGCGGCCTCGACTTGAGTACCTCACATCACACCCCCGGCGGCCGCCCGCTCGACGGCTTGCGGGTAGTTGTGACGAGGGCTCGGGAGCGGTCCCGGCCTCTGGGGGACGCGCTCACCGGGGCGGGAGCTGAGGTTGTCTATCTGCCCACGATCGCGGTGGGAGACCCGGCGTCGTTCTCGGAGCTCGATCTCGCCCTGAAGAAGCTCGCCGAGGGCCTCTACACCTGGGCCGCCTTCACGAGCGTCAATGCGGTGGCGAAGGTCTTCGAGCGCCTCGGCCACGCTGGCCTCGACGCCCGCGCAGTGGGCCGCACCAGGGTCGCCGCGGTGGGGCCGGTCACCGCCGCCGCGCTTTTGGAGAAGGGCATACGCGCCGACCTGGAGCCGCAGGAATCGACTGCACAGGCGCTGGCGGAGGCGATTGGAAGAGGCCCTGGGCAGGTGTTGCTGCCGAGGGCTGAGGGCTCGCCGCAGCATCTCATCGACTCGCTGCGGGCGAGTGGATGGATTCCCGATGAGGTTGCCGCTTACCGAACTCTTCCAATGCGGAGCAGTGGGGCGGCCAGGGACGCCGTGCGCGCCGGCGCCTTCGACGTCCTGACTTTTGCCAGCGGGTCGGCCGCTCGCTCCTTCGCCGAGCAGGTGGCCATCCCCTCCCAGCTGGGTCTCGCATCCGGCGATCCGTCAGAGCGGCTCGTCGTCTGCATTGGCCCCCAGTCCGCGGCGGTCGCCGAAGCAGCGGGTTTCCGGGTGGACCTGGTCGCCGGCGAGCACACTGCGGCTGGGCTGGTTGGTGCGCTCACAGAGCGCCTCGAGACCCGTGGGACGATGGAGACATGAGCCCCTTTCCCACCGAGCGCCCGAGAAGGCTGCGGGGCAGCTCAGCCTTGAGAGCCGCATTTGCCGAGACTCGGCTGCAACCTGCGAATCTCATAGCCCCGCTGTTCTTGAAGGAGGGCCTTGAAGTCCCGGCCGAGATCGCCTCGATGCCCGGCGTGCTGCAGCACACGCTGGATAGCGCCCGCAAGGAGGCGCGCGCGCTGGCCGGGCTCGGCGTGTCGGGCGTTCTGTTGTTCGGGGTGCCGGCCCGCAAGGACCGGTCGGGGACCGAGGCGCACAGTCCCAGCGGGATCATCCAGCAGGCGATACGCGCCCTCAAGGACGAGGTCGCCGACGAGATGGTAGTGATCGCCGACCTCTGTTTGTGCGAGTACACGGACCACGGCCACTGCGGGGTGCTCGCGGGAGACGAGGTCGACAACGACTCCACGATCGAGGTCTACGGGCAGATCGCCTGCTCGCAGGCGGAGGCGGGCGCAGACGTGGTGGCCCCTTCGGGGATGATGGACGGTCAGGTCAAGGCCATTCGCGCTGCGCTCGACGACTGCGGCTTCAAGCACACTCCGATCCTGTCCTACGCCGTCAAGTACGCGTCAAGTTTCTACGGGCCCTTTCGCGACGCAGCCGAGGGCGCGCCGCGTTTCGGGGATAGGCGCAGTCATCAGCAGGACCCGGCCAACTTCTCGGAAGCGTTGCGTGAAGCGCAGCTCGACATCGACGAGGGGGCCGACGCGCTCATGGTCAAGCCCGCGCTCGGTTATCTCGACATCGTCCGTGCGGTCAAAGAGCGTTTCGATTACCCCCTTGCGGCCTACAGCGTCTCCGGTGAGTACTCGATGATCAAAGCGGCCGCCGCCAAGGGATGGCTGGACGAGCGGGCCGCGGTGCTGGAGGCGTTGATCTCCATGCGGCGCGCCGGGGCCGACCTGGTCGTCACCTACTCCGCCAAGAGTGCAGCGGAATGGTTGAGCTGAGCCGGACCGCATCCGAAAAGCTCTTCGCCGAGGCTCGCACGCTCATGCCCGGTGGGGTGTCGTCGCCGGTGCGGGCCTTCTCTGCGGTGGAGTCCGATCCTTTTTTCGTGGCGCGCGGCGAAGGGGCGCTGCTCTTCGATGTAGACGGGAACTCGTTCATTGACCTGGTCCAGAGTTGGGGGGCGCTGCTGTTCGGCCACGCCCATCCCGAGGTCGTCGGGGCGGTGTCGGAGGCGGCCGCGCGCGGGACTTCGTTCGGCACTCCTTCAGAGCTCGAAGTGGAGCTCGCCCGCAAGCTCGTGTCGCTTGTCCCAGGGATCGAGCAAGTGCGTTTCGTGTCCTCGGGCACCGAGGCCGCGATGACGGCAGTGCGCTTGGCGCGCGGGGTCACGGGGCGCGCCAAGGTTCTCAAGCTGATCGGCTGCTACCACGGGCACCTCGACGCGCTTCTGGTCGAGGCAGGCTCTGGCGTGGCCACTCTCGGCATCCCCGGAACACCGGGAGTCACCATCGGCACCACTGCCGACACCGTGGTCGCCCCCTACAACGACCTCGACGCGATCGAAGCCGCAGCCGAGATGTGCGGAGAGGATCTCGCCGCGATCCTGGTCGAGCCTGTTGCCGCCAACATGGGCCTGGTCCTGCCCGTCGAAGGCTTCCTTTCGGGACTGCGCGCGCTCGCGGATGAGACCGGCGCTCTGCTTGTTTTCGACGAGGTGATCACCGGCTTTCGGCTCGGGCCCGGCGGCGCCCAGGAACGCTTCGGTGTGCGCGCCGACCTCGTGATGCTCGGAAAGATCCTGGGTGGAGGGCTGCCGGCCGCCGCCTTGTGCGGCCCTGCAGTGGTCATGGAAAGGCTCGCCCCGGTGGGCCCGGTGTATCAAGCGGGAACCCTGTCTGGCAATCCGGTCGCGATGGCGGCCGGGCTCAGGACGCTCGAGATGATGACCGCCGATGCCGGACTTCACGATGCTCTGCAAGAAAAGGGCCGCTCGCTGGCCCGCGCTCTGGTCGATGCGGCCTCGTCGGCGAACATCGAGTTGGTCGCCTCCGCCATAGGCGGGCTCGCCGGCTTCTTCTTTGCTGCAGAGAGCGTCACGAACTTCGAGCAGGCCGCCGCCACCGATGCTCAGCTCTACGGTCGCTTCTTTCGAGCGATGCTCGAGCGTGGCGTCTACCTGCCCCCGTCCCGCTTCGAGGCGCTGTTCTTGTCAACGCCCCATACCGAGTCCCACATCGACCGAATAGCCACCGCAGCCGAGGAAGCCTTCAAGTCTCTCTAGAGTCCGCCGTGCCGAGTGGTCGTGAAGTGCTGCTATAGGTCATCTGGCGACCACTCGGAGAGAAAACCGCGAACCAGATCGAGGGGTCAAATGGCCTTCGTTTCAAGCATCCGGTTTTCCCGGAGAGAAACTGACTGAACTCCATTTCCCTGAAACTGATGACGCCGAGTGGCGATACGGCCCCTCCGCAACGCTGATTCGCGCTCACGGTTGCTACGCGTTCGGGATAGAGGGCGAAGACTTCGTCGAGTGGCGACGTTCATAGCCCGAGCCGAGGATTAGTCGCCGGGTACGTCCACCAACTCGCAGCCGGAAGCGCGGTCGTCGTTGACTACACAGTAGTCTCGCTTGCCCAAGCCCCCTTTGAGGCGATTGCGTCCCGGCCCCCCGGCGAGCGTGTCGCTGCCTCGGTTGCCCGCCAGGCGATCCCGACGCTTGCCGCCGCGCAGGTCGTCCCGGCCTCTGTTCCCGCAGATACGGTCGCGCCCGCCGCGGCCCCTGATGATGTCGCGGCCCGTGAGCCCGACGATCACGTCGGCGCGGTTCGTGCCGCGGATGCGATCGTCTACCACTGTACCGACGATCGTGGGGACTCGTCCACCGCACCTCTGGCCGCCGGCCGGCTGGGCCGGCGAGCCTGGTAGCAGCAAAAGCGCGATTACCGCAACCGCAGCCAGGCTCCTTACGGCTCTCATCTGTCCATTGTGGCGCATCATCCGCGTCTCGTAGCGTCATCTCACATCACCCCGACCTTCACCTCGCCGAGCAGGCAGCTGAGACCTCGGCATGCTGGGAGCATGAATGGGCTGCCGGCGGAACGCATCCTCGAGATTGCCGCTAAGTACGGCGTACGGGAGGTGCGGGTCTTTGGGTCGAGGGCCTGGGGGGACGCCCGCCCCGACGATGACCTTGATCTCCTGATAACCCCGGTCGATACAACCCTTCTGACGATGGCGGCCCTGTAGCGTGAGTTGGAGGAAAGCCTTGGTATCTCCGTGGAAGTCGCGACCCGAAACCTCGATCCGCCCCTCTCATCGCGACCGGATCCTTTCAGAGACGAAGCCCTTGATTTGCGGCGTAGGGACGAGCGTCAGTACTTCCACGACATTCTTGAATAGCATCGATAGGATCGAGTCCTACATCCCCGTCGAACAATTCTTCGCGCCCAACTCGCTAGTGCAAGTCGCAGTCATGCGGAACCTCGAGATTATCGGGGAGGGCGCAACGCACCTACCACAAGAACCCAGGGATGCTCTTCCAGAGGTTCACTGGAGAGATGTGATCGACCATGCGCAACCTCTTGATCCATTGCTACCTGATCGTGCACCTGGAGGCGTACGGATTCGGTACGGCCATCAAGGCTCGTACAGGCGCTCGTAGGCCTCCCGGCTAGTCGTAGCTTGTCGTCGGTCTTGCGCAACCGCCCACCGCCGACTTTGTCGATCGACGGCAAATCGTCGTCCATCCGTCGCCTTCCTCACCACTGAGATGGATGAGGAGGGTGTGGGCGTCATGCTCGACGCGAATGCGGTGTCTTGGATTCGTCTGCTCGTGCAGGCCGCGGACCACGGCGGGTCCTGGAGTGGATTCTGCAACGAAAGAGGTCCACCGGCCGGTACGAGGACGAGGCAGTCTCTTGCCGCCGGCTGCTTTGCCGTCCATCCCTTCATTCTTGCACGACACTCCGAGTGCTCGCGTATTGTCATCTCATGTGTCCCGCCCGCGAGTCCCTGTCGTTCGACCGAGCCAGCCACTACTACGACCGCACCCGGGCGCTGCCGGCGGAGGCGGCCACGGCCGTCACCGATCTACTCTTGGGCGAGCTCTCCGGCAGGGGACGCGTGCTCGAGATCGGAATCGGCACCGGGCGTGTCGGGTACCCGCTTCATCGCTTGGGCCTCGAGCTCTATGGCATCGACATCTCTGCGCCGATGTTGGACAAACTGAGGGAAAAGCCGGGTGGTTCCAACCTGCCCACTGCGCTCGCCGACTCGACACGCCTCCCGTTCGCCGATCACGTTTTCGGAGCGGCCTTTGCGTGTCACGTGCTACATCTCATTCCGCAGTGGCGGCAAGCCGTGGCAGAGCTGGCTCGAGTGGTCGCCGCAGGCGGTACGGTGTTGGTCGACCCCGGCGGCCTCGAAAGGGGCGATTCGGCAACGATCTCGCAGCGCTTCATCGACGAGATCGGCGGCCGCCGCCCCGGAATGCAATATCCCTCGGAGCTCGATGCGGCGTTCGCCGAGCAGGGTGCGTCGCTGCGCGCGCTCGAGCCGGTCAAGGCCCACCACGAGGTAACGCTCGGGTCGATCATCGACGATCTCGAAGCGGGCCTCTACTCCGCCACCTGGGAGGCCTCTCAGGAGCAGAGGAATAAGGCGGCGGTGGTCGTGCGGACATGGGCCGAAGAAACCTTCGGGGCCCTCTATGAACAGCGCACGATCAGCTGGGACATTCGTTGGCGGGCCTACGACCTGCCTTGAACCCGGCGGCTTGCGATTGCGGCCAACAGGGCGTTCTCCTTCTGTTCGAATAGCTCTTGTGCCCGCTCGAATTCTCGGGCCGCGTCCTCCTTTCGGCCCCGGGCCGAGCGAACCTCTCCCAAGCACAATCCGGCCTGGCCGCGGAGGTTGAGCCAGTCGGTCATGTCCGCCAGCGTGCACGCATCCACCGCAAGCTCCTCCGCCCGCCGGTGATTGCCCTGATGTGTTTCTATCCGGGCCCTGTTGATGCGACAACGGATATGGACGTCATGGTCATCGGAGCTCGTCGCGCTCTCGCTTGCCTCCGTTAGTTCCTCCGCTTCCTCGTAACGGCCTTGGCTAACGAGTAACTCGGCCCACCTTGCTTTTACGCTCGCGGCGATAGATGCCTCATCAGATTCCACGAACACCCGGTCGCATTGAGTCAGCTCTGTCTCCGCAAGCTCCGCCATGCCGAGATGAACGTAGGCATCAAAGGCATCGAAGCAGCGCGCCACCAGCAGGGAGTCACTAGCGCCCAGGTCGTCGACAACGGCTTGGCCCGCGGCGATCGAGAGCCGCGCGGCCCCCATTCGTCCTGACATGACCTCGAGCTCGGCGCGCTTGTAGTACAACACCGCCTCCATGCGCCGGTTCGAAACCTCTTCTGCCCATCGTAACGATTCTTGGACCTCGGCGAGAGCTTCCGAAGCAGGAGTGGGCCCGATCACCATTGCGTCCAGGGTTATCTCTCGAGACCACGCCTCGTCGTGAGCGCTTCCAGCATGCCGCGCCGCGTCGCGCGCCGCCCGGCCCGACTCCACGGCCAGCGCGTTCATGCCCGCCGTGACGTACCCCCACGTTAGGTGGCCCAGTCCTCTCGCCCGCCCGGCCTGGTCGCCGATCTGATTGCATAACTCGATGACTGTCTGTGCTTCCGCGATGATGTCGGCGGTCGTGTAGTCGGGTCCTTTGCGGCTCTCGATCGACGAGCGCAGCCAGCGGGCGTAGGCCTCGAAGCGGCGGTCGCCACTGCGCTGAGAGATCTCCTCCGCCTCTCTCGCAAGCTGCTCGCAGCCGCTCATGTCGCGCAAGTCGATCAGCGCGTCGCCCAGCGCTGTCATGACCTCGAGCGGCTTGGTACCGGCAGCTTCGTATAGCTGCTTCGCCCTGCTCATCAGGTTCTTGACGGCTTCCATGTCATCCCGACTGTGGGCCCGTGTTCCTGCAGCCGACAGCCTCTGAGCCGCACTGGAAGCCAACTCGCGCAGGCTGCGATCGCGCGGCGCCAAGTCCCGGCGCAGCTTGAAAGCCTGCTCGAAGTGGTAACCGATTATCTCCTCGTAGTCCGTGACGCGCGGACCCAGCGTCTCGTCCATCCACACGGCCAGGCGCTCGTGCAGCTTCGCCCGTCGCGCCTTGGAGATAGAACGATAAGCGGCGTCTCTTATCAGCGCATGACGAAAGCGGCACCCTCCACCGCGCGCAGGCTCCACGAACTCCTTTTTCGTGAGGGAGCCCAGCTCCTTTTCTGCTTCTCTTCCGAACAGATAACAAATACCTTCGGACGAGATCTCAAGGCCTGCAACGGACATACATTCGAGAGCGGCACGTTCTTGATTGTCGAGGCGGTCGAGCCGCGATGCCAGGATCATCTGTATGGAGGGAGCCAGAGGTACGGCATCGAAATCTGAGCCCCCATTCCCCCGAGCTTCTGAACCTCCGGCGATGCTTTCGTCTACGAGCATCGAGATCGTCTGCTCGATGAATAGGGGATTGCCGCCGGCCATTTCGACGACGCGACGGCGTGCGTATGTTGAAACCACGAGCTCTCCGGCGACATCGGCGAGCAGCTCCAAGCTGTGCTCTGGCGGCAGCGCCTGCACCATTAGGGCGCGCGTAGTGGACGGGTCCCAAGTGGGGTGGCGCTCGGCAAGATCGGGGCGCGCAACGCATAGCAAGAAGATTGGTGTGTCGTGCGCGCTTTCCTCCACGTGATCTATGAGCTCGAGCAGGCTCCGCTCTGCCCAATGCAGGTCTTCGAGAATCACGATCAGCGGCTGAGAGCGAGCGAGCTCCTCCAGGAGGCGTCGCACCGCCCAGAAGATTTCTTCGGGAGCGGCACTTCCTTCCTCGGCCCCCAGCACCTGCGCGAGACGTCGCGCTATCAATGAGCCTCTGCTGGAGTTCCGAACGACGCGCTGGATCTTGGCGCGCACCGCGTCGTCATCATCCTCTGCTTCGATCCCGGCCGCCTGTCCAATCACTTCCTTGATAGGCCAGTAGGTGATGCCCTCTCCGTAGGACAGACAGCGTCCGGTGAGGACGGTCGCGCGAGCTTGCATGGCGCTTGCGAACTCCGCAGCGATCCGAGATTTTCCGATGCCCGGGTCGCCGAGAAGGGTCAGGAGCCGGCACCTGCTCGAGCGCACCGCGTCCTCGAAAGTGGACTGAACAGCAGCGGTCTCGAGCTCCCTGTCGACCAGGCGACGGCGCAAGGACTGCAGCTTGAGACTGGGGTCGTGAGGACCGCCCACGAGCCGATAGGCGAGGACCTCTCCGGTCATGCCCTTGGTGTGAATCCGGAGCTCGTCGACTTCGACGAAGTCTCTAACCAGCTGATGGGTTTCTCTACCGATCAGGATGTCGCCGGGCTCTGCTGCTTGCTGTAGACGGGCTGCCATCGTGGTGGCGGTGCCCACAAGCAACGGCTGACCTCCGAGCGCACGGCCGACCACCAGCTCGCCGGTGTTCACGCCGATCCGGAGCTCGAGCCTCAGCCCGTGGCTTTGATCCAGCCCCTCGTTGAGAGCGTCGAGGCGCGACCGCATGGCCCGGGCGGCTCGTAACGCCCGCAGCGCGTCGTCCTCGTGGACGAGGGGGACCCCGAAGGTGGCGCGCACCGCGTCGCCGATGAACTTCTCGACCGCCCCCCCGTGTGTTTCGACCGCAGAGGCCATCGCCTCGAAGAAGCGAGCCAGCAAGTCTCGGTAGGACTCGGCGTCCATCTTCTGCGACAGCTCGGTCGATCCGACCAGGTCGACGAACAGAGACGTGACCGTCTTGCGGATCTCATCCGGAGCCTGGATCTCTAGCCTGGTGCCGCAATGCGAGCAGAACCTCGCCTCGGAGGCAACCGGCTCATGGCAGCTTGGACACTCGCCCACGGAGTCAGTGTAGGGAAAACCCCGCCGGCCCGGGCCCGGGACGGTGGTTGATCTATAGTTGCGGGGTTGGTCGAGGCTGACGGATCGAGGAGGAGCCTCATGGCTGAAGCCGAAGAGGAGTACCTGAGCGCCTATCTCTTTGCCACCGGCACCACCGAGCCCACTCTGAGCTACGCGCAGTCGCTCGTGTCCGACCTCAACTCTGGTGTCCACTTCGTCTTTCCCTTGGTGGGGGCGTGGGATTCGATGACCGTGCTTGAAGTAGCGCCGGGCGACCTGAACGCCATCAGGAGACTGGTGACGGACCTCACCGACGGCCGAGGCGATGGCGACCGGGTGCATCACTTCTCGGTGGCGATCCGGCCTCTGGGCCGGATCAAGAAGCGAGACCCCCTTCCCATCGAGGTGCTCGTGGCGATAAAAACCAGGGCGGGTGTCGCCGCGGCCCTGTTCGACGACCTGCAAGAGCAGTTAGACCCGCCACAAGTCGAGGTGCTGGTCGAACGAGTCAACGGCGGCTACGACCTCGTCTGCGAGCTTGGGGGATCAGACCTGGAGTCGGCGCAGGGAGCCGTCGAGGAGCTGCGGACGGTAGTGGGCGAGCGAGCCACCGTCGACATCGCTTACGCCGCGTTTTGAGCGTCTCTCGTTGCGGTTTTCCGCACTCTGGGGCCCCTAAAAGTTCTTCCGCACTCGGGGTCCCCTGAAAAACCGAGCCTTCAGGAGAAAGGAAAATAGCCTGGCATTCGTCAGGATCCTGTCGAAGGACCACCCTGACCGAGAACGGGGTCCTCTGAGCATTGCCATTGGAGTCGGCCTGCTCATTGTCGCTTTCGTTATCTTTGTTTATTGCGCTTCTGAGCCGCTGAACTCCTTTTTGAGGACTGTACAAGGCTGAGAGTCGTTCCTTGAGACAACGGGAGAGGTGGAAGCCTTCGTGGTGGGAGGCGGCAGGCTACGGTCTTCTGACGGCGATCGGTAGCGAAGTTTCCTCTCGTGAAAGAGGAAGCCCTGGAATTCGAAGAGAGTGATTGCAGTGGGGTCCGGTTTTCCTCGCCGTTGTTTCAGCGCCCGTTCGTCATGTGCTCAAACGCGTCGCGGAGCTCTTGCAAGTCAGCGAGTCGCTCCCCTAGCACTTCGGGACAGAGTACTCGTACCTCGAATCGGCGCTCCAGGTCTTTCGCCATTCGCATCGCCCGGTGTAGCGCGACGATCAGCAGCTCCCCGTCTCCGAGCGCTTCAAAGAGAGCGCTTCTCGAACCGGGGACGGAGTGGTCTCAGGATCCACATTCAGTTCCTGGGCTCGGCTGACAGCCGCTCGCGTTCGTTCCAATTGACGATGAGCCGCGTCGAGTCGCCTGGCGGCGCTTAGGACGAAACGCCATGGCTCGTCTGCGGGGGCTCCGCCGAAGGACGGCCACACCCACAGCATCTCGGTGATGGGCCGATACCCGTCGGGTTTGGGGGCCGACCTCAATCAATGACTGCCTGGCCTAGG
>Ga0136633_1002301_pt1 | contig 13301 bp, 15 predicted proteins | sample AntDrymeUQ832206_2_FD_105494 | JGI IMG/M metagenome (GOLD analysis project Ga0136633, IMG submission 105494) | Polar desert sand microbial communities from Dry Valleys, Antarctica - metaG UQ83 (22.06) | ecosystem: Environmental > Terrestrial > Soil > Desert | place: Antarctica: Dry Valley... | reverse complement strand
TCGCCAGCCTGGACAACATCCAGCTCGTGCCGACGGGCTGCCTGCTCCGACGGGCGGGGCGAGTGGCGCCCGAGCGATGGCCTGAGTTCTGCGCCGCGATGGCCAAGGTGATGGCGTGCTGAGCAAGGCCGGCGGCGCATGCTCGTTCATGACAGAGGCTCCGCCCCGTCAGTACCGGATATCCAGGGCGTAGCGAAGCCCTTGATCCAACTCGACGCGCTTGGCGACACCGAGGCGCCCGACCGGGTCGGCGTCGAGCGCCGACTTCGGGATCGTCACGACGTTGTCGCACGCGATGACGCTGGTTTCCGGCAGGCCCTCGTCAGTCCCGACATCGACTTCCGACCGGCCCTTCACGGCCGTGGCTATCCTCGGCCCACGCGCCTGCACATAGCCATCGACGACGATGTCGTGGCCGAGCTGGACGCACGGGTGGGTCACCGTCAGCGAAGTCGATTCATCGCCGACGCCCTCCGGCGGGCGCTGGCGGACGAACGCCGATGGGAGGAGATAGAAGCCGGCCTGGCGACGATCCCTGACAGCGGCCACGACTGAGACGACGATCCAGCGGCCTGGGTGCGGGACCAGCGGTCGGGCGACCCCGTCGGGTGGGCTGAGTGGGCGCTGTCCTCCTGGACACGACCGTGCTGATCGACGCGCTGCGTGGCCGCCCCGGCGCCGACCGCCTCCGTGGGTTGCGTCGCGCAGCGACACGCGTTCGTGTGCGCCGTCAACGTCGAGGAGGTCAGCCGGGGCCTTCGCCCCGACGAGGAGGCGAGGGTCCAACGGCTCCTTTCCGGCCTCCGCATCGCCCCGCTCGGCCGCGAGGAGGGGCAGCGGGCCGGCCGGTGGCGACGCGACAAGGCAGCTTTGCGTCGCCGAGACGGACTTCTGGAGGTGCGTCGAGAAGGGAACACCACCAGAGCGCGGTCGGCCGGTCGCGTCCTTGCCCGCCACCGCCCTCCCGGCAGGCCTGGCGCACCAACTCGTCCACACGCTGGGCCTCAGCGACCACGAAATCGCAGCGCTCAGCCGCGACGAGGCGATCCAGCTCATGAACGACTACTGGTCGCTGCCCGCTATCTATCTGGATAGCGTAGGATCGGTACTCGTGGGAGTGCAACCCGTCTCCGCCTCGCTGATGCGACGAGCACGCGAAGCCACTGGATTGAGTCAGCGGTCGTTCGCCGCTCTGGCTCGAACCTCAGGGCCGACTGTTGCCGCCTACGAGAGTGGCGCGAAGGAACCGAGGCTGTCGACCCTCGAACGGATCGCCCACGCCGTCGGGCTGGAGATCGAGATCCGGCTGACCCCAGGGGGCCGGGGCGCGGAGCTGCGAGAGCGCCGGGAGCACCGCAGCCTGGCGCTGGCTGCAGCGACCGCCGCCGCCGTCCAGCGGGACTTCGGGCGGGCGCAGCGCCTTACGGAAGAAAACCTCGTGCTGGCCGAGAAGCTCGTGGGTGCCACCTCGGCGCGGCGATGGCTGGACGAGTGGCGCCGGGCGATCGAATCGGGCCCCGAGGCGGTTCGCTGCGCCCTCCTCGAGGAGGGAGAGCACGGCCATGACATGCGCCAGATGAGCCCGTTCTCGGGTGTTCTTCCCGATGAGGTCCGTCGAGCTGTGCTCGATGCCGCCGACGGCACGGTTCGTCGAACACGACGCGGGTGAACCGTTCGCAACTCGAGCACCTCGTTCGGGCGGCCTGCGATGTCGCTGGCGTCGCTGACGTCCTCGTGATCGGGAGCCAGGCCATCCTCGCCACCTACCCCGACTGGCAGCTCCCGGCGGCCGCCACCATGTCGCTGGAGGCCGACATCGCCGTGGACGCCGAGCTGGCGCGTGCGCAGATGGTGGTCGATGAGACGGCCCTGGCCGACGCGATCGACGGCGCTCTCGGCGAGGGATCGCAGTTCCACCACACCTTCGGCTACTACGCCCAGGGGGTGGAGGCGATCACGGCGACGCTCGTTCCCGGATGGCGGGATCGGCTCGTCGCGCTCCGGTGCGACACACCACAGGGGCCGGTGACGGGGTGGTGTCTCGAGAGCCACGACGTGTGGGTGGCGAAGGCGGTGGCAGGTCGGGCCAAGGACTTCGAGTACTGCGGTGCGCTCGCCAATGCATCGCTGGTCGAGCGGCGGGTCTGCGACGAGCGCATCGGCCACCTCGGCGCCATCGACCGGGCCCGAGCCAGCGTCGTCCTCGCCCGCGCCTTCGCCTGACGGGGCGTCGGCGTTGCCGACGAGCACGGTGAGCCATGCTCACCGCCGTCGCGGGCGGCGGGGCCGTGGGTCAGCATGGTCTCGGCCATGGCCACCAGGTCGTCGGCCCCTCCCGGCCACCCAGCGCTCAGGGGCCGAGCAACTGCAGTGCGAAAAGGTGCGCGAAGACGGCGGTCGCCTCGGCATGGTCGCCGACGAAGCTCGGGGGGCGCCCCATCGACCGCCTCGAGGCGCGGGCGTAGGCCACGTCGTGGGGACGGGGTTTGAGCGTCACGAAGATCGGCAGCCCGTAGCGAAGGCTGATGTGCGCGGCCAGGAGTCTGGCGGTGCGACCGTTCCCGTTCACGAAGGGGTGGATACGCACCCACTCGCCGTGCGCGACTGCTGTGACGCCGACCACCTCGTGCAGCACGTCGACCATCGACGGGCGGGTCCCGGCGGGAATGACCGGGTCGAGGGTGGTGAGCGCGGCAGTGAGGCCGCCGAAGAACGCCGTCGTGGCACCGGCCACGTCAGCGGCCCACACGCCGACACGGTCGGGGAAGCCGTCCGGCATCGTCGGGCCCACGCCGACCTCGTAGTCGGCCACATCGGGGTAGCTCTCACCACGGAACCTGCCGACATACGCCGGGGAGGGGACGACGCAGCCGTCATGGACGATCGAGTGCCACCGCTTGAGGTCCGCCTCAGCCGGGATCGCTCGGTCAGCGGCGAGCTGCGACACATCCGCAAGCGCCCGGGTGACGTTGGCGACGATCCGCTGCGCGTCGGCCGGGTCGTCGTCGGACCAGTTCGGCCCCGGCACCTACCCGTGCTCGAAGGCGGCGACGGCGCCGATCGTCGACGGTGCGGCGGCCTCGGCCGGGTGGGCGCCACGGATGATCCGTCGCGGCCTGACGGGATCGGGACGCGCCTCTCCCTCCACGAAGGCGGCGATGCTCGACTCGATGCGCTCGGCCGCCATCGGGCCGGTCGCGGCCCGGAGCTGCGCGGCGGAAGCCTCGAGGTCGTCGGCGAGCAGGGCGCCCCGGGCGACCACCTCATGCTCGGCGGCCTGCTCGAGCAACTCGTTCTGGCTGATGCCCTCCCGCTCGGCCACGACCCGGACCAGCTCGCGAAGCCGGTCGTGCGTGAACCGCAAGGGGAAGGTCGGGCGGGCCACGGCTCCAGTGTCCGCCGGCCCGTGGTGTGATGTCAAGCGGTCGTATGTGACATCATGCGCCCGCCTGTCCCTCCGGGCATGGCGATTGCGGCAGGCGATTGTCCAACGCCACGGCGACAGACGGCTACAATGTCGCCATGACCGTGGTATCCATCCGGTTCGGTGCGAACAACGTGCACGAACGACTCAAGGCGGCGGCGGCGCGGCGGCGGACGTCGTCCTCTGCACTGGCCGAGCGCCTCATCGACGAGGGCCTCCGGATGGAAGCCCACCCGATGGTGCTGTTCCGGGATGGACCGTCGGGCCGGCGGCCGGCCCTGGCGGGAGGGCCCGACGTAACCGAGGTCGTCAGCGCGATCGTCGGTGGCGACGTAGCGGTCCACGTCAGGTCCCGACGTGCCGCCGAGCTGTTGGGACTGACGACGGCCCAGGTTGACGCCGCCCTGGCGTACTACGCCGAGTTCACCGAGGACATTGACGCCGAGCGGCGGGAGAACAGCGATGTCGCGGAACGTGAAGAAATGCTCTGGCGACGCAGGCGCGAGCTGCTGTCGGGGTGAGGCTGCTGTTGGACGAGATGCATGCGGGCGTTGCCGCGGGTGAGCTGCGCGGGCTCGGTCTCGACGTGGTGGCCGCTCAGGAACGAGCTGATTTGAGAGGTCTTGGCGACGAGGACCTGCTCGTACGCGCATCGGCCGAGGAACGGGCTCTCGTTACCGAGAACGTCAAGGACTTCGCCACCCTGGCACGCCAATGGGCAGCCGATGGGCGGGCCCACCCGGGGATCGTTTTCACCAGCCCGAAGCGGTTCAATCGCGCCCGGCTCGCCTACCCGGGCGACCTCGTTGCGGCTCTGGTGGCGTTCGTGGCCGCGGGGCCGGTGGAGGGCGCCTCTTGGATCTGGTGGCTGTAGCCCCGCTCGGCATGGCGATCAGCCCGACCTGGTGAGCACCCGGCAGCGGCTCCCCTACAGTCCCAGCAGCGGCGCCAGGAACCGCCCCGTGTAGCTCTCGGGCGTCTTGGCGACCTTCTCGGGCGTCCCCTCCACCACCACGGCGCCGCCCCCGTCGCCCCCCTCGGGCCCGAGGTCGACCACCCAGTCGGCCGTCTTGATCACGTCCAGGTTGTGCTCGATGACCAGCACCGAGTTGCCCTGGTCGACCAGGCGGCCGAGCACGGTGAGCAGCTTGCGGATGTCCTCGAAGTGCAGGCCCGTGGTGGGCTCGTCGAGGATGTAGATGGTGTGGCCGGTGGAGCGCTTCGACAGCTCCGAGGCGAGCTTCACCCGCTGGGCCTCGCCGCCCGACAGGGTGGGCGCCGGCTGGCCGAGGCGCACGTAGCCGAGGCCCACGTCGACCAGCGTCTGCATGTGGCGGGAGATCACCGGCTGGTTGGCGAAGAAGGTGAGCGCCTCCTCGCACGGCATGTCGAGCACCTCGGCGACGGTCTTGCCCTTGAACGTGATGTCGAGCGTGTCGCGGTTGTAGCGGGCACCGGCGCACACCTCGCACGGCACGTACACGTCGGGCAGGAAGTGCATCTCGATCTTGATGGTGCCGTCGCCCGAGCACGCCTCGCACCGGCCGCCCTTCACGTTGAACGAGAAGCGGCCCGGCTGGTACCCCCGGACCTTGGCCTCCTGGGTCTGGGCGAACAGCTTGCGGATGGCGTCGAACACACCGGTGTAGGTGGCGGCGTTGGAGCGGGGCGTGCGGCCGATGGGCGACTGGTCGATGTTGATGACCTTGTCGAGCACCTCGGCGCCCTGCACGGTCTTGTGCCGGCCCGGCACCGTCTTCGATTTGTAGACCCGCTGCATCAGGACCCGGTAGAGGATGTCGTTGACGAGGGTGGACTTGCCCGACCCCGACACGCCGGTGACGGCGGTGAAGCACCCGAGGGGGAACTCCACGTCGATGTCCTTGAGGTTGTGCTCCCGGGCGCCTTTCACGACCAGCCAGTCGTCGCCCGGCTCCCGGCGCATCTCGGGCACGGGGATCTTGCGCCGGCCGGCGATGTAGTCGCCCGTGAGCGACCGCTCGCACGCCAGCAGGTCCTCCAGCGTGCCGGACACCACCACCTCGCCGCCGTGCTCCCCCGCCCCGGGGCCGATGTCGACGATGTGGTCGGCCACCCGGATGGTGTCCTCGTCGTGCTCCACCACGATGACCGTGTTTCCCAGGCCCCGCAAGCGTTTCAGCGTCTCGATGAGTCGGTGGTTGTCCCGCTGGTGCAGGCCGATGGAGGGCTCGTCGAGCACGTAGAGCACGCCCACCAGGCCGCTGCCGATCTGGCTGGCCAGCCGGATGCGCTGGGCCTCGCCACCGGCCAGGGTGCCGGCCGACCGGTTGAAGCTGAGGTAGTCGAGCCCGACGTCGAGCAGGAACCTGGTCCGCGCCCGGATCTCGCGCAGGACCCGGTCGGCGATGAGGTGGTCCCGCTCCGACAGCGTCAGCTGGTCGAGGGCGACCGCCGCCTTGGCGATCGACAGGTTGCACAGCTCGAAGATGTTGCGGCCGTCGACGGTCACGGCCAGCGACGCCGGCTTGAGGCGGGCGCCGTTGCACTCAGGGCACGGGACCTCCCGCATGTAGCCCTCGATCTGCTCGCGCATGTAGTCCGACTCCGCCTCGGAGTGGCGGCGCTGGAGGTACGGGATGACGCCCTCGTAGTTGGTGAAGTACGACCGGGTGCGCCCGTAGCGGTTGCGGTACTGCACGTGCACCTGCTTGGAGGTGCCCCGCAGCAGGGCCTTCTGCTCGGACTTCTTGAGCTTCTTCCACGGTGTCTTCGTGGAGAACCCGAGCGTCTCGGCCACCGCCGCCAGCACCCGGCCGAAGTACTCGGTGCGCCCGCTCGACCACGGGGCCACCGCCCCCTGGTCGATGCTGAGGTCGGTGTTGGGCACCACCAGTTCGGGGTCGACCTCGTAGCGGGTGCCCAGGCCGGCGCAGTGCTCGCAGGCCCCGTAGGGAGAGTTGAACGAGAAGTTGCGGGGCGCCAGCTCGTCGAAGCTGACCCCGCATTTGGGGCAGGCCAGGTGCTGGCTGAACGTGAGGCAGTCGTCGGGACCGCCGGTGCCGTCCTTGCCCACGATCTGGACCTCGGCCACGCCCTCGGCCAGCCGCAGCGCCGTCTCCAGCGAGTCGGTGAGGCGGCGCTCGATGCCGGTCTTGCTCACCAGGCGGTCGACCACCACCTCGATGGTGTGCTGGTCGTAGCGGCCGAGCTTGGGCACCTTGTCGAGCTCGTGGACCTCGCCGTCGATACGGGCCCGGGCGAAGCCCTGCTTGGCCAGGTCCTCGAGCAGCCCCTCGTACTCGCCCTTGCGGCCCCGCACCACCGGCGCCAGCACCTGGAACCGGGTGCCGTCGGGCAGGCCGAGGACCCGGTCGACGATCTGCTGGGGTGTCTGGCGGGCGATCACCTCCCCGCAGTTGGGGCAGTGGGGCACCCCGATGCGGGCGTAGAGCAGGCGCAGGTAGTCGTAGATCTCGGTGATGGTGCCGACGGTGGAGCGGGGGTTGCGGGACGCCGACTTCTGGTCGATCGAGATGGCCGGCGAGAGGCCCTCGATGAAGTCGACATCGGGCTTGTCCATCTGCCCGAGGAACTGGCGGGCGTACGACGACAGCGACTCCACGTACCGGCGCTGGCCCTCGGCGTAGATCGTGTCGAAGGCGAGGGACGACTTCCCCGAGCCCGACAGGCCGGTGAACACCACCAACTTGTCCCGCGGCAGCTCCAGGGAGACGTTCTTGAGGTTGTGCTCCCGGGCGCCCCGAATTACAAGCGTGTCGGACATCGGGGACCACGATACCGGCCGCTGGGGACTAGTCCACCTGCTCCTCGAAGCTGTCACAGGTCCGTGGGAGACTGGACGCATGGTTGCCCTGACCCGCGCCTCCCCCTTCACGTACGACGACCTCCAGCGGCTGCCCGACGACGGCTACCGCCACGAGCTGCTCGACGGGGTGCTCCTCATGACACCTGCTCCATCCATCCCCCATCAGGTCTGCGCGGCGGCGCTGTGGGACATCCTCCGCCAGCGCCGCCGGGCCGGCGAGATCGTGCTCATCGCCCCGCTCGACTACGTGATCAGCCAGTCGACCGTCCTCGAGCCCGACGTGCTGGTCGCCCGCACCAGCGACCTGACCCACGCCAACCTCCCGGCCACGCCGCTGCTCGTGGTGGAGGTGCTCTCGCCCAGCACCCGCCGGATCGACCGCACGGCCAAGCGCCTGGCCTACGAGGAGGCGGGGGTGCCCGCCTACTGGCTGGTCGATCCCGACGTGCCTTCCATCACCGTGCTGGAGCTGGTCGACGGTCGCTACGAGGAGGTGGCGGTGGTCGCCGGGGAGGAGTCCTACACCGCGTCGACGCCGTTCCCCGTCGAGATCATCCCGGCCCGCCTGCTCGACGACCTGTCGTAGCCGGCCGTTTCGGGCTCGGCCCGGGCGACCAGGTCAGCGGTTCCGGACGGCCTGGAGCTGGCGGACCTCGAAGTCGTCGATGACGCCTTCGGTCTCGAGACCGTCGAGCGGGCCCGCCACCCCGGCCAGGGACCACCGACCCGTCCAACGCTGGACCACCCGCACGTCGTACGTGGCCGCCGTCGTCCAGAAGTGGGTGATGTTGCCGTCCGGCCACGGCCCGCCCGGTCCCGTGTGCGGGCCGGTGAGCCCCGAGCCGTCGCCCCAGTCGACCATGAGGCGGCCGGCGGCCTCGATGACGAGCGTGCCGAGGGGCGTGGGGTGCTCGAACCGGGCCGTGCTCTGGCTGCCCGCCTCGAGGTAGGCCATCTTGCCGGCGAGCATGTACCCGGGGGCGATTCGGGGGGAGGGCTTGGGGAGAAGGTCCTCGCCCTGGACCCGCCAGAAGCTCACCGCCTGCTCCGCGGGCGTGGGTGCGGCCGGAGGAGCGTCGGCCGTCTGGCAGGGCAGAAAACCGCCGACCGTGATCAGCCACTCGTAGTTCTGGCGGATGTTCTCCGCCGCAGCCGCTGCCGCCGGATCGGTGAAGCGTCGGCGGATGTTGCGGGCGCAGCGCGAACCGTCGGGTTGCGTCACAACGCTGGGCACGACGGCGTACCACGCGGGCCGTTGGCCGACGAGCCGGGCGCCTCTCGGTGCAGCCTGCACTGGGTTGTTCTCGACGGCAGCTCCGCCCTCTATCTCGTGCGAAATCTTGCCGGCCACTCCGGTGAACAGTGCCGCAGGTTGCAACTCGTCGGTCGTTGCGCCGGCTGCTTCCGCTCCTGCGCCCGCTAGTGCCGCTGCAGCGAGGACCATGGCCACCAACCGGCGCATGGTCAAGAATCGGCGCATCGATTTCTTGGCTCCGAGCCATCCGAACTGAAGGCGTCGAACGTGATCATCCATGCGGTCGGATTCCTTCCCTTCGGATCGTTCGACCGGTCAAGAGGACGGAGGGCCACGTACTCCAGCCTCGGCGGCTCGGGGTCCACGGAGTCCGAAGTGTGGTCCCGCTCGACGGCCATCCAGACACACGCCGGTGTCGCTGCAATGATCCTGGAGACCGTCGTCTTCCTGTTGCCGGGATCCGGCTTGATCGACCGTAACTCAGGGTCCGCGGCCAGCCCGGAGAGCCAAGCGTTGGCATGCCGGTCAGTCTCCTCGTCGCTGTAGACGGCGTTCAGAAGGTCTGCCGCCTCCGGCGTGAAGCGCTTGCCGGCGTAGATGAGCCGGGTGGCCTGGCCGTCGACCTCGTCGAGGGCGGCCAGGACGGCGTTGAGGTACGCCTCGTCCACCCTCATGGGGATCTTCGAGATGTCCGGCGGAGCAGGTTTCGTGGACGAGGTGCTCACCGCCGTCGGCACCGTCGGGCCGGCGGACCCTTGCGTGCCGTCGCTGCACGCAGTGAAGGCAAGACTTATCCCGACAAGCGTCGCAATTGCGCCTCGCACCACGGGCCGTACCCTATCGTTGCCTTTCACCCCGGGCAAGAGGTGCAGGGGCGCTTTGGACTCAGCCCGAAGTCGGGCGACCCCTGGTGTCCGACGAAGCGGGTTTGCGTCGAGACAAGGGGTCGATGCGGAGCCTCGGAGCTGTCACAGGCCCGTGCGAGACTGGGACCATGGTCGCAGTGACCCACGGCTCCCCCCTCACGTACGACGACCTCCAGAGGCTGCCCGATGACGGCTACCGCCACGAGCTGCTCGACGGGAGCCTCCTCATGACCCCCGCACCCTCGGTCCCCCACCAGGTCTGCACCCTGACGCTCGCCTTCCTCCTTCGCCAGCACCGCCGGCCGGGCGAGATCGTGCTCGTTGCCCCCTTCGACTACGTGATCAGCCCGTCCACCGTCCTTGAGCCCGACGTGGTGGTGGCCCGCACAGCCGACCTCACCCACGCCAACCTCCCGGCCACCCCGCTCCTGGTGGTCGAGGTGCTCTCCCCCAGCACCCGCCGGATCGACCGCACTGCCAAGCGCCTGGCGTACGAGGAGGCAGGGGTGCCCGCCTACTGGCTGGTCGATCCCGACGTGCCCGCCGTTACCGTGCTGGAGCTGGTCGACGGTCGCTACGAGGAGGTGGCGGTGGTCGCCGGAGAGGAGTCCTACACCGCGTCGACGCCGTTCCCCGTCGAGATCACACCGGCTCGCCTCCTGGACGACCTGGGCTGACCGCTTTGCTTCGTGGACGGCCCCTGCCGCCCGCCACGACCTGACGTCACACCCCGGCTCCACGGATCGTGGTCGACAAATGCCGACCGCCCGCGTCGATGACCTCTCGCAGCCCGACGAAGGAGACCGATGTGGCGGCGTATCATCCACCAATGGCCGAGGAACCGGTCGGTACGCAACTCGTCGACGAAGCCCCCGACATGACGGCCAACGAGCTGCATGTGCGCGTCGTGCAGCGGCTGCACGCCGCGCTGTCCCATGCCCTCGCCGGGCGGGCCGCCGTGTTCTGTGAGATCTTCCTGCGTGTCGACAACCGGGAGCAGGTCGCGGCCGACCTGTTCGTCGTCCCCGGCCTCACCGTGGGCACGAGAACCGTCTACGCCGTGCCGAGCGAGCCGGTCCCGGCGGTCACCATCGAGGTGCTGTCGCCGGCCAACAAGAGCGGTTGGGGGCGGCGGGAGCTCGAGGCCAAGCGCTCGCTGTTCGCTCGCATCGGCGTCCCGCTCCACATAGAGATCGACCCGGAGGAAGGCTTCATCGCCGTGTGGGAGCTTCGCGGCGGCGCCCTCATTCGAACCCGTATGTGCGTCGTCTACAGCTCGGATGCCATCGGCGGCGTCCGACTGGAGACACCCGAGCCCGGCGTCCTCAACGCTCTCCTCCCCGACGGCCACAACGTGCTCAGCGGCGGCGAGGAGCTGGCCCGGGCCGAGCGGGAGGCAGCGCGAGCCGGGAGGGAGTCCGCCCGGGCCGAGCAGGAAGCCGCCCGGGAGCGGCCCGCCGCCAAGCTTCGGGAACTGGGGGTCGATCCCGAGGTGTAGCTGTGCCCGCCCGCTGGAACCGCCGTCCGGGACCGGCGCCTACCGGGAAGACTGCTGCAGCGGGGGTGCGGCCACCGGACGGGGAACCGGTGCGGCCGTCGTGCGACCGGGGCCCGGCCCGCAGGGGAGGCTGCTCGGGGGCGGGGGGCGGGGCGTCACCAATGGGGCGTGGGGGCCGGAGAGGGCCAGGATCGTCCCGTCGCCGGGGCGCACCGAGGTGATGGTGGGCCGGATGCCGGCCTGGCGGGCCAGGGTGCGCACGTCGCCCGCCTGGTCCCTGGTCATCACCGTCACCACGTCGCCGACCGCGCCCGCGCGGGCGGTGCGCCCGGAGCGGTGCGTGTAGGCCTTGGCCGAGGTTGCCATAGGCCACCGGTCCGAGGACCAGAAGCGCAGCGTGCGGCTCACAATCGACCGCAGCCACGCTCCACGCTGGAGGACCCTGTGGTTCGTGATACCCGGATCGGCGTATGCCCCGGGATGGGCCGGCCGACCGGCTTTCAAAGGTCCGGCCGGTCAACCGTTCGCCACCACGACCGCCGCCCGCGTACGGTCTGCTCTCGTGGTCCACGGGCTCCAGGGAACGAAGGCGCCGAGGAGCGTGAGCGGGCTCGATCGTTGGCTCGCCCAGCGCGAGATCTGGGTGGTCGTCCTCGCACTCGCTTTGGTGGTGCACGTGACGTTCGTGGTGGCCCCGTTCGACGTGCTCCAACCGGTCGATCCCTGGGCCCTCGGCCGCGCCGTCTGGCACGGCCTCCTCCCCTACCGGGACTTCGCCTTCGAGTACCCGCCGGGAGCGGTCCTGGCGTTCCTCCTGCCGGGTGCCGTCCCGCGCAGCTTGGCCCACAGCGTGCTCGCCCTGCAGGCCGTCGCCTGCGAGGTCGGCATCTTCGCCCTGCTGGCCGACGACCCGGCGGCACGCCGGCGGTGGGTTCTCGTCGCCACCCTGGCGTTCCCGTTGCTGTCCGGCGGGTTCGACGCCCTCCCGATGCTGGCGCTGTTCTGGTCGACCGCCCTTCTCCGACGTGGGGCTGGACGCGGATGGGTGGTCGCCGGGATCGGCGCAGCAGTGAAGCTGTTTCCCGGCATCGCGTGGGGTTGCTTCCGCCGGCGGCCCGCCCTCGGCCTGGCCGTGCTGGCGCTCACGGTGGCAGTGCTGCTGGCGCCGCTGCTCATCGCGCCGCCGGGGCGCACCTTCATCGGCTACCACCTCGACCGCGGCGTGGAACAGGGATCGGTAGGCGCCAGCCTCACTTTCGTCGCCAACACCTTCAGGGGGCACGACACCGCGGTGGCCTACCGCTTCGGAGCCAACGAGGTGGCGCACGCCAGCTGGGCCGCGCTGTTCGCCGCCATCCTCTTCGGCTCCGCGGCCGTTGCCGTCGGCGCCGTGTGCCTGGCCCGAGGAGACCGCACAGATCCGTGGCGAGCCACCCTGGCCCTGCTCCTCCTGTGCCTGTGCGCATCGAAGGTGCTCAGCCCGCAGTTCATCGTCCTAGCCGCTCCGCTCCTTGCCGTGCTGGGCGGTGGCTGGTTCGCAGGCGGGTGCCCGCTGGTGGTCCTGACCGTCGGCGCCTTCACGCTGAGCGACAGGGGAGATCTGTTCATGACCGTCGTCGCGGTGCGCAACGGCCTGCTCGTCGTCCTGGCGATCGCCGCCGCGGCGAGCGTGCTGCGCGGGCGCAAGCCGCCCGGCCCGTCGTGAGGGCGGCGGCCGCGCGCTGGTGCGGGAAGGGTCCCCTGCCTTCATCAACAACTACAACGGCAGGGCCAAAGCCTTTCAAGTGGACCTACGCCGGCCGCCCCCTCCGTGTCTTGTAAGTCACAATGACTTCGCGAGAGAGCACTGGGTGGCTCCCGAGGAATGCCGGCATTTTCCGGGTCGGCATCCGGGCTACCGCGAGAAGCGCCGGCCGGCGGGGCGACCGCCGGCCGAGCCACCACGGCTGGCAGCCGGGGTGCGGCCACCGGACGGGGAACCGCTGCGGCCATGGTGCGACCGGGGCCCGCCACGCAGGGGAGGCCGCTCGGGGGCGGGGGGCGGGGGCGTCACCAACGGGGCGTGGGGGCCTGACAGGGCCAGGATCGTCCCGTCGCCGGGGCGCACCGAGGTGATGGTGGGTCGGATGCCGGCCTGGCGGGCCAGGGTGCGCACGTCGCCCGCCTGGTCCCTGGTCATCACCGTCACCACGTCGCCGGCCGCGCCCGCACGGGCGGTGCGCCCGGAGCGGTGCGTGTAGGCCTTGTGCTCCGTGGGCGGGTCCACGTGCACGACGAGGGCGATCTCGTCGACATGGATGCCGCGGGCGGCGATGTCGGTGGCCACCAGCACGCGGGCGGTGCCGGCGCTGAAGGCGGCCAGGTTGCGCTGGCGAATGGGCTGCGACAGGTTGCCGTGCAGCTCCACCGCCGGAACGCCGGCCTGGGTGAGGTACTTGGCCAGCTTCTTG
>Ga0136633_1002300_pt1 | contig 13309 bp, 19 predicted proteins | sample AntDrymeUQ832206_2_FD_105494 | JGI IMG/M metagenome (GOLD analysis project Ga0136633, IMG submission 105494) | Polar desert sand microbial communities from Dry Valleys, Antarctica - metaG UQ83 (22.06) | ecosystem: Environmental > Terrestrial > Soil > Desert | place: Antarctica: Dry Valley... | reverse complement strand
CTGGAGCGCTTCCCGATCCGCCTCACCCAGCTCGCCCACGGCCTCCCGGTCGGCGGCGAACTCGATTATCTGGATGAAGGGACTTTGGCTCAGGCGTTGCGGGCGCGAAGGCCGGTCACCTAGTTGAAAATCTGGTCTTTCCCGACTATTTCGCCGCCATGGCCCTCCTGCCCATCTACGAGACCCCGGACCCGATCCTCCGGGAGATTTCCGAGCCCGTCGAGGCGGTGGACGACGCTCTGCGCGTGCTGATCGACGACATGTTCGCGACGATGTACGCGGCGCCGGGCATCGGCCTCGCCGCGATCCAGGTCGGCGTGCCGAAGCGGCTGCTGGTCATCGATCTGCAGGAGCCGGAGGAAGAAGGCGGCGAGGCGGTCAAGGATCCGCGCGTCTTCATCAATCCCGAAATCCTCGAAAGCTCCGACATCACGGTGCCTTATTCTGAAGGCTGCCTGTCGGTGCCCGATCATTATGCCGATGTGCTGCGGCCCGATCGCGTCCGCGCCCGCTGGCTCGACCGCGACGGCACGGCCCATGAGGAATGGATCGACGGCCTGCTCGCGGTCTGCCTGCAGCATGAGATCGACCATCTCAACGGCATCCTCTTCATCGATCACCTCTCCCGCCTAAAGCGCGACATGATCATGAAGAAGCTGATCAAGGCGCGGCGGGACGCCGGGGCAAAACGAGCGGCCTAGCCAAGTATCCGTCATTCCCGCGAAAGCGGGAATCCACCTTCCTTCTTCCTCCCGCATGTTTTAGGTTCGTGCTTCGTTCCGGATCAAGGGAAGAAGCGTGGAGCCGCTGATCGTCATCATCGTTGTGATCGCCGGCGTCGTCGCCGGGCTCGTTGCGGGCTGGCTTCTGGCTAGCCGGGGCCTGGCTCCTATGAAGGACGAATGCGCGGACCTGCGCGCCCGCTGCGGCGAAGCGGAGAAGGCCCATGCCGCCGCCGACGAGCGCGCCAAAGCGGCCGAATTGCTGCGCATGACGCTGACCGAAGTCACCAACGAGCGCGACGGCGCGCAAAGGCTGGTGGCAGAGCTTCAGGCGGACTCGCGCAATTTCGATGCGCGGATGAAAGAGCTGACCGAGGCGAAGGAGACCTTGGCGGCGCAGTTCAGCGAGATCGGCACCAAGCTCCTCGGCGAGGCGCAGAAGCAGTTCCTTGAGCGCGCCGACGCCCGCTTTCATCAGGCCGGCGAGAAGAGCGATGCGCAGTTGAAGGCGCTGCTCCAGCCGGTCGAGGCGACGCTCAAGCGCTATGAGGAAGGGCTGACCAAGGTCGAGAAGGAGAGGGTGGGAAGCTACGAGGCGCTGCGCGAAGCGGTCGGCCTGCTCCACGCCGGCCACGCCCAGGTCCGCGACGAGACGCGCAACCTCGTCAACGCCTTACGCTCAAGCCCCAAGGCGCGCGGGCGCTGGGGTGAGCAGAGCCTCAAAAACGTCCTCGAACAAGCGGGCCTCAGCCAATATGCCGATTTCCGCACAGAAGTGTCGGTGGACACCGGCGATGGCCGCCTGCGCCCCGATGTCATCGTCAGCCTGCCGGGCGGGCGAAAGCTGATCATCGACGCCAAATGCTCGCTGAACGCCTTCCTCGACGCCAGCGAAGCGGAGGACGAGGTAGGGCGGGTCGCCCATTTGAAGGCGCATGCCGGCTCGATCCGCAATCACGCCCAACAGCTCGGCTCGAAGAATTATTGGGAGCAGTTTGGTGACGCGGCCGATTATGTCGTGATGTACATTCCCGGCGAGCATTTCCTTACCGCCGCGCTGGAGCAGGACGACCGGCTCTGGGAGTGGGCGTTCGAGCGCCGCGTGCTGCTCGCGACGCCGACCAATCTCGTCGCCATCGCGCGCACCGTCGCCAGCGTCTGGCGGCAGGAGAAATTGGCGGAGGAAGCGGCGCAGATCGCCAAGCTGGGGCGCGAATTGCACGCCCGCCTTTCGACGATGGGGGACCATGTCCGCAAGCTCGGCCGCAATCTGGAGCTCGCCAATGGCGCCTATAACGCCTTCGTCGGCAGCCTCGAAAGCCAGGTGATGACACAGGCCCGGCGGTTCGAGGCTCTCGAAGTGTCGAGCGGCGCGCGGGAGATCGAACCGCTGCCGATGGTCGAAACGGCGCCGCGGCCGCTCACCAAGCTGCCCACCGCCGACGCCACCGAAGCGGCGGAATGATCAGCTCGCCCGACGCAGCCTGATCTCGCCGCTCTGCCCGCGCAGCACGACGGTATTGGCATCCGGGCGGGTCACCCGGACCGGGCCGCTCAATATGCTCAGCGCGCGGCCTTCATTGGCCATTGCGCCGGGCGCGCAGGCCATGCGGGTGACCACCGCCGGGCCGACCGCCAGCGTGTCGTCGGCCAGGGTGTAGCGCGCCGAGAAGCGGTTGCAGCCGGCCACGCCGCTGATCCGGTCTGCGGTGAACTCGATCGTGTAGGACGCGCCGCTGACTGCCGTGCCGGCGATCGAGGCAATCGCCCAATTGCTGCCGGCGAGATCCGCGCCCGCCTCGCTCATCACCGCGCCGCCGCAGCCGCGAAAGGCCCGCCCGTCGGCGATCACCGCCACCGTATCGGCGTAGCGGCGATCGCTCATTCCGTCGGAGCAAGGCGCGCGGGTGACTTCGACGACGAGCCTGCGGGTCCGCAGCACATAGCCGTTGGCGTTCATCGTCGCGGGCGGCGTCGGCACCGCGAACGGGCGGCCGGTCGGCGTCTCGAAACGCATCTGGCCGCGCCCGATCGCCACCGACCAGAAAGGCTCGGTGCCGAGCGCGCGATAGAGCGAACCGGGCGCGCCGGGCGGCTCCACGGCGCCGCCGGTTTGCAGTGCGAGCAGAAGGGCGACGCCGATCATGTCGTCCGCCACATATTGAACACCTCATAGGCCATCGCGGCACTCCCAATGCTCTATGCGTAATTAATTGATCACCTGGCTCAAACGGAGTGATCCGGCGCTCCCGGTCAGGATCATGGCTTCGCCCTCGGCGGGCACGGAAACGGTCAGCGGTCCGCCCAGAATAGCGAGCACGCGCCGTTCGTGGCCCATGCCAGGCTCGGGACAGGTCCGCCGCGTCGCCGCGCCCGGGTCCACATTGAGCCGATTGCCCTCGCGCCCATAGCTTCCGGAAAGTCGGTTGCAGCCGGCCTGACCGGTCAGGCGTTCCGCCCCGAACTCCAGGAAATAGCCGCTCTCGAAAACCATTTCGCCGTCGATCGCCTCGATCAGCCAATGGCTGTTGGCGAGCGTGCCGGGCGTGACGGTGCCGCCGCCACAGCCGCGATGCGTCACCCCATCGACGGTCACGGTCACCGTGTCGGCATAGATATTGTCGCTCATGCCGTCGCTGCACTGGCATGGGTCAACGAGAGGATCAGGCGGTCGGCAGCAAAAGCGCGGCCGTTGTAAATTTGCGTCGGCGCTGGCGCGGCGACGCTGAAATTGGGCCCGTTCAGCGATTCATAGGTCATCCGGCCATTCTCGATCGACACCGACCAGAAGGGCTCCGTGCCCAGCGCGCTATAGCCCTCGCCCGCTGGCACCTGCGTGGCGATCGCCAGCAAGGCGGCCAACAGCATCGTCAGCCCCGCCGCCACTGGTTGATCACTTCAAAGGCCATGACTGCGGTGGCGACCGCGGCGTTGAGGCTGTCGGCCTTGCCGAGCATCGGCATCTTCACCAGCACGTCGCATTCCCCCTCATAGGCGGGCGGCAGGCCCGCTTGCTCATTGCCGACCAGGATGAAAGCGGGTGTGGTATAATGCGCCCGTTGATAGTCGGTTGTCGCGTTCAAACTGGTCCCGATCAACTGACCCGGGGCTGAACGCAGCCAGGCAAGGAAATCCGGCCAGCGCGACGTGGCGATTTTCTGGGTGAAGAGCGCCCCCATCGAAGCGCGCACCGCCTCGACGGAAAAGGGATCGGCGCAATCGTCGATCAGGATCAGGCCGCCGGCGCCGACCGCGTCGCCGGTGCGCAAGATGGTGCCGATATTGCCGGGATCGCGTAGCGCCTGGGCGACGATCCAAAGTGGTGCGGCGGCGCGGTCGATGCGGTCCAGCGCCGTGTCGAGCGCGGGAAAGACGCCGAGTACGGTCTGCGGATTGTCCTTGCCGCTGATCTTGTGGAGGATGTCGGCATTGGTCTCGATCGCCTCGCCGCCGGCCGCCTCGGTTTCCTCGATGAGTTGGGCGAGGAGCGGGTGGCCGGAATCGCTGTAGAACAGCATTTGCGGCAGCATCCCCGCCTCGCTCGCTTCGGTGAGGATGCGGAGGCCCTCGGCGAGGAACAGCCCCTCGGCGCGCCGGTTCTTCTTGTCGCGAAGGCCGCGCGCCTGCTTGACGAGGGGATTGGAGAAAGCGGTGATCTGGCGGGGCATCAATCCTCGCCGAAGCGCCCCTCGACCAGTTCGACGAGCTGCGCCACGGCCGTCTCGGCCCCCTCACCGATGGCGCTGATCGTGATCGTGTCGCCCAGTGCGGCGCCGAGCATCATCAGGCCCATGATCGAGGTGCCACAGACCTTGTTACCGTCCTTCTCGACCTCGACGTCGGTGCCGATCTGGGCGGCCAGGGTAACGAATTTGGCGCTGGCGCGGGCATGGAGGCCGCGCTTGTTGGCCAATGCGACGGTGCGGCTGACGGCGCTCAAGCCGCCGCCTCGCCCAGCACTTCGGAGGCGACCGAGATATATTTGCGCCCCGCCTCGCGCGCCGCGGCGACGGCGCCGCGCACGTCCATCGTCTTGCGCGCCCCCTCAAGCCGGATCAGCATCGGCAGATTGACGCCGGCAATGACCTCGATGCTCGCGCTCTTCATCAGCGAAATGGCGAGGTTGGAAGGCGTGCCGCCGAACAGATCGGTGAGGATGATGACGCCGGTGCCGTCATCCACCGCCTCGATCGCCTTGGCGATGTCTTCGCGGCGCGCTTCCATATCGTCGTCCGGGCCGATGCAGATCGGCGCGATCCGCTCCTGCGGACCGACGACATGTTCCATCGCGGTCACGAATTCCGACGCGAGCCCGCCATGCGTCACCAGCACCAAACCGATCATTCACGCACCTTGATATGTTCGCCCGGCTTCCGGCCCCGTGTCAGGATCGTTCGATGCCGTCGCGCGGCGGCGTGGCGAGATCGCGATGGCCCAGACTGGGCGAAAAACCCTCGCCGCGCAACCGTGCCGCGACTCGCTCGGCGACATGAACCGAGCGATGGCGGCCGCCGGTACAGCCGAAGGCGACGGAAACATAGGATTTTCCTTCGACGCGATAGCGGGGAAGGAGGATGAGCAGGAGATCCTCGATCCGGCTCAGCGCGCCTTCATAGGCTTCGTCGCCGGCGACATATTCGGCAACCGCTTGGTCGAGGCCGGTCTGCTCGCGCAAGGCGTGAACCCAATGCGGATTCCTGAGGAAGCGCATGTCGAAGACGAGGTCGGCATTGCGGGGCAGGCCGCGGGCGAAGCCGAAGGACTGGATCGACAGGGAAGGGGCATGGTCCGCCTCGCCGAAGCGCTCGCGAATCTGCTGCTTCAGCGCGTTCGAATCCGTGTCGGTGGTGTCGATGACATGATCGGCCCAGCTTCGCAGCGGGGCGAGCATCTCGCGCTCCTCGGCAATGCCGTCGGTGGTCGGGCGATCGGGGGCGAGCGGGTGACGGCGGCGGGTCGCGGAGAAGCGGCGCAGCAGCTCGGACGTCTGGCAATCGAGGAAGAGCGTTTCGATCGGCGGGCCGCCTTCCTTGCCCATCTGCTTGACCTGCCGGATGACCCGCTCGGCATTGAAGCCGCGCGTCCGGCTGTCGAGGCCGATGGCGAGGCTGCGGCCGCGTTCGGCCCCAACTGCGAGCGGCGTTGCCAGCAATGGATCGAGCAGGCTCAGGGGCAAATTCTCAACCACCTCCCAGTCCACGTCCTCCAGCGTGTCGAGCGCGGTCGATCGGCCCGCCCCGGAAAGGCCGGTGACGAGCAGGAAGCGCTTGGGCGGGGCGGGCGTTGCCATCAGGCGGGAAGCCCGAACCGGGTCAGCGCCAGCTCGACCTTGATCGGGGCCGATGCCTCATGTGCGGTAAGCCGGACGACGGGGATGGCGATTCCGGCCAGCATGCGCGTCTCGCCGGGCTCGGGCAGCCGCTCCACCGCGGCATCGAGATCGACGAAGAGAGCGACCGCGGCGTCGCTTTCGGTTTGCATCTCAACCAGCCCGATGCCGCGCACCTCGATCCGCCCCGTGATCGTCGTGGGCGCGCCGGCGACAAGCCGGCCGCCGACGCGGCGGACGATCGTATAGTCGTCGCTGACCAAAGCCGCGCCGCGATCGATCAGGCGCAAGGTGAGATCGGATTTCCCTGCGCCGGAGCGACCGGCGATGAGCACGGCGCGGCCCTTTATGGCGACGGTGCTGGCGTGGACGGTCTCGGAGGACAGGCTGGTGGTCATGCGGCGGCTCCCGGCAGGCGGACCACGAAGCGCGCGCCGGCGCGCCCGTCGCGCCGGTCCCCGACCTCGATACGGCCGCCATGGCCTTCGACGATCGCCCGGGCAATGGCGAGGCCGAGGCCGGAATGGCGGCCGAAATCCGCTTCCGGCCTGATGGAATGGAAGCGGTTAAAGATTGCCTCGCGCGCCTCTTCGGGCACGCCGCTGCCCTGGTCCTCGACGCTGATCTTGACCTGATCGCCGTCGGCGGACGCCTTGATCTCCACCAAACCGCTCTCGGGCGAGAAGGAGATGGCGTTGTCGACAAGATTATCGAGCAGACGGGCGAGGCGGGATTCCTCGCCCATCACCACCGCCGAGCCGAGTCGCGGGCGGGCGAAGGCGACGGAGACTTCGGGGCGCCGTGTCTCCCACATCGGCAGGAGATTGCCGATGAATGTGGCGAGGTCGATCGGCTCGAAGCGGGCGCGGGAAAGCTCGGCGTCGAGGCGCGAGGCCTCGGCGATATCGACCACCAGCCGGTCGAGCCGGCCGACGTCCTGGCGCACCACGTCGAGCAATTGCGCGCGCAGCGCCGGATCGTCGATCCGATCGAGCGAATCGACAGCCGAGCGCAGGGAGGCGAGCGGATTCTTGAGCTCGTGGGTGACATCGGCGGCGAAGGCTTCCGTCGCATCGATCCGCTGCCTGAGGGACTGAGTCATGTCGGCGAGGGCGCGGGCGAGCAGGCCAATTTCGTCGCGCCGCTCGGGCAAAACGGGGACATCGACCTCGCGCGCCCGGCCGAGCCGCACCCGGTGCGCCGCGATCGCCAGCCGGCGCAACGGCGTCGCGATGGTGCGGGCGAGGAAGCGCGAGAGCAGGATCGAGAAGATGAGCGTGGCGAGCAGGGCCAGAGCGAGCCAGAAGCGCTCGGCGCGGACCTGCCGGCGGATATCGCGGGCATTGACCGTGAGCAGCAGCGATTCTCCGCCGGCGGCCACCGGCACCGCCGCGCTGATGAAGGGCGTCCCTTCGGGCGCGCGGCGGACCTCGACGGCGGCCCGGCGCGACTGGAGCGCGGTCGCGATTTCTGGCCACGCCGCGCGCCGGCTTTCATCGTTGACCAGCATGGGACGGGAAGCGGCGACGACCAAAGCGTCGACGCCATTATCCAGCCAGCGCGCCGCCGAGCGATACCAGCGCTCGTCGGCCGGATCGCGCAACTCATAGGTCGGCGGGCCCATCGCCCAATTGTCGGCGAGGAGCGCGCCGTCCGCGGCGAAAACGCGCAGCCGCGCGCCCGAATCGCGGCCGAGCCGCTCCAGCATCGCCGGCCAGGCCGGACGCGGCAGGCCGCCGAGCGTCGTCGCGACCATCGAGGCCTCCGCCCGGGCGCGCTCGACGCGTGATTCGGTCAGGCGGATGCGCAGGCTGTCGAGATAGAAGAGGCCGCCGGCGAGGATGACGACCACGAAGATGTTGACCGCAAGGATGCGCTGGCGGAGCGACAGCAGCCGCGAGAGGCGCAGGCGCTGCTCCCCACCCTCATTCCTCGGCAAAGCGGTATCCGACCCCATAAAGCGTCTCGATCGCCTTGAATTCCTGATCGACCTCGCGGAACTTGCGCCGCATCCGCTTTACATGACTGTCGATGGTGCGGTCGTCGACATAGATGTCGTCCTGATAGGCGATATCCATCAGCTGATTGCGCGATTTGACGACGCCCGGGCGCTGGGCCAGCGCCTCGAGGATCAGGAATTCGGTGACGGTGAGGACCACGTCGCGGCCCTCCCAGCGCACCCGGTGGCGGGCCGGGTCCATCGCCAGCCGGCCGCGCTCGATCTGCTCGGCCGGCTCCTCGCCCTCGTCGCCGGCGCCGCGCGCGCGCGCTTCGGTGCGGCGCAGGACCGCGCGGATGCGCGCTATGACGAGCCGCTGGGAGAAAGGCTTGGCGATATAATCGTCGGCGCCCATGGCGAGGCCGAGCGCCTCATCCAGTTCCTCGTCCTTCGAGGTCAGGAAGATGATCGGAAAATCCACCTTTTCCTTGAGGCGGCGGAGCAATTCCATCCCATCCATTTTTGGCATCTTGATGTCGAGCATGGCGAGATCGGGCGGTGTTTCGGTGAGCGCCTTGAGCGCCGCCTCGCCGTCCGAATAGAGCCGCGTGATAAAGCCTTCCGCCTGCAGCGACGCCGAGAGCGAGGTGAGGATGTTGCGGTCATCGTCGACGAGCGCGATCGTGATCGACATGGCCGCCTTTCCGTTATGCTGCGCGGTTTAGCGGTGTGGCGAGCCCCGCGCTACCCTTTGACGAAACGGGCCTCCGTCGGTAAGGGCCGAGGCATGCCATGCCCCGCACCGACGGGGCCAACCTTTCAGTTCAAGGGGATATCAGGTGGCCAACAGGGTCCCGCGTTTTGGTTTGGATTTTCAGGGCATCGATACGCCCGCGACGCTTCACTGGAATCTCGGCACGCCGCAGCTCGTCGAGCAGGCGGTGGCGCGCGGCGAAGGCGCGCTCGCCAAGGATGGCCCCCTCGTGGTCGAGACCGGAAAGCACACCGGCCGCTCCGCCAAGGACAAGTTCATCGTCCGCGACGCCGAGACCGAGAACACGATCTGGTGGGACAATAACAAGTCGATCAACTCGGACCAGTTCGCCGCGCTGAAGGCCGATTTCCTCGCCGCGCTGGCCGAGAAGGAAACCTTGTTCGTCCAGGATCTCTTCGGCGGCTCGCAGCCCGAGCACCGCGTCCGCGTTCGCGTGATCAACGAGCTTGCCTGGCACAATTTGTTCATCCGCACGATGCTGGTTCGCCCGGCGAGCGCCGAACTGGAAGGCTTCGAGCCCGAATATACCATCATCGATCTGCCGAGCTTCCGGGCTGATCCCGCCCGCCACGGCACGCGCTCGGAAACGGTGATCGCGATCAACCTGACCGAGCGGATGATCCTGATCGGCGGCACCGCTTATGCCGGCGAGATGAAGAAGTCGGTCTTCGGGCTGCTCAACTACCTCCTCCCGGTCGAGGGGACGATGCCGATGCACTGCTCGGCCAATATCGGTCCGGGCGGCGACACCGCCGTCTTCTTCGGCCTGTCCGGCACCGGCAAGACGACGCTCAGCGCCGACGCCAGCCGCACCCTGATCGGCGACGACGAGCATGGCTGGTCCGACACTGCCGTCTTCAATTTCGAGGGCGGCTGCTACGCCAAGATGATCCGGCTTTCGGCCGAGGCGGAGCCGGAGATCTTCGCCACGACGAAGCGCTTTGGCACGGTGCTTGAAAATGTCGTGATGGATCCGGACACGCGCCTGCTCGATCTCGACGATGCGACGCTCGCCGAAAATACCCGCGGCGCCTATCCGATCGATTTTATTCCCAATGCGTCCGAAGCCAATATGGGGCCGGTGCCGAAGAATGTGATCTTCCTCACCGCCGACGCTTTCGGCGTGCTGCCGCCGGTCGCGAAACTGACCCCGGCACAGGCGATGTATCACTTCCTATCGGGCTACACGGCCAAGGTCGCGGGCACCGAGATCGGCGTGACCGAACCGGAAGCGACCTTCTCGACCTGCTTCGGCGCGCCCTTCATGCCGCGTCACCCGAGCGTCTACGGCAATCTCCTCAAGGACCGCATCGCCAGGGGCGCGGTCGATTGCTGGCTGGTCAATACCGGCTGGACCGGCGGCAAATATGGCGTCGGCAGCCGCATGCCGATCAAGGCGACCCGCGCCTTGCTCAACGCCGCGCTCGACGGCAGCCTGAACAATGTCGAGTTCCGCACCGATCCCTGGTTCGGCTTCGCCGTGCCGGTGAGCGTGCCTGGCGTCGATGCGGCGATCCTGAACCCGCGCGATACCTGGCCAGACAAGGCCGATTATGACGCGACGGCGGCGAAGCTGGTGACTCTGTTCACGGACAATTTCGCCCGCTTCGAAGCGCATGTCGACGCGGCCGTGCTCGCGGCGGCACCGAACCCCGCCAATCCGACCCAACAAGCGGAGCCCATCGTAACCGCGGCCTGACGCCCAGAGCTTTTTCTATCGAAGGAGCGCTCCGGCCGAGGCCGGGGCGCTCCTTTTTTATTGGCCTTTTTTATCGGGGGAATGACAATGAACGACGAACCGCGCCTGTTTACCAGCGACGACGATATCCGGAGCGTCGGCGAGCGCATGCTCGCCTGCGCCTTGCCGAAGCCGGAATGGACGCACGAGGCGCATCTCGCCACCTGCACCTGGCTGATCCTCGAACGCCCCGACATCGCGCCAGAACGCGACCTGCCGGCCCTCATCCGCCGCTACAATGAGAGCGTCGGCGGCGTGAACGACGAGACGCAGGGCTATCACGAGACGATCACCCAGGTTTCGATCGCCGCTGTGCGCGGGGCGCTGGCGCGGAGCGAAGGGCAGGGACTCGCCGAGCGCGTCAATGCGCTCCTCCTAGCGCCGGAGGGACGGCGGGATTGGCCGCTGCGCTTTTACAGCCGCGCGCTCTTGTTCTCGAAAGACGCCCGACTGGGCTGGGTGAAGGCGGATCTGGCGGCATCGCGATCCTAACCGGCGCAACACGCATCTGTGGCTTCGTGGAGGGCTGGACATCTCGTCCGTATTATCTATATAATACACCTCTATCGAGAGGATGAGATCATGTTGGACAATCCTGTGGCGAAACGCACCGCGATTGGAGCGGGCATCGGGGCGCTGATTGCGATTCCGGTGCCGTTCGTGGGGCCGATCTTCGGCGCGATGGTCGGGGCCGGGATTGGCTTTTTCACCGCCAATCGCCGTGGTTGGCGCTAGGCGAGCGGCGGCAAAGTCAGTTCGAGTTACGGGTCGCGTTTCCCGGCTCGTTGCGCCGAATGTCGAGGTCGATATCGATGTCGTGGGCTTCGTTGCGGAGTGACCGGCCGGTCCGCTCAACTTGGGCCGCTCCGTTCTCCGCCGCATCGCCAATGCGGTCGGCGGTGTTCGTGATGATCGTCTCGTCAAAACCGATGGTCGTCTGGCCGTTGCGCAGGTCGCGCTCAACCGCGCAGGCGGCGGCCAGCAACAACGGGGCGGCGATCAGGATGCGCATGAGAAATCCTCCACATTCTGTCGCCCAACGCTTCCGCGCCCGTTCGGTTCGCTTTTGTCGGGCAAGGCGCGTCGCGCGCCGCCTTGCGGGCCTGTCGGCTGTCGCCGATCCATGCTAGCTTCAGCCGGGCAATCGGAGGGACATTTCATGAGCATGCTCGACAATCTCCTCGGCCAGAGCGGCATCGATCTGGCGGCGCTGGGCGCGCAGGTTGGTCTCACGCCCGATCAGGTGCGGCAGGGCGCGGAGGCGCTTCTCGCACGTCTGAGCGGCGGCGCGGCGGATGGCGGAGCAGCGGCGGCGGGGGGCCGCGGCGGACACGGGGTTGTCGCTTGATTCGCTCCAGGCGTTATTGCCTGCGTTGCAGGCTCAGCTTGGCCAGGGTGGGTTCGAAGGCCTGACCGCAAACTTGACGGGCGAGGGTGGCATGCTCTCCGGCCTCGACCGCGACGGCGACGGCAATCCGATCAACGACATTGCCGGCATGGCGCGGGGCCTGTTCAACTAGGGAGCATTGCTCTCCGGCGGCGCGAGCTGCGGCGCGGGCCGCACCTGCAGGCACGTGCCCTGCGCGCCCGTGACCACGACCCGGGCGCCGACCGGAGCGTCCGCGCCCTTGGCGCTCCAGACGCCGTCGCCGACCTTGACCCGGCCCTCGCCGCCACTGATCGCTTCGACCACGGTAAGCGTCTCGCCGATCAGCCGGGCGGTGCGATCGTTCAGCAGCGGATCCTCGCTCGCGACCGGGTTGCGCGCATAATGCCGCCGCCCGCCATAGACAGCCGAGATCGCCAGCAGGCCGAACAAAGCGAGCTGGACGGGCAATGACAGCGGCAGCAGCGCGACGGTGACGCCGGTGATCGCCGCCGCGGCCGCCATCCAGATCAGGAAGACGCCGGGCGCGAAAATCTCGAAAATGCCGAGCAAGGCGGCGGCGGCGAGCCACCACCAATGGGCGTCGATGCCGCCAAGCGAATCCATCATTGTCCGCCCTCGAACGGTCCCCGCCGGCCCTGCAATTGTACTTGATCGGCGTCGGCCGCGACGCCGCGCCCCAGCGCGTCCTTGGCCAGCTCGCCAATGCCGCCGAGCGTCCCCATCAGCTGTGTCGCCTCGACCGGGAAGAGGATCGTCTTGGCGTTGGGCGAGGTGGCAAACTGGCTGATCGCCTCGACATATTTCTGCGCGATGAAATAGTTGATCGCCTGGGCGTTGCCGCCGGCGATCGCGTCGGAGACGACCTTGGTCGCCTTGGCTTCTGCTTCCGCCTCGCGCTCGCGCGCCTCGGCGTCGCGGAAGGCGGCCTCGCGGCGGCCTTCGGCCTGCAGGATCTGGCCCTGCTTCTGACCCTCCGCCTTGAGAATTTCGGAGGCGCGCATGCCCTCCGATTCGAGGATCAAAGCTCTCTTTTCACGTTCAGCCTTCATCTGCCGGCCCATCGCGTTGACGATGTCGGCGGGGGGCCGAATGTCCTTGACCTCGACGCGGGTGATCTTGACGCCCCAGCTTTCCGTCGCCTGATCGACGACCACCAGCAGCCGGGCGTTGATCTCGTCGCGCTTGGAGAGGGTTTCGTCGAGGTCCATCGAGCCCATCACGGTGCGCAGGTTCGTTGTCGTCAGCTGCATGATCGCGACATAGAGATCGCTGACCTCATAGGCCGCCTTGGCTGCGTCGAGCACCTGGAAGAAGACGATGCCGTCGACGCCGACCATCGCATTGTCCTTGGTGATGATCTCCTGCCCCGGAATGTCGAGCACCTGCTCCATCATGTTCACCTTGCGGCCGACGCGG
>Ga0136633_1002299_pt1 | contig 13310 bp, 10 predicted proteins | sample AntDrymeUQ832206_2_FD_105494 | JGI IMG/M metagenome (GOLD analysis project Ga0136633, IMG submission 105494) | Polar desert sand microbial communities from Dry Valleys, Antarctica - metaG UQ83 (22.06) | ecosystem: Environmental > Terrestrial > Soil > Desert | place: Antarctica: Dry Valley... | reverse complement strand
GTCACGGCGTGCAAGACTGCACCCGCTTTGACCTGCAAGAACACCATCTGCCGACACCGAAAGGAGTGGGGCCAGCCCGGCTCATAATCCCTCGGTCGTGGGTTCGAGCCCCACCCGCCCCACACAAGCCCCCCACTTGTCCTCCGTGCGGGGCTCCCCGACACGCTTCGGCGACGGCGCTTTCGTCGGGATGTCGTGGCAGGTCTTGCCTCGGCTGTCGAGGCTTCCACGGCCCGAGGCGTCCGACGAGGTGGCAATCTTTGGTGGCAGTCCACCCGTTGAGCCCCGTGTGTGCGCAGGCGTCCGACGGGGTAGGCCTCGGCCATGAGTGACGACGCGACTGACCGGTCGGCCTCAACCACCCGGCGCTCCCACCCGACCCGCACCAGCGGGGTGTGGGTGGCCGCTGTCGGCTTCGTGCTGCTGCTGCTCCTGCTCGCCATTTTCATGCTGCAGAACGGCCAGCGGGTCCAGATCTCCTACCTCGGCGCCAACGGCCAGTTGCCGCTCGGTCTCGCCATGCTGCTGTCTGCCGTCGCGGGCGCGCTACTGCTCGGCCTCGCAGGAGCGGCCCGGATGCTGCAGCTTCGACGCACCGCGCACCGCGCGCGCAAGGCGGGGTAAGCGGTGCCACCGCGCTGGACCGCCACGGGCGCACAGCAGCCCGTGAGCAGGTAGGGCTGCGACGCTGCGGCGAAGGCGTCGACAGGAGAGGGGTCGCGTGATTCGGTACTGCTGGAGCGACCACAGCGCGTTGTCCTGCTACGTGGCCGAGGCCCGCACGACGCGAGACTCCTCCACCGCACCGCTGACGTCGTGATGCCGCCACCTCCGCTTGCACGGGCAAGCAACCAGCTACGGACGCAGCTGTGGCCGCTGCCTTCCCTCGGCATCTTGGTGGCGGTGCTCCTGGGCGTCGGCCTTCCCCGGGTCGACCGCGCGATCGGCGATGGGCTGCCCACGGCTGTGACGGACTATCTGTTCGGGGGCGGCGCGACGTCGGCGCGGGCGGTGCTGCAGGCGGTCTCCGGGTCGCTGATCACCGTCACGGCGCTGACGTTTTCGCTCACCGTCGTGACGCTGCAGTTGGCCAGCAGTCAGTTCTCCCCCCGACTCCTCCGCACCTTCGCCCGCGATCGCGTCGTCCACGGCACCTTGGCGCTGTTCCTGTCGACCTTCACCTACGCCCTGACCGTGCTGCGCACCGTTCGCGACCAGGCCGACCAGCAGCCGCAGTTCGTCCCGCAGATCTCGGTCACGTTGGCGTTCGTGCTCGCCCTGGGGAGCGTGCTCTGCCTGGTGCTGTTCCTCGCGCACCTGGCGCGCGAGATCCGTGTCGAGACGATGCTGCGCACCGTCCACGCCGAGGCGGGCCGCACGGCACGAGCGTTCCTGTCCCGGCGCGACGGCGCGGTAGATGCCCTGGTGCTCCCCGTGCCTCCGGCGACGGCAACCCTGCTTTTGGCCGGCAGTTCGGGCTTCCTGGTCGGCGTGGACGAGCAGGCGCTGCTTGCTGCCGCCGTCGACGCCGATGCGGTCGTCCTGCTGGATCGTTCGCCTGGCAGCTCCCTGGTCGAGCAGACACCTGTCGGCCTGGCCTGGACCAGTTCTCTCCTGTCCTTCGACCCTGAGGTGCTCGAACGGCTGCGCCACAAGGTCGGCACCGCCCTGGCGACCGGCTTCGAGCGCACCGAGTACCAGGACATCGGGTACGGCCTGCGGCAGCTGACCGACGTGGCCAGCAAGGCGCTCTCGCCGGGGGTGAATGACCCGACGACGGCAGTCCACGCCCTGGGGCACCTGTCGGCCCTGCTGTGCGAGTTGGCCGGCCTGGACCTCGGGCCACGACTGCTGCACGACGACGAGAACCACCTGCGGGTCGCGCTGGCCCGACCCAGCCTGACGGACCTGCTCGAGTTGTCGCTCACCCAGCCACGCCGTTATGGTCGAACCGACCCGTTTGTGCTCGGGCGGCTGCTGACGCTGCTGCGAGAACTCGGCTGGGTAGTGCAGGACCCGGTGCAGCGCCGCGCCGTCGGCCACCAGCTCGACCGGCTGCGCGCGACCATCCACGGCGAGGACTTCGACCCCAGCGAGAACGAGCGGCTGGAAGCCCAGGCCCAGCTGGTGGAGCACGCTCTGGAGGGACGCTGGCCGGTCGGCGGCCCCAGCTGAACGTGGCAGGTGGCCCGCTCGCCTCGTCTATCGACTGGATTCGCGCAAGAGGTCCTCGTCGACGGCCATCGCAAACAACACTCGATCCGGTGGAGTCCAATTGAGGTCGACCAAGCACCGGTAGAGGCTGAGCCGGGTCAGCAGTACCTGCTCGGAGGACTCGTTCGAGCACCCCGCCTCGACCGAACACGAGGCCACCGCAGCTGCGTAGGCCGTCGCACACGCCGCAAGATTCGAACCCACCTGACCGATCACCGCCACCGGGTCCGGTGCGCGAGCGAGGGTCGACCGCGGGGACGTGGGTGGCTTCGGCCTAGCGTTCGTCCTCTGTGGCTCACATGCCTGCGTGCGCGCTGTCATGAGTCTGAATCGTCCTGGCATTACCCGAGCCTCCCGCCGCCCTGTGACACCCCTCCTGCAAAATCTTGACAGTTCTGTGACAACTGGGAGTGCTTCGTGACGAAAGCGGCATGATGTCTGGGTGAGAAGCGCAACGGGTGTCCCAGTGGTGTTGGCACTGCTGCTGGCCGCTGGCTGTGGTGTCAGCGCCGAGTCACAACCACGGTCGCTCGACCCTGGTTCCGCGCCGTTCCGGGGCATTGGTGAGTCAGCGACGGCTGCGCCGGTCGGTGCGGGGCGGGCCCTCGTCTACCTGGTGCGAGACGGGGCCATCGTCGCCGTCGTACGCCGGGTCCCTGAACCACCCACAGCGGAGGCCGTGCTGGCTGCCCTGGTCGTCGGGCCCAGCGAGCGCGAGAGCGATGCAGGGCTGACGACGGCCGTGCTGTCTGGGACGACCCTCGACAGGCAGGAGCCGTCTGCTCGTGTCGCCTACGTCGATGTGCCGGAGACCGATGAGACGGAGTCCGGGCGAAGCGACGAGGTACTTGCTTACGCGCAGATCGTCGTGACGCTCACGTCGCTGCCGAGCGTGACCGGCGTGCGCTTTCTGCGCGACGGGCAGCCCCTCGACGTGCCAAGGGCCGACGGGTCCCTCGCTCGTGCCCCGCTCACCCGACGTGACTACACCGCCCTGCTGTGACGTCCCGGCGAGGGCTCGACCTGCTGCTGCGGTACGCCGAACTTCGTCGCGACCGACTTCTCCGAGATCGGCAACTCTTGCGGCGGTAAACGGCTCAACGGGCCTGTGCTGCGCGGGCAAACAGGTTGGAGGCGTCGTCGCTACCAGCGGGCGAACCGTAGCGCTGCCAACCTCTGTAGTGGAGTGCTGATCGGCTGCGGTTCCGAAGGGTCGGCCGTGCTTCCCCGCTGGGCCCCACTCGTGGGGTAGGCGATGGTGAGCCAGCGCAGTGCTCCGGCCATGGCCAGCGAGCGGGTGAGCGTGGGTGTGGGGTGGTGGAGGACCAGGTGAGAGCCGATAAGTCTGGCTTCGGCTTCGGTCGCGAGGACCAGTCTGATGGCGTCCGGGTTCATATCGGTGCAGTGACGGACGTCCAGGATGAGGTTCTGCGGGCGGAGCCGCATTGAAGCGCATAGTTCGTCGGCGAGGGCTGGCAGGTTGTGCTCGGTGAGGTTGCCGTGGATGCGGACTTCGACGTCCGGTGCGAGCGCTGGGGTGTGGTCGGTGAGCATGGCATGGCCTCCTTCTAGGGCGGGCTGTTACAGGTGTCGGTGGGTGCGGATTGCTGCTCGCCGCCGGCGGCGAGCCTTGGCCCGGGCCAGGAGGATGAGCTGGGCGGGGCTGAAGGGCCGGCCGTTCAGAACTGGGGTGAGCTGTCGGGGTTGTTCGCTGGTCATGGTCAGCCGACCATGGCGCTTTGCGCGGCATGATTGTCGATGGCGAAGACGTCACGGACGCCCGCGAGGGTGAGCAGCCGCATCGTGGCCGGGTTCACGCCACGGAGGGTGAGGCGGCCGCCTTGCAGCCAAAGGCTGCGGTGGGTGTCCATCAGGACCCGAATCGCTTGGGCGTCCATGTAGTCGCAACCGGCCAGGTCGACCACCAACCGGTCGGGCCGGAGGGTGATCGCATCTTCGAGCTGCTCGCTGAAACGGATCAGGGTTGAAACGTCGAGGCTGTCGACGACGAGCAGCTCGATGATGGGCAACAGGCTGTCAGTGTGCGGGGCCAGGGTCTGAGCGGTCACGGTTCCTCCTCGTTGATAGACCAGACACTGCCCGGCTGGTGTGACACCGCCTCGTCAGGACCTTGACAGTTCGATGACAACGCACGCGTGCCCACCTCCACTCCACGGCGGGGGGCATGATGACCACGTGACGAGCCTGCTGCTGATTGAGGACGACGACCGGATCCGGGAGTCGTTGACGATGGCGCTCGAGGACGAGGGCTACGCGGTGTCCGCGGCCCCTACAGCGGAACAGGGTCTTGTCGGCTTCGGAGATCGACCAGCGGATCTGGTCCTGGTCGATCTGATGCTGCCGGGGATCAGCGGGTTCGACTGCATCCGGGAGCTCCGTAAGCGTAGCGACGTGCCGATCGTGGTGGTCAGCGCGCGGGAGGACACCCACGACATCGTGGCTGCCCTTGAGGCGGGGGCGGATGACTACCTAGTCAAACCGGTGGCGATCAAGGAACTCACCGCACGGATTCGGGCCTTACGCCGCCGGGTCGCCGTCCCAGGCGAGCCGGCGACCACCTGGGAGTTTACTGATCTCGTCATCGATGCAAGCGCGGGGGAGGTCCGTCTCGGCGGGCGTGAGGTGGGCTTGACGAGCACGGAGTTCAAGTTGCTGTGCGAACTCGCTGAGCATGCCGGTCAGGTGTTGTCTCGGGAGCAGCTGCTCAAGCGGGTTTGGGGTCACGAGTTCGGTGACGAGCGGGTCGTGGATGTGCATGTTGGGCGACTGCGGCGCAAGGTCGAACGCGACCCGGGCAACCCTCAGCACGTCGTGACCTTGCGCGGCTTGGGCTACAAGCTGCGATGAGAACTCCTCCCAGCCTGAGGTGGCGAGTCACGCTCCTGTTCTCGGCGGGTGCCTTGTTGCTCTCGACCGCTCTGGCGTTTAGCACCTACCAGCTCACGGCCCGGCATCTGCTCAGCGAACGTGAGCGCACGGCGGTACGCGGGGCCTACTTCGACGCCTCGATCGTGCGGCAGGGTTTGTCGGGAGACGACCCTGATGTGGTGGAGGTCCTGCGGTCGCTGGATACCGGGCAGAGCCGGCGACCGCTGCTGTACCGGGGCGGGCAATGGTTCGCCCGAAGTGCCGATGACGGCCTCACCTCGGCCATTCCCGCGGCGCTCCAGACACTGGTCGAACAGGACACGCCGGCAGTTCAGCGCGTGGTGATCACGGGCAAGCCAGCGCTGGTCATCGGGGTGCCGCTCGCCCGGGCTGGCGAGGACTTCTACGAGGTCCAATCCCTTGCCGAGGTGCAAGGAACGCTCCGTTCCCTGTCCGGGACACTCGCTGCGGTGGCCCTGGCCGCCACACTTGCGGCAGCTGCTTTGAGCCGCTGGGTATCTCGCCGAGCGCTCCGGCCCCTGCGCGACGTCGTGCACGCCGCGACTCGGATCAGCGGCGGCGACCTGACGGTCCGGATGGACCCCACGGAAGACCCAGATCTCACAACCCTGACCGATGCGTTCAACACCATGGTCACGGAAATGAGCGACCGCATCGACCGGGACCAGCGGTTCGCGGCAGACGTCAGCCACGAGTTGCGGTCACCACTGCAAACACTCACCGCCGCCTCGAGCGTCCTGCTGCATCGCAGCTCACAATTGGACGCCCGGACCGCAGCGGCAGCGCGCCTGGTGTCGGAGGAAGCCACCCGGTTCACGACCCTTGTCCAAGACCTGCTGGTGCTGGCCCGTGCAGAGACCAGAGCCGCACTCATCACCACCGATGTTTCGGAGCTGGTCGCGCGTGCCTGCCAACGCGCCGGAGTCCCGCACGACCTCGTGCATTTCGGACCTGGTGTGTCAACGTGGGAATTGGACGCCCCCAGGATCGAGCAGGCCCTGGTCAACCTGTTCGACAACGCACGCCACCATGGCGGTGGCGTGCTCGCTGTTGCCGTGGACTTGCACGATGGGATACTTGTTTTCACCGTTGACGACGGCGGGCCCGGCATCCCCGTCGAGGAACGCGGGGTGATCTTCGACCGGTTCGCCCGCGGACGCGCCGCTCACTCCCGCGCCGAGGGCGACGGCACCGGCCTCGGCCTGGCCTTGGTAGCCCAGCACGCCGCCGCGCACGGGGGTGACGTCACGGTGCTCGACCGTCCCGGCGGGGGCGGCAGGTTTCAGTTGACCCTTCCCCGCTGTTCCAGCCGATGAGACGCGCCTCAAGGCAGTCGGGCTCCTGCTGCTCTGTTTCTCACCCTGGCGGCATCGACGCCGAGTACGTCCAGGCCCACTCGATGCGGAACGTCGATGTGCCGCAGCCTGCCAGTTCCGACTCTGGCCGCGGCGACTGCCCCCAAGAGGCGGTTGCGTTCCAGCTAACAGGAAGGGACCCTGCCATTTGCGCTCGCCCCGCGAACGCGTGAGCAGCCGGGGAGCACAGCGTTCCGAGGTCTAGTGCTCATAATCCCTCGGTCGTCGGTTCGAGCCCGACCCGCCCCACCGATGCCTCCGCGGTCAGACGTAAACGCTTGGGTTCCCTTACCTGGGCGAACTGTCGCACATTTCCCCTTCGCGAGGGCTTAGGCTCCGCTGACCCGGACTCCCGGGCTGGAGTCCAAGGGGACGTGCATGCGACGAGGTACACGCACCACCACGAGCAGCCGACGACGGCTTGCCGTCCTCGCGACCGCAACTGCGGCCTTCCTGACCGCGCTGGTCCCCATGGCGCCGTTTGCCCACGCTGCCACGAGCGGTCTCGATCCCTCGTATGGCGCCAATGGCATCCTCTCCTTGACCCAGCCAGGTGGCGGCTTCGGCGCCTTCGAGACGGTGGTCTCGCAAGGCGTGACCTACGTCGCGGGCGAGCTCAACGACTCGAACTTCAACACTTCCGTCCGGGTCTACGCCCGGGATGCCGCCAGCAAGCCGGTTGCGGCCTTCAGCGGTGATGGGGTCTTCGACCGGGCCACCCCGGTCGGCGAGTACGAGCTCGTCGGCAGCGCCACTGCGGCGCCGGGAGGCGGTCTGTTCGTCCTGGTCAACCGCTTTGTGGAGAGCTCCGGTGCACCGCTGAACGACCGCGTGCTCAAGCTGCTGGCCTCTGGCCTCGTCGACACCACTTTCGGTGGCGGTGACGGCGTTGCTGAGGTCCCTGCAGGCTCTCCTGACTTCGTCGCCGAGATCGCTGCAGACAGCACGGGACGGCTGTACATCGCTGGCGACAGGGAGAGCGCGAGCACTGCCATCCCGACGATCACGCGCCTCACGGCGGCAGGGGCAGCGGACACCACCTTCGGCGGAGACGGCGTCATCGACTCACCCGTGCCGTTCACCGACGCCTATATCACAGACCTGGTCGTCGGCCCCGACAACCTGCCCTACTACCTCCAGTCGAACGTGGGCACCAGCAGCGATGAGGTCGTCCGGCTGACGGCCGCGGGTGCGCTTGACGCCACGTTCAGCGGCGATGGTCACGCCACGGTGGGAGGCTCCGCCGATGCCCTGCTGGTGTCTCGCGTCGCGCCGAACGCTGGGTCGGTCGTGGTGGGCCTCCGCGCGGCGACGACGAGCGAGCCGGCTCGGGTACTGCGCCTCACCGGAGCAGGCGTGCCGGACAACACCTTCGACACGGACGGCTACGCTTCGTTGCCGGTCGACGGAGAGTGCCCAGCGCTCGAAAACGCGGTCACCAAGTCGGCCGAGGACGCACTTGGCCGCCTGATCGTGCTTCGTACCAACTGCCCCCTATTTGCCGCTGACCCGATCCGCCTGTCACCCACGGGCGTGGTTGACACCGGTTTCTCCTTGGTCAACGGCCTTGACAGCCAGCGCTATGTATTAGTGAGGGACGTCGACATCCTGCCGGATACCGGAGGCATCCTGCTCTCCGGCAACAACAGCTTCGCCACCAATACGGGACCGGCGTACGACGTCGCCAAGGTGCTCGACGACTTGGGCGCCGCTGGCGCCCGGTTCACCGCCCTTGCCCCCGTCCGGATCTTGGACACGCGCACCGGTCTCGGCCGACCCGGAACCGCCGCGCTCGGCACCACGAAGATCGACCTGCAGGTCACCGGCGCAGCCGCCGTGCCGAGCGACGCCACGTCGGTTGTCCTCAACGTCACTGCCGTCTCCCCGAGTGGTGGCTTCATCACCGTCTGGCCGGCTGGTGAGAGGCAGCCGACCGCCAGCAACATCAACACCGTCAAGGGCAACAACATCCCCAACATGGTGATCGCGAAGCTGGGCACCGGTGGCAAGGTTTCGCTGAAGAACTCGTCAGGGACCACGCATCTGCTGGCGGACGTGGGCGGCTACTACAGCAGCAGCGCCGGCGGGCAGGAGTTCACGCCGCTGCAGCCCACGCGACTGCTCGACACGCGCAGCAACAGCGGCGCCCCTGTGGGCCCCGGCCAGACGCGCGACGTGGTAACGACGGGAGAAAACCTCAAGCCCGGCCTGTCGATCCCGGCGACCGCCTCGGCCGTGGTCGTCAACGTGACCGCGGTCAGGCCCACCGCCAACGGCTACGTCACGGTCTACCCATCTGGCAGCAACAGGCCGAGCACGTCCAGCCTGAACCTCAAGGCAGGCGTCACGGCACCCAACCTGGTGACCGTGAAGGTGGGCAATGACGCGGTGGGTGGGATCACGCTGTTCAACTCTGGGGGCAGCACCCACCTGCTGGTGGACATCGCTGGTTACTACAGCCCGTCGTCGACCAGCAGCTTCGTCGCGCTCTCACCGCAGCGGCTGCTGGACACGCGCAAGGGGCTCGGCGTCAACAGCGAGACACCCATCACCAACACCACCCCGGTACTGCTCGACGTCCGCGGGGGAGGTGTCCCGATCGGCGCCACCGCGGTGGTCCTCAACGTCATCGCGATCTCACCCACGGTCACCAGCTACATCACCGTCTACCCGGGTGGCACGACCAAGCCGGTGGTCTCCAACCTCAACAACACCGCCGGTGTCACGAGGGCCAACCTGGTGATCGTGAAGGTCGGCGCTGGTGGCATCAACGACGGCATCGTGCGGCTCGAGATCTCCGGCGGCAGCACCCACATGGTGGCTGACGTGGCGGGCTACTTCGTCGAGTGACGCCCCTTCAAGGAGGTCGCCGCCGAATTGGGCGGTGAGCTGATCGCTGGTCAGTGCCGTGAGGTCATGTGCGTCGCTGGTGAGGATGACGGTCAAGCAGTCCGCCTGCCTCCGTCGCGAAGGCCGCGTCGACAGCATCAACGCTGGCGTTCTTCGCAAGTAGGTGAACGCGAGCATCGCGGCTGGCACCGCGGATCGTCTCGGTGAGGGTAACGGCGTTGACGACCAATGGCAGTCGCAGCTCCCGAGCCCTGGCGATCCAGGCCACGGCGCGCGGATCGCCGGCGGCAGCCCTACTCAGTCCTTCGCTGTCGAGGACGAGCGCCGTCGAGGCTTGCGCAGGGGTGAGATTGCGGCGTCGTCCGGGTCCGGCCATGCCTGGCGTACCTCTTCCAGCAGAGACTCCGGCACGGGCTCGTGCTCGGCGACGTAAGCGGAGAAGCCGCCGGATCCGGCCCGAGCGCGAGCACTGTCGACCGGTTCGAGCCCGCCCGTTGGACCGCAGCAGGAACTCCGATACCGGATGGCCCTGTACGGCGACCGCCGGGCCAGCGATGTGGTCGAGCTCGCCGTTACGATCCAGGCATGCGATTCGTCCTCCACACCGCCATCGACACTGCGGCTCCGCGCCGTCGGGCCCGGTTGGTTCCGGCCCCCCTGCGATGACCGCTGCCGAACTGAACGACCCGCACCTGTGGCTCGAGGAGGTGGACGGCGGGGAGGCCCTCGAGTGGGTGCGCGCGCAGAATGCCCGCACCGAGTCGGACCTGTTCGTTGACCCGCTGTTTGAACCGCTGCGCGCCCAGGTTCTCGCGCTGTCGGAGGCCGAGGACCGCCTGGTCGTGCCAAGCAAGCATGGCGATGAGGTCACGAACTTCTGGACCGACTCGCGCAACCGGCGGGGGCTGTTCCGTCGTACCACGTGGGAAGACTTTCTCACCGGCAATCCGACCTGGGAGACGGTGCTCGACGTCGACGCGCTCTGCGCGGCGGAGGGTCAGTCCTGGGTGCCAAAAGGCCTGAGCCGTCGCCTCTCTGACCGGCGCCGCATGCTGGTCGACCTGTCCCTAGGAGGCGGCGACGCTACGACGACCCGCGAGTTCGACGTGGTCGACAAGCGCTTCATCCCGGAGACGGAGGGCGGTTTCGTCCGACCGATGTCCAAGGGCGGGCTTTCGTGGATCGACGATGACGTGGTCTTCGCTACCGGTGACTTCGGACCGGGCACGATGACGGCCTCGGGCTATCCCCGGACTGTCCGCCGGTGGACGCGCGGCAAGCAGCTCGACGACGCCCCCGTGGTGTTCGAGGGCGAGCACTCCGACATCGCGGTCTCTGCCCACGTCTCGGACAGCCATGGGGCGCGGCACCACGTGGTGCACCGCGGGATCGACTTCTACAACGGGAAGACCTACCTGTTGCGCGGGGATGATCTGGTCCTCATCGACATCCCGGACGATGCCCGGCCAGTCGTCGTGGGCCCTTGGCTGCTGGTCGTGCTCCGTAGTGACTGGCAGGTCGATGATGTCGTGCACCCGGCGGGCTCGCTGCTCGCGACCGAACTCGAGCCGTGGCTTGCCGGAGAGCGCCGGCTCGCCCAGGTCTTCATCCCGGACGTGAGCACGTCGCTCTCGGACATATCGGTGACCTCCGAGCACCTGCTCGTCACCATCCAGCGAGACGTGCGCTCGTTCATGCTCGCCTGCCCGCTCGGCGGGACCTGGGAACTCGAGCCGATGCCCGGAGGGCCTGAGACCTGGACTCTCGGTGCCCACGGCATGAACCCGAGGGAGACCGACGAGGTGATGTTGACGGGCCAGGACTTTCTCAACCCGGCCACACTCACCTACCTCGGGTACCGGGGCGATGAGGCACGCCAGATCGGCCAGGCGCCGCACCGGTTCGACGCGTCGGGCATGCAGCTGCAACAGCTCTTCGCGACGAGTGCGGACGGGACCCGCATCCCTTACTTCGTCGCGGGGCCGGAAGGGACCGGCCGGGGGCGACCTCCCGCCGCGGTCTGGATGACGGGCTACGGCGGTTTCCAGGCCTCGATGACTGCGTCCTACTCGGGGATGATCGGGCAGACCTGGCTGACGCAGGGCGGTGTCTACGTCCTGGTCAACCTTCGTGGGGGCGGTGAGTATGGCCCGGCCTGGCACCAGGCAGCGCTCCGGGAAAAGCGTCCCCGGGTCTACGAGGACTTCGAGGCGGTGGCGCAGGACCTGGTGGCCCGCGGGATCACCACGCCGGCGCAGCTCGGCATCTCTGGTGGGAGCAACGGTGGGCTATTGGTCGGCAACCTGCTGGTGCGTAACCCACAGCTCTACGGCGCCGTCGTTTGTCAGGTGCCGCTCCTCGACATGCGGCGCTACCACAAGCTGCTCGCCGGCGCTTCGTGGGTGGCGGAGTACGGCGATCCGGACGTGCCTGAGGACTGGGAGTTCATCAAGACGTTCTCGCCGTACCACCTTGCGGAGCGGGGTCGCGACTACCCACCGCTCCTGCTCACGACCTCAACCCGTGACGACCGGGTGCATCCCGGCCACGCGCGCAAGTTCATGGCTCGGCTGAGCGACCTTGGCTACGACGTGTCCTACTGGGAGAACATCGAGGGCGGGCACGGCGGCGCGGCTGATGCCACTCAAGCTGCGGTCATGTGGGGGCTGACCCTGACCTTCCTCCACCGGCACCTGACGCCTGGGAGCTAGTCGGTCGCGCGACGCCGGACCAGTGCGGCCCCGGCCAGCAGTACCAGGGCCACCGTGAGCGGGACGGCCAGCCCGGTCGCCGCCAGGCGCCCGCCACCCGGTGAGGGCGCGGCCGGTCGCCGGGTGGCAGGAGGAGCCGCCGCGGGGGCAGCGGTCTTGGGCCACGCGCCGTTGGTGAGCAGCAACGCGAAGAACCCCCGCTTGCTGTCGGAGTACCAGATCTCATTGCGCTCGGGCACGAGCGCGGGGCTCGCGTACGACAGGTTCGCGGCGCCGCCGGCCGGCACGGGAGCGACGTAGTACGCGATCTCGCGCGGCTTGCGGGGGTCGCGGATGTCGAACACGCGTAGCCCCGAGGCCAGGAAGCCGCAGGCGACGATCATGGGGTCGTCGCGGCGTGGCACGTTGCAGTAGTGGCCCGCGTAGCCGGCGCCCGCGTCCAACGCTCCCGGGTCACCCGCGAGCAAGGGCCGAACCTGGCGCTGGTGCACCTCCAGCCGCACATCCGACACGATCTTCGGTGCCTTCTCGTCGGCGATGTCGATGATCCTCGCAGCGCCGACCCGCGGGCCGTTGGACTCGATGCGGAAGTCGTCGTCATAGGCGAACTCATCGACTTCGAAGAGGTACGGGCGGCCTGCAATCGTGATGGGCAGCGCGGTCTGCGGGATCGTCACGATCGGCCAGGTCAGGGACGAGATCTCGCGCACCTGTGGGTTGGGCTTGCGAGCCTGGATCTCGCTGACGTCCAGCACGATCAGGCCGTCGACTTTCCCGCCCAGCCCGACCTCGTTGCGCGGGAAGCCGGCGCCGGCAGCCAGGTAGGCCCGGTTGCCGTCGTCGCTGATGGTGATCGCGTGGGTGTCGTAGTTGCCGACGTACAGCAAGCGTGGCAGCGCTGGGTCGGTCAGGTCGATCGCTGAGACCGTGCCACCGCCGAGCGAGGCGGAGTAGTACGTCAGTCCGTCAGGGGCGAAGCCGCTCTCGTGGCCGAGGATGCCGAAGGGCGTGGACGACCTCAGCACCGGGGTGCGGCAGTCCTGGCTTAGGTCATAGACGTCCAGGATCCCCGGCTCGGTGGCCAGGTTGCCCGAGACGGCACCCAGCAGACCGCGCTTGGCGTTGACGAGCAGTGACTCGTGCGGCGTGAGCATCGCCGGGGTAGTCAGGGTCGCGGTACGCACGGGTGTGCGGGGATTGGCCATGTCGAGCACGGCGACGCCGCTCGGGCTCTGCAGAGCGTCGGTCGGGAAGACCGCGGTGGTGTCGT
>Ga0136633_1002298_pt1 | contig 13314 bp, 24 predicted proteins | sample AntDrymeUQ832206_2_FD_105494 | JGI IMG/M metagenome (GOLD analysis project Ga0136633, IMG submission 105494) | Polar desert sand microbial communities from Dry Valleys, Antarctica - metaG UQ83 (22.06) | ecosystem: Environmental > Terrestrial > Soil > Desert | place: Antarctica: Dry Valley... | reverse complement strand
CTCCGCGCGGGCGGTTGGGTTCCACATCGGTCGCTCCAGATCAGGTCTCGCAACCCCTCTGGAATCAGACCGGAGCCCGATCGTCCACCCTCATTACGTCGCCGTTCCGAGACAGCCTCTTAGATGAGCACGGATAGCCCGCGCCGCGGGATTGAAGCAAGCTGCCCGAATATCCCCAACCCTTTCCTCCGCGCGAACCTCATGATCCGAGCTGTTGGGGGGCCATCTCGTCCGCCCCGCCTTCCGCCACCCCACCACGCACAGCGCCAGCATCACCACATTCCCCACCGCATCCAGCAGCCCGAGCCAGGTGAACACCGGATCGACGAAGGTGAACCACCTCTTGAAGGCGAAGAACGGCAGGATCGCGCCCCGCCGGTAGTGCGGCAGCGGCTCGCCCTGAGGAGAAAACCGTTTTCCTACTTGTTCTTTTTATGTTCTACACTGCTCGATGAGCGACTCACCCCCAACCCCCGCCGCCGACGACGGCCTTCCCGCCGGCCCGTCCGGCAATCCCCATCCCCTCGCTGTCCCCCCCGACGAGCCACCTCCCTACGACCCCGCTGACTATCGCTGGGTGCCCGTCCGCCGCCGCCCGCGCCGCGACGGCTGGACGGAGGAAAAGCAGCGGCGCTTCATCGAAACGCTCGCCGATACCGGCGTCGTCGGGCTGGCCGCGAAGGACGTCGGCATGACCCGCAAGAGCGCCTACAAATTGCGCCGCTCCGCTTATGCCGCCGCCTTCGCCCGCGCCTGGGACGCTGCCCGTCACCATGCCGGCGGCACGCTCGAGGACATCGCCTTCGAACGCGCGATCGAGGGCCAGGAACAGAACGTCTTCAACGAATATGGCGAAGTGATCGCAACCAGGCATGTGCATAATGACCGGCTGCTGATGTTCCTGCTGCGCCATCTGAAGCCCGAACGCTATGGGCGCGACGCGCTTCGCGAGCCGCCGCCGCCGCCCGCTCCCGGCATGACGCTCGACGCGAGCCTGCGGGCGATGGAGCCGTTGCCGCCCGGCCCGGTCGAGGGGTTGCTCGACGCCGAGACTTTGGCCTCTGAGCTGCATCTCGCCGACGTCGCCGACGGGGTGCTGCCCCATTTCCTGTCCGAACAGGCGCCGCGAAAGACCGAGGAAAGGCTGCGCGCGGAGGCGCAAGCCGCGCAGGAAAAACGCGGCGAAGCGGCGTGGGAGAAAATCGAGGCAGGCGAACCGACGACCAATCAGGAATTCGCCGACATGTGCCGCTTCATCGATCCGCTCGGCCGCGCCGACCCGCCGCGCAAGCGCTACAAGTGAGAACTTGCTGTGAACTTCCGGGCGACTCAAGGCCGCGGGACGGTCAGCGAGCTCGCTCCAGCCACCGCGATCGGCCGCCTACCGCACCCGCTCCACCTCCAGCGTCCCACCCGCCAACGGCCGGCACAATTCCCCCGCCGGCGCCGAGCCATCCAGCCAGCGGCCGTAATCCGGCGGGGTCAGCACCACGACCTGCCGGCTATGATAAGGCGCGACATCCGCCCCCGGCGGGCAGGTCAGCATCGTCCAGGCCTCGCCGACCGCCGGGTTCGTGCGCCACAAACCGGCGATGCAGAAGCTTTCCAGCCCGCGCATTGTAAACGCCCATTTGGATTTGAGCGGCTTTCTCTTCGGCCGTTCCTCGCCCGGCTCGGGCGGCGGCGGATCGGTGAATTCGAAAAAGCCATCGACCGGGATCAGGCAGCGACCGCCGGTCGCTCCATTGCCGAATTCGCGGCCGTCCGAACGGAAATTATAGACCGGCTTGCCGTTCGGCCCCGGCCAGCTCCAGCGCCGGGTCACCATCTCCGCCTCGCCGGGTGCCTCCGCCGCGGCGCGGATAATCTCGACTCGATCGGTGATCTTGAAACCGGGCAGCGGGGCGAAATTCGGAACGCCCTCGGGGAAGCGCAGCGGGAGCTTGAGGTGACTGAACCCCCGAAGGAGCTTGTCGATCTGTCCCTGACGATAGGCCTCGTTGCACATCGCTCCAGTCTAGGATCCTGTGCAGCAAAGCGGAAGTCTGGACGCCGGTCCAGCGCGGAGGCTACGCCTCATTCATGACCCATCTGGCCCACATCGCCCTCGTCGTCCGCGACTATGACGAGGCGCTCGCTTTCTATGTCGGCAAGCTCGGCTTCACCCTGGTCGAGGACAGCTATCAACCTGAGCAAGAGAAGCGCTGGGTCACGATCCGCCCGCCCGGCGCACCGGAGCACGCGACGACCATCCTCCTCGCCCGCGCCTCCACCGAACATCAGGCGCGCTATATCGGCGATCAGGCGGGCGGCCGCGTCTTCCTCTTCCTCGCCACCGACGATTTCGAGCGCGACCATGCCGCCTTCACCCGAGCCGGCGTCGAATGGACCCGCCCGCCCGCCGTCTACGATTATGGCAAGGTCGCCGTGTTCCTCGATCTCTACGGGAATCGCTGGGACCTGGTTCAGTTCGTCCCCGGTCACCCCAACGCCGCGTGACCTGCATTCAGCAGCCTTCTCGTCAGGCGCGCCCCGTCAAATTCTCCGCCGCCGCCGCACGAACGAGCGCCTTGAGCGCCTCGCCGTCGATCGCCTCGCCTTCGAACATGTCGATGGCGCGGCGCGTATTGCCGTCCAGGCTGGAGTTGAACAGGCCCTCGGGATCGTCCAGCGCCGCGCCCTTGGCGAAGGTCAGCTTCACCTTGTCCCGGTACGTCTCGCCGGTGCAGATGATGCCGCCGCGCTCCCACACAGGCACCCCGGCCGGGTTGGCGGGTTTCCGCCATTTCACCGTCTCGACGATCTCTGGATCGGCCGCCAGGATCAGCGCCCTGAGCCGCGCCAGCACCCCGCCGCGCCATGCGCCAAGCCCGCCGATCTTCGCATCGATCAACTCCAAACCCTCCGCCATCATGCTCCCCTCACATCGTCTCGTCGACAGGACGCCCGCCGCGCTGTCTGGCGGCATAAGGCAGCGCGAACATGTAGAGACCTGAGACCATCAACAGGAAGAGCGGCGGCAGTGGCAGGAAATAGACCCATTGGGCCGGTTCCCGCCCCGCGCCCAGCAGGGCGAATATGACAATGACCACCGCCGTGAAGGTGATCGACATCCAGCGGTGAAACTGCCGGATCCATTTGCTCCAGTTCATTGCCCTCTCCCTTCGTCCGTCCGCGCCAGGACCTGCTCGAGGTCCGCAAGAAACTTCTGCCACCCGAACTTCGCGCCGCCGAAGGCCTGCTTCTGGTCCGGCCGGAAGCCGGCCTGCTCCATACGCAAATGGGTTCCGGTGGGTGTCGCGGTGAGCGTGAAGGTCACCACGCTCTCCAGATCGAAAGCCGGATCGTCGTGGGCGAAGTTCCAGCTATAGGACAAAGTCTCGTTCGGCTGGACGGCGAGAACCTCGCAGTCCAGCACCCCGCCCCAGTCGCCGCGCAGGTTGAAGCGGTGGCCGACGGCGGGCGCGAAATCGTTTTTCATCAGCCATTCCTCGATCAGGTGCGGCTGCGTCAGCGCGCGCCAGAGCCGCTCCGGCGGGTGCGGGAATTCCCGCTCGACGACGACTGAGCGCTTCTCGGTGGCGCGATCGGTCATTGGTCCATCCTTTTGAGCAGATCCTCGAGATCGTCGAACCGGGCTTCCCAAAAGCCGGCCATCCGGCCCGTCCAGTCGATCAGCGGCGCCAGCGCGCCGACTTGCGCGCCATAATGGGTCTGACGGCCCGCTTGCCGGTCGCGGACCAGCCCGGCCCGCTTCAATATGCCGAGATGCTTGGAGACGGCCGGCTGCGAGACCCCGGCTTGTGCCGTCAGCGCCCCGACCGTCTGCTCTCCTTCGCGGCACAAGCGCTCGAAGATCGCCCGCCGGGTCGGGTCGGCGAGCGTTCTGAACAGCATGTCGTGGGAGTCGGTCATCGATACATAACTCGCTGGTTATTGACGTCTAATAACCGCAGAGTTATAAGAGTCAAGCGAGAATGATGGGCTGCCAGGAGCCCACGGCCGGCAACGCCCAGTCAATGGGCGCGAGGCCGCGGCTCTCCAGAAACGCATTCGCCTTCGAAAAATGGCGACAGCCGAAGAAGCCGTTATGCGCCGAAAGCGGCGACGGGTGCGGCGCCTTCAGCACCAGATGGCGGCTCGCGTCCACGAACGCCGCCTTCTTCTGCGCATGGCTGCCCCAGAGCATGAACACCGCCGGCTCCGGCCGCGCGTTGACGAGGCGAATCACCGCATCGGTAAAGCCTTCCCAACCCCGCCCCTGATGCGACGCGGCCCGCCCCATCTCGACGGTCAGCACCGCGTTCAACAGCAGCACGCCCTGCTTCGCCCAATGTTCGAGGAAACCATGCCGCGCCGGCGCGATGCCGAGGTCGCTCGCCAGCTCCTTGTAGATGTTGACGAGGCTGGGCGGGATGCGCGTGCCCGGCAGCACCGAGAAGCAGAGGCCATGCGCCTGGCCGGGGCCATGATAGGGATCCTGGCCGAGAATCACGACCCGCACCCGATCGAGCGGGGTCAGGTCCAGCGCCCGGAAATATTCCGGTCCCCTCGGGAAGATGCTTTTGCCCGCCGCTTTCTCGGCGATCAGGAAGTCCTTGAGCGCGCGCATCTGCGGCGCGGCGAAGGTCTCGCGCAGCGGCTCGCGCCAGCTCGGATCGAGGCGGATCTCTTCGGCCATGGCGCGGTGCTGGGCCAGCCCGCCGCGGCGCGCAAGGGCCGGCGCGTGCCAAATCACCCATCTGGGCGATGGACCGGGGGCTCCGCGCGCGGCAAGCTGGGTCATCGAAACAGGAGGAACCACATCATGGCGCTCACCGACGCCCGTCCCATCGCGATGATCACCACCAGCGACCGCAAGGTCGCCGAGCCTTTCTATGCCGACACGCTCGGGCTGAAGCGACTGCCGGGCGACGCCTTCGCGGCCTTGTTCGATCTGGCCGGCGTGGCGCTTCGCCTCACCGAGGTGCCGGGCTACACGGCCACCCCCTATCCCGTGCTGGGCTGGCAGGTCGACGACATGGAAGCCGCCGTGGCCGCGCTGACCGCCAAGGGCGTGACGATGAACATCTATGAAGGCCTCGGCCAGGACGAAAACGGCATCTGGACCGCCCCCGACAGCAGCTGCAAGGTCGCCTTCTTCAACGACCCCGACGGCAACGGCCTCAGCCTCACGCAGGTCTTGTGATCTCGCCGGCCTCGCCGATCGCGTGGCCGAAGGCGATCAGATTGCCGTCCGGCGCGAGCACCAGCAGCTCGCGCTGACCATAAGGCTTGTCGGCCGGGCCATGTAGGTCGCCGGGCGGCAATGTGTCGAGCTTGGGCTTCAGCTCGGCGTGGAGCGCGTCCACGTCGTGCACATCGACATAGTAAGCGAAGCGCCGGTTCCCCGGCGGGGCGCCGTCGTCGCCATGATTCTGCAGCATCCGGATGCCGACCGTCTCGCGGTGGAGGTAGGCATAATCGTCCATGCGGAAGAGCGTCTGGAAGCCGAGGATGTCCTCGAAGAAGGCGATGGCGTCCGCGAGGTCCGGCACATGCATGAACGGCGTGATCTGCCGGAAATTGCCCATGGTCGCTCCTTCGCTATAGCAGGTTTCGGCGACTGACGGACGCTAATCCGGCCCGCCGCTGGCGCCCTAACGCTTCCGCACGAACTCGGCGCGCAGGACCATGCCTCTGATCCCTTCATATTTGCAGTCGATCTCCTGCGCGTCGCCGGTCAGCCGGATCGACTTGATCAAGCTGCCGCGCTTCAGGACCTGGCCCGCGCCTTTCACATTCAGATCCTTGATCAGGATCACCTGATCGCCATCGGCGAGCAGATTGCCGATCGCGTCGCGCACCTCGACGGCATCGGGCGCGGGCCGCGCGGCTAGATCGACGGCGCTGACCCAGTCGCCGCTCGCCTCGTCATAGACGAACGAGTCGTCCTCACCGCTCGTCATGGCGCGGTTTCCTTCAGCCCCTGCCGGGCTCGATCAGGCCTTTGGTCGAAGGATTGGCGGCGATCGTCTTCTTGACCTCGGCCTTCGGCTTGCGCGCTTCCTTGTTCGATTTCTTCTGACCCTTGGCCATCGTCTTTCTCCTTCACATCATCCCGCCGCTTGCGCTTCTAGCGGCATCGCGGCGCTATTCCACCCGTCTCGCGCTCAGGATCCGCACCGGCGCGGTGATCATCTGGCCGCGCATCGCGCCGCGCCCGGCATTGGCCACGGTCGGCGCGGCGAGGATTCGGCGGACGACGTCCATTCCTTCCGTCACCCGGCCGAAGGCGGCGAAGCCCTCCCGGCCGCGCCCTGCGTCCATCTGGGGCATCGCATCGGTGGTGATGAAAAAATCGCCCATCGCGCCCGGCCCGTCCTCGCGCCGCGCCATCGAGATCGTGCCGACGCCATGGCGAATGCCCGTCGCGCTGGTCGGCTCATGCGCGATCGGCGGCAGCATCAGGCGATAGTCGCGCCTTATTCCGCCCTGGATGAAGCCGCGCCGGGCAAAGCCCTCCGTCCGCGCCGCGCGATAGAAGCTGGTGCCGTCGAAACGGTGCTGATCGATATAAGCGACGAAATTGGCGGTGGTGACCGGCGCATGCTCATGATCGAGCGCCAGCACGATCGGCCCCAACTCGGTCTCGAGCCGAACGCTCACCGTATCGCCCAAAGGCGCAGGCGGCGAGGCCTCGGCAAGCGCGTTGCGCGAGGCGTTGGCGGACGCCGGCGCCTTGGCGGGCTCCGTCTCGCCGCAGCCGGCTACGGCAAGCGACAGGGCTAGGACCAGCATCGAGCGAATCATGGCGTCGATCCTAGCCGCGCAGAGCCGTGAACCGAAGCGCGCGACGGAAACGCTGGACCGCATCGGCGGCGCGGCTAGACATGGGGCCGCCATTTCGAGCGGGAGAGAATGATCATGTCCGACAGCCCCTGGGGCTCGCCCCAAAGCCACCCGCGTCAGGCCGGTTCCGCCGACGACATCGATTATGAAATCAAGGGCCACGAGCTGCAATTCGTCGAGATCGAGCTCGATCCGGGCGAGAGCGCGGTCGCCGAAGCGGGATCGATGGTCTGGAAGGCGCCCATGTCGAGATGACCACCGCCTTTGGCGACGGGACCGGACAGGAAGGCGGCTTCATGGGCAAGCTGCTCGGCGCCGGCAAACGCCTCGGCACGGGCGAAAGTCTGTTCACCACCGTCTTCACCCATCGCGGCTCCGGCTAGGCGCGCGTCGCCTTCGGCGCGCCCGTCAAGATCCTGACCGGCCTGTTCGGCGGCGAAGGCTTCATCATGCAGAAGCTGGAGGGTGACGGCTGGGTCTTCGTGCAAATGGGCGGCACCGTGATCGAGCGCGAGCTTGGCCCCGGCGAGGAGCTTCATGTCGATACGGGCTGCGTCGCCGCCTTTACCTCCATCTCCTTCGACGTGATCGGCGTCGGCGGCGTCAAGAGCGCCCTGTTCGGCGGCGAAGGCCTGTTCGTCGCCCGCTTGGCCGGGCGCATGCTGGCTGCGATGCCCGGCGGTGGCGGCAATCGTGGCAAAGGCTCGATCCTCGGCCCGCTCGGCGGCCTGATCCAGGGCAATAGCTGAGGGGCGGGCGGGCCGTAGCGCGCCGTCGCGCGTTGCCCTGCCATGCCCTTCCCGTCCCCGCCCATCCCGCCGATGGAAGCAAAGCTCGTCGCCGCGTTGCCGGAAGGCGGCGGCGACTGGCAGTTCGAGCCCAAATGGGATGGCTTTCGCTGCCTCGCCTTCGTCCGGCGTGGTAAGGTCGCCCTGCAATCCAAAGCGGGCAAGCCGCTGGAGCGCTTCTTCCCCGAGGTCGCCGCCGCGCTTTCGTCACTGCCGGACGCGGTTCTAGACGGCGAGCTGCTTATCCCCGTTGGCGCGGAGCCCTCCTTCGCGGCGCTGCAGATGCGGCTGCATCCCGCTGAAAGCCGCATCCATCGCCTCGCCGTCGAAACGCCCGCCCGGATGATGCTGTTCGATGCCCTTTGGCTCGACGGAAAAGATTTGATCGCTCGACCGCTTAGCGAGCGCCGGGCCGCGCTGGAGGCCTTCCACAAAGCCAATCGCATGCCCGATCTTCGGCTCTCCCCAGCGACATCCTCGGTGACAAAGGCGCAAGCATGGCTGGCGGGAACGGGCGGTGCGCTTGACGGAGTCATCGCGAAGCGGTTGGACGAGCCTTATCGGCCTGGCGAGCGGGCGATGCTCAAGGTGAAAAGGCGGCGCACGGCCGACTGTGTTGTCGGCGGCTTCCGGTATGCGACCGGGAAGCGCGAAGTCGGCTCACTTCTGCTCGGCCTCTATGACGAGACAGGCCTGCTCCACCATGTCGGCTTCACCTCGAACATGCCGGAGCGCGCGACGCTCACCGCCGAGCTCGAAGCCTTGGTCGAGCCGCCGGGTTTCACCGGAGACGCGCCGGGCGGCCTGAGCCGCTGGTCGACCGAGAGATCGTCGCAATGGCAACCCTTGCGACCCGAGCTGGTCGCCGAAGTCCGCTACGATCAGATCACCGGTCGCCGCTTCCGCCACGGCACCGGCTTCCTGCGCTGGCGCGGCGACAAGAGCCCGCGCCAATGCGGCTTCGACCAACTGGAGGAGGCAAGGCCCGCCCTCGTCGATACCGCACTGGGCGCGGGCTAGAGCGAACGGCACCGCGTCCAGCGTCGCGCGTTGCCAGCTCATGCCGTCAACTGCCATTCGTAGCTTCGCTTATGATGCCGATCGCGAGCAGCTGCTGATCGAGTTCATCACCGGCCGCATCTATCGTTACGCAGGCGTTCCGCTCAAGGTCGCCGAAGCGATGCGCAAGGCGACCTCGAAGGGCGGCTTCTTCAACCGCCGCATCCGCGATCTCTATCCGTTCGAGCGCGAGGCCTGAGCCGTCCCTAGAACAGCCCCGGCGTCTCGCGCTGGGCGGCGGTGGGGCGCTGCGGCATCAGCAGCTCGCGCCGGCCCGCGCCCGCCGATTGCGCGCTGAGGCCGCCGCTGGTCACCGGATTGCACGGCCGCCCGGCGAGGAAATCGAGCGCTCGCGCGACCGAGGATTCGCGCGCGTCGCCAAGCGGGAAGGCGACATCGTCCGAGGCCTGGCAACTTGCTTGCACGACGCTGGCGAGGCCATCATAATAAGCGCCCTGGCGATCGGCATTCTGGGTGGCGAAGGCGACCACGCGCAAACGATCGTCGCACTGGCTGCGATCGAGCGCGACCTGGCCGACCGGCTTGCCGAATGTGTTGGTGCCGACCAAAGCGACGTTGCTGCGCAGATAGGGAATGAAGGCGTTGATCACGAGCTCGCTCGCCGATGCGGTGCCGCCGGTGCCGATGAACGCGATGCGGGTCGGAGAGACCGATTGCGCCTGCGGCCGGAACAGCCGCGTATCGTTGTTGCTCGCTTTTTCCGGCCGGAAGGTCGTGTAGCTGAACACGTCCGAAGTCGAACGATTGCCGCCGAGCAGATCGCCCATCAGGTCCGCGATCGAGACGAGGCCGCCGCCATTATAGCGGAAATCGACGATGATTTCGGTGATCCCCGCGGCGCGGAAATTCGCGAAGGCCTGCCGCAACGCCGGATCGGCGGTGTTGATAAAGGTGCGCAGGTTGACGTAACCGACCTGCCGCGCGCCATCGTTGATGATCCTCGCGCCGTAGCGCGACGAGACCGGCGTCAGCGCATAATCCGCCTTGGTCACGGTCAGGTCGCGGGTGCCGGCGGCGTCGGTGATGCGCAGCACGCGCGTCGTGCCAGCGGTGCTCGGGCCGAGCGCGTTGGTGACGCCGGCCGTGCCCTCGGCGGCGATGATCGCATCGACGGTGCGCAGATTGGCCGCGCTGGTGCCGATCGCGACGATCTCCGCGCCACGATCGATGCCGGCCGCCAGCGCAGGCGCGCCCTCGAAAGCCTCCGAGACGAAGACGCGGCGCGCCACGGCGTCGGTCATCAGCCGAATGCCGAAGCCCGCGCTCGACCCGGAATTCAGGAAGGCATTTTCCGCGGCGATCGAGGTCAAATAGGTGAAGAAGCGGTCCCGGCGCAGCGCCCGGGCATTGGCGGTGAGCGCATCGATATAAGCGTCAACGGTTCCGAAGGGCGCGGGATCAAGGCTCGCCGGCAGCGTTTCCGGGAAGAGATACCATTCGCGGATCTGCGCGGATGCCCAATTCTGGCGATCGAGCAGCGAGCAGGTCGCGGGCGTTGTGCCGGTCGAGCCGCCACCCGCGCCACCGCCGCCGACAGGCGCGCCGCCGGACGACCCGCCACCGCCGCCGCAAGCCGACAGCATGGCAAGGATGCCCAGGATCGCGCCAAAACGCTGCCGCTTCATTGATTCTTCCCTCCGCATCAAGCGCTTAGCGTAATCTTTTGTTCCTGTCAGCCGAAATCGGCGGCGCCTTCGCGGCTTGACGCGCTAGCGCATCGCGTCACATCTGCCGGCCTTGGACATGATAGGAGGGCGGCATGGCCGACACCAGCACTTGCACCGCCCGCGCTTGCCGCACCGTGACGCCCGGCCTGGTCGATGTCTGCCCGCGCTGCGGGGCCCGGGTGCTCACCTCGCGGCGGGTGCGCATCCTGGGCTGGGTGCTGGTCGGCATCGGCCTCTTCCTGATCGCCCTCATGGGCTACATCACCTTACAGACCTACGAATCCTTCTCGCGACCGGGGATCAGCGCGACGGACGGATCGCGTTTCACGGGCGATGCCGGGCAAGGGCGACAAATCCTCACCATCTTCTGGCTAGTGATTGCCGTGGGCGCGCTTTCGGTGGTCAACGGCGTCTGGCAGATCGTGACGGGCCGGAGGAACATGATCCTCGTCGGGATCAGCCTGCTCACCGCCGCTGTGCTCGTCTTCACGACCTTGGAGACGACCGATGCGCTGAAGAAAGCCGAGGAGGACCCGCCGCGCCGCATCGTTCAGCCGCCGCCCATGCCGTCCGACTCCGCGCCCGCGCCCGACAAGTCACAATGAGCCGGCGCGCGTGCTCGCTTCCTTCCTGATCGTCGACGATTTTCTGTCCGATCCGATGGCGGCGCGGCGGGCGGCGCTCGCACTCGATTATGATCCCGCCTTCAAGCAGGGCAATTATCCCGGTCTGCTCTCGACCGGGCCACTGCCGATCCCCGGCCTCGACGAGGCCGTCGCAAAGCTGATCGGCCACAAGGTGAAGCCGCAGCCCGGCACCACGCACCAGCATTGCCGCCTCACTCTGGCCGGCGAAAAGGGCGCGTCCGGCGTCCATATCGACCCCTGTTTCTATTCCGGCATCCTCTATCTCTCGCTCCCCGAACATTGCCGAGGCGGCACCGACTTCTTCCGCCACCGCCGCACCGGCCTCGATCGCGTGACGAACGACCCGGTGGCGATGATGGGGGCCGGCTATTCGGACGTGAACCTGCTGATCGAAGAAGTGGTGAACCAGGACACGCTGAAGTCGGCGCGCTGGGAAAAGAGCTTCACCGCGCCGATGCGCTTCAACCGCCTGATCCTGTTCAGCCCCTGGCTGTTCCACAATAGCGGCCCGGGCTTCGGGACCACTCCGGAAACCGGGAGGCTCGCACACCTGATGTTCTTCGCCGCCGCCTGAATGAAAAAGGGCGCCCCGAACGGGACGCCCTTCTCATTTCCGTAAACCGCCGGCCTACATGCCGGTCGTGTTCGCTCCGACCCGGTTGTCGGCGTTGCGCTCGATCGCGTCGGCCTTGTTCTCGCCCGCATTGCGGACGGCTTCGGACCGATTCTCGGTGCGGTTCTCGATCGCGTCGATCGTATTCGCACCCATCGATTCGATCGCGTCAGCCTGATTCTCGGCCGCCGCCCGCACGTTCGAGGCGGCATTCTCGGCCGGGGTACGCGTACCGCAGGCAGTCAGGGCGATAAGCCCGGCGGCGGCAACGCCCAGATGCAAAACCTTCATCGAAAAACTCCCTCCTGTTGTCACCGAAAAGGCGACGGCGTCTCCGCCGCGCGCACGGAAAGGCGGCGTGACCCCGACCGTCCAGCAGGGTCAATGTGCGAGCGTCGTTTCGGTTCCCTCAGCGGCGGCGGCGCTGGCTGGCGCGCCACTGCCGGACCGCCGCGAGCGTGCTGCTGACATGATCGCGCCAATCGAGATTGCTGTGCGCAAAGATGATCCGACCGTTCGGCGCGATCACATAGGAGGTGCGGTTGGACATCGCCGCCCCCTCGCGCAGGCGCACGTCATAGGCCGCAATCGTCTCCGGACTGGCGGTTACGGCGGGAAAGGCGCTGCGGCAGCCCTCAACCGAGAAACGGCGCAGCGTGTCATAATCGTCGGCCGACATGCCGATCACCCGCGCCCCGGCCCGCCGGAAATCCGCGGCCGCCTCGGAGAAAGCATGGGCCTCGAGCGTGCAGCCCTCGGTGAAGGCGCGCGGATAGAAATAGAGCACGACCGGGCCGTGGCGAAGCTGTTCGCTGAGCCGCATCCGGAACGGCCGCCCCGCCAATGCCCCAGTCGTCGTGAAATCGGGCGCGGCCGCGCCGGTGCGCAGCGCCGGAACGGCTGCGCTCGGCAGCAAGGCGAGAGCGGCGGCGAGCAAGGGAACGACGAGGCGCATGGCGAATCTCCGAAGGCTTGGGCAGGCGACGATAAGCCTGCCCATGACGGCGCGCCAGAGTCTCGATCTCGGACGTGCACCCGCGCGGGGCCGATAGAAAGTGCAAGCAAGTCTTGCCAAATCCCGCTCCGGACTGGATGAAGCCTTGTCCATTATTGGGGGCATGATGGATCCGGCCGCTTTTCTCTTTGAGACGCTTGCATTCATCACGGCGGAAGCGGCCTTGTTCGCGGCCGTCGGCTTCCTGATTCTCGATCTCGGCGATCTCGCCGTCGATCTGATCTGGCTCGGCCTTGCCTGCACCGGCCGGCTGCGCGGGCCGTTGCGCACCTACCGCTCCGTGGGGGACCTGCCGCCACCCCGCACGCCGGGAAGCATCGCGGTGTTCGTTCCGGCCTGGGATGAGGCGATGGTGATCGGACCGATGCTCGGCAATGCCGTCAGCGCGTTCGGCGAGGCCGATTACCGCCTCTATGTCGGCTGCTATTATAACGATCCGGCCACCATCGCGGCGGCGCGCGAAATGGCCAACGATCGCATCCGGGTCGTGGTGGGCAGCGTTCCCGGCCCGACCAGCAAAGCGGATTGTCTGAACCGGCTCTGGGTGCAAATGCTGCGCGACGAGCAGGCCGGCATTATGTAGCAAATGCACCAACGGATAGATAGATGCCACCGCCTACGGTGCTATAAGCCTACGTATGAAACTCGTAGTCCATGGCCTGATCGACAAGCG
>Ga0136633_1002296_pt1 | contig 13317 bp, 14 predicted proteins | sample AntDrymeUQ832206_2_FD_105494 | JGI IMG/M metagenome (GOLD analysis project Ga0136633, IMG submission 105494) | Polar desert sand microbial communities from Dry Valleys, Antarctica - metaG UQ83 (22.06) | ecosystem: Environmental > Terrestrial > Soil > Desert | place: Antarctica: Dry Valley... | reverse complement strand
GCGCGAGTCGCGCCTGTTTCCGTCCATGTGGTCCTACGTGCGGCGCAACTCCGTCTCGATCTTCCGCATCTACTCGCAGTACGAGCCGCTGCGCGTCTTCATGACCGCGGCCGCCGTCATGGGACTGATCGCGTTCGTCGTCTGGGGGCGCTTCGCCTACTTCTACATCTTCGAGGACGAGGGCAAGGGCCACGTCCAGTCGCTCATCCTCGGCGCGGTGCTCTTCAACGCCGCGATGGTGCTGGCCGCGCTCGGCGTGATGGGCGACCTCATGTCCGCGCAGCGCACGATGATCCAGCGCACGTTCGAGCGCGTGCGGCGCATCGAGCTGCAGCTCGGCGTCGCGCCCTCGCACTACGAGCCCGGCGCCGGCGGCGGCGCGGGCCAGAAGCCGACCACCGGCGCCGATGCGGGCGCCGCCACCGGCAAGACGGAGGAGCGCGACGTGGTGCACCGATGAGTCCGGCGGCACCCGAGGTGACCGTTGATGCGGAAGGCACCGTCACCGGCAACACCTACGACAAGTACGGCTCGACGAACCCCGTCGTCCGGCGACTCATGGGCGGCTTTGAGCGCACGCTCGACGAGCTCTTCGAGCAGGCCAACCCGCAGTCGCTGCTCGACGTCGGCTGCGGCGAGGCCGTGCTGACGCACAAGTGGGCCCAGCGGCTCGGCGATCGTCGCGTCGTCGGCATCGACCTCGACGACCCGCTGCTGCACGCCGAGTGGGAAGGGCGCCAGGCGCCCAACCTCAGCTATCAGGTGATGAAGGCCGAGAACCTCCCCTTCGCCGACGGCGAGTTCGACGTCGCCAGCGCGATCGAGGTGCTCGAGCACGTGCCCGACCCCGCCCACACCGTCGCCGAGATGGCGCGCGTCGCGAGCGGCCACCTGCTCGTCTCCGTGCCGCGCGAGCCGCTCTGGCGCGGGCTGAACATGGCGCGCGGCGCCTACCTCAAGCAGCTGGGCAACACCCCCGGGCACCTCAACCACTGGTCCAAGCGCAGCTTCATCTCGCTGCTGTCTCGCCACGGCGACGTCGTGCAGGCGCGCTCGCCGTTTCCGTGGACCATGCTGCTTGTCCGCCTCGGATAAGCCTGCCTCGCCTCCGGCATCGGGTTCCTCGTACGGACGCGGCGCCCGAGTCCTGTCGATCGGGATCGCGACGACGGGCCTCGTCACGTTCGCCTACTTCGCGCTCGCCGCGCACGCGCTGTCGGCGGTCGAGTACAAGCGCATCTCGCTCGTCTGGTCGATCATGTTCGTCGTCGCGTCGGTGATCTACCGCCCGATCGAGCAGCTGCTGTCGCGCACGATCGCCGACCGCCGTGCCCGCGGGCTGACGGGCGGCCACAACCTGCACGTCCCGCTGCTGATCCAGGGCGCGTTCGCGCTGACGTTCCTCGTCATCGCGCTGTCGCTGCGCGACCTCCTGCAGAACGACCTCTTCGACGGATCCTCGGCGCTGTACTGGGTGCTCGTCGTCGGCGTCCTGGCGTACGCGGCGAGCTACTTCGCCCGCGGCTTCCTGGCCGGCCACCAGCGTTTCGAGCTCTACGGCCTGCTCGTGTTCCTCGAGGCGATGTCGCGCGTCTGCTTCGCCCTGGCGGTCGTCGTCGGGATCGCGTCGGGCCAGTCGGCGGTGGCGATCGGCATGGCGGTCGCGCCGCTCATGTCGCTGCTGGTCGTGCCGTGGTTCTTCGCGCGCCGCAGCGCCGACCCACCGGCCGAGGCGAACGCCGTCGAGGAGCGCGAGGGCGGGCTGACGCTGCGCCTCGGGCTGGGCTTCGCCGTCGCAGTGTTCGCGATCATGGTCGCCGAGCAGACGCTGCTCAACGCCGCGGTGCTGACCGTGGAGGGCACGTCGGACGACGCCGTCCTGGCGGGCATCGTCTTCAGCGTCCTGCTCATCGCGCGCGCCCCGCTGCAGCTCTTCCAGGCCGTGCAGGGCTCGCTGCTGCCGCACCTCGCCGGGCTGCAGGCGACGGCCGGCGCCGGCGAGTTTCGCCGCGCGATCCGCATCACCGTGCTGGCGATCGCCGGCTTCGCGCTCGCGGTCGCGCTCGGCCTGTTCGCGATCGGGCCGCCGGTCGTGCGGGCGCTGTTTGACATCGAGCGCGACATCGCGGGTGGCGGCCTGGCCCTCGTCGGGCTGGGCATGGGGTTTCACCTGGTCGCCGGCACGCTCAACCAGGCCGCGCTGGCCCGCGGCCAGGCGCTCGGCGCGGCCCTCGCGTGGCTGCTGAGCGCCGGGGCCTTCGTGGCCTGGATGCTCAGCCCGGCGATCGAGGACCAGCTGCTGCGCACCGAGGTCGGCTACTGCTGCGCGACCGCGGCGCTCGCCGCGCTGCTGGCGGCGGTCTATCGCTCCGGCAGCTCGGCGGGGGCGCCCCGACCGACGTGAGCCGCGCGGTCAGCGGAAGGTCAGCCGCCACCGCCGGCGCCGAAGATGCCTGCGAGATCTTGTCGAGCTGGTCACGCAGCGGAGGGCGCGGCGTACGCTTCTCGTGAAGCGGTGTCACTGCGACATGCCGTTGCGGATATGGAGGGCGTGGTGTCAACTCGGGGTCGATGAGTTGGCGCGTTCGCGCTCGGCGTTGAAGGTGTGTGGTCGGCTGGGTGGGTGGCGGTCCGGCAGGCTGGTGCGCGACGCGCGGTCAGGCTGATATGCGCGGGTTGACTACCGCAGGACCATGGTTCGTCGTGGCGAGCCGCTGTCCAGGATCGGGCGTGACCGGCCCCCTGGCCGGGGGGGCGGGGTGCTCATAGCGACGTCGCGGGTTCCCCGCGCGAGCCGGGCGCCATCGATCCAGCCGACGGGATATGTCGCTTTCGGTGCTGCTGTTATTCGATGCGAGCGATCGCCCAGCAGTGCAGGTGCCGCTGCGCGCTCCACGATCGCGGCGACACGATGGAGATCGGGGTACGCCCATGAGCACCGTCGGTGAAGTTGAGCAGCTCGCGGGTGCAGCGGTGGGTTCGGTCTGCTTCGTCAGGGACGACGTCGAGCTGCACTTCGGCGGGCCCGTCCTTCGCCCTCTGGCGCCGTCGGCGGTCATCGACGGCGACGACCGGCGCGTCTTCCCAGCTGATGGCTCGCGTGACGCGCTGTGCCGGCTCATCGGCGCTGTCGTGCGCCAGGCGGTCGAGCATCCGGATCGCCTGGTGCTCGAGTTCGCCGACGCCGCATTGCCGAGCTTCCGCTCGCCAGCCCCGGTGCCGGTCCGAGGTCGCCCAGTTCGTGCCGACAAGACGGCCGCCGCGATGATCACGTGGGAGAACCCAGGTCGCGACGAAGCCACCGGCGTAGTCCGGGACCGGCGTCTGTGGCACGAAGTCCCCGGCTAGCGGGGAATTGGTGCCATTCGCTTGGGCACGCACGGCCCAGCGCGATGAGCGGGCTGAGCAGCGCGAACATGGCGAAGCGCAGATCCTTCAGGACCAGCACCATCACGATGGCGAGCAGCAGCGGGCCGACGGTCGTGGCGATCGAGAAGTGCGGCTTGTCGGGCGGCCGGGGCGCCGCGGGCGCCTCGAGCGCGCCCGCGCCGCCGAGGCGCGCGACGTCGCGCGAGGGTGGCGCGCCCCCGGCCGTGACGATCGCGCCCTCGTGCAGCCCGGAGTCGGCGATCGCACACGACGCGTCGGTGGCGCGACCGCCGACGGCGACCGTCTGGGGCGCGTGCGTGCCGAGCAGCGCCTGCAGCAGATCGTCGAGCGTCGCGCCGGGGCTGCGCAGCTCGACGTCGAGCTCGCGGTCACCGGCGGCGGAGCGAAAAACGATGTGCACGAGGCCAACGGTAGCCCTGTGCCCGACGGGCGTCTACGGCGTCTCGGCCTCCGCGGTGTTGCCGCCCTCGACGTACACGAGGCGGCCGTCCTCGAGGCGGAAGACCTGACCGACCGGGCGGCCGGAGCCGGTGACCGACTCCTTGCTCAGCTTGACGGTCTTGATCGACTCGCCCTCCTTGACGATGATCGTCTTGCTGTTGGCCTCGGTGCGCGTGACCGTGACGTTCTCCTGCGTGAGCAGGTCCGTCAGGTTGACCGACTGCAGCGCGGCGAGCAGAAATGCGACCGCGAGCACGATGCCGAGGTCGAAGAGGTTGACGAGGCCGTCGAGCGGGTCGCCTCCGCGGTCGCCGCGGCGGCTCGCGTGCGGGGTGACGCGGCTGCGCGACGGCGACTTCATCGGTCCTGATCGGGTGGGTCGAGCGCCGTGACGACGAACTCCAGGTCGGAGAGGTCCTGGGCGTACAGGCGGTCGCGCACGAGCGAGATGGAGAACGCGATCGCGCCGATGAGCAGGCCGATGACCGTGACGCTGAACGCCGCGCGGAGGTTCTCCGACAGCTGGGCCACGTCGCCCTCGGCGAGGCCCTCGAGCGCCGGCGACAGCGGGATCAAGGTGCCCATCAGGCCCAGCGCCGGGCCGAAGCGCACGAGCAGGCGGCTGCGCTCGAGCTTGCGCAGCGAGGTGAGGTCGAAGTCCGCGAGCGCCTTCGCACGGCGGTCCTGGATGCCCGGCTGATCGTGCTGGTGCACGAAGGTCGACAGCGTGTCGGCCATCTGCGCGCTCGACGCGAGCGGCATCAGCGCCTGCTCGGCGGCGACGGTGTTGTTGACGGCAAGCGACTGGCGGGCGCTCGTCGTCGCCTCCTGCACCTGCTCACGGCGGCCCTGCCGGCGGCGGCGGCTGAGCTCGACGAAGAACGCACCGAGGTCGTACAGGACGAACGCCAGCGCGCCGATCGCGGCGGCGAACACGGGGATGCGCAACACGTTGGCGAGCTCGAACAGGAGCTCCTCGATGCCGGTGACGGCGATCATGCGACGCGCAGTCTGACGTCTCGGCGCTCGCGAAGCGCTCCGACCCACATGACGGCGACCGCGAGCAGGCCGCCAAGGCCCAGCGGGACGGACCCGGGGGTGTCGCCGCCCTGCACCGCGCGGACCCCCTCGGCGGCGCCGGCGGGCTCGCCGGCGGGCAGCTTGCGAGCGGCCGTGCCGGTGTCGTCGATGAGCACGCCGCTGATCGTCTCGCCGAACGGCTTGGGCGGCGGGGGCGGCGGCTCTGGCTTGGGCTCGGGCTTGGCCTCGGCCGCGGCCTCGGGCTCGGTCGTCTCCTCGCCCCCGGGGTTGGTGCCGGCGCCGCCGGAGCCGCCCGCGCCGGCGCCGCTCCCGCCGCCGCCGCTGCCGCCCGAGGAGCCCGCCCCGCCCGGCGTGCCGTCCGGGCCGCCGTCGGTGGAGGCATCGGGCTGCTCCGGGGCCTCGCCGACCTCGACGGCGACCTGCTCGGTGCCGCCGCAGCGGATCGTGCAGCCGGGATCGGGGTTCCTGACCTCGACCTGGGCGAACAGCGTGCCGGCGGTCTCGGGGCTGTACTGCACGCGCTTGCCGTTCACCGGCCCCTCGCCGAAGTCCCACTCGAAGCTGTACTGCACGCCGGGCACGCCGAAGCGCACGTTCGCCGAGAAGGTCACCGACTCGCCGACCTTGACGCGCTTGCGGTCGGCCTTCGCGGTGATCGCGAGGTCGCCGCCGTCGACGGAGACCTCGAGCGGCACGGCGTTGTCCTCGGTGTACTCGGAGATGATGCCGTTCTGGGAGCGGATGAAGCGCGTCGTCGTGCCGTCGTCGGAGAGGAATGCCGACCCGAACTGCGCCGGGGTGACGACGTAGGAGCCGCCGTTGCTCTTGACGATCTGGACGCGCTGGGCGCTCTGCCCGGAGCGGGCGACCAGGGCGCGGATCGACAGGCCGCGCAGCGTCACCTTCCTGCCGGGCTGCGAGCTGTCGTCGGGCAGCGTGTAGGTGCGTGCCGGCAGGTCGGCGCTCCCGGAGATCTGCCCGCCGGTGAGCTGGAGGACCGGGCCCGCCTTCGGAAAGAACGTGATCCCCGGCCCGGCCATCGCGGCCGGGGCGCCCGCGAGCAGCAGGGCGAAGGCCAGGAGCAGCGCTCTGCGAATCGCCCGCACGGTCCCGAACGTAGCTGAAACGCCGCCCGGAGTCGTCAGCAGCCGGCCGCGGCCGCGATCTCGCGGTACGCCGCCGCCGGGTCGTCGGCGCCGAAGATCGCCGAACCGGCGACGAACCAGGTTGCGCCGGCCTCGGCGCACTGGGCCGCGGTCTTCGGGTTCACGCCGCCGTCGACCTCGATCGGCATCGCGTCGCCGAGCATCGCGCGCACGCGCTTGACCTTGTCGAGCTGGTTGGTCAGAAACGGCTGGCCCCCCCAGCCGGGGTTGACGGTCATGATCAGCGCAAGGTCGATCTCGTTCTCGCCGAAGTGCGTCGGGGGCGTGCCCGGCGACACGACGAGCCCGGCATTGCAGCCCAGCTCGCGGATCGCCGACAGGGTGAAGGCGATGTTCGGCGTCGACTCGACGTGGATCGTGATCCCGTCTGCGCCGGCCTTGGCGAACTCCGCAACCTGACGCTCCGGGCGCTCGATCATGAGGTGCACGTCGAGATAGGCCTCGTCGGGCAGCGAGTCGCGCAGCGCGGCGACGACCATCGGGCCGAACGTGATCGGCGGGACGAAGTGGCCGTCCATGACGTCACAGTGGATGACGCGCGCGCCCGCGTCCATGATCTCGCGCACCTGGGCCGAGAGGTACGAGAAGTCCGAGGCGAGGATCGACGGCGTGACGTGACGTTCGGTCAGTACGGACAAGGGGCCTCTCAGATCTCGCGCAGCATCGAGGCTGAGCATGCGTTACAGGACAGGATCGCGGTCTTCGACATCCGCACGATCGTAGAATGCTCGCCGCAATCGGGGCACAGCGAGCACAGCTCGAAGCGATGCAGGCAGTACACGCAGCGATAGCGGCCGGGCAGGTTGGCGGGGCGCAGCCAGGGCTCGCGGCAGTTCGGGCAGGCCATGCCGATCTCGTCGGTCATGGGCGGCTCAGGCCGGCGATGTAGAAGCCGTCGGTGCGGTCGCGGTGAGGCAGCACGAAGCGTTCGGATTGTAGTGACAGCCCCGACGACGCCACGACCGCCTCGTTCTCGGCGGGCGCCAGCGTGCATGTCGCGTAGACGATCGTGCCGCCCGGGCGCACCGCGGCGCGCGCCGCGGCGAGGATCGCCGCCTGACCGCGGGCGAGGCGCTCGACGGCCTCGGGCGTCATGCGCCAGCGCAGGTCGGGGTGGCCCTGCAGCGTGCCCAGGCCGCTGCACGGCGGGTCCACGAGCACGCGGTCGAACGGCTCGTCGGTGGTGAAGCGCGCGGCGTCGGCGGTGACCACGCGCACGATGCTCGCGCCCATCCGCTCGCAGGTCCGTCCGAGGGCCTTGGCGCGGCCGGCGTGGCGCTCGACGGCGACGATCTCGCCGCGGTCGCCCATGAGCGCGGCGAGGTGCGTCGTCTTGCCGCCCGGCGCCGCGCAGAGGTCGAGCACCCGCTCGCCGGGCTGCGGGTCGACCGCGCGGCCGACGAACATCGCCGCGCGCGACTGCGGCGTGTACGCGCCGTGGCTGTAGAGCGCGTGCGCGTGGGCGTCGAAGGCGCCATCGACGACGAGCCCCTCGGGCAGCTCGTCGCCCGCGGGGCGGGCCCGCACCGCCGGCGTGAGATCGGCGAGCGCGGCGACGACGTCGGCCGGCGTGGCGCGCAGCGCGTTGACGCGCAGCGCGAGCTCGCCGGCCGCGTTGCCCGCGCGCAGCAGCGCACGGGTCTCCTCGGCGCCGAAGTGCTCCCACCACAGCTCGACGAGCCACGGCGGGTAGGAGTGCGCGATCGCGGCCCCGGCGGGGTCGTCGTCGGCGGGGAGCGCGGGTAGCTCGCCGCGGGCAGCCTTGCGCAGGACGGCGTTGACGAGCTTGTGCCCGCCGCCACGCCCGCCCTTGGCGAGCTCGACGCTCTCGCCAACGGCGGCGTGGGCGGCCACGCCGTCGAGGAACACGAGCTGGTAGAGCCCGAGTCGCAGCGCGGCCAGCGTCGGCGGGTCGAGCTCGCTCACCGGCCGCGCGAGCTGCTCGACGTAGTGGTCGAGCGTGAGCTTGCGCTGCACCGTCCCGTAGGCGAGCTGCATCGCCAGCGACCGCTCGCGCGGCTCGAGCCCCTTTGCCTCGCCGTGTAGCGCGCGGTCGGCGTAGGCGTCCTTCTCGAAGACCCGCCGGATGACCGTGAACGCCACCCGGCGCGCGGGCGTGACATCGCTCATCCGTCGCGCCGTGCGTCGTAGAGCGCGCGATCGACGCACACCCGCTGCGCTCGTTGGATGCAGTTCACGCGTGGGTTGTCACGGTCGGGCGCGGCCGCGCAGGTACGCCGCGGCATCCATCGGCCGGCCGCCGGCGGGCTGGACCTCGAGCAGCTCCAGGCCGCCGAGCAGCAGCCGGTCGCCCTCGGCGCGCAGCTCGCCCGCCACGTCCGGCTCGCGCACCGCGGCGCGCAGCACCCCGAGAAATCCGCCGTCGGTCAGCTCGGCGCGCGCGCCGATGTGCGGCGTGAGCGCGCGGACGACACGGTCGTTGACGGCGGCCGTCGCGGCCGGATCGAGCGTGCGGTCGGCCGGGCCGATCTTCTCGGCATAGGTGACGCCCTGCTCGACCTGCTCGGCACAATCCGGACGCTCGTCGAGCACGCGCAACAGCAGCTCGGCGCCGAGCTCCTGCAGGCGCGGCGTCAGCGTCCCGTAGGTGTCGTCCGCCGCAATCGGCTCGCGGCCCATGAGGCAGACCGGACCGCTGTCCAGGCCCGCGGTGAGGCGCATGATGCAGACGCCGGTCTCCTCGTCGCCCGCCATGATCGCCCGCTCGACGGGCGCCGCGCCGCGCCAGCGCGGCAGGGGCGACGGGTGGACGTTGAGCAGCTCGAAGTCCGACAGCAGCGGCTCGCGGATGAGCGCGCCGAACGCGCAGACGATCACCGCCTCGGGCGCGGCGGCGGCGATCTGCGCCCGGGCGTCCTCGTCGTTGACCTTCTCGGGCTGGGCGAGCGCCAGGTCCAGCGCGCGCGCGGCAGCGGCCACCGGCGGCGCCGAGAGCTTGCGCCCGCGGCCGGCCGGGCGGTCGGGGCGGGTGACGACGAGCTGCGGCCGGTGCGGGCTGTCGGCGAGCCGCGTGAGGATCGCGGCGGCGAAGCCCGAGGTGCCGAGGAAGACCGTCCTCGTCACGGGCCGGTCACGAGGCGAGACGCTCGGCGCGAGCCTGCTCGGCCTCGCGCAGGGCGCGCATCGCCGCCTTGCGCTGCTCGCGGCTCGTGCGGTCGAGGATCAGGATGCCGTCGAGGTGGTCGATCTCGTGCTGGATGACGCGCGCCTCGAGGCCCGTGGCCTCGATCACGAGCTCGGCGCCGTGCTCGTCGCGCGCGTTGACGAGCACCGCCACCGGGCGCTCGACGTCGACGTGGATCAGCGGCAGGCTCAGGCAGCCCTCCTCGGAGATCTCCTCGTCGCGGCTGGACCACTCGATCTCGGGGTTGACGAGCGCGACGACGGGGCTGTCGGGCTCGACGCGGTAGACGAGGACGCGGTGCGAGATGCCGACCTGTGGCGCGGCGAGGCCGATGCCGAGCGCGTCGTGCATGAGGACCCCCATCCGCATGACCTCGTCGCGCAGCTCGTCGTCGAAGCGCTCGACCGGGCGCGCCCTGGTCTTGAGGATCGGATCGCCGAGCTTGCGCACGTGGCGCAGGGCCGCGTCGCGCCGGGCGAGAACCTCGGGGTCCAGCGGCGGCGGCGCCTCGGGCTCGGGCTCCTCGATCTGCTCGACTTCGTCTGCCATGAGCCCAGTCTAGATCGCCTACTGCGGATCGACATCGACAGAAAACGCCACCCCGCGCCGCGAGCGCTCGCCCGCGACGGCGTCGACCGCAGCGCCCGCAGCGCGTACCGCCGCCGCCCGGTGAGCGCCCTTGATGACGAGCTGGGCGCGCTCGCGTCCGCGCAGGCGAAAGAGCGGCGCCGGACCGAGGATCGTCGCCCCGGGGATCGCGCCGAGGGCGGCGCGAACCGCCGTCGCGGCGTCGATGACCGCATGGGCGTCGGCCGCCGAGCAGACGATCCGGATGAGGTGCGAGAACGGCGGATAGCCCAGCGCCTCGCGCCGCGCCAGCTCGCCGTCGAGGAAGCCGTCGGCGTCGTGGCGCGCGGCAGCGGCGATCGAGGCGGCCTCGGGCGCCATCGTCTGCACGATCACCCGTCCCCCGCCGGGGCCGCGGCCGGCGCGGCCCGCGAGCTGGGCGACGAGCGCGAACGTCCGCTCCTCCGCGCGGAAGTCGGGGAAGCGCAGCGTGCTGTCGGCGTCGACGACGACGCCGAGCGTGACGTCCGGGAAGTCGTGTCCCTTGGCGACCATCTGCGTGCCGAGCAGGATGCCCCGCGGCGCGCGCTCGAACCGGCGCAGGAGGGCGCCGGGGTCAGCGACGTCGGCGTCGAGCCGGAACACCTCGTGGCCGACCTGCGCGAGGTCGTGCTCGAGGCGCTCCGTGCCCGCGCCGTGGCGCCCGATCGACACCGACCCGCACTTCGTGCAGCGCTCCGGCACGCGCTCGCGGTGACCGCAGTGATGGCAGGCGAGGACGTTCTGGGCGCGATGCAGGACGAGCGACACGTCGCACTGTGGGCAGGTCCAGGCGTGCCCGCAGGAGCGGCAGTCGACGAAGTTCGACCAGCCGCGGCGGTTGAGCAGGACGATCGCCTTGGGGGCGTCGACGAGCGCATGGCTCGTATCGGGGTGCAGCGCGGCGCGCCCTTCGCGCATGTCGACGATCTGCACGGGCGGCAGCGGCCGTGAGTCGACGCGCGCGGGCAGGCGGACGCGGCGCAGCGCGTGGACGCTCTCCGGCCGCGGTGTGGCGCTGCCCGCGACGAGCAGCGCGCCCGCCTGCTCGGCACGGTGCAAGGCGACGTGGCGCGCGTCGTAGCGCGGATCGCCCTCGTGCTTGTAGGAGGAGTCGTGCTCCTCGTCGACGACGATCAGCCCGAGCCGCTCGATCGGCGCGAAGACCGCCGAGCGCGGGCCGACGCAGACGCGCGCGGTGCCCGCGCGCAGGCGGCTCCACTCGTCGTGGCGCTCGCCGGCGGCGAGCTTGGAGTGCAGCACCGCCACCGTGTCGCCAAAGCGGTCGACGAAGCGGCCGACGATCTGCGGCGTCAGCGCGATCTCCGGGACGAGCACGATGACGCCGCGGTCGCGGGCCAGCGCCGTGGCGGCGGCGCGCAGGTAGACCTCGGTCTTGCCCGAGCCGGTGACACCGTGCAACAGCAGCGGCCGCGGCGCCGCGGCCGGGTCGTCGGCCGGGTCCTCCATCGCCGTCTCGATCTCGGCGAGGGCCAGCGTCTGGTCGGCGGTGAGCGCCGGCTGCGGGCGGCGGGCGCCGACGCTCTCGTGGTGCACGTGGCGGCGGGTCGGGCGGCGGCTGAGCGCCACGAGCCCGCGCGCCTGCAGCCGGCGCAGCGCCGGCAGGTCGCCGCCCGCGGCGCGCGGGAGCTGCGCGAGGAGCGCCTGCTGGCGCTCGGTCGGCGGGCGGTCCTGCGCCGGCGGCGCAGGCACCGGCTCCGCCCACCACGTGAGCTTCGCCTTGGCGCCGGCCGGCGGCGAGACGAGGCCGAGCGCGCGGGCCGGCGTGGAGCAGTACTCGTCGGCCATCCAGAGCGCCAGCGCGACGAGCTCGGGCGGCAGGTCGTGATCGAGCACACGGCGCGGCGCGGCGAGCCGCTCGTCGGGCAGCTGCGAGGCGTCGGCCACGTCGACCACGACGCCCACGACGTCGCGGTGGCCGAACGGCACGACGAGCACCGAACCGATCCCGACGCCGTCCGGGCGCAGGTAGTCGAACGGCCCGCGCAGGGCGCGAGCCGTCGTGATCGGCTCGACCTTCGCGACCGGCGGCACCGGCCTATGGTGGCGCACGGCCCGGCGCGCGCCGATGGTGGCGTTCTTGCGCCGCCCGCGGGCGCGCGTGCCTACCATCGTCGGTCATGGCGCAGCAGCGAGCTACCAACGGTGCCGGCTCTGCGGCGCGCCACGTCGAGCAGATCGTGCAGGCCGCCGAGCGCACCGCCGAGGAGCTGCGCGCCGCCGCCGAGGCCCGTGCGAACGACCGGATCGCCGAGGCCGAGCGCGCCGCCGAGTTGCGCGTGCGGGCCGCCGACGAGGAGGCCGCCGAGGTGCGCGCGGTCGCCGAGCGCGAGGCGCGCGAGGCGCTGGCCGCCGCCACGGCCGACGCGCACGAGATGATCAGCGCGGCGGAGGCCAAGGCGCAGGAGGAGCTGGCCGGAGCCGAGGCCGCCGCGCGCGAGGCGCTCGACGAAGCCGAGATCGCGGCACAGGACGCCCGCGCCGATGCCGAGGCCGCCGCGCGCGATGCCCAGGACAAGGCCGCCAAGGGCGCCCGCGAGCTGCTCTATGAGGCGCGCCTCGCCACGCGCGAGGTGCTGCGCGACGGCGAGACCCTCAGCGGCCACCTGCAGGAGCTGTCGGACTCCCTGCGCGCCAACGCCGAGCGGCTGCTGCTCGACATCCGCGCCGCCCACGCCGAGATGACCGCGCGGCTGGATCGCGTGGATCCGGACCTCGGCGGCCCCCTCGGCCGCACGGATCGCGGGGCGCCGCCGGCGGCCAAGCGGCCCTCGGTCGAGCCCGAGATCCCCGAGTTCATCCCACGCCGCCCGCGCTGAGCCTGAATCCACCGAGGATCGTGGATGAATCCCTGTCGTGGGCGCGCTCCAGGGTCGATCGGCGGCGCACCCCAAGGGTGGGCCCCTTTGGAAGCCGCCGGTCGGCGCTGGTGCGTGATCCACGGCGGGGATTCGCCGCGAGGATCGGAGGATTCAGGCTAAGCATCTTCCGTCCGTCATACGAACTAGTGTTCGCATGGTCATGGAGCTCACGTCAAGCCAGAAGGGCGGCCTCGCCGAGCTGAAGATCGCCGCGCAGGCGGCGGATCTCGGCATCGACGTCTACCGCCCGATGATCGACGGTGCCCGCTGTGACCTCATCTTCGACACCGGCGAGCGGCTGCTGCGCATCCAGTGCAAGTGGGCCACGCGCAACGGACTCGTCGTCGCGATCCGCCTGCGGACGAGCCGCCACACGCCTTCGCGCGGCTACGTCGTCACGACGTACGACGCGAGCCAGATCGACGGCATCGCCGCGTATTGCCGCGAGCTCGATCGCTGCTTCTTCCTGCCGATCGGCGAGTTCGAACGGCGGACGTTCGCACACCTGCGGCTCGGGCCTGCGCGGAACGGCCAGCTCGTCGGTGTTAAGATGGCTGCCGATTACCCGCTTGGGGCTGTAGCTCAGCTGGGAGAGCGTTCGGCTGGCAGCCGAAAGGTCAGGGGTTCGATCCCCCTCAGCTCCACT
>Ga0136633_1002294_pt1 | contig 13322 bp, 19 predicted proteins | sample AntDrymeUQ832206_2_FD_105494 | JGI IMG/M metagenome (GOLD analysis project Ga0136633, IMG submission 105494) | Polar desert sand microbial communities from Dry Valleys, Antarctica - metaG UQ83 (22.06) | ecosystem: Environmental > Terrestrial > Soil > Desert | place: Antarctica: Dry Valley... | reverse complement strand
CCCCTCCCTGCTAGGGAGGGGGATTCATTACCGCAGCGCCTCGGCCTGAAAGCGCGCGGTCTGATTGGCGAAGACGAGCAAATTCACGGCCAGGTCGCCGCGGATGAAGCCGTAATCGGCGGTGAGATAGCGCTGCAAAGCCGGCCGGCCGTCGGCGGTGAGGTAGGCCCGCTGAAAGGCGTAGCGCTGGTTGAAGCGCTGGATGTTGGCCGCCAGCCGCTCCGCCGTGATGCCCGCCGGCCGCGGCCAGACCGCCTGGATGCTGATCGCCTTGCACGCCGTCCCTTGCCGTTCGCAGCTGCCGAAGATGATCCCGGCGCGCGGGCCGCTGGCGAAGACGACCTGCAGGGCCGGCCGCTCCGCGGTGCCGCGCCGCTCGAAGCGCGCGCCGATCTGGGTCAGCACAAGCTCGACGGTGGCATAGTTGAAGGCCGGGAGGATCTGGCGATTCTCGGGCGCGGCCGGATTGAAGGCGGGCGGCGCCTGCGCGATGGCGGGCGCGCCCGCAAACAAGAGCGCGGCAATCGAGAGACGCATTGAGCAAGCTCCGGCGGCGGTGTTGAACGCCGACCGCCTAGAGCATCGCCGCGCCGATCAGCTTCCTGATCGACGGGCCGTGCCGGGCGAGGGACCGGCCGAGCCTTCCCAGCCGCATTGCCGGCCGCGATTCTGCTCGCGCAGCCAGCCGAGCAAAGGCTGGAAATAGGCAACCATCGGCCGGGCCGAGATTTCTCGGCTGCCGGTGAAGGCCTGCAGCGCCTCCGGCCAGGGCCGCGAAGAGCCCATTGCCAGCATCTCGGTCAGCCGCCGCCCGACCTCGCGATTGCCGTAGAAGGAGCAACGATGGAGCGGCCCGCGCCAGCCCGAGATGTTGCAGGCCGCCTGGTAGAATTGGAACTGCAGGATGCGGGCGAGGAAATAGCGCGTGTAGGAGACGCTCGCCGCGGTGTGATATTTCGCGCCGGCGTCGAAATTCTGTTCGCTGCGCGGACTGGGCGGCACGATCCCCTGATATTGCAGGCGCAGGCGATCCCACGCCGCCTGATATTCGCCGGGCCGGATCCGCCCCGAGAAGATGCCCCAGCGATAGCGGTCCATCAGCAGGCCGAAGGGCAGGAAAGCGATCTTGTCGAGCGCTTGGCGGAGCAGCAACTGGCGGTCCTGATCGGCGGTCGGCATCTGGTTCTGCTGCAAGAGGCCGATCTGGACGAGATATTCGGGCGTTACAGAGAGTGCGATCGTGTCGCCGATCGCCTCGTGGAAGCCGTCATTGGCGCTGTTCATGTAGAGAAAGGGCTGCCGGTTATAGGCGCGCTGATAATAATTGTGGCCGAGCTCGTGATGGACGGTGGTGAAATCGTCGCCATTCACCCGGGTGCACATCTTGATGCGCAGATCGTCCTGATTGTCGACGTCCCAGGCGGAAGCGTGGCAGATCACCTCGCGGTCGCGCGGCTGGGTGATCATCGAGCGTTCCCAGAAGGTTGCCGGGAGCGGCGCGAAGCCCAATGAGCTGAAGAAGGCCTCGCCCTGGCGGACGATCCGCTCGGGCGTGTAATTGGCGCGCTCGAGCAATTGGGTCAGGTCATAGGCTTGGGCGGACGCGCCGCCGGCCGCGGGCGGCGCGACGACGTCGTAGATATTGCCCCATTCCTGCGCCCAGAGATTGCCGAGCAGATCGGCGCGGATCGGGCCGGTCGCCGCCTGCACCTGATCGCCATAGCGGCGGTTGAGGCCGGCGCGGGCGAAGCAGTGAATCTGTTCGTAGAGCGGCCGGACTTCCTGCCAGAGCCGCTCGGTCAGCGCCTCGAACTGCTCCGGCGTCATGTCGTAATTGGAGCGCCACATCGCGCCGGTGTCGGTGAAGCCGAGTTCGCGCGCGCCTGCATTGGCGATCTCGGTCATGCGCGCATAAGGGGCGCGCATCGGCGAGCCGACATTGTCGTTCCAGCTCGTCCACATCTCGCGCAGCTGGGCGGGATCGCGGACCGTGCCCATCCGCGCCTCGATCTCGTTGCCGGTCAGCACCTCCTGCCCGAGCCGCCCACGGCCTCGGCCATATTGCGAGCCGAGATCGGTCGAGATGCGGTTGAGCTCCGCGGCGGCTCCCTCGGTGGTGGGCGCGGGCAAGGTCAGGCCCAGGCGCAAGACATTGAGCTTGCGGATCGTGTCCGCGTCGATCCCGGGCGCGGTCGCCATGCGCGCCGCCTCGCCGGCAAAGCGCACGCCCATCTGCGTTCCGATCGTGCCGAAATAGGCGGCGAGCGCGTCGGTGTCCTGCGTGATGTAGGTCGAATTGACCCAATGCGCCCGCCCGGCGATCACCGAAAATTCCGCAAGCTCGCGCTCGGCCCGGGCGACAAAGGCCTCGGCCTCCGCCTTGGTCGGCGGCGCTGCGCGCTGCGCCTGGGTGGCCGGTGTCGCCTGACCGCTCGCGGTGGCCGCGACGCCGATGCAGGCGGCAATGGCCGAGACGGTGAGCGCGAGGTTGGAAACGGTGCTTTTCATCGATGGCGTCCTCATCTGGCTTCTTGAATCGAGCCCTGTGAGGATTGCTTTGAACCCGGCTTGAACGAGGGTCAATCGCGCAGGAAAGCGAGCATCGCCCGCCCCAGATCCGGCTTGGTGACCGCGCTCATATGAGTGCCGGGGAGTTCAACGAAGGTCGCATTGGGGAGCAAGGCGGCGAGATCCTCGGCCTCGCCATTGTCGTGATCGTCGGCCCCCTGCAGAACCAAAGTCGCCGTCGTGATCGCGCGCAGCTCCGCCTCGCTAGTGTCGACGAAGCTGTCGAGCAAGGGCAGCAAGGCCGCCGGATCGCCCCCGGTCGTCTTCAGAAAGGCTTCGGCAAGCCACTCCGCCGAGCCGCGCTCATGCTTGCCGCGATTGACGAGAATCGCCTTGAAATGGTCGGCGCGCGCGCCTGTGTCGAGCAGGCCGGTTAGGCCCATGCCCGAGACGATCAGCCGCCGCGGCCCCGCGCCCTTCACCACCATCCGAATCGCGGTGCGGCCGCCGAGCGAATAGCCGCCGAGATCGTAGTCGGCGAGCCCGAGATGGGCGATGAGCGCTAGCCCGTCGTCGGCGAGGATGTCGGGCGGATAAGCGGCGGCCTCGTGCGGCTTCGCGCTCAACCCATGCGCGCGAAGATCGGGCATGATGACTCGAAAATCGCCGGCGGCGAGCATCGCGGCGTGGCCGAACTTAAGCCAGTTGGTGGCGGCGTCGGAGAACAGACCGTGGAGCAGCACGACCGGGCGCCCCTCACCCAGCTCATGCCAGACGAGGAGCGCGCCGTCCGGCGCGGCGAAGCTGTGTTCAGTCCGGGAGCTTGCCAACGGCCTTCATCCATCGCTCGGTCAGCACCGGATATTCATCCGTCCTGTATTCCGGCAATCCTTCGGTCTTGAGCCAGGCCCGCTGCAGGCTCTCGGAGCCAAAATGATAGTGCGGTTTGAAGCGCGACGGATCGTCGAACGAGGCGATGGTCAAGTCCATCTTCTCACTGTCCGGATAGGCGAAGCCCAGCGACGTGCCGCAGGACGCGCAATAGGGGCGACGCGCGATCGGAGAGGATTGATACCAGTCCGGCTCGACGGCAAACGCCACGTCCGCCTTCGGCAAGGTCTTGAACGCGATCGAAACGCTGCCCGTTGCCCGCTGGCACATCCGGCAATGACAAAGATAGGCATCGTCGGAGGCGACCTGTGCTGTAAAGCGGATACGGCCGCAGGCGCAGCCGCCGGTCATGCATTCGGTCATGCCGAACCGTCCCAGTCGGCGAGCAGGCAAACGCATGTTCCGAATCCGCCCCGCCGAGCCGACGCCACGAACTCCCGGTCTGCCGTAATGAGCAGCCCGTCGTCGCTAAGCGCTGAGGCGAGATAGAGGCAATCGTAGATTGGGTGATCTAAGTCGAACGACAATTGGAGGGCTTGGTCGAGCAGTTCCACGGAGGGGTGAAAACGGACAAAGAAGTTTGGAAGAGCGGCATAGCGCTCTTGGGCGTCCGCCTGCGGCAGCCCATGATGCGAAACTTTTTTCGCAAGCCCGCTGGCGCACTCGATCAGCACCCAATCCGGAGCGGTGAGGGAATGATCACTTGCAAGCAGAGCGGTGGCTGCTTCGCTATCCGCCTCCTGCGTCACGAACTTTATGGCGACGCTCGCGTCCACGACGAGCATATTCAGGTTTTGCCGCCAAGATAACGGCCGGCATCCGTGTCGCGCATCGAGCGGATGTAATCGGTACTATCGACGCTCGCCGCGCTCGCGGGCGTATCGGCGCGCAAGCGTGCGGAAAGCGCGAGCAAAGCGGCGCTGTCCTTCGTTCGCAGCGGCCGATTGGCTTCGATCACATCTCGCAATTCGGCTTCGAGAGAACGGCCCTTCGCCTTCGCCGCCGCCCGATAAGCGGCGAGGGTGTCATCGAGAAGCTTTCTAACGAGAGCCTGCGCCATGCCAGAGTGATAGCATCATGCTATCACTCTATCAAGTCCGTTCTAGAGAGAGCGCTCCAGCCGGCTCTGGAGACTGCGCGCGGGGCTTGGCGGCGCCTCTTCGCCGACGCCGCCATGGTCCAGCCGGCGGACGCGCTCATACAGGTCTTCGCTGGCCTGGATGATCTCCGCCGCCGCCTCGGGCAATTTGGGAAGCAGGACGCGATCGAAGGGCGCCGCCTCGCCCAGCCGCCGCTCGGGCGCGCCGGCCTGGGCGCGGCTCAGTTCGCCCGCGCGCACGGCGCGCTGGGTGAGCAGCCAGGCGATGACGTGCATCAGCCGGGTGGTGACCTTGAGCGATTCGCAGGAGAGGCCGACCCGGTCGATCGGTTCGAGCGCGAGCCGATCGTCGCGCGCCTGATGATCGAAATAGGAGCGCGCCTCGTCGGCGAGCACCATCGCTTCGATATAGAGGCCGTCGACCCATTTGGTCGCGACTTGGGGTTGGGCAAATCCTGTCGCCATAAGGTGATGACTGCCACAGCCGGACAAGCGCGCCTATCGCAATCCGCGCGCACCCTGTCCCAAAACGGGGACAGCCGACAAGCGATGGCGCTTCAGGCGATGATGTCGGGGACGCGCATGTCCTCGAGCTTGCTGATCTCGTCCTTGAGCCGCAGCTTGCGCTTTTTTAGCCGGGCGACCTGCAACTGATCCGGCGCCGCCATGCCGCGCAGCGCCTCGATCGCCGCGTCGAGATCGCGATGTTCGGTCTTCAGCGCTTCCAGCCGCGCGAGCGAGCCGACCGCGTCAATATCCTGATGTCCCGATCCGTCGTCCGTCATCGGCCGCCTCCCACTTCGTGCTCGACGATAGAACGTCGATGGACGGGCGTCGATATCGGACGACCGGCCGATCGAGGGGGAAGACAAAAGGCCCGACTGGTGCTTAGATATGGCTCTCAGGTGCAGAGAAGGAGTTTCGTCTTATGCAGCAGGCGCACGTGTCGGCCCTCGAGGCCAAGCATGCGGGGCTGGAGGCCCAGATCATCGAGGAGGAGCAGCGCCCGATGCCGGATACGACAGCCCTCCACCGCCTGAAGAAAGAGAAGCTCAGGATCAAGGAAGAGATTGCCGGCCTCGCTTAGGCGGTCGCTTTTCCCCGATGTGGTTCCCCGGCGAAGGCCGGGGCCCAGGAGTCCCCGCAGGGGGCTTACAGAATGACAACATCCGGCTAGCGCCAGCCTGGACCCCGGCCCCTTCGACTGCCTGCAAGGCAGGCGCTCAGGACATGCTTTCGCCGGGGAACAAAAGATCAATCGTCGCGCGAGATACGCTCGTTGCGTTCGTGGCGCTCCTGCGCCTCGACCGTCATCGTCGCGATCGGCCGAGCCTCCAGCCGGGCCAGGCTGATCGGCTCGCCGGTCACTTCGCAAAAGCCGTATTCGCCGGTCTCGATGCGGCGCAGCGCCGAATCGATCTTCGAGATCAGCTTGCGCTGCCGGTCGCGGGTGCGAAGGTGGATGCTCCAGTCGGTCTCGCTCGACGCGCGGTCGGTGAGGTCCGCTTCCTGGATCGGTCCGCTGGCGAGGGTGACCATCGTCTCGCGCGATTCGCGGATGATGGCGTCTTTCCAGCCCAACAGCTTGTGGCGGAAATAGGCGATCTGCTCGCCATTCATGAAATCTTCGTTCGCCGATGGCCGATAGCCGGCAAAGGCTTGCGGATTCAAAACGTCACTATGAAGCGTAGCCATACCAATCCCACTCCGCGTCTCCCGGGCTAAGCCGAGGGTCCGAACCCGGGGAACGGGCGTGATCTGTCACGTGCCGCCATGCCTCCCTCCCCGGCGCGCCTATAGCTTTGGCGATGAACCCGCACAAGTCGTTCAAATGGGGGCGAGAAACGAGGCGCCGGAGGCATGCGAGCCTTCACGCCTCACGAATCGCAACGCGGCCCGATTCGGCAAGGAATCGTTTACCAAGATCGCCCCAAGTCGCTGCAGGCGGTCTATTCACTTGGCGCAAACGGCTGTCCACGAATGGGACGTAACCGGCCCCGGAGGCCCCGAATGGCCCGTTTGAAGCCGGGAAGATGGTTAACGCGCTTGCGCTTAAACCGATCGTTTGCATTCGCTCTCTAGTGCCACGGCGATCACGGGATTTGGTTCACGCCATTGCCCATCGGTCTTCGGGCCCGGAACAGGATGCTGATCATGTCGGTAAGAATGGCTTTGGCGAAACTCTGCGCTTGCTCCTGTGGCGGCGCGATCATCGGCGGGGGCGCCGTCCATGTTGCCGAGAACCCCCCCGCCCGACCGGCCATCGTGCAGCAGGCCCAGGCCAAGGCCCGCACCGGCTCGGTCGTCCGCCGCCGCTCGGCCCATCGCCGGGTCGTCCGGCGCACCGTTCGCCGCATTGCCTGTGCGGCCCCGGCCGCCGGGGTCACCACCTCGCGGATGATCATCCCGCCGATGTTCGCCCCCCCGCCCCCGCCGCCGCCCATCGCGGTCGGTTCGAGCGGCTCCAGCGGCGTGCCGATCATCATCGGCGGCTCGTCCGGCGGCTCGGGCTTCGGCGGCGGCTTCTTCTCGGGCGGCTTCTTCGGCGGCAGCTCGTCCTCAGGCGGAGCCACCACGATCACCGTCTCGACCTCGACTTCGAGCGGCGTCTCCACCTCTACCGGTGGCGTCTCAACGTCCACCGGCGGGGTATCGACATCGACGGGCGGCTCGACATCCACATCGACCGGCGGCAGCTCGACCGGCGGCAGCTCGACCGGCGGCAGCTCGACCGGGGGCAGCTCGACCGGCGGCAGCTCGACTTCGACCGGAGGCAGCTCGACCGGCGGCAGCTCCACTTCGACCGGGGGCAGCTCCACTTCGACCGGAGGCAGCTCGACTTCGACGGGGGGCAGCTCGACGGGCGGAAGCTCCACATCGACTTCGACGGGTGGCAGTTCGACCTCGACCGGCGGCAGTTCGACCTCGACGTCGAGCGGCAATGTGTCGTCCACCTCCTCATCGAGCAGCTTCGGCGGCGGGACAAGCTCATCCAGCTCCTCGTCCTCGAGCAGCAGCAGCTCGAGCGCCAGCTCGAGCAGCTCCTCGTCGGGCGGTTCGTCCAGCGGCTCGACCGGCGGCACGCCGGTTCCGGCCCCGCCGATGATCCTGCTCTTCGGCGCCGCCGCGGCGGTGCTGGTCGCGCGCAAGCGGCTCGGCAGGCGCTCCGCCTGAGCTGGCAGCACCGAGCCCTTCAAGGCCCCGTCCGGACAATCCGGGCGGGGCCTTTTTCATTCAGGCAGCTGGTTCCGTCATTGCGCGCGAAGCGAAGCAATCCAGTGCTGGATTGCCGCCCGCCGCGGCGCGCGCCATAGCCGTGTGCGATGCGCATCCTCCTCACCAATGATGACGGCGTGAACGCGCCCGGCCTCGCGGTGCTCGAAACGATCGCGAGAACCTTTTCCGATGACATCTGGGTCGTCGCGCCTTCCGAGGAGCAATCAGGCGCCGGCCATTCGCTGACGCTGACCGTGCCGATCCGCCTGCGCAAGCTAGGCGAGCGCCGCTTCTGCGTGACCGGCACGCCGACCGACGCGGTGATGATGGGCCTCGCCCATCTGATGAAGGAGACGCCGCCCGATCTCATTCTCTCCGGAGTCAATCGCGGCGCCAATCTGGGCGAGGACGTGACTTATTCGGGCACCGTCTCGGCGGCGATGGAGGGCGCGCTCGCCGGCATCCCCTCGATCGCGCTCAGCCAGAGCTATGCCAAGGAAGGCATGGGCGACACCGTGCCCTTCGCCGCCGCTGCCGCCTGGGCCGCGCGCGTCCTCGCGCCGCTGATCGATACGCCGATGGCGCCGCGCACCCTGGTCAACGTCAACTTTCCCGCGCTCGCGCCGGAGGCGGTGAAGGGCGTCCGCGTCGTCCGCCAGGGCCTGCGCGATTATGGCCGCACCCGGATCGACAAGCGCACCGATCCGCGAGGCTATAATTATTACTGGTTCGGGTTGGGCCCGACGATCCACACCCCCGGCCATGCAACAGACCTGGAGGCGATCGCCGACGGCTATGTCGCGGTGACGCCGCTCCATCTCGATCTCACCCACGAGCCGTCGATGGACGCGCTCAGGGCGCATTACGCCTGATGCCGGCCGGACCTCGCCGCCCCGACCATGTTATGCTGCGGCGCAAGAGCCCGCTTCCAGTATGGGTGCAGATCGCCTGGCGCATCGGCCTCGTCGTCGCCCTGCTCGGCTTCGCGATCACGGTCCATTGGTTCGAGCGCGAGGGCCTGCGCGATCATTATGACGGCCAGGTCAGCTTTCTCGACGTCGTCTATTTCACGATGATCAGCATCACCACGACGGGCTATGGCGACGTCGTGCCGGTGGCCGACAACACAAGGCTGTTCGACGCACTGGTCGTGACGCCGATCCGCATCTTCTTCGTGCTGATCTTCATCGGCACGGCTTACACTTTCGTTCTCCGCCGGACATGGGACAGATGGCATATGGCCAGATTGCAGAGCAGCTTGAGCAACCACATCGTCGTCGCCGGCTTCGGCACGAGCGGGTCCGAGACGGTCGACGAACTGATCGCGCGCGGTGCGAAGGCGAGCGATATCGTCGTCATCGATTGCGACGCCGAGGCGCTGGAACGGGCGGAATCGCTCGGCTGCGCCATCCTCGCCGCCGATGCGACCCGCGACCAGACCCTGAAGGATGTCACGTCAACCGGGCCAAGGCGATGGTGATCTCGGCCGGACGCGACGACACCTCGATCCTGATCACCTTGACCGCCCGCCACGTCGCGCCCGACGTCACGATCAGCGTCGCGGTCCGCAACGAGGACAATGAGCGGCTCGCCCGCCAGGCCGGCGCGACGGTGGTGATCAATCCGGTCAGCTTCGCCGGGCTCCTGTTGGCCGGCTCAACCGACAGCGCGCATATTTCCGACTATATCGGCGATCTTGCCAGCTCGAGCGGCCGGGTCCAGCTCAACGAGCGCGAAGTGACCGCGGAAGAATGCGGCAAGCCCCTCTCCGCCATCGCGCGGGGCCTTGGCGTACGGGTCTATCGCGACGGCAAGCCGCACGGCTTCTGGGAGCCGGAAGCGGCCTCGCTGGTGCCCGGCGACTATATCGTCGAAATCCTGCCGACGCTGCGGACGGAGGCGGAGATCGACTGATCGCCGCCAGCGAGCGCGCTTAGTCGAACAAGCCTTCGAGAAACGATTTGCGCCGACGGCCATGACCATGGCCGTAGCCCTGCCCGCCTTGGCGATAGCGGCCGTCATCGTCGCCGTAGAAAGGCTGGGGTGGCCGCACCGTCTCGACGCCGCGCGGCGCCTGCGCCGGTGCGGGCGGCGGCGCGCTTTCGGCCGCGCTGCGTTCGATGATCTTGTCGAGCTCGCCACGATCCAGCCAGACGCCGCGGCAGGTCGGGCAATAATCGATCTCGATCCCTTGCCGCTCCGACATTGTCAGCGTCGCGCCATCGACCGGGCAGGCCATCGGTCCAGGATTAGCCATGTCGAATTCTCCTCGTTTGAACCATGTCGATCGGGAGGAGAGGCAGGCGCCAAAGCCGAAGAACCTGCATCGAGCCATCCCGATGCGGTCCGACATCACGCGCGTCCCGACAGGGAACACGCGCCAGAGGGGCCCGGTCCGCACCGGCGAACTAGGCTGGGGGGGATCGGCTTTCAAGAGGCATTGGGAACTCCCGTCGACGCCGCGCCATGATCGAGGCGGCGCATCGATCGGTACCTGGCGCGGTCGCAGGATGGCGGGCGAACGCACCAAAGCAACGGCTCGTGCTCGGCGGGAGGGTCATCGCCCTTGATTTGCAGGTCGAATGGTCGCAGGTAAACGAGATGATCTGCCGGGTCTGGCGCGGCTGGACAACACCCGAAAACGCCGCCGCTTATGAGAAAATCGTGCGCGGCCAGGTCATTCCGGGCATCGAGGCCCGTATTGTCCCCGGCTTCCTCCATATCGATCTGATGCGCCGCGACCTTGGCGCCGAAGTCGAGTTCCAGACCATCATGTGGTTCGCCGATCTCGACGCCATCCGCGCCTTCGTCGGCGCGGATTATGAAATCAGCCACGTCCCGGAGGAGGCCCGCATTGTGCTGTCGCGATTCGACGTGCGCGCCACCCATTATGACGTGATCGATCGCCGGGCGCAGCATGGCGGTTTCAGCCAGCGCTAGGAAAAGCGGGCGTTTCGCACTATGTCGCCCGCTTCCATGGAACTCGAACTCCCCTCCCCGCCCAAGGTCGGCATGGTTTCGCTCGGCTGTCCGAAGAATCTCGTCGATTCCGAGCGCATCCTGACGAAGCTGCGTTCGGACGGCTATCTGATGTCGCCCGATTATGCCGGCGCTGACGTGGTTCTGGTCAACACCTGTGGCTTTCTCGATTCCGCCAAGGAAGAGAGCCTGGAGGCGATCGGCGAGGCGATCGCGGAAAATGGCCGCGTCATCGTCACAGGCTGCTTCGGCAAGGAGGCCGAGGCGATCCGCGCCCGCTTCCCTGAGGTGCTCGCGATCACCGGCGCGCATCAATATGAAGAGGTGGTCGGCGCCGTCCATGTCGCCGCGCCGATGCCGCCGAGCGCCTATCTTAACCTGGTGCCCGACGCCGGCCTCAAGCTGACGCCGAGACATTACAGTTATTTGAAGATTTCCGAGGGCTGCAACCATCGCTGTGCCTTCTGCATCATCCCTAGTCTGCGGGGCGACCTGGTCAGCCGCCGCCCCGATGCGATCCTGCGCGAAGCGGAGAAACTGGTGGCGGCGGGGACGAAGGAATTGCTGGTGATCAGCCAGGACACCTCGGCTTATGGCGTCGATATCCGCAAGGAGCCGCGGACATGGCAGGGCCGGGAGATTGTCCCCCACATGACCGATCTCGCCCGCGAGCTCGGCCGGATCGCGCCTTGGGTGCGGCTTCACTATGTCTATCCCTACCCGCACGTCGATCAGGTCATCCCGCTGATGGCCGAAGGGTTGGTCCTCCCCTATCTCGACATCCCGTTCCAGCATGCCAGCCGCTCGGTGCTGAAGGCGATGCGGCGACCGGCCAATGAGGCGAAGGTGTTGGAGCGCATCCGCGGCTGGCGCGAAATCTGCCCCGACATCGCCATCCGCTCGACCTTCATCGTCGGCTTTCCCGGCGAGACGGAGGCGGATTTCGACTATCTGCTGGACTGGCTGGACGAGGCGCAGCTCGACCGGGTCGGCGCCTTCAAGTTCGAGCCGGTCGCGGGCGCCGCCGCCAATGCGCTGCCCGGCGCGGTGCCGGAAGCGGTGAAGGAAGGGCGCTACGCCCGCTTCATGGCGAAGAGCGCGGAAATCTCCACCGCCAAGCTCGCCGCCAAGATCGGCCGCACGCTCGACGTCATCATCGACACGGTCGATCCCGAAAGCGGCGGCGCCACCGGCCGCTCACAGGCCGACGCCCCGGAAATCGACGGCGAGGTCCACCTGCGCGATGCCGGCCATCTGGCCCAGGGCGACATCGTAAAGGTCACGATAGAAGACGCCGACGAGCATGACTTGTTCGGAGTGCCGATCGCCTGACGTCCCCATATCGTCACCCGGACTTGATCCGGGGGGTAGCCCCTGCCCGGAACAATGCCTGAGCTGGGGGAGAGGGCTGGTGCTCTAGCGGTCGCCGCGAGGGCCGCGATTCCATTCCGTCAGCTGCGGATTGTGCGCACCCGAATTGCCCGGAGGCGGGCCGGATTCGGCGCCGTTACCGTAGCCGTTGTTGTTTTTGCCCGTTTCGCACTCCACCTCGCACGACGGCGCGACGCTTCCGCCGGCAACAACGGTGATCTCCGTGAGGGTCAGTGTGCGCATGAGTTCATCTCCATATGGTGAGAAGACCCCGCTCGCATAACTCCCCTAATTCGACTTGAAGAGGTCCAGTTAACGCCTCCGCCACGCTATCTTTCGGCAGCTCGCCAAGGAGGACTGCTCCCCGTGACGACATAGTTCGTGGTCCAGTTGCAACCGGGTTATGTCGTGCTGCGCTCGCCGTCGGGGCGGCTCCCCGCTGCGCCTTCGCCAAGCGCCTTGCCGCCGCTTCCTCCAGGGTTTCAGCTCGAACGCTGAGGGAAATGTCCGCAAACGACCCATTGCGGACATCGGCAGCAGGCGAGGCGTTTGCCCAAATTTCGGGACTAGCCGATCCACCCCGCCGCTCTGAGCGCCGCCACACGATCGCGGGCGACGGGGGGTTCCATGCCGTTGGTCAGGCGGAGCTTGTAGCCGCGGCCATCGCGGACGACGCGGTCTACGGCACTTCGAGCGACCCACCAGCTGCGGTGGATCCTGAGACCGTCTATCCCGGCGAGTTCGGTCTCCGCATCGCGCATCCTGAGCAAGATCAGCGCGCTGGTGCCGGGGCCGTGGGCGCGGACATAATGATCCTCCATCTCCAGCGCGATCAACCGATCGGCCCAAGCACCGGGTAGGCGGCCGAGGAACAGCGCGGGTTTCGGATCTAGCGGTGGAAGTGGCGGCGCTGCAGCCAGAGGCGAGTCCGCCGCAGGCGCGGCTGAACCTTTCCCGAGCAAGATGAACACCATCATCACCATCACGCCGATCAGCCCGACATGGATATAAAGCTGGAATAGATCCTCGAATTGGGGAGCGGGGCCGGGCCGGTAGCCGCCGAAAAAAGCGATCGCCAATGTCCCGGGGATCGCCGCGACTAGGGTCCCGACGACTGCCGCGGGCAGCTCGGGCACATGGACAACTACGCCACCCACAAGACCGCGCTGGTGCGCTCATGGCTCGCCCGCCGGCCGCACTACCATGTCCACTTCACGCCGACCTCGGCATCGTGGATCAATCAGGTCGAACGCTGGTT
>Ga0136633_1002293_pt1 | contig 13323 bp, 13 predicted proteins | sample AntDrymeUQ832206_2_FD_105494 | JGI IMG/M metagenome (GOLD analysis project Ga0136633, IMG submission 105494) | Polar desert sand microbial communities from Dry Valleys, Antarctica - metaG UQ83 (22.06) | ecosystem: Environmental > Terrestrial > Soil > Desert | place: Antarctica: Dry Valley... | reverse complement strand
TCGTACCCAGCCTGCGCGCAGACCTGCGTGATCCCATGTCCCATGATGCCGGCGCCCAGGACGCCGACTCTTCTGATCTCGGTCATATGGGCGCGGACCCTATCCGCGATCGAACGTTTGGCGCCCGGAATACGTTGCAAGGCTCATGAACGCTCGCCGGATCCTTCCCCTGCTGCTCGCCGCCACGGCACTAGCCGCTCCCGCCCTCGCTGCAGACCCGGAAAGCGGGACGCTGTCGAAGTCCTCCCCCCAGGTGAAGTGGAGCGGTTCCACCACCAACGGAGGCGCGACGACGATCCCCGCGGTGGCCAACGGCGGGGCCGAGGCCTGCGTGTCACCCTCCTGTGACACCTTCGCGCTGAAGATCGCCGATGCCGGCGGCAACCTCAAGATCAAGGCCGATGCTCCGGACACCGGAGGCTTCCTGATGGTCCAGCTCGTCAAGCCGGATGGCTCGAAGATCTACGCAGGTGGCGCCGAGGCCGAGACCTCGACGACGGTGGCCCTCAAGAACGCGCCGGCCGGTGACTACAAGGTCGAGATCGCGGCGAACTCGCTGAACGAGGTCCAGCACACCGCCGTCGCGGACCTCGCCTTCGTCAGCGCCGCCCCGCCGGAAGACCCGTCGGCGACGCCGACGCCGACCCCGACCGCCACCGCTCCGCCGTCGGGTAGTGGCGGCCCCACGCCCCCACCCGCCCAGCAGCCCGCGGCCACGCTGACCGCGAAGGCGGGCAAGCTCTCGGCCCGCAAGGTCAACAAGCGCAAGCGCTTCGCCGTCAGCGTGTCGACGACCAAGACGGTCTCTAACGTCGTCGTGAGGCTGATGAAGGGCTCCAAGACGCTCGCCAACGGCTCACTGGCCTCGTTGACCGGCACCAAGTCGATCACCGTCAAGTTCAAGCGCAAGCTCAAGGCCGGCTCCTACGTCATCGCCGTGGCGGCGAAGGACGGCGGTCAGCCGGTCGGGACGCGCATCCCCGTGAAGATCAAGAAGTAGCCGGACGGCCCGGGCGCGCGGCTAGTCTCGCGCCCATGGCCGATCTCGTCGTCACCGAGGACCGCGGCGCGGTCCGCCACGTCGTCCTCAACCGCCCGGAAAAGCGCAACGCGTTCAACGGCGACCTCGTGCTTGCTCTCGGGGCGGCGCTGCGGGCCGCCGCGCACGACGATGCCGTCCACTGCGTCGTGCTGCGCGGCGAGGGACCCATGTTCTCCTCCGGAATGGACATCGGCTCCCTTGCGGGACTGGCGGCCGAGCCGTCCGGACTGCGCCGCTTCCGTACGGAGCTCATGGACATCTGGAACCTGCCCGAGTCCATGCCCAAGCCCACGGTCGCCGTCCTGCACGGCGCGTGCATCGGCGGCGCGCTCGAGCTCGCGCTCGCCTGCGACCTGCGCGTCGCCGCCGCGGAGACCGTGCTCGGCCTGCCCGAGACGCGCGTCGGGCTGATCCCCGACGTCGGCGGCTCCTCGCGCCTGCCGGCGGTCGTCGGCCTCGGCCGGGCGAAGGAGCTGATCATGACCAGCAAGCTGATCGACGGGACCGAGGCCGAGCGGATCGGCCTCGTCAACCGCGTGGCGCCGGCCGCCGAGCTCGACGCGGCGGTCGACGCGCTCGTCGGCGAGCTGCTGGCCTGCGGGCCGGTCGCCGTCGCGCTCGCCAAGCGCGTCATGGACGCCGCGGCCAAGCCCGCGCTGGCGGCGACGCTCGAATTCGAGGTCGCGGCCCAGCAGATCTGCGTCGCGACCGAGGACTTCTCGGAGGGCACCGCGGCCCTGGCCGAGAAGCGCCCCCCGGTGTTCAAGGGCCGCTGACCACTAGTTCCAGACCACCGGGCCCGCGACGAGCGTGTGGGAGCCCAGGGGGCGGCCGAGCACGGTCTGGACCGCGCGCGACGCGTCGATCAGGGCGGGCAGGTCCACTCCGGTCTGCACGCCCATCTCGTGCAGCATCGAGATGACGTCCTCGGTGGCCACGTTGCCGGTCGCGCCCTTCGGGACCGGGCAGCCGCCGAGCTCGCCGAAGGACGTCTCGAAGGAGTCCACGCCGGCCTCCCAGGCCGCGAAGACGTTCGCCAGCCCCTGGCCGCGGGTGTTGTGGAAGTGCGCGGTCAGCTCGATCCCGTCGCCCAGCGCGGCGCGCGCGGCGGGGAAGAACTCGCGCACCTGCGCGGGGTTGGCCATCCCGGTGGTGTCCCCGAAGCCGATCTCCTGCGCTCCGGCCGCGACCAGCCGGGCGGCGATCTCGAACACCTTCGCCGGCTCGACGACGCCTTCGTAGGGACATCCGAAGGCGACCGAGATCACGCCCTCGCAGCGCAACCCCTCCGCGCGCGCCCGGCCAAGGACGGTCTCCAGCCCGCTCAGCGACTCATCGATCGAGCGGTTGACGTTCTTCGAGTTGTGCGATTCGGAGGCGCTGAGGAACACGTTGACCTCGTGAAAGCGCTCGCGCTGGGCGAGCGCGTTGTCGAGGCCGCGCTCGTTCGGGATCAGGACGCTCAGCGAGACGTCGCCGGGGACGTCGACGCGGGCCAGCACCTCCGGACCGTCGGCCAGTTGCGGGATCACGTCCGCGCGGACGAAGCTCGTGACCTCGATGCGCTTCAGCCCGGTGCGCGCGAGGCGGCCGATCAGGTCCACCTTGGCGTCGGTCGGGATGACTTCCGGCTCGTTCTGGAACCCGTCGCGGGGCCCGACTTCACGGATGCGAACGGTGCCGGCGGTCATGACGTGCCACGCTACCGGCATGGCGGGCGGGGTCGTGGTCCTGGCAGGAGGTACCGGCGGGGCGAAGCTCGCGCGCGGGATGCTGGACGTCGTCGGGCCTGACGCGCTCACGGTGATCGCCAACACCGCCGACGACGTCGTCATTCACGGCGCCCACGTCTCCCCCGACCCGGATCTGATCGCGTTCTGGCTGCTCGATCGCATCGACGAGCGCGGCTGGGGCCTCGACGGCGACCCCTTCACGGTCATGGATCATCTGCGAGCGCTCGGCGAGGACCCGTGGTTCTCGCTCGGCGACGAGGACCTCGCGCTGGGGCTCGCCCGCGCGCGCCGGCTCGCGGGCGGGGAGCGGCTGACCGAGGCGACGGCGGCGTTGTTCGGCGCGCTCGGCGTCCCCGCGCGCGTCCTGCCGATGTGCGACGAGCCCGTCCGCACGGTCATCCGCTCCGGCGGGCGCGACTGGCCCTTCCAGGAGTGGATGATCCGCCAGGGCGGCAAGGACGGAGGCACGATCGAGGGCGTCCACTTCAGCGGCATCGGTGATGCGCGGCCGACGCCGGAGGTCTGCGCGGCGATCGCGGGCGCCGCCGCGATCGTGATCGGGCCCTCGAATCCGTCGATCTCGATCGGCCCGATCCTCGAGGTCCCAGGGATGCGCGAGGCGATCGCCGCCGCGCCCGCGGGCGTCGTCGCGGTGTCCCCGCTGGTGAACGGCGCGTCGGTCAAGGGCCCGACGGAGGACTTCCTCGAATGGGCGGGCGTCCCGCTGACCGCCGACGGCATCGCGGAGTGCTACGCGGGCTTCATCGACGGGATCGTGGCCGACGAGTGGGCCTGCCGGATCCCCACGCTCGAGACCGATGTGCTGATGGGCGACGCCGCCTCCCGCGCGCGCCTGGCGGGCGAGGCGCTGGCCTTCGCGCAGGCGCTCGCGGCCCGCGACTGATTGGATCTCCTCCATATGAGCGCTCCCCTCGCCGGCAAGACCATGTTCATCTCCGGTGCCAGCCGCGGCATCGGCCTCGCCATCGCCCTGCGCGCCGCGCGCGACGGCGCCAACGTCTGCCTGGTGGCCAAGACCGCCGAGCCCCACCCCAAGCTGCCGGGCACCATCTACACGGCCGCCGAGGAGATCGAGGGAGCCGGTGGCCAGGCGCTGCCGATCGTCGGTGACGTCCGCGACGAGGACTCCGTGGCCGGCGCCGTCGCCGCCTGCGTCGAGCGCTTCGGCGGCATCGACCTGTGCGTCAACAACGCGTCGGCGATCGCCCTGACCGGCACGCTGGACCTGCCGATGAAGCGCTACGACCTGATGCAGGACATCAACACGCGCGGCACGTTCCTGGTCTCGAAGGCCTGCGCGCCGCATCTGATCGACAGCGACAACGGCCACATCCTCACGCTCTCGCCGCCGCTGAACCTCGATCCGCAGTGGTTCAAGCACCACGTGGCGTACACGATCGCCAAGTACGGGATGAGCATGTGCACGCTGGGCATGGCCGAGGAGTTCCGCGAGCAGGGCGTCGGCGTCAACTCGCTGTGGCCTCGCACCATCATCGCGACGGCCGCGGTCCAGAACCTGCTCGGTGGCGACGAGTCCATGGCCAAGTCGCGCCGGCCGGAGATCATGGCCGACGCCGCGCACGCGATCTTCGCCCGCCCCGCGCGTGAGACCACCGGGAACTTCTTCATCGACGACGAGGTGCTGGCCGAGGCCGGCATCACCGACCTCAGCGGCTACCGCTACGGCGACGCCAAGGAAGAGGACCTCGCGCTCGACCTCTTTCTGTAGGAGCCGGCATCAGCCGCGGCGGCGGACCAGCGTGACCCCGTCGCGGACGGTCAGTTGCACGCAGACCACGCGCTCGTCGGCCACGATGCGGGCGTTGAGCTCGCGCATCATGCCCGTGCGCTCGTCCCCGTCGTCGCGACCGTCGACCACGCGCCCGCTCCAGAGCGTGTTGTCGAGGACCATCAGCCCGCGCTCGGCCAGCAGCGGCAGCGTCGCCTCGTAGTAGGCCGGATAGCCAGGCTTGTCGGCGTCGATGAAGATCAGGTCGAACGGACCTTCGAGTGTCGCGATCGTCTCGAGCGCCGGGCCCTCGAGCACCTCGATGCGGTCGTTCAGGCCCGCCGCCTCGATGTGGCGGCGCGCGAACGCGGCGTGTTCCGGATCGAGCTCGCAGGTGGTGATGCGGCCGCCGTCGGGCAGCCCGGCCGCCATCGAGATCGCGCTGTATCCGGAATAGGTCCCGATCTCCAGGACGCGCCGGGCGCCCGTCGCGAACACCAGCATCTCCAGCAGCCGGCCCTCTACCGGCCCGGTGAGCATCTCGGGGAAGCGCAGTGTGGCGCGGGTCTCATCGGCCAGGCGGGCCAGGTGCTCCGCTGCGGGCGTCGTGTGCGCCGCGGCGTAGGCGTCGATGTCGGGGTCGATCACGGTCATGGCGCGAGCCTACGGCGACAGAATGCGCGAGTAGCATCGCCAAGGTGATGCGGACCGTGGCCGTGCTGCCCGTCAAGACGTTCCCGCGGGCCAAGACCCGCATCGGGACGTCGCTGTCGGACTCGGATCGGGTGCTGCTGGCCGAGGCGATGGTCGCCGACGTCCTCGATGCGCTGGCGGCGGTTCACGGCCTCGACGCGATCCTGATGGTGACCGGCGAGCCCCGGGCGGCGGCTGCCGCCACGCGGGTCGGGGCCCAGGTGCTGCCCGACCCAGACGAACCGGGCCATTCGGCGGCGGCTGCTGCGGGCGCGGCGTGGGCCGCCGACGACGGAGCCGAGCGCGTGCTGCTCGTCCCTGGAGACTGCCCGGCCCTGGACCCGCTGGAGGTCGACGAACTGCTCGAAACCGACGCACCCGGCCTCGTGATCGTCCCCGACCGCCACGGCACCGGGACGAACGCCCTCCTGATGGCCCCTCCCACGCTGATGCGCCCCTCCTTCGGGGACGGGTCGTGTGCTCGTCACGCGGCCCTGGCGACCGGCATCGGTGTGCCCGTGCGGATCGCCGCGGTGGCCTCGCTGGCGCTCGACGTCGACACCCCGGCGGACCTCGACGCGCTCCGTCAGGGCCTGTCGGAGCACCCGGGAGCCGCGCCCTGCACCCGCGCGGTTCTCGCCCGCCTCGCGCCCGCCCCGCAACACCGTGCCAGTTGAGCTTCGGCGCCGTCGCCCTGCCGGGCATCCCCGAGGTCCGCGCCGGCGACGACCTGGCGGCGCTGCTGCTCGCCGCGGGCATCGAACTCGCCGCTACGGATGTCCTCTGCGTCGCCCACAAGGTGGTCTCGAAGGCCGAGGGCCGCGTGCGGTCGCTCGTCGACGTCGTGCCCGGCCCGCGGGCACTGGAGCTCGCGGCGACGGGGGACCGCGACCCGCGTCACGTGCAGGCCGTCCTCGACGAGGCCGACGAGGTCGTGCGGGCGACGGCCGGGGTGCTCATCTGCCGAACCCGTCATGGCTTCGTGTGCGCGAACGCCGGCGTGGACCGCTCCAACACGGAGCCCGATTGCGTCGTGCTGCTGCCCGAGAATCCCGACGGCTCGGCCCGCGCGCTGCGGGCCGCGCTCGGCTGTGCGGTCGTGATCACGGACTCCTTCGGCCGGGCCTGGCGAATGGGTCAAGCCGAAGTCGCCATCGGCGTCGCCGGTCTGGAGGTGCTCGACGACTGGCGCGGGCGCCACGACGGCGGCGGCCGCGAGCTCGCGGCCACCCACATCGCCGTGGCCGATCAAGCGGCGAGCGCGGCCGACCTCGCGCGCCGCAAGGACTCGGCCGAGCCCGCGGTCCGTCTCCGCGGACTCGAGCGCTTCGTGCTCGATCACGACGGGCCCGGGGCCGCGGCGCTGGTGCGCGCCCGGGGGCTCGACCTGTTTCGGTAGCGGTCGTTCGAACAACGGCGGCTCGGTGGAAGGAGGGTTCAGGTGCTGTCGGCAGGGACCAGAACATGCGGATGGACGGGTCCTCCGGAAGTCGCTCCGCACGTTTTGGTCCTCCCACGGGAGAAACATGCGGCGCGGCAGGAAGACCGAGGTCGCGCCGCACGTTGTGGTCCCTCACGCCCCGCGAACCGCCGCCCCGCCACCCGAACCCTCCCCGCTACTCCAGAAGGCGCCCGGCCACCGGCACGTCCTGCGGACGTGAGGCCAGACGCCCCACTTCGGCCGAGGGCTCACCGATCCCCTGATGGATCACCGCGAGATCGCGGTCCAGCACGAGGTTGACCTGCAGTTCGTCGTCGGTGTCCGGGAAGTCCGTCCGCTGATGGGCGCCGCGACTCTCGCGCCGCTCGATCGCCGCGACGATGCTGGCGCGTCCCGACAGCAGCATCGCGCGCAGGTCGAACGCGTGCACGAGGTCATCGAAGCCGGCGATGTCGGGGCGGACCTCCAGCCGGCCGGCGCGCTCGGTCACCTCGTCGAGCGCGTTCAGCCCGGCTCGCAGGCCCTCCTCGCTGCGCACGACGCCGCAGAACTCCGTCATGGCGTCGCGAACGGCGCGCTGCAGCGGACGGGCGAATTCCTCCCCCTTCCGCGACAGCTCACGCTCGATGTCCTCGGCGGCGGCGTTGAGCACGCCGCGGTCGCGCGGCACGGAGTCGACTCCCTGAACGAAGGCGGCGGCCTGCACCCCGACGATCTCGCCGAAGACGAGCGTCTCGGCCAGCGAGTTCCCGCCGAGCCGGTTGGCGCCGTGGACGCCGGCCGCGCACTCGCCGACGGCGTAGAGGCCCTCCACGTCGGTGGCGTGGGTCTCGGCGTCGACGACCACGCCGCCCATCGAGTAGTGGGCCGTCGGGGCGACCTCCATCGGCGAACGGGTGATGTCGAGCATCGAGGAGTCGATGAACTGCCGATACATGCGGGGCAGGCGCTCGAGCACGCGCTCACGCGGGAGATGCGTCACGTCGAGCAGGACGCCCCCGGCCGGGGTGCCGCGACCCTCGGCGATCTCGGTGTAGTTGGCCAGCGCGACGCGGTCGCGGGTCGAGAGCTCGAGCCGCTGCGGGTCATAGCGCTCCATGTAGCGCTCGCCGAGCGCGTTGCGCAGGACGCCGCCCTCGCCGCGCACGGCTTCGGTGACGAGCATCCCGGCGTGCTCCTCGGGCGCGATCATCCCCGTCGGGTGGAACTGGACGAGCTCCATGTCCATCAGCCGGCAGCCGGCTTCGAGCGCCAGGCGCATGGCGTCGCCGTTGTTCTCGTCGCGACGCGAGGAGGAGCGGCGCCAGATGCGCGTGTGACCGCCGGCGGCCAGCACGACCGCGTCGGCGAGGACGGTGATGCGCGAGCCGTCTTCGACGTCGAAGCCGTAGGCGCCGAAGACCCGGCCGGCGGTGACCAGCAGCCGCGTGACGTACAGGTGGTCGATGAAGGCGATGCCGAGCTCCTGCGCGCGGCGCACGAGCGTCGTCTGGATCTCGCGCCCGCTGTAGTCCCCGGCGAAGCAGGTCCGGCGGTAGGTGTGGGCGCCGAAGAAGCGCTGGACCAGCCGGCCGTCCTCGTCGCGGGCGAAGCGGGCGCCCCAGCGCACGAGGTCTTCGATCGCCTTCGGCGCGCGCTCGCAGAGGATCTCAACCGTGCGCGGGTCGCTCAGGAAGTAGCCCTCCCGCAGGGTGTCGGCCGCGTGCTGTTCCCACGTGTCCTCGGGATCGGTCGTGGCCAGCGCGGCGTTGATGCCGCCCGAGGCGAGCACGGTGTGGGCGTCGTCGCGCCGGCGCTTGCCGACGACGAGGACCTGGACGCCTCGCTCGGCGAGCTCGATGGCGGTCCGCAGCCCGGCCGCGCCGGAGCCGACGACGAGAACGGAAGTGGCGAGTCGCTGGCCGGTCATCACCAGGGGTACGGGTCCTCGTCGGCCGGCGGACCGAACGCGGACGCGCCCGGTTGCTGATCGCGAGCCCGTCGTGCACCGGACCCCGGACATGGACCTCGAGAACAGCCGCTTTCTCGTCGCGGGCGCCACCGGCGCCCTCGGCCGCGCCATCGCCTGCGAGCTCGTCAGCGCGGGCGCTCACGTCGCCTGCGCCGGACGCGACGCCACGGCCCTGGCCGACATCGGCGCCCGGCTCGACGCCCCCGTGATTCCGCTGGAGCTGCGCTCGCCGGACGGTCCCGCGACCTGCGTGGCCGCGGCGCAGACGCTCCTCGGCGGCTTGGACGGGCTCGTGATCGCCACCGGCGTCGTTGCCTTCGGGGCCGCACACGAGCTGCCCGAAGCCGTGGCGACCGAGCTCTTCGAGACCAACGTGCTCGGTCCCCTCGCGCTCATGCGTGCCGCACTGCCGTCGATCGAGGCGCTGGCCGTCGTCTCAGCCGTGGTCGCCGACCACCCGACCGCCGGGATGGCGGCGTACTCGGCCTCGAAGTCCGCCCTCAGCGCCTACGTCTCCGCGGTCCGCCGCGAGCGCCGCCGCGACGGGCTGCACGTCCTCGACGTCCGCCCGGGTCACCTCGACACCGGCCTGGAGACGCGCGCGCTCTTCGGCTCGCCGCCCAGGCTGCCGGCGGGCGGCGACCATCGCGACGTCGCCGCCGCCATCGTGCAGGCGCTGCGCGAGGACCGCGACGAGCTCGCCTACGACCTGATGGAACGCGCCCTCGTGGCGTCTTGAACGCCCCTGCGAGTGATCGCGGTCTGCCTCGGGTCGGCCTGGCTCAGTGCCCGCTCGACGGGCGCCGGCGTCGGTAGGCTCGAGGACGTGACCTTCTCCGGCCTGATTCCCGCGCTGCTGACTCCGTTCGACGATGACCTGGCGCTCGCGCCGGAGCGCCTCGCCGAGAACCTCGACGGCCTGGCCGGGGACGGCATCCGCTCCGTCGTCGTGAACGGGACGATGGGCGAAGCCGGCGCGCTATCGGCCGAGGAACGCGGGCGGGTCATCGAGACGGCGGTGGCCGACTCGCGCGTGAGCGTGACCGTCGGGGTTTCGGCCCATGCTCCAGCGCACGCCCGCGCCTACGCCGAGCAGGCCGCGGCGCTCGGCGCCACCGGCGTCATGTGCCTGCCGCCGTTGCTCTATCCCGCCGAGGACCGCGAGCTCGAGGCATTCTTCGAGCAGGTCGCCGCGGCCGGTCTGCCGATCATGCTCTACAACAACCCGCCCGCGTCGGGCACCGACTTGACGCCCGAGCGGATCGCCCGGCTCGCCGAGGCCCAGCCGGCGATCACCGCGGTCAAAGAGTGCTCGGGCGACGCGCGCCGGATCGCTCATCTCCTCGAGCTGACCGATCTGCAGATCCTGATCGGCGGCGACGACTGGGCGCTCGAGGGCTACGCCGCGGGAGCGCACGGCTGGGTCTCCGGCGTCGCCAACGCCTACCCGCGCGAGTGCCTGGAACTCGAGCGCTCGGCGCTCGACGGCGACCTCGCCGCCGCTCGCGGGCTGTGGGCGCGCCTCGCCGCCGCGTCGCGGCTGGACATGGACCCGCGCCTCGTGCAGTTCTTCAAGGCGATGCTGGACGCCACCGGCCGCCACGGCGGCCCGACCCGCCCGCCGCGGATGGCGCTCGACGACGCCGGCCGCGCGCTCGTCGAAGCCGCGCTGGCGGCAGCGGACACCACCGCGCTCCAGCGGGGATGATCCGTCCGATGGCCTCCCCACTCCCTGTCGTCGGCCCGTCCGGCGCCGACCGCACGCAGATCTCCGACCCCTCGACCGGCGAGCCCGCCTTCGAAGTCGCCCGGACCCCGTCCGGCGCCGTCGACGAGGCGATGGAACGCGCCCGCGCGGCACAGCCCGCATGGGACACGCTCGGCGCGCTCGGCCGTGCGGCGAGGCTCAACGCCGCCGCCGACCGGGTGGCCGCCGACACGAGCCTGGCCGACCTGATCGTGGCCGACGTGGGCAAGCCGATCACCGAGGCGCGGGCCGAGGTCGCCCGCAGCGCCGCGATCCTGCGCTTCGCCGCGAGCCTCGCGACCGCGCCGCTCGGCGAGGTCTATGAGGACTCGACGGGCGCCCACATCCGCGTCGTGCGCCGCCCGCGGGGCGTGGCCGTGCTGATCACCCCCTGGAACTTCCCGGCCGCCATCCCCGTCTGGAAGCTCGCCCCCGCCCTGCAGGCGGGCAACAGCGTCCTGCTCAAGCCCGCCACCCAGGCCGCCCGGATCGCCGAGCGCCTCGTGGAGCACCTCGAGCTCGACGACGTCGTCCAGCTCGTCCCCGGAGGGGCGGCGACGGCGAACGCGCTGCTCGACGCCGGCCCCGACGCCGTCTCGTTCACCGGCTCCACGAACGTCGGGCGCCAGATCGCCGAGCGCCTCGCCGGTCGCTTCACGGCGCTCCAGCTCGAGATGGGCGGCAAGAACGGCGTCTATGTCTCCGAGCACGCCGACCCCGAGCAGGCCGCACGGATCGCGCTGGCCGGCGCGATGGGCTACGCCGGCCAGAAGTGCACCGCCACCAGCCTGCTCTACGTCCACGAATCCGCCGCCGCCTCCGTCCGCGACGAGCTCATGCGCCAGGCGGCCGTCCTCGCCGTCGGCGATCCGCGCGACCCGGCCACCGTCGTCGGTCCGCTGATCGAGATCGGCAAGCGCGACGAGGTGGCTTCCGAGCTCGCCGACGCCGGCGCCCGCGGCGTCCGGATCGAATCCGGTGGTGAAGCGCTCGATCGCGCCGGCGCGTTCATGGCGCCGGCGATCGTCTCCGGCGGCCCGGATGACGATCCGGTCCACCGCGAGGAGCTCTTCGCGCCCGTGCTGGCGGTCACCGAGGTGGCCGGGATGGACGACGCGCTCGCGCACCTGCACGCGATCCCGTACGGGCTCGTGGCCGGGATCGTCTCGCCGCTGCGCGAGGAGATCGAGCGTTTCGCGCGCGATGTGGAGGCCGGGATCATCCGCGTCAACGCGCCGACCACCGGCGTCGAGCCGCACGTGCCCTTCGGCGGGGCCAAGCAGTCGAGCTTCGGGCCCCGGGAACAGGGCCGCGCCGGGCTCGAGTTCTTCTCGGAGACCCGCACGATCTACGCGTGATGGGCACGCGACGATGAGGGCGGCACGGGTCTTCCACGCCGTCGACTCCCACACCGAGGGCATGCCGACGCGGGTCATCACCGGCGGCGTCGGCGTCCTGCCGGGCGCCACGATGCTCGAGCGCAAGCTGAACTTCGAGCGCGACTCGGACGGTCTGCGACGTCTGCTCATGCAGGAGCCGCGCGGGCACGGCGCGATGAGCGGAGCGATCCTGCAGCCGCCCACGCGCGCGGACGCCGACTACGGCGTCCTCTACATCGAGGTTTCCGGCTGCCTGCCGATGTGCGGGCACGGGACGATCGGCGTCGCCACCGTGCTCGTCGAGACCGGCATGGTCGAGGTCGCCGAGCCCGAGACGGTCATCCGCCTCGATGCGCCGGCCGGCCTGGTCGAGGTGCGCGTGCAGGTCCGCGACGGGCGCGCGGAGTCGGTCACGCTGCGCAACGTCCCCTCGTTTCTTCACGACCGCGCCATGACCGTCGAGGTCCCGGACCTCCCCGGACCCCTCAGCGTCGACGTGGCCTACGGCGGGAACTTCTACGCGATCGTCCCCGCCGCGGACGCGGGCCTCGAGGTCGCCCCCGAGCAGGCGCCCGCACTGATCGCCGCCGGTCTGCAGCTGATGGCGGCGATCAACGAGCAGGCCGAGCCCGTCCACCCCGAGGACCCGGACATCCGCGGCTGCCGTCACGTCGAGTGGACCGCGCCGGCGCGCGACGGTGCCGACGCCCGCTGCGCCGTCGCCATCGCACCCGGCTGGGTCGACCGCTCCCCCTGCGGGACCGGGACGAGCGCCCGCATGGCGCAACTGCACGCACGCGGTGAGCTGGCGATCGGCGAGGCGTTCGTCAACGAATCGATCCTCGGCACGCGCTTCACCGGCCGGCTCGTCGAGGAGACCACCGTCGCCGGCCGGCCCGCCGTGATCCCGGAGATCACGGGTCGCGCGTGGATCACGGGAATGGGTCAGTACCTGCTCGACCCCGCAGACCCGTTCCCGGAGGGCTTCCGGCTGTGAGCGGCCTCGACGGAATGCGGGTCACGGTCGTCGGCGCCGGTGCGGTCGGCGCGGCCTGCGCCTACGAGCTCCAGGCCGCCGGCGCCCAGGTGACGGTGATCGAGCGCGGCTCGGGCTGGGCCTGGGCGTGCTCGTACGGCAACGCCGGGCTGATCGTGCCCAGCCACGCCGGCCCGCTGGCGGCCCGGCAGGACCTCCCCAGCGCGGTGCGCTGGCTGCTACGCCCCGACTCCCCGTTCTCGGTCCGGCCGCGGGCGGCGATCGTCCCGTGGCTCGCCCGTCTGGCCCAGTCCACGCTCCCCGGCCCGGCCCGCCGCTGCCAGGACGTGGTGCGTTCGCTCGCCGTCGAGTCGCTGGAGATGTTCAAGGACTACGCCGCCACGGGAATCGAGTTCGACCTGCGCCACGACGGGATGCTGCAGGTCTACGAGACCGAGCGGGCCTTCGAGCACGGCTGCGAGGAGGCCGCCGCGGGCGCCGTCGCCGGGCTCCCGGGGGAGGTGCTCGATGCCGCCGCCGCGCGCGCGGCCGAGCCCGCGCTGCGAGGTGCGGCGGGAGCCGTCCGGTACCCCTCCGAAGCCCAGTGCGAG
>Ga0136633_1002292_pt1 | contig 13327 bp, 10 predicted proteins | sample AntDrymeUQ832206_2_FD_105494 | JGI IMG/M metagenome (GOLD analysis project Ga0136633, IMG submission 105494) | Polar desert sand microbial communities from Dry Valleys, Antarctica - metaG UQ83 (22.06) | ecosystem: Environmental > Terrestrial > Soil > Desert | place: Antarctica: Dry Valley... | reverse complement strand
GACGCGAACATCAACGTCATGACGCACGGCTTCAACTACGGCACGGCGGTCTTCGAGGGCATCCGCGCCTACTGGAACGCCGAAGAGGAGCAGCTTTTCGGTCTCGAGCTGGTAGCCCATTACGAGCGGATTCGTGCGTCCGCTCGCCTCCTGATGATGGAGGTCCGCCAGTCGCCCGAGGAGCTCGCCGAGATCACCGTCGAGCTCCTTCGTCGTGATGGGTTGCGCGAGGACGTCTACCTGCGACCGATCGTCTACAAGAGCTCCGAGACGATTGGAGTGCGGCTCCACAATCTCGACGCCGACATCACGATCTTCGGGGTCCCGTTCGGCCAATACATCGACACCGAAGGCGGCATCCGCGCCCAGGTCAGCACGTGGCGCCGAACGGATGACAACGCCATTCCCGCGCGCGGCAAGATCACCGGGGCATACGTGAACGGCGCGCTGGCGAAGAGCGAGGCGCAGCTCAACGGCTTCGATGAGGCGATCATGCTGACGGCGGACGGCCATGTGAGCGAGGGAAGCGCCGAGAACCTGTTCATCGTCAAGGACGGCGTGCTCATCACACCGCCGCTGACCGACAACATTCTCGAGGGGATCACGCGCGGCCGGCTCATCGCGATGGCACGAGACGAGTTCGGCCGCGAGGTCGTCGAGCGCTCGCTCGATCGGACCGAGCTGTACGGCGCGGACGAGGTGTTCCTGTGCGGCACCGGGGCGCAGATCAGCCCCGTGATCGAGATCGATCGGCGCATGATCGGGAATGGGCGGCCGGGCCCGGTGACCAGGGACCTGTCACGCACCTACTTCGACGCGGTCCGCGGCAGAGCGCCCGCCTATCGTGACTGGCTCACCCCCGTCTACTAGGGAGCCGACCGGAAGGGCATAGACGCCGATGCCTCATCGTGTGCGTCCCATCGCCCGCATCCGGCTGGCCCGGTCGCTTCCGCGACTGCTGCTCGTTCCCGTCGTCGTGGCGCTGGCCGGCAGCGGGGCGATCGCGGCCGGCCTCGTGGTCGTCGACGGTCTCGCCGGCATCGCCCTGGCCGTCCTTGGTGGCATCGTGGTCATCGGGGCGCTGGGTGCCTCGGCCGTGCTCCTCAGCGTCCGTCTGGAGGTAGAGGAGTCGGCGGTCGGGCTCACCTGGCTGGGCGGCGAACGCATCTACCCTCTCTCACCGGGTCCGGTCACGCGGGTGCAGCTCCGCGGCGAGCATGCCTCGCGCATCAGGGCGCGCACCGGCGCGCTGGGCTGGGCGGTCGGCCGGGCGCGGCTGCGTGACGAGGAGGAGATCGAGCTCGTGCGTCTGGCGCCCACACGCACGGCGATCCTGATACCGACCGAGCGCGGCCGGCTGGCCATCGCGGCCGTGAACGACGACATTCTGCTCGACGCCTTGTCGCGCGCGGCGCGAGCTCGCCAGCGGCTGGAGGCGCTCTCCGATCCCGATCCCGCGCCGGCCATGATCGCCCCGCAGCCAGCGCAGCCAGCGCAGCCAGCGGAGGCAGCGCACACTGAGCCGCCGGCGTTGACCGGCATCGAGCGCGCGCGGCTGGCGGACGAGGAAGCCGCGGCGGCGGCGGCCAGGGCCGCGGCGCCGGCGGCTCAGGTCGCGCCGGCCAGCGCTTCCTCGGCGGTCGGCGAGCCGGCGGAAGCGGACCTCGAACCGCCGCCCGAAGTACCGCGCCGCAGGTTGTGGCCGCGGCTCATTCGCGTCCTCCTGCGACGACCGCGGCCGCGGGCGGCCTTCGTACTCCTGCCCCTGCTCGGTGCGGGCGCCGCGTGGGGCGTGGGGATTGCGGCCGGGCATATGCCGGAGGCGGGGACCGACCTTGCGCGCATCACCTCCCTCGCACTGGTGCTGGCGGGTCCGGCCACTTCGGTCGGCGCCCTCCTGGCGCTTGCGTGGTGGCCACGGATCGTGGGGGTCGTGGTTGCCGGCGGGCTCGCCGCATCGGTCTTCATCGGTCGTGCGCTCATCGGCGGCTGAATTGACACGACGCCGGGTCGCTGCGACCATCGGTCGAACGCGGGTGGTACCGCGGGAGATTCCTCCCGTCCCGGAGTCCGGGGCGGGTTTCGTTGTATCAGAGAGCACCGAACGAGTTGTTCAAACCGGTCGACAGCAAGCTGGACGTGCCCGCGCTGGAGCGTGAGGTGATCGAACGCTGGCGGGAGCGCGACACCATGGCCCGCTACCTGGCGCGCAACGAGGGGGCGCAGAAGCGGTTCAGCTTCATCGACGGGCCCATCACGGCGAACAACCCGATGGGCGTCCATCACGCCTGGGGAAGGACCTACAAGGACCTCTACCAGCGCTACCACACGATGCTCGGCGAAAGGCAGCGCTACCAGAACGGCTTCGACTGCCAGGGCCTGTGGATCGAGGTCAACGTCGAGCGCGACCTGGGCTTCAATAACAAGCGCCAGATCGAGGAGTACGGCATCGACCGCTTCGTGGAGCGCTGCAAGGCGTGGGTCGACACGTACGCCGCCCTCCAGACCGAGCAGAGCAAGCGGCTCGGCTACTGGATGGACTGGGACAACAGCTACTACACGAACTCGGACGAGAACAACTACACCGTGTGGTCGTTCCTGGCCGAGTGTCATCGACGCGATCTGCTCTACCGCGGCCATGACGTGATGCCATGGTGTCCGCGCTGCGGGACGGGCATCAGCAACATGGAGGCGGCCGAGGGCTACCGGGATGTCCGCCACCTGTCGGTGACCTTGCGCCTCCCGATCACGAGCGCCGGGCACCCCGACGAGGACCTCCTGGTCTGGACGACCACGCCGTGGACGCTGTCGAGCAACGTGGCGGCCGCAGTGCATCCGGACCTGACCTACCAGCTCATCGAGGGCACGAACGGGCGCACATGGTGGATCAGCGCTGGGTCCAAGCAGCGCGTTGCACGCGACGCGGCTGTGCTCCGCGAGGCGTCCGGCTCCGACCTCGTCGACCTGGCGTACGCCGGACCGTTCGACGAGCTGTCGGCGGCCGCGAGCGTCGCCCATCGGGTGATCCCGTGGGACGAGGTGTCGGATGCCGAAGGCACCGGCATCGTGCACATCGCACCGGGCTGCGGGCAGGAGGACTTCGCGCTGAGCAAGGCCTTCAACCTTGCGGTGATCGACCCGATTGATCAATTCGGCGTCTTCGGTCCGGGCTTCGGCTGGCAGTCCGGTCGCTACGCCGGCGCAACGGAAGAACCGGCCGAGGACCTGGCGCGCGCGGTCGTCGCCGATCTTGCAGGCAAGGGCCTGCTCGTGGCGAAGGAGAGCTACGCGCATTCGTATCCGCACTGCTGGCGCTGTGGCACGCAGCTCATCTTCAGGCTCGTCGACGAGTGGTTCATCGCCATGGACCCGTTGCGTGAGCCCATCGGTGAATCCACGCGGGCAGTGACCTGGCTGCCGGGGGGGATCGGTCTCGAGGAACGCGAGCTCGACTGGCTGAAGAACATGGGCGACTGGATGATCAGCAAGAAGCGTTACTACGGGCTGGCGCTGCCCATCTGGGAATGCATCGAGTGCGATGGCTGGGAAGTCATTGGCTCGAAGGAGGAGCTTCGCGAGCGGTCGGTCGCAGGCTGGGAGGCGTTCGATGGCCATTCACCGCATCGGCCCTGGGTCGACGCGGTCGAGATCTCGTGCGCCAGTTGCGGTGGGCGTGCGCGACGCACCGCCGATGTCGGCAACCCGTGGCTCGACGCCGGCATCGTGGCGCTTTCGACCCTGAGGTGGAACACCGACCGCGAGTACTGGAAGCAGTGGTATCCGGCCGACTGGGCCAGCGAGTCCTTCCCGGGGCAGTTCCGCAACTGGTTCTACGCCCTCCTGACCGAGTCGACGGTGATGACCGGCGAGGCGCCGATGCGGACCCTCTTCAGCTACGCGTTGCTCCTCGACGAGAACGGCGAGGAGATGCACAAGTCGAAGGGAAACTCGATTCCATTCGAGGAGGCGGCGGACCGGATCGGGGCCGATGTCATGCGCTGGATGTACGCTGCCGCCAATCCGGCGACGAACCTGCGCTTCGGCTATGGGCCGGCGCACGAGGTCGTCCGTCGCTTCGGGCTGCCGCTCTGGAATACCTACGGCTTCTTCGTCACCTACGCCCGCCTGGACGGCTGGACGCCGGATCAGACTGATGGCGCCGCCGGCGCGCGAACGCTGCTGGACCGATGGATCCTGTCGCGCCTGGACGCGGTGGTGGGCGAGGTGAGGCTGTCCCTCGACGGGTACGACGCCATGCGCGCCACGCGCACGATCGAGTCCTTCGTGGATGACCTCTCGAACTGGTACGTGCGACGCAACCGCCGCCGCTTCTGGAAGGGCGAGCTGGACGCCGACAAGCGCGCCGCCTACGCCACGCTGCACGAGGTGCTCACCACGGTCTGTCGCCTGATGGCGCCGATCACGCCGCACATCGCCGACTCCATGTGGGACAACCTCGTCGCGACCGTCGACGCGACACAGCCGGACAGCGTGCACCTGACCGATGCGCCGACGCCGACCGGACTGAGCGACACCGCGATCGAGGCTGCGGTGGGCCTGGCCCGGCGCATCGTCGCGCTCGGACGCGCGGCCCGCTCCGCATCCAGTATCCGCACGCGCCAGCCGTTGCGAGCGGTCCGTGTCAAGCTGCCGGCCTCCGCGCGCGGTGCCATCAGCCCGGACCCGGCGGTCGCCGACGAGCTCACGCGCGAGGTGATCGACGAGCTCAACGTCCGCTCGATGGAGCTCATCGGCGACGAGTCGGAGATGGTGGAACGCGGCCTCTATCCGCTCCTGCCGGTGATCGGGCCGCGTCACGGGAAGGCCGTCGCGAGCGTGATGGCCGGGGCGCGATCGGGGGCCTGGGAGCTGCACGAGGACGGGACGGTGTCGGCCGGCGGAGTCACACTTCTGCCAGACGAATTCGAGCTCACTGCCCGCGCCCGCCCGGGCCACGAGGTGGCCGAGGACGGCGACCTGCTTGTCGCGCTCGATACCATCGTCGATGACCGGCTGGCGGCGGAGGGGCTGGCGCGCGAGGTGGCGCATCGGCTCCAGGCCCTGCGTCGCAGCGCTGGCTATGAGATCAGCGATCGCGTGCGGGTCTCCGTGGGGGCGGACGCCTCCACCATCGAGCGGCTGGCCCCGCACCGTGACTGGCTGACCGCGGAGCTGCTTGCGACGGCCCTGCTGCTGGAGCCGGGTGCGTCCCTGCCCGACGCCGATCAGCGCGAGACGGCGGCGCTCGACGGGGTGGAGATCGAACTCTCGGTGGCTCGCGCCTGATCCGCATGGGTCGGTTAGAGTGAGACGGTGGAGGCCAGCACCGAACGCGCCGCGTCACTGAGGCCCGCGCTCGTGGTTGCGGGCACGGCCGCCATCCTGTACGTCGCCGACCAGGCGTCGAAGCTGCTCGTGGTCCGGGGCATGCGGCTTGGCGAAAGCCACGACGTGATCGGTGATCTCATCCGCATCTGGTACGTGCAGAACACCGGGGCTGCCTTCAGCCTCTTCCCCGGCGCGATCTGGATCTTCCTGCCGGTCACCATCCTGGCGCTGATGATGATCGCCTACTTCTTTCGCGCCTTCCGTGACCGTGGACCGTTGATCCATGTCATCCTGGGCACGATCCTGGCGGGTACGCTCGGCAACCTGACCGATCGGCTGCGCCTCGGCTACGTCGTCGACTTCGTCAGCGTCGGGATCGGCGAGGCCCGCTTTCCAACCTTCAACGTGGCGGACTCAGCCGTCGTGGTCGGAATTGGGCTGCTGGTGCTCTATCTGACCTTCGCCGACAGCAGGCGCGAGACAGCTCGTTGAGGGCCGAGACCGAGCGCACCGTCGAGGGTGAGGCCCCAGCCGGCAGGGTGGATATCGCCGTGGTGGCCGTCGCCGGCATCAGCCGTGCGCACGCTCAGAGGTTGATCGGTGACGGTCGTGCGCTCGTGGATGGAGGACGGCGCCGATCGAGCGATCGCCTCGTCGGCGGTGAGCGCATCAGCGTGGAGCTATCGGCTCCGCCGGACGAGTCTCTGCAGCCGGAGTCGATCCCGCTGCGCATCGCCTACGAGGACGCGTCGATGCTCATCGTCGACAAGCCTGCCGGGCTGGTCGTGCATCCGTCGGCCGGGCACGGCACGGGCACGCTCGTCAACGCCCTGCTCGGACGCGCCCGCGACCGCGGCGAGCCGCTCGGCTCGATCGCCGGGGTCGGACGGCCGGGCATCGTGCATCGGCTCGACAAGGAGACAAGCGGTCTGATCGTGGTGGCCAAGACGGACGAGGCGCAGGCGGTGCTCATGCGCCAGTTCGGCGACCGCACCATCGATAAGGAGTACCTGGCGCTCGTGCGCGGAGAGGCGCCGGCGCCGCGAGGCCGGATCGAGGCGCCCATCGGTCGAGACCCGCGGGACCGCCAGCGCATGGCGGTCGTGGCCGGCGGCCGGGAGTCGGTCACCGAGTACGAGCAGATCGGTGCGGGGGGCGGCTACGCGCTCTTGTCGCTGCGGCCGCTGACGGGCCGGACGCACCAGATCCGCGCGCACCTCGCCTACCTCGGCCTGCCGATCGCCGGCGACCTGCGCTACGGCGGCGGCGAGGGCCCCGGCGGCCTGCGCCGCCAGTTCCTGCACGCCGCGCGGCTCGGGCTGGAGCGCCCGGGCGAAGGGGGGCGGCTGCGTGCCTGGAGCGAGCTGCCTCCCGACCTGTCCGCGTGCGTGGAGATTTCCGGCGTGAACCCGACGCCGGGACGGCTTCCGGTGGGCGTGGGCGCGGAGGTGGTCCCGACATGATCCAGCCCGAGAAGCGCATGACCTTCCCGAACCCGATGCTGGTCGTGGTCAGCGGCCCGTCGGGAGTAGGCAAGAGCACCATCGTGGCAGAGTTGGCGCGGAGGAGGCCGCAGGTCGTGCCCATCGTGACCGCGACGACCCGGGAGCGGCGCTCGGATGAGATGCATGGCGTGCATTACCACTTCCTGTCCGAGCCCGAGTTCATCGCGCTCATTGAGCGCGATGGGCTCCTGGAGCACGCCAATAACCACGGTCACCGCTACGGGACCCCGGTCGACCAGGTCCGTGGAATCCTGGCCGCCGGGCGTGATGCGATCCTCACCATCAGCCCGCAGGGCGCCCGCAACGTGCGCCGGAAGGTGCCCGACGCGCTGCTGATCTTCGTCATGCCGCCCTCCATGGACGATCTCACCCAGAGGCTGCGCGGCCGCGGCTCCGAGTCGGAGGCGAGCCTGGCGCGCCGCCGGCGCGACGCGCAGCGATGGATGAAGCAGGCCGGCGACTTCGACCATGTCGTGGTCAACGAGACAGGCCATCCCGAGCAGGCCGCCGAGCGGATCTGGGAGATCATCCAGGCTGAAGCCCGCCGCGATCCACCGCGCCGCCCCCGCGTCTGAGCGCCGGAAGGCTGAGCCGATGAGCTCGGGCACGCGCCCGGTACGAGTCGCCGTGGAGGCACTCGCCGACCGGCCGGAACGCACGTTCACGTATCTGCTCCCGTGGGAGCTCGGTCCGGCGCAGCCTGGATCGCTGCTGCTTGTTCCCTATGGCAAGCGGCTCGCGCTCGGCTATCTCCTCGCCGCGGACCCGGAGGCGACGGCGACCGACCTGAAGACCGTCGAGGCGGTCGTCTCGGCACCGATGCTCACGGCAGACCTTCTTGCCCTGGCCGAGGAGATCGCCACCTATTACCGGGCGCCCATCGGCACCACGCTGGCCGCCATGCTGCCGCCCGGGCTCGAGTCGCGCTTGATCCGCCACTGGGTGGTGGAGCGGCCGTCGGAGCTTCCCGCCGAGATGATGGCGTTGGTCGACGCAGACGGTCGCATGAGCGACGCGGCCCTGCTGAGCCACGGCCCTCGGCGCGGGCGCACGGCCTGGCTCGCGCGCCTTCGTCATTCGGGGGTGGTGCGCGCCGAGTGGTCGCTTCGGCCGCCGGGGGTCACCGCGCGTCGCGTTCGCATCGTTCGCGCTGTGGACTCCACCGCGCCCCCCCCGCGCCGCGCGCCGGTGCAGCGGGCACTGCTCGAGGCGCTCGGTGATGGCGAGCGCACCATGGCCGAGCTTGCGGAGGAGCTCGCCACGGAACCGGCGAGCCTCCTTGCCCCCGCGCGACGCCTCGAGGCGCTCGGGCATGTCGAGCTGGCCTGGCGCACCGTGGAGCGAGACCCGCTGGCACATCGCGCGACCGTCCCGAACCTGCGTCACGCCCTGGCCGGCGAGCAGGCCGCGGCGCTCGACGCGATCGTTCAGCTGCCGGCGGGCGGCGAGATCCTGCTGGAGGGCGTCGCCGCGTCGGGAAAGACCGACGTGTACCTCGCCGCCGTGCAGGAGACCCTGGCGGCCGGCCGTGGCGCGATCGTGCTGGTGCCGGAGGTGAGCCTGGTGCCACAGCTCGCCGATCGGCTGCGCGCAATGGTGGGGGACGAGCTGGCGGTGCTGCATTCCGGCCTGTCGGCGGGGGAGCGCCACGACGAGTGGTGGCGAATCATGCGCGGCGAGGCTCGCGTCGTCATCGGCACACGCACGGCGGCATTCGCGCCGCTCGACGCAGGGCTGATCATCCTCGACGAGGAGCACGATGGCGGTTACAAGTCGGACCGCACGCCGCGATACGACGCGCGCTGGGTGGCGCGGCGTCGGGCTGCCATCGGCGGTGCGCGCGTCGTGCTCGGGACGGCCACGCCCGACCTCGTCAGCATGGCGCGCGTGCGCGGCGGCCATGCCGAGCGCGCTCGCCTGGTCGAGCGACGCGTTGGCGGGGTGCCACAGGTCGAGCTCGTGGACCTGCGGGCTGAGCTGGGCGGCGGGAACCGTTCGATCTTCTCGACCGCTCTCGCCGATGCCCTGGGCGACCTCCGGCGCGAAAGCCAACAGGCGGTCCTGGTCATCAACCGCCGTGGCGCGGCCACCTTCATCCTGTGCCGCGACTGCGGCGAGAGCATGCGCTGCCCGGATTGCGAGCTGCCCTTCGTCTATCACCTCGACGGCGGTGCCCTGCGCTGCCACCACTGCGGTCGCAGCGCCGAGCCACCCGAGCGCTGTCCCAGCTGTGGGAGCTCGCGCATCCGGTACTTCGGCGCCGGAACACAGCGGGTGGAAGCGGAGCTGCGCGCGCGCTTTCCCGGTCTGCGCGTCGCGCGCCTTGACTCTGACGCGCTGGCCGCGCGTCGCGGCTTCGAGGCGGTGTATGACGACTTTCGGGACGGGCTCGTCGACGTGCTGGTGGGTACCCAGTTGGCGGCCAAGGGGCTGGATTCGCCGACTGTGACATTGGCAGCGGTCATCGCTGCCGACGTCACCCTTAATCTGCCTGACTACCGCGCCGCCGAGCGAACCTTCCAACTGCTGGCCCAGGTCGCCGGACGGGCCGGCCGAGGACCGATGCCGGGGCGGGTCGTCATCCAGAGCTACGCGCCATCACACCACGCGGTGAAGGCGGCGGCCAGACTCGACGTTGACGGCTTCGCGGACGAGGAGCTGCTGCGCCGGCGACTGCTGGGATACCCCCCCTTCAGCGTACTGGCCCGCCTGCTCATTGGCGACGCCGACCGGGCACGCGCCGAGGAGCGCGGCCGCCAGGCCGCATCCGCGGTGGCGACACCCGGAGTCGAGGTGCTCGGCCCCCTGCCGGCATACGTCGCGCGGCGCGCCGGGCGTTATCGGTACCAGGTCGTCCTGCGCGCATCCGACGCCGATACGCGAGGTCGAGCCCTGGAGCGCGTCCCACCTGGAGTGGCCATCGACGTCGATCCGGAGTCGCTGCTCTGAATCGGTACAATGCGCAGCGCCATGGCCATCCGCCGTATTCTGACCGCCCAAGAGCCGATCCTGCGGGAGCGCGCCAAGAAGGTTTCGAACTTCGACGCCAGCCTCCATCGGCTGCTGGATGACATGCTCGAGACGATGCGCGACGCGCCCGGGGTTGGGCTGGCGGCCAACCAGGTCGGCGTGCCGCTCCAAGTGGCCGTGATCGAGATCGAGAACAGGATCACCGAGCTCGTGAACCCGCAGATCGTGAAGTCAACTGGTGAGCAACTTGATTGGGAGGGCTGCCTCTCCATCCCTGGCTACGTGGCCGAGGTAGCTCGGGACGCGAAGGTGACGGTCAAGGCGCGAAATCGCCGCGGCAGGGAGTTCCGCGTCACCGGCGACGAGCTCTTCGCCCGCGCGCTTCAGCACGAGATCGATCATCTCAACGGCGTCCTGTACCTCGACCATCTCGACGCCACCGACGAGCTGGTGCGCGTCAGCGAGGCAGCGGACGAGGTCGGCGAAGAAGCGGCCGCCGGGATCTAGTGGGTCGCATTGGACGCATCTGTTTCCTCGGCACGGGTTCCTTCGGGGTTCCGCTCCTCGCGCGCGTCGCCGAGATGGCCGATGCACTGCTGGTGGTCAGCCAGCCCGACCGTCCCGCAGGCCGACGGCTCCAGTTCCGCGCAACCCCGGTCGCGGCCTTGGCACGCGAGCACGGGCACCGTGTCCTGACCCCGGCGCGTCTGCGCGACGCCGAGGCGCTCGCCGCCATCACGGACTTCGGCCCCGACGGCCTGCTCCTGGTGGCCTATGGCCAGCTCGTCCCGCAATTGCTCCTGGATGTGGCCAGCCGACCCCCGCTCAACGTCCATCCGTCGCTGCTTCCGCGTCATCGCGGTGCGGCGCCGGTGGCCGGCACCATCCTGGCGGGCGACCCCACAGGAGGGGTTACCCTCATGATCATGACCGCCGAGCTCGACGCCGGGCCGATCGTGGAGAGGTGGCCCGTCGCGTTGAGCGGTCGCGAGACGACGCCCGAGCTCGAGTCAGTGCTGGCGGACCTGGCGGCCGAAGTGGTTCCGCCACGGCTCGAGCGCTGGGCCGCGGGCGACACCTCCTCCGAGCCGCAGGACGAGCGGGCGGCCACTCACGTTCACCCGTTCACCCGATCCGATGGCTGGATCGATTGGCAGCGCCCGGCCGTCGAGATCGACCGCCAGGTGCGCGCGCTCCAGCCGTGGCCGGGGGCGTGGACGACCATCGACGGCCGGCGCCTCCACGTGCGCCGAGCAACGGCGGTAGCCGGCGTGGACGACGTGCCGATCGGCGCACTGCTCCCCGGCGAGGTGCCGTGCGTGGCGTGCGGAGTGGGCGCGCTGGCGCTCGAGATCGTCCAGCCCGAAGGTCGGCCGACCATGCCGGCCACCGCGTGGCGGCGCGGGTTGCCGCGCGAGCACGTCATCGTCGGAGGTGGTCGGCCCGACGAGCTCGCTCGCTAGGTATACTCAGGCCATGTTCTTCGATCCGCTTTACATCGTCGTCGTACTCGTGCCCACGCTGGCCATCACCGGCTGGGCGGCGTGGCGCGTGAAGTCAACCTACGGCAAATGGTCCAAGGTCGATTCGGGCATGAGCGTCGACGCGTTCGACTTCGCGCGCCGGCTGCTCGACCGGCAGGGCCTCACCGAGGTCCGCATTGAGCCAACGCCGGGAAAGCTGACCGATCATTACGATCCGCGCGGCAAGATCCTGCGCGTGAGCTCCCAGGTCGCGGACGCCTCGGCGCTCACGACCGCCGGCATCACCACCAGCGCGCCGCGCCTGTCGGTGGCCGCCGCGGCCGTCATCGCTCACGAGGTTGGCCATGCGCTCCAGGACCACGCCGGCGAGCCGGCCATGAAACTTCGCATGGCGATCGTGCCGGCCGCGCAGTTCGGCTCCGGCATCGCGCCATGGCTCATCATCGCCGGCGTTTTCCTCCAGGTCCCCGGCCTCGCCATCGTGGGCCTCATCGGTTTCGGGGCGGCAGTGCTCTTCACCTTCGCCACGCTGCCGGTCGAGATCGGCGCGTCGGGCAAGGCGCTCGCCTTCGTGAACGGCCTCGGCATGGTGGGGGAGAAGCAGTCAGGCGCGCGCGAAGTCCTCAAGGCCGCCGCGTGGACCTATGTCGCCGGCGCGCTCACGGCACTGCTGACCTTCCTGTATTACGCGTGGCTGATCTTCGGTCGCCGTGACTGACCTTCCGCTTGCCGGATCGCGTCCGGCGATCAGCGAGATCGACCTCCCGACGCTCGCCGCGTGGCTCGACGCCCGCGGCGAGCCCGCGTACCGGGCTGATCAGGTGCTCGCCGGCGCGCATCGGCCCGACGTCACCGCCTTTGCCGATCTGACCGACCTGTCGGCACCTCTCCGCACGGCGCTGGCGGAGGCCTTCCGCTTCAGCACCATCGCCGACAGTCATGTCATCCGTGCCGATGGCGGCCAGACCGCGAAAGCGGTCCACGAGCTACATGACGGGCAGCGCATTGAATCGGTGTTGATGCGATACGCGACACGCGGCGCGTCCGCCGAGCGCACGACGATCTGCATCAGCTCGCAGGCGGGCTGCGCGGTGAACTGTCCGTTCTGCGCCACCGGACAGGCGGGCTTCGAGCGCCAGCTGATGCCGGGCGAGATCGTCGATCAGGTCCTGCTCTGGCACCGGCCGCCGTGGCAGGCGCTGGGTGACGCGAAAGCCGGGCACTACAACATCGTGTTCATGGGCATGGGCGAGCCGCTCAATAACGCCGATCGCGTGTTCGAGTCGGTTCGGCTCCTCAACGACCCCGCGCGGCTGCGCATCGGCGCACGCCACATCACCGTTTCGACCTCCGGCGTCGTTCCGGGCATCGACCGCATGGTGGACGAGCTGCCGCAGGTCAACCTGGCCATCAGCCTCCATGCCGCGACCGACGCGCTGCGCGACGAGCTGGTGCCGATCAACCGGAAGTGGCCCATCCACGAGGTCATCGCCGCCGGTCGGCGCTTCAGCGGGCGCACGAGGCGGCGCGTGAGCCTCGAATACGTGATGATCGACGGTCTCAATGACACCGATGAGCAGGCGCGGGGCCTGGTCGAGCTGGCACGGGGTTGGCGCACGCACGTGAACCTCATCCCCCTCAACCCGACGCCCGGCTCGCGCTGGAGCGGGACGCCGGCAGCCGGAATCGCGCTGTTCGTGGCGATCCTCCGTGCGGGCGGCATCACGGTCACCGTGCGCGACACGCGCGGGCGCGAGATCGAGGCCGCCTGTGGCCAGCTCCACGCCCAACTGTCGGGTCGGTCCCTGCGCGAGGCGCGCGAGACGCGCGAGACGCGCGGAGCCGCATCGGTCGTGCCTGCGTGAGGGCCCGACCGCAGATCAGTGCCAGCATCCTGAATGCCGACTTCAGCCAGCTCGGGAGGGAGGTGGAGCGTGCGGCTGACGCTGGCGTCGACTCCATCCACCTCGACGTGATGGATGGCCATTTCGTCGACAACCTGACGATGGGGCCGGTGGTGGTCGAATCGGTGCGTTCGCG